>Ga0080006_1147354_pt1 | contig 161414 bp, 147 predicted proteins | sample RS3BMetagenome_FD_69209 | JGI IMG/M metagenome (GOLD analysis project Ga0080006, IMG submission 69209) | Ferric oxide microbial mat and aquatic microbial communities from Rainbow Spring, Yellowstone National Park, USA - RS3B (SPADES... ...
GTTCCTGGGCCGCGGTCGAACCCGCTTCGCGAATGTGATAGCCCGAGATCGAGACCGGATGCCACTTCGGCAGGGAGCGCGTCGCGTACTCGATCGTATCCGTCACCAGGCGCATCGCCGGCATCGGTGGGAAAATGAACTCCTTCTGGGCAATGTATTCTTTCAAGATGTCGTTCTGGAGTGTTCCACCGAGCTTTTCCGAGCTGATCCCTTGCTTCTCGGCGGCGACGAGATACATCGCCCAGATAATCGCGGCCGGACCGTTAATCGTCATCGACGTCGTCACGCGGTCGAGGGGAATTCCGTCGAAAAGGAGTTCCATATCCGCGAGCGAAGAGACGCCGACGCCGCAGTGACCAAACTCCCCGGCGAAGCGTGGATGGTCGGCGTCATAGCCATAGAGCGTCGGCAGGTCGAAAGCTGTTGAAAGTCCGGTTTGCCCCTGTTCGAGCAAATAACGAAAACGCTGATTCGTCTGTTCGGCCGAACCGAAGCCGGCGAACATCCGCATCGTCCAGAGTCGCCCGCGGTGCATCGTTGGGTAGGGTCCGCGGGTGTAAGGATACTCGCCCGGAAAGCCTAAGTCCTCGAGATACGAGGCAGTCGCCCGATTGAGTGGTGTGTAAAGGCGGTCGACTGGCTCTCCGGAGAGCGTCGTGAACTCCGGCCGCGCCTCTGGCCGCCTGGTGAGCGTCGGTTGTACCGTCGCCGCTTCCCAGCGCTCCTTTTCTCGGGCGAGGTCTCGCGAGTTGCCGTCCGGGTAATCTGAAGATCGCAAACCGGTTGATCGGTCAGCGGTCGTCACCGGTGGTGAGACCTCCGACGCCGTGGAACGTTGATTCGACGGTACCGTCACTGGCACTCCCTCCTGCCGCGCCGCGTTGCGCGGGTGAGCGTCGCTCGTAAAGTTCTATCATCACGCCATTCGTCGACTTTGGATGAACGAAGGCGAGAATTTCCCCGTGACGCCCCGGGCGAGGCTGACGGTCGACGAGTTGATAGCCGGCCGATTCCAACGCTTCGAGCGTGTCGACGATATTCTGGACGACAAAGCAAACGTGATGCAGCCCCTCTCCCCGCTTGTCCAAGAATCGCGCCACCGCGGAATCGCCCGGCAGCGGTTCCAGGATTTCCAGACGAATATTCGGGCCGTTCAAAAAGGTAACTTTCAAGTTCTCGCTCGGAACTACCTCCTGGGGATCCGCGGTCAGCCCAAGCACGTCGACGTAGAGCCGCAGGGAGTCTCCGGTGTCGCGCACGGCGAGAGCGATGTGGTCAATCGGCGGGGAGCCGGGAAGGTCCGCGATGATACGCCCGGCAATCGAATGAGCGGGTTGCACCCTACCTCCACGGGGAAAGAGGTCTACTCCCAGAATTATACGCGCTCTGGGTGGACCTCTGAATAAAGTTGTGCGATGATCAGAGAGAGGTCTGTTAGTCGCTGGTACAATCTGGAGTGACTCCCATGAGCGTAAGTGAGATCCAACCGGCCGTCGCGGACAAGGTGAAGCGTCCGCGCTCCTGGCTCCGCTGCATCGAGGGCTGTCCGGAAACGCTCCCCCTGGAGAGCACGGTCTACCGCTGTCCAAACTGCGATGGCCTGCTTGAGGTCGCCCACGACATCGATGAGCTCCGCCGCCGAGGGCCGGCGGCGTGGATGAAACTGTTCGACGACCGGTACAAGCGGACAGTCTGGCCGTACGGCAGTGGCGTTTGGGGCAAGAAAGAATGGGTCGCGCCCGACGTCGTGGATGAAAACATCGTCTCGCTCGACGAAGGCGGTACGAATCTTTTCTGGGCGGAGCGTTACGGTCGGGATCTAGGCCTTGACGACCTCTGGGTCAAAATGTGCGGCAACAGTCACACCGGGTCATTTAAGGACCTGGGTATGACCGTTCTGGTGTCGGTTGTCAACCAGATTATTCGCCAGGGAACTCAATCGATCAAAGCAGTTGTCTGCGCTTCGACTGGCGATACTTCCGCATCCCTGGCGGCGTACTGCGCGGTCGCCGGCATCCCGGCCGTCGTTCTCTTGCCCAGGGGAAAGATCTCCACCGCTCAAATGGTCCAACCCCTCGCCAACGGCGCGACCGTGCTCGCTCTTGACACCGACTTCGATGGCTGTATGGAGATCGTTCAGCGGCTTTCCGAGGAACCGGGCATCTACCTCGCCAACTCGATGAATCCCTTACGTCTCGAAGGCCAGAAGACGATTGCCATTGAAATCGTTCAACAGTTTGACTGGGCCGTTCCGGACTGGGTCATTATTCCGGGCGGTAACCTGGGGAACGTAAGCGCGCTCGGCGCGGGTTTTCTGCTCATGCAAGAGCTCGGACTGATTACCAAGCTTCCGCGTATCGCGGTCGCTCAAGCCGCCGCCGCGAATCCTTTCTACGTCGCCTATCGACGGAATTTTGCCGGACGGTTGGAACCAATGACCGCCGAACCAACCCAGGCGTCGGCGATTCGAATCGGCAATCCGGTTTCCTACCCGCGCGCGATGCGGACAATTCAACGCTTCAACGGAGTCGTCGAGCAGGCGACCGAGGATGAACTGGCCCAGGCCGCGGCGCGCGCCGACCTGGCCGGACTTTTCACCGATCCACACACTGGTGTCGCGCTGGCAGTCTTGGAAAAGCTCAGCCAGCGAAAGACGATCCTCCCCGGAGACCGAGTGATCGTGATTTCCACGGCGAACGGGTTGAAGTTTCCGGAGTTCAAGATTCAGTACCACGAAGGCCAGCTCCCGGGGGTTCATTCGCGCCTAGCCAATCAGCCAATCTTGCTCCCGCCCAGTTTCGACGCCGTGCGCGCCGCGATTTTTGGGTAGATCGACCGCGATACGTGCGTCCAGTGGACGCCGCGCGAGCTACCAACGGTCGTCGCTAGTTTGGCTGGTAAGAGTCTTGCGACTAGAGGGGAGAGATAGTTGGCGAGCCGCCGGGCTGGCGTGCCTCGGCAACTTCGGATGAACCTGATGGGGGTAGTGGTCAGCCCCGGCTTCATCTAATGCAGTGGTATGATCCACTGTAGGACACACTTCGGTATCGACTAGAAGGAAGGTACTCCCCATGGCAATTACCGAGCATGGAGGATTCCTCGACACAGTACTCTCCCAGTTCGACCACACCGCGGCTCGTCTGAACCTCGACCCAGCGCTCCGGGTCGTCCTGCGCAACTGTAAACGGGAACTGACCGTGAACTTCCCGGTGCAAATGGACGACGGTACGGTCAAAATGTTCACCGGACACCGCGTCCAGCACTCCCAGGCCCGCGGCCCCTCCAAGGGAGGTATTCGCTACCATCCGTCGGTCACCCTCGACGAGGCCCGGGCTCTCGCTATTCTGATGACATGGAAGTGCGCGGTCGTGCGCCTGCCGTTTGGCGGAGCCAAGGGCGCGGTGATGTGCGATCCGCACAAACTATCGGCCGGCGAGATCGAACGTCTTACCCGTCGTTTCACTGCCGAACTCGAACCGATCATCGGCCCGGACTCGGACATTCCGGCGCCGGACATGGGCACCGGCATGCGCGAAATGGCGTGGATGATGGATACCTACTCGATGCACCGCGGCTACTCGGTTCCCGCGGTGGTCACCGGGAAGCCGATTGACCTCGGCGGGTCCGAGGGACGGCAGGAAGCGACCGGGCACGGTGTCGCGCTCTGCGTGTCCGAGGGAGCGAAACGACTGCACCTGGACTGGCCGGACGTCCGAGTGGCGATTCAGGGCTTTGGCAACGTTGGTGGGGTAACCGCGCGACGAGTGGCCAAACTCGGCGCCAAGGTCGTCGCGATTAGCGATGTCAGCGGAGGAGCGTACAATCCGAACGGTCTCGACGTTAACAACTTGACTCGCTACGTCCAGGAGCATAACGGCGTGTCCGGCTTTCCCGGCGGCGTCCCGATTACCAACACGCAACTCCTGACGGTGGACTGTGACGTGCTGGTGCCGGCCGCGATGGAAGGGCAGATCACCCTGCAAAACGTGGATCAGATCAAAGCCCGGCTCATCGTCGAAGGGGCCAATGGACCGATCGACGCCGCGGCCGATTCGGTACTCGCCGAGCGACGGATTACGGTGATCCCGGATATCCTGGCGAACGCCGGAGGCGTCACCGTTTCGTACTTCGAATGGGTACAGGATCGCGAATCGTATTTCTGGGAAGAGGACGAGATCTATCGCCGGCTCGACTCGATTCTCTTGCGCGCGTTCGACGAGATCTGGAACCACGCGCAGAATCTAGGCATCACCCCGCGCGACGCCGCTCTCCTCCTTGCCGTCGACCGCGTCGCCAAAGCCGTCCAGGCCCGAGGCTTGTACCCGTAGGCTGTGGTGATTGAAGGCTTTGGATCTCCGTATCTCAGGAGTCGAGGCTTTAGCCGCCCCATATAGCCAACTTATACAGTCCGGCGACAGCCTCAACTCCAAAATTCCCGGTTCTCTCGGCGTCCTCTCTCCGGTCTCTCCGCTCCTCGGTGTCGAACGTCCCCTCTACCCGGCCCCGACCAGCGGCTTTGGACCCGTCGGGATGTCTTCGCGATCGAGCGCGTCGAATTGGCGATGGGCGTAGTTTCGAGCCGATACTCCCAGAATCTTCAGGAAACCCTCGGCGTCGGCGTGGTCGAAATCCCCACCCCGCTCCATCGACGCGATGTCCGAACTGTATAACGACCGGTCGGCGCCCTCGACGCCCTCGAAAAGGATATTTCCCTTGTACAGCCGCAAGGCCACCGTACCGCTTACTAGACCGAGAATCGGCTGGAGTGCCGCCAGCGCGCTGGTCGTGGCAAGATCGTACCAGTAGCCCTGGTAAATCTGAGTGGCGATCTGGCGAGACAGGCTGTCGTACACGTCGCGCGCCCGACGATCGAGGACGAGTTGCAGAAGATACTCGAAACTCTTGCCAAGGACTTCCATGCCCGGTGCCTCGTAGACACCGCGCGATTTGATCCCGACGAACCGGTTTTCCACCACGTGCGCGCCAATTCCCACCGCGTTGCGCCCACCGATCTGGTTCGCCGCGTTGAACACCTGGACGAGCGGGATCGCCTCGCCATTGATGGCAACCGGTACGCCGGCTTCCCAGCGAACCGTGAAAATCTCCGGCTGGTCCGGCGCGTCCCACGGCCAAACCCCCATACCGGGCTCGACGTGGGCCGCTGGCGTCTCTAGCGACTCCAGTTTGCCGGCCTCGTGGGTCAGTCCCAGGAAGTTCGCGTCAGTGGAATAGGGCTTGTCTAGCGTCGCCTTTACCGGCAGACTGTGCTTCTGGCAGTAGGCAAGCATTTCCGCGCGGCCGCCAAACTGCTCGATGAACGACGGATCTCGCCAAGGCGCGTACACCTGAACGGCCGGAGCGAGCATGTTCGCCGCCAGTTGAAATCGCACCTGATCGTTGCCTCGGCCGGTCGCGCCGTGGAACAGAATATCGATCGATCGCGATTGGAGTTCCCGAAGAATCAAGGCGGTGGTGACGTAGCGAGCGATGCCGGTGGTATTCCAGTAACCCCCTTCGTAGCGCGCCTGGGCCTGGATCACCTGCAAGCCCGCCGCCGCGAGCGCGTCCTGACCGGAGATGATGACCGCTTCCACCGCCCCACAGGCGAGCATGCGCTCCGGAATGTCGTCGAGGTTCTTTTCGTCCGGCTGGCCAAGATCGACGGTAAAGCAGTGTGGGTTCGCCCCGGCCTCTCGGAGCCAGTGGGTAACCGTACAACTATCTAACCCGCCAGAAACGGCCCCGCCAATGGGTTTCCCAACCAGTTCCTGATATCGCATGTTCGCTTCCTTTTTGAAAGTTGCGCCGATTCTACCATCCTTTCGCGGCAGGATCAGCATTTCGTTATAATGGCCCCGATACGGGAGGTCATGGATTGTCACGCTATCTGATTACCGGCGGGGCTGGTTTTCTCGGAATCAACCTCACCCGCTATCTGCTGGAGCGCGGACACGAGGTAACCTGTCTCGACTTCGCCGATTTCGATTATCCCGATGTCGCCGAACGCGTTCGATTCGTTAGAGGCGACATCCGCGACCGCGGCGCGGTGAACCGGGCGATGGAAGGCGTCGACGTCGTCGTTCATACCGCCGCCGCGTTACCACTTTACACGCGCGAGGACATTTTCTCGACCGACGTCGACGGAACGCGCAACGTCGTCGACTCGGCGTTCCGGAACGGCGTGAAGCGCGTGATTCACATCTCGTCAACCGCGGTCTACGGCATTCCGGATCACCATCCGCTCCGCGAAGACGACAAACTGGACGGCGTGGGACCCTACGGGCAGGCCAAGATTCTCGCGGAGGAGGTCTGCGTCGCCTACCGGAAGCGCGGGCTCTGGGTGACGGTCATCCGTCCCAAGTCCTTCGTCGGACCGGAGCGTTTGGGCGTCTTCGCCTTGCTGTACGATTGGGCGAAGGACGGCAGAGGCTTTCCGATGATCGGCAGTGGCAAGAACCGCTATCAGTTGCTCGACGTGGAAGATCTCTGTCAGGCGATTTACCTCGCGGCGACCGGCGACCCCTCGGTCGTCAACGATACTTTCAACGTCGGCGCCAAAGAGTTCAAGACGATGGGCGAGGACTACCAGGCGGTTCTGGACCAGGCCGGACGCGGCAAGCGAATCGTCCCCTTTCCGGCGATGCCGCTCATCTGGACCCTGCGCGTCCTCGAATTATTTCATCTCTCGCCCCTCTACAAGTGGGTCTACGAAACTGCATCGACCGATTCCTTCGTCTCGATCGAAAAGGCCGAGCGGGTTCTCGGCTACCAGCCGACGTATTCTAACCAGCAGGCGCTGGTGAGAAACTTCCAGTGGTACCTGGACAACCTGCCTCGGTTCGAGAACACCAGTGGCGTTTCCCACCGGGTCCCCTGGAAGCAAGGCGTCCTCGCGTTCGCTAAAGTTCTCTTTTGAATCTCTCTCGATTGGGAGGAGACATGGCACCGACTGTTGGGTTCATCGGTCTGGGACTGATGGGCAAGCCAATGGCGCGAAACGTTCTCAAGGCCGGCTTTCCGCTGGTGGTTCACAACCGAAGCCAGGGCGCGGTTCAAGAGCTAGTCGGCGAAGGGGCGGCAGCCGGCACGTCACCGGCGGACGTGGCCGCGCGCGTCGACGTCCTTTGCACGTGCCTGCCCGGTCCGGCCGACGTTCGCAAGGTCTACCTCGAAGCCGACGGCGTGCTCGCCGGGGTTCGGCCGGGCGCCGTTCTGGTCGATATGAGCACGATCGATCCCGCCACCCACCAGGAAATCGCGGCGCGTGCCGCCGAGCGCGGGGTCGGCTACCTCGACGGACCGGTGAGCGGCGGGACTGGCGGCGCGCGCGACGCGACGCTGACAATCATGATCGGCGGCGACGCCGCGACTCTGGAGACCGCGATGCCGGTCCTTCGGGCAATGGGACAGCGTATTTACCACATCGGTCCGGTCGGCAGTGGGGCCGTCGTCAAAATTATCAACAATATGATGTCGGCGATTAACGCGCTCGGGGTAACCGAAGGGCTGGTTCTGGGAACCAAGTTCGGCATCGACCCGGCCGTCGTCTACGAGGTAGTCAATAACAGTTCTGGCACGAGTCGGACGCTCGGGAGCGCGCAGGCGATCATGCGCCGGGACTTTGAACCAGGATTCATGATCGATTTGATGCACAAAGACGTCGGTCTGGCGGTTGACCTGGGAAAGCAGCTTAAGGTCCGCACGCTCGCCGCGGCCCTCGCTCAGCAGACCCTGCAGGAATGTCAGGCGCTCGGGTTCGGGCGGGCCGGCACCACCGCTCAGATCATCCCTCTCGAACGAATCGCGGGCGTCGAGGTTCGCCCCCACGAGAAGGCGTAGCCGTGAAGATTACCGACATCAAGACCTATCTGGTCAACGCCGGGACCGGCTCCGGTGGCTGGCGCGCGCGAAACTGGCTGTTCGTCAAAGTTGAAACGGACGAGGGTATCTCCGGCATCGGCGAGGCGAGTGGCTGGCCGCGAGTCATCCAAACCGCCATCGAAGACCTGAAACCGATTTTAATCGGCGAAGACCCGGGGCGGATCGAACGTCTGTGGCAAAAGATGTTGCTCGCGATGATGGGTCACGGGATGACCGGCATCGTCGGCGGGGGCGCGATGACCGGAATCGAGATTGCCCTCTGGGACATTCTGGGCAAGAAGCTCGGGGTGCCGGTCTGTGACCTCCTCGGTGGACGCTGCCGCGACAAAGTTCGTGTCTACGCCCACGCCAGCACCGTGGAACGCGGTCAGGAATTGATGGAGCAGGGATATACCGCCTTGAAAGCGGGCTCGCTCTCCCGCCCGGTCGAGGTCATGCACAACTTGCGGAAGGGGCTCGGTGACGACGTCGACCTGATGATCGACGTGCATGGTCCGCCCTGGTTCTCGGTCCCGGATGCCATCCGGGTCGGGCAGGCGCTGGAGGAGTACGATCTACTCTTCTACGAGGATCCGGTTCCACCTGAAAACGTCGATTCACTCGCCAAGGTAGCCGAGGGGATCAGTCTGCCCCTCGCCTGTGGTGAGCGCTCGGCGACGATTTACGGCTTCCGCGAACTCATCGAGCGGGAGATTCCGGACGTCGTCCAGCCGGATATGGGACGGGCCGGCGGTTTCCTCCAGATGAAGAAGATCGCCGCCGCCGCGGAGTCACACCACATCATGGTCGCCCCGCACGACGGATCGAACGGTCCGGTCTGCGAAGCCGCCGCGGTCCACTTGCTCGCGACGATCCCGAACTGCCTGATTCTGGAACATCTCGCCGACGACGTCCCGTGGCGCTACGAGGTGGCCACGGAATTACCGGTCGTCGACAGTCACATCGCCGTGCCGACGAAGCCGGGCCTGGGAATCGAGTTGGACGAGGCGATCTGTCTCGCCCACCCCGCCCAGGGCAACGTTTCGAATCCCAGCCCGAGCATCGTGGACGCGGGTTACGTCCAGTCGCGCGGCAGGCGCCGGAGACTATTTCAGAGCGAGTAGGTAGGTTGGAGCATCGCCGCCTTGAAGGGCGGGCGCAGGACGGGTGGGCTGAAGCCCCGGACCGGGCGCTTTAGCGCCTCCTGCCCCTACGCCCGCCTTTGAAGGCGGTGAATTTCATTTCGCTCCCTCGGATCTCAGCTTCTCGGCCTCGGCTTCCACCCGACTGCTCGCTTCGCGAGCGTCGGCGGCGCGGGCGGCTTTGTAGGCAAGGACTTTCTTGAGTAGCTCAGGATCGCCGGTGGCGAGAATTTCGACCGCCAGGAGACCGGCATTCAAGGCGCCGCCGATGGCCACTGTCGCGACCGGTACCCCGCGGGGCATTTGGACGATCGAGAGCAATCCGTCGAGGCCGTCCAGGTACTTCTGCGGCACTGGGACGCCGATGACCGGCAGTGGGGAATGGGCGGCAAGCATACCGGGAAGATGAGCCGCCCCGCCGGCACCGGCTACGATCACCTGAATCCGACGCTGGTGGGCCGTTCTCCCATATTCCGCCATGTCGTCCGGGGTGCGATGAGCCGAAATGACGCGCGCTTCGAACGGCACGCCAAACTCCTGACAGATTTCGGCGGCCGCGCGCATCGTCGGCCAGTCCGAATCACTTCCCATAACGATTGCCACTCGTGGCTCAGTCTCGCTCATGTTCCTACCACTCGATCAAACTCGCCGCGTGCCGTGCCGTCGCCAGGGCATCTTCCGGACTGTCGCCCAACGCGGTGACGTGTCCCATTTTGCGGCCGGGCCGGACCTCCCGCTTACCATAGAGGTGCGGGTAGGCTCGCGGTACGGCGGCGGCCCGCTCCAATCCGCGCGGCGCGGCCGGCGCCCGGCGCGTGCCGAGCAGGTTCACCATCGCCACCCCCGGCGCGACGAGATCCGTTCGTCCCAGATCCCGACCGAGTACCGCCCGAAGGTGGTTTTCAAACTGCGACGTCCGGCAGCCTTCGATCGTGTAGTGGCCGGAATTGTGGGGGCGTGGCGCCAGCTCGTTCACCAGAATTGTTCCATCGGCAAGGAGAAATAACTCCACGCCGACCACTCCCACCGCGTCGACGGCTTCGACCGACGCCAGGGCAACCTCGGCCGCCCGCGCGGCGACCTCATCTGGAACTCGGGCCGGCGCGACGACCTCGTGGCAAATGTGGTCGCGTTGAACCGTCTCGACCAGCGGATACGCCATCTGCTGGGAGTTCGGTGTCCTAGTCACCATGATCGCGAGTTCGGCGACGAATGGGATGAACGCTTCAGCATAGAGGTCCAGGACGCCCTCCGACCGAGCGTCAGCCAGTTGAGCAATCGCCGCGCCGGCCCCGCCGGGGCCGGCGACGGTGGCGTTGCCGTGGCCATCGTACCCCAGCCGGCGCGCCTTTAAAACGAGGGGCCAACCGAGGTCGCGTCCGGCCGCGAGCAAGTCGTCGAGTTTTGCTACGTGCCGAAAGGCCGGGACCGGCAGGCCGCGCGCCGCGAGCGTTTGCTTCTGCAGCAACTTGTCCTGAACCCGTCGAAGCGTTGCTGGCCCGGGCAGCACCGGTGTGCCGCGTTCGATCAACGCGGCGAGCAGGTTGGCTTCCACGAACTCGTTTTCCAACGTTATGAGGTCGACCAATTCCGCGAGCCGAAGCGCGTCAGAAAGTTCGCGCCAGCTTCCGACAAGTTCGTGATCGGCGCCCACGACCTGGCCGGCCGGCGACCCCGCCTCGCTCTCCAGGACAAAGATCTCCACTGCCAATTCCCGAGCCGCCTCCGCAGTCATGCGCGCCAGCTGTCCGCCGCCGAGAATTCCCACCCGTGGGGATCGATCCACCAAACCCTCCCCGCTCACGCTCGCGGTGTCTTCATTTCAGGCCCGGCGTTTCGCACCATCTCCAACCAGGAGACCGTACCGTGGAGAGCGCCCAACCGCATTTGACGCAGAACCCAGCGAAAACTGCCGACGGGTAACTGATTGAGTTCGGTCTGAACCCGCTGAATCTGGTTGAGCGCCGCGACAAGTTGACGCGCCAGCAAGTCCTCGATCCGTTCGGGATAGAGTCGAAGACAAAAGTAGAGTTTAAGAACGAAGTCGAGACGAATGTCGCGGTTGTGCCGAACCGGCTCGATCAGCCAGCGCTCAAACTCCGCCTCACCCACCGGAGTGAGATGATACACGTGACGCGGGGGCCGGGTGCCGGAGCGTTCCACGACTCCAACGATCAAGCCGCGGCGCTCCAGTCGCTTGAGCGCCGCGTAAAGATTGCTCAAGTCGACGCGCAGCGCGTCACCCAATTCCGCCTCGGCATCGAACTCGCCGACTAAATCGTAGCCGTGCCGAGGCGACAGGCGCAACAGGCCGAGCACCGCGTAATCAACTGGACCAAGGGGATGGCTCGAGTTAGCCACCGCATATACTCAACATTTGACTATTCTGAGGTGAGTCTACCCCGCGACTGACCAAGCGTCAAGCGTGGCCAACCAGCGGATTTTCGCCCGACACATCGGTTTCTTGACCGGCCTCCAAACGGTTGGTATAGTCCCGGCAGCCAATATTACGTCGAACGAGGCTGGTGATGAGTGACACGCGGATTCTCTTGGAAGAGAATGAATTGCCCCGCCAGTGGTACAATATTGCCGCCGACTTGCCGCGAGCGATTCCGCCGCCGCTAAATCCCGGGACCATGCAGCCAATCGGACCCGCCGACCTCGCGGCGATCTTTCCGATGGCCATCATCGCTCAGGAGGTTAGCAGCGAGCGGTGGATCGACATCCCGGACGAAGTCCGCGATGTGTACAAGCTGTGGCGGCCATCGCCTTTGCATCGTGCTCACCGTCTGGAAAAGCGCCTCCAGACCCCCGCTCGAATTTACTACAAGTACGAAGGCGTTAGCCCGGTTGGCAGCCATAAGCCCAACACCGCGGTCGCACAGGCGTACTACAATAGAGAAGCGGGCATTCGGCGCCTGGCCACCGAGACCGGCGCGGGGCAGTGGGGCAGTGCTCTCTCGATGGCTTGCCGGATGTTTGGCCTGGAATGCACCGTCTACATGGTCAAAGTGAGTTACCACCAGAAGCCTTATCGGCGACTCCTCATGGAAAGCTACGGCGCGACCGTCTACGCCAGCCCCAGCGCCGAAACCCACTCCGGTCGCCAGGTGCTCGAAGAGCATCCGGATTCTCCGGGTAGCCTCGGCATCGCGATTAGTGAGGCCGTCGAGGACGCGGCCACCCACGGCGACACGAACTACAGCCTCGGAAGCGTCCTCAATCACGTCATGACCCATCAAACGGTAATCGGCCTGGAGGCGAAACTCCAAATGGAGAAGGCCGGTGACTACCCGGACGTCATTCTGGCGTCGTGCGGCGGTGGCAGCAACCTGGCTGGCCTCAGTTTTCCGTTCTTGCACGACAAACTGACCGGTCGCCAGCCCAACGTGCGGGTGGTAGCAGTCGAACCAAGCGCCTGCCCAACCCTAACCCAAGGCAAGTACCTCTACGACTTTGGCGACACGGCCGGGCTGACCCCGATGGTCAAGATGTATACCCTGGGACACACGTTCGTCCCGGCGGGCATCCACGCCGGTGGTCTTCGCTACCACGGCGACGCCCCCAGCGTGTGCCTGCTCTACGACGAAGGGATCATTGAGGCGAAAGCATACCCGCAGAATCCGGTGTTCGAAGCCGCGCTGACCTTCGCTCACACCGAAGGAATTGTACCGGCACCGGAATCCGCGCACGCCGTCCGCGGAGCAATCGACGAGGCAATCGCGGCTCGGGAGGAAGGTCGGTCCAGAGTCATTCTCTTCAACCTGAGCGGCCACGGCAACTTTGACTTACAGGCCTATGACGATTATCTCCACGGCCGCCTCGTCGACAGCGCGTACCCGGTCGAAGCGGTTGAGCAAGCCCTGGCGGGACTCCCTCAACCGGTCATCTAGCCCTAAAGAGAGGATACCCATGGATGTCGTGATCGTCGGCGCGGGAATCGTCGGGTTAGCGGTGGGCCGCGAGCTCCTGCGGCGCTGGCCGCGTCTGGATCTCGCGATCGTGGACAAAGAACCTGGCATTGCCGCGCACCAGTCCGGCCACAATAGCGGAGTGATGCACTCCGGCATCTATTACGCGCCGGGATCTCTCAAGGCTCGCCTGTGCGTTTCTGGAAAGAACGCTCTGGTGCGCTACTGCGACGAGCACGGCATCCGTTACGACCTCTCCGGAAAGGTCATCGTCGCGACCGACGAGTCGGAATTGCCGCGCCTGGCGGAGCTTTACCGCCGTGGCCAGGCCAATGGCGTCGAAGGCCTCGAAGAAATTGGGCCGGAGCGTCTTGCCGAACTCGAACCCAACGTCGTGGGAATTAAGGCGCTCCACTCACCGCGCACCGGCATCGTGGATTACGGCGCGGTCGCGCGCAGCTATGCCAGCGACGTGATTCGCTCGGGCGGTAAGCTCCTCACCGATCACGCGGTTCGCGACATCATCCGACTTGGCAGCAACGTCATCGTCGAAACCTCGCGAGGCGATCTCAACACCCGATTCCTCATTAGCTGCGCCGGACTGCAGTCAGATCGTATCGCCGCGTTGACCGGCGCGCCGAGCGACCCGCGGATCGTTCCCTTCCGGGGTGACTATTACGTTCTTCGGCCGGAGAAAGCCGGTCTGGTGCGCTCGATGATCTATCCGGCTCCCGATCCGTCTTTTCCGTTCCTGGGAGTCCACTTCACACGGCGGATTCACGGTGGAGTCTGGCTTGGTCCGAACGCGGTTCTCGCCTTCGCTCGCGAAGGCTACAGTCGGTTTACCGTCAACGGTCGCGACCTGACCGAGGTTTTCGCGTACCCGGGGTTTCAGCAACTGGCGCGCAAGTTTTGGCGAACCGGTCTGGACGAGATGGTTCGCGACTATAGCAAAGCGGGCTTTTTGAGCGCGCTCCAGCGGTACATGCCAGGCCTGCAGATGGACGACCTGCTGCCCGGACCGTCTGGAGTGCGCGCGCAGGCGCTCAACGCCGACGGCACGCTGGTGGACGACTTTGTCATCCACGGCGAGGGCAACGTGATGCACGTGCGCAACGCGCCGTCGCCCGCCGCGACGTCGTCGCTGGCCATCGCCGGCTACATCGCCGACCAGGCCGACGCGAAGTTCGGTCTCAGCGCGGCCGAGCCCAAGACTTTCCTCCTCGGCCCGGAGGCCGCTAGCCCAACGACCCCGGCGGCCAGCGAACCAACGTGAGCCACCGGTACCGCATAAAGGGTGTCAAACGCGAGCATAGCGTCATCGTCGGGTTGCTGCCGATTCTCGAAAAGATCGCGGCCCATCCGACCGTGGAAGGGGTCATACCCGGTCGGATCACGGTTACCCGCGGCAATGCCCCGAGTCTTCAACTCCGGCTGGGACCGCCGACCATCTCCGGCTTCAAACTCACCGCCCGACGCCTGTCGACTGCCCAGGAGGTCTTTGTCGTCACCAAGACCCCGGACCTGGCGCTGACATTTCTGCGGGCCGAGGTAAAGGAGTTTCAGGAGAAGGACTGATACGCTAGCTCACCAGTTCCCGCAGTCGCCGCAAGTTCTCCGCGTCGGGACCGTCGCCGGCGAACCCCGGCACCTCCAGAAACCCCGGCAGCGCCTTCAGGCTTGGATGGTTCACAATGGCCCGAAAGCCTTCCTGACCAATTTGGCCCTCACCAATGTTCGCGTGGCGATCGCGGTGGGAACCGAATCCCCCCTCGGAGTCGTTGAGGTGCAGAGCGGTCAACCGATCCAGGCCGATCACCCGGTCGAACTGTTCAAGCGTCCCGTCGAGCTGGTCCGTCGTCACACACGGGTAGCCAGCCGCGAAGATGTGACAGGTGTCGAGGCAGACCTGCAAGCGAGCCGGCGCGTCCAGTCGCTCGATGAGCGAACCAAGGTCTTCAAACCGCCCACCAATGCTATTGCCGCCGCCAGCCGTCGTTTCGAGCAGAAGCGGCGAAGGGCCGGGCGCGCGGGCGAGAATTTGCTTTAGCCCGTCGGCGGCCCGTTCGAGCCCAACCGCCAGGTCTTCCTTCAAGGGTGAGCCCACGTGAAAGCAAACTCCCATCGCTCCCAGGCGATCCGACCAGGCGAGCTGACTGACTAGCGCGTCAATCGAGCGCTGGCGAAGGGTTTCGTCCGCCGACGCCAGATTGATCAAGTAGGGACCATGGATGAGGATCGGCCCGATGCCGCTCGCGGCGCGACTTTCCAGGAACTTCGCGACGGACTCCGGAGAGTGTTTGGCCGCGAGCCAGCGCTGCGGCGCGGCCACGAAAATCTGAATGCAATCCGCGGTAATCTCCGCCGCTCGCTCGAAGGCCCGCTCTAGCCCTCCGGCGATTGACACGTGGGCACCAAACTTCATTGCTCACCTAGCCAATTTGGTCGAGGGCTTCCTTTGCCGCCATGCGAATACACGAGAACGAGGGGGTATCGCGAACAGTGTACAGACTGGCGCTCGTCTCGCGCAACTCCATCACCAGGTCCAGAAACTCCGAGAGGCTCTCGCTTTCGAACGCCACGACAAACTCCTGGTCGTCGAGACCGAATGAGTAGGTGGTGTTGATTTTGATGTTCGGATACTTGTGGCCGACCTGGATGTGAGTGTCCATCATCTTCTGACGTTCGTCGAAACTGAGCGCGTACCAGTTCCGCGTCTTTACGAAGGGATAGACGACCAGGTACGGCGCGTCCACCGGGCGCAGCTTCGCGCGAGTACCCTCCTGGCCCTCGTGCCGATGGTTCGCCACGTACATGGAACGGCGAGTCATGGCGAGATAGTGGTACGGAACCCGGAGATAGGGCGCGAGCGCGGTCTGGTTAATCGCGGCGGAGGAACGGTTGAGCACGTTAACGTCATCGCTCACCCGCCAAATCATGACGTCGGTATCGCCGCGCGTTCCAACGGTTGAGTAGGTGCGCACGAACATCTCGTCGCCAAACTTCTCAATCAGGTCGGCGAGTTCTGCCTTATCAGCCTCGCGTTGCTCCGACGCGCGTAATCGCCACGCCGGATCGATTTTATAGAACGAATAGTTCACAAACTGTCGCTGGGGCACGGGTCACTTCCTTTGGGTCAGTCGTGTATCAATCACTAGTCAGGGATTATAGCGCAATCAGTGGCCGGAGACCGAGGAGCGGGTGAGACGACTGGCCATTGCCAACCGCTTCACCCGCTCCGATGACCCGCTTCGGCGAGTCCGATCGCCAACGCGCCCCATGCGAACGCTAGCTGGCGATGATCAGGCCAAAGCTCAGCCCAGCAATGAATCCTAGCCCCAGGATAACCGCGACGAACGGTAGTCTTCGACGCAACTGAACAATGCGCGACGTGACATCCTCTTCGGTCGCGTTTATGCTGTCGCTCAGGCGCTGCAGATCGACCGCGATGTTTTGCCGCTGTCGCGCGATCCGATCTTCTATCGTCGGTTGTGCAGCCATTCCACATCCTCTCGCACGCTATCGATCGTTCGCCGGGGAATCGGGTCGATCGCTTTCAGGTGTTCGTAACCAATCCAGACCAGTGTCCCGCCGATCAGCAGGACGACGAGCCCGACGATCAGCGCGGCTTGCCAGAGCGCCATCAGCAACCCGAGACCGAACATGGCAGCGGAAAGGACAAAGGCGATACCCAGGAAGGAAACCACCGCGCCCACCGCGAGCATGCCACTGGCCCGACTGATAGCGGCAGCGTCTTCATGGATCTCGCTTCGAGCAAGTTGAATCTCGGCATGCACCAAGTCGAGAATGTCCGAAACGAGATCACCGAGTGCCGCGACCATCGATTCCGCATGGCGACGATCTTCGCCCGGAGACGCGCGCTGTGGTTGCATCACGACGACCTCCGAATCCCCGTGAATTGGCGTGGGATACGCTCGACCTCCCGTCGGGGCCAGCCTCCAAAGTCGCAAGACCCGGGTTGGGAGCATTAACCGGGCCACTCGATTGGGTGGCGCTGGACTCTCACCCATGGTTCTGGTAGCGTATGGGCGTCGTGGGGTGGGCGGCGCCCGGTCGTTTCCGAAGAATTAACCCGGGGCTAACCTGGGATTAAACTCGGTTTACTGACAAATTCACTGGGACCGCCTAACGTGGGATCGGACAATCACTACCGCCCGCTTCAACCACAGGGGAAGGGAGATGACCCAGTTATGTCTGTCAGCGATCGCACAAACTATGGAGGGCCGACTGCCGTGCGACTAACCCGGCGCGCCCTGCTTGGAGCTCTAGCGATTGGCACTGGCGCGCTTGCCGTTGCTTGTTCTTCGGGCGCCGCCACGCCAACCGCGGCGCCCGCCAGCCAACCCACCACCGCGCCCGCGCCGACCACTGCGCCTGCCGCGACCTCCGCACCGGCGGCGACCACCGCGCCCGCGCCAACGACCGCGGCTGCCGCGCCGACGACGGCACCCGCCGCGACTGCCGCTCCGGCGGCGAGTGGACCGGTGACCCTGAACTTCTACTCCGGCGGAGATACTAACGTTCACGACCTCTGGGCAAACGATCTGTTCCCGGCCTACAAGAAGGTCAAGCCGGACGTCACGTTCAATCTCGTTTTCGCGGAGCACGGGAACGGAGACCAGACGACGCTGGACCGCGTGGCTGCCGCTCAAAAGGCGGGCAAGCCGTCCGGCGTGGACATCTGGGAGACCGGCTTGCTCCAGCAGGGCGGCGAGGCCAACCTGATTCAGAAGGTCACCCCGCAGGAGATCAGCAATCTCAGCAACGTCGACCCGAACGTTTTGGCCCAGATGGGCGGATACGGCGTCCCATACCGCGGCAGTTCGGTCGTCCTGGCGTACAACAGCAAGGACGTGACGAATCCACCGAAGTCCCTGGATGATTTACTGACCTGGATCAAGCAGAATCCGGGGAAGTTCACCTACAACCCACCGGACACCGGGGGTTCGGGTGATGGTTTCGTCAGCCACGTGCTGCTCAAGGGCATTAAGCCGGGAGACAAGCAGTTGTTCCAGACCGGCTACGATGCGTCCAAAGAGGGTGAGTGGGATGTCGGGTTCGGCATTCTGAAGGATCTCGGCCCGTCAATCTACAATAAAGGCTTCTATCCGAAGGGTAACGTCGGCGTTCTCCAGACTCTCGGCAAGGGATCGATCAGCGTCGCGCCGGTCTGGTCAGATATGGGGCTTAGCTACTTAGCCCAGAACCTTCTGCCGCCCGAAGTGAAGCTGATGCAGCTCGATCCGCCGTTCTCCGGCGGCGCTTCCTACGTGGGCGTGGTCGCCGACAGCCAGAACAAGCCAGCGGACTATGAGTTCTTGAACTGGCTTCTCACGCCGGATCCTCAGGCGATCATCGTTCAACAGATGAATGGTTTTCCGGGCGTTGAGTGGAAGTACATGTCGGACACCGTTCAGCAGAAGTTCGCGTCAATCGCCAAGACCTATGACACCTTCGCGTTTAGCTCGAAATTCAGCAGTGACAAGAATAAGCAGTGGTACGAGAAGGTCGCCGGTACGCCCCAGCCCAGCAACTAAGACCTTTTGCCTTTTCGGAAGGCGCGAAAGAGGCAGCGTTAGGACTCGTCCTAACGCTGCCTCCCATGATCATGCTGGTGCTGCTCGTCGTCGTTCCGGCGGTCGAGGCCCTGCTTTTCTCGCTCGGCCTCGTTCCCAAGGATAACGTCGTCTTCAGCACCGGCTTGCACCTCGTTTCCAGCCCGACGCCGACGCTCAAGGTGTATCGTGACCTGTTCGCGAGCCACTTCTTCGTCGACGATTTGGTGCTGACATTTTCGGTCACCTTCGCGACGGTCGCCCTGACCGTCGTCATTAGCTACGTCCTCGCGCTCTACGTGCGCTTTTCGAGCGGCACGCTTCCCGAGATCATGCGCTCGCTCTACTTGATCCCCATGTTCGTTCCGGTTGTCATCGCGTCGTACGCACTGATTACTTTTTACGTCGATCACGGCCTCCTTCAATCGCTGCTCGTTCAGGTTGGCCTGGGCTACGGGTCGCCAATCTACGCCCAGAGCGGCGTCATTCTTGGCGAGGTCTGGACTCAGATACCCTTCGCCGTCCTGATGATCGGATCCGGTCTCGATGGCCTGCCGCAGGAGTTGGTCGAGGCAGCCCAGGACGTCGGCGCAGGATTCTTTTCGATCATCTGGCGGATCGTCTTTCCGCTCAATCTCGTACCGGTACTCATCGTCGCAACGTTCAGCTTCATCGGGGTGATGGGCAGTTTCACCGTGCCCTACCTGATTGGCCCAAACGCGCCGCAAATGCTCGGGGTGGCGATGAACGCCTACTTCGGCACCTATCAGCAGCCCCAACCAGCTGTCGCCATCGCCGTGCTCACCTTTGTCTTCGCATCGGTCGCGGGAGCGATCTACGTCTGGGCAACGTCGCGCTCCGGGCGGGTAGCCTGATGCGCCTGACCTGGTTTCTGGACGTTGCCGAGTTCCGCAAAGCTATTGGACTGATTCTCGTCCTCGCCCTGGGGGCATTCCTGTTGCTCCCCCTCGCCACTCTGCTGATCTGGGCTTTCGCGGACGTCTGGCGCTATCCCAGCCTGCTTCCTCAGCAGTATTCTCTCCGCTGGTGGAACTGGGTATTTACGAACGGCGATGTCGGCAAGGCGGTGTTTTACAGTTTCACCACCGCGCCAGTCGTCACCTTGATTTCGGCGATCGTCTGCTTGCCGGCAGCCTACGCCTTTTCCCGGCTGAAGTTTCCGGGTCGGCAGGTGTTCTTCATCGGGCTGCTTGCCACGAACGCCTTCCCGAAGTTCGGCCTGTACATCTCCATCGCGACGCTCTTCTTCGAGCTAAACTTGATCAACACCTTTTGGGGTGTCGTTCTGATTCAGTTGATCAACACGCTGGTCGTGATGATCTGGATTCCGGCGGCCGGCTTTGACGCGGTTGCCCGAGAACTCGAAGAGGCGGCGCGAGACGCCGGCGCCGGACCACTCCGGGTGTTCTGGCGAATCACTCTACCCCTGGCGATGCCCGGGATCATCGTCGCGGGAATCCTCGCCTTTCTGGCCGCGCTCGACGAAGCCCAGGGCACCTTGATCGTTGGCTCGCCGAGGATTATCACGATGCCGGTTCTGATGTATAGCCTGGTTTCAAACTATCCGGAGCCGGTTGGCGCGATCTTTTCGGTTTTGCTCTCGCTTCCGTCTCTGGTGTTGTTGCTCTTCGCGCGCCGATTCCTACTCGCCGGCTACCTCGCCGCCGGCTTTCGCGGGAGGTAGGTTCATGGCCAATCTGGAATTGCAGAATCTGGTGAAGCGTTACGGCGCGACGTACGCCGTGCACAACGTGTCGTTCGCGGTGCACGATTCCGAGATGATCTGCTTACTCGGCCCATCCGGTTGCGGCAAGACGACGACGCTGCGGATGATCGGCGGCTTTATCACCCCGGACGAGGGCGACGTTCTCATCGACGGCCGGAGCGTCGTCAAGGATCCACCGGAGCGCCGGCCAACCGGGATGGTCTTCCAGCGCTACACCCTGTGGCCCCATATGGACATCTACCATAACGTCGCGTTCGGCCTGGAACTTCGTCGGAAAAGCCGCGGGGAGATCGATCGGGCGGTCCGCGGCGCGCTGGAACTGGTTGGCCTACCGGGCGTCGAGAAACGTCATCCGAGCCAACTCTCCGGCGGCCAACAGCAGCGGGTTGCCCTGGCGCGAGCTCTGGTACTGGAGCCGCGGATCCTTCTGCTAGACGAACCGCTCTCGAATCTCGACGCGCAACTGCGCGTCCGAATGCGCGAGGAGCTAACCGCGATTCAACGCCGGGTGGGCATTACGTCGGTCTTCGTCACCCACGATCAGGAGGAAGCGCTCTCGATCGCCGACCGAATCGCGGTTATGTCGAATGGCGTGCTGGTGCAAATGGCAACGCCGGCGGAACTCTACTCTGAACCGGCTACGCTGTTCGTGGCGACGTTTATCGGCACCATGAACCTGCTCGACAGCACCCTATCCGAGGATGGGCAGGTCGTGGCTGGCCCGTTTCGCGTACCGATTCCGCGTCGCAACGACTTGCGCCCGGGCAGCCGGATCGTCCTTGCCCTCCGGCCAGAAGACATCGTTGTCGGTCCGACCAGCCAGAACGGAACGCCGGCCCAGGTTTCGCAAGCCATCGACCTGGGCCACTATCGCCGTCTCACCGTCGAGGCCGATGGGGCTCGGCTAACTGTCTTCGCCCCGAAGGCCCAGGAAATCTCCCTCGGCGCCTGCCGGATCCAGCCCCAGCGCGCGCTCTTCTACGCCGACGACAATCTGATAGGCGTCAGCGATAAGCAGGCGGTGGCAGTGGGAGCATCAAACTAGCAACGTTAAGCCGTCGTACGCCGGTTCGACACCGCTACCGATGAAGCGATCCAGAATCGCATCGTGGGTAGAAACGCCGCCGTGCGAAAAATGATTGGCGAAGACGCGTGCGTTTGGTTTAAGTAGACCGAGACCGGCGAGCCGAGCACGATGCTCGACAACTTGACTGAAGTTTAGGTGCCCCGAGCCGGGGTCCTTCCGGGTTCCCAGCGTCGAATCGATGGTCACCACGTCGAAGACCAGGCTCTGGCCGTCCGGTGGATTGGCAAGGTAGGCCCAGGTCTCCTCCGGAATCGGACCGGTGTCGTGGGCATAGAGCAGCGCCCCCTCGTGATTCGAAATAGCGTAGAGGAGCGGGCGCATTGGCGGTCGACCGTGTTGAGCAACGAGCGGAGTAACGCGATACCCTTCGACGTCAAACGGGCGGAACGGTTCCACGACGCGAGTCTCAAGGTGTCGCGCGCTCTCGCTCGTCGCTGCCTCACGGATCAGCGGTATCGCCGACTCGCTGCCGTACACGGTGAGCGTCGGCAGAGGTGAGACGCAAAAGTCGCCGCTGCGCACCTCGAGGTTCGGCAAGTACAGGTGATCGCTGTGCTCGTGCGTAACGAGCATCGTTCGAATTCGTGACAGGTCTAAGCCGAGTTCGCTGGCCGCGGAAATCAGATCCGGACCGCAATCGATCAACAGGCCATCGTCGATCGCCATGGCGGTCCGCCGACGGACGCTACGCCCGCCGGCCTTCCGAATTGCCCGACAGTTATCGCAGGTACACCACAATCCGGGCACGCCCTCCGCGGCGCCAGTCCCCAGAAAGACAAGCTTCACTTAGCTCTCCCGGTGAAACTTTTGAAAGGTGTGAGAATCGGCAGGCACGAGACCTGGCTTGACGCCGAAGGTGTGCGTCACCTCGCCCACGTAGACTTCGCCGGTGGAATCCGCGCAAATCGTGTGCGGCGCGACGAAATTGCCGGCGGCGGTTCGGGCCGCGCCGCCCCAGCGCGCGAGGAGCGTTCCCCGCGAATCGAAGATGCTCACCCGTCCGGGCAAGTCCACCGCGGTAACTCCGCGAGTGTACGAGCGGTGGCCCACCGGCCGCCAGAGCTCGGAAACGTAAATCACACCAGCGCGATCCATATATACCGCGGTCGGCCGTTGAACATCGCTCCAAGCCGCCAGGTACTCGCCGTCCGGGCTGAAGATTTGGATGCGGTCATTCTCCCGGTCGGCCACGAAGACCCGACCGTCGGAAGCGCACCAGATTCCGTGCGGGAGCATGAACTGTCCGGGGCCGGTTCCCGGTTCACCCCACGATTGCTTCAATTCTCCGTCGACCGAAAAACGGTGAACCCGGGCGTTGCCATAGCCATCCGAGACGTAGAGGTCGCCATTCGGGTGGACCGCGAGATTAGTGGGACGATTGAACGGCCCAGCCCCGGGGCGGATGCTTTCCAGGCTCCCGTCGTAGCCAGTGTCGGACGCCCTGCCAACCGTGCCAATCGTTTGGAGCAGTGCTCCTTCGGGAGAGAACTTGTAGACGACCTCGGCACCCTCGTCCACGCAATAGATCGAGTCGTCCGGCGCGACGGTCAAACCGTGGGTTCGCGTGGTAAAGAAGCCTTCACCCCAGGAGCGCACGAAGCGTCCGTCCGGTTCGTAAACGAGGACGCGGGGCTGGGCACGCGTAAAGACGTAGACGCGATCGCGCGAATCGACGCCAACGCCGACAACGTCTAAATGAGTGAATCCAGCGGGTAGTTGTTCCCAATCGGACTGTACCCGATAACTGAGCGACATTCATCCTCCTCGCTAACCAGGCTACGGACGATGGTACACCAATCAGAGAATGTGAACCATCCCTGGCTTATCCCGCGGCGGGGCCATTCCGTTGTCGGCAGGTGGCCTTCCCGAATCCGCCAATCTTCTGAGATCGTCGGCTATAATGGGCCGAGCGAGAGAACACTCGGCGCGATAGTCACCCTGGAGGAGGTTATCGGTGCGATTCTGTTTGCGTCCGAATGCGGTTAGCGCGGATCCGGCAGCCCGGATTGGTTACTGCCTGGCAACCGGCATCGAAGCCGTGCAGGAGAGTCCTAGCGCGGTACCTGGCTTCACGGAGGGCCGCCAGTTCGATCCCAAAGCGCTGAACGCGCACGTTCGACAGTTTACCGAAGCGGGAATTATCGTCGAAGCCATGGGCCTCGGCCAGATCACGACGGACGTCGTCCTGGGAACCCCTGAAGGCAGGGCCGATTTCGATCGTGCCTGTCACGACCTGGCGGCGCTGGCGGAGGCCGATGTGAAGGTTGTAACGTTGGGAATTCCGATCTCGGAGCAACCAACCGAAGCCGAAAATCAGGAACAACTCAAGCGCGTGGCCGATTATTACAGTCGTCTGTGCGCGGTCGCCGAGGAAGTGGGGGTCAAACTCGCCACCCACAGTCCGTGGCCTCCTACCCAGCGCAAATGGCTCTGGGGAACCCGCCGCTTCGCGGAATTGTTCGCCGCCGCGCCAAGTCCAGCCAATGGCTACCTTTATGACAACGCCATCCACCACATGGTCGGCGACGATCCAGCCGCCGCGGTCAGCCAGTTCGCCGAGCGCATCTTCTTCGTCCACATTCGCGACGTGCGCAAGTCGGCCGGCGCGGGAGCGTCCGGCACCGGCTACGACGAAGTTTTTCCCGGCACCGGCGGGTGCGATTTTACCAGCGTATTGAGTGCTCTCCGGCGAGTTGGCTATGACGGCGTGCTTTGTCCGGAGCACTTTCCGATCATCCCCGGCGATACTCGCGAGACGACCGCGACCGCCTACGCGGTTGGCTACCTGCGCGGCGTGATCGGATCGCTGTCCTGAGCGAGGATTCGTGGCGGCCTGGCTCGCTGGGCAATTAAAGGCGGCCAGCTGATTTCCGGCTTACGGTAGTGTCAGTCTCGCCGCGTACAGAACGGCGACCGCGGTGGCAAGCCAGGCGATCACGCAGACGAGGAGGGGGCGGTCGGTCAGCAACGCTTCCTCCGGACTACCGCCGCCGTCACGCTGATGCATCAGGTAGAGGTAACGGAATATTCCGTAGAGCACGAAGGGAATCGTCAGCATCATCGAGTGATCGCGGGGAAGGTTGTCCGCCGAGAACGTGTAGAGCGAGTAGGCCATCACCGTCGCCGAGGTGACGATGACGATCATCTGGTCCAAAAATGGGAGACTGTACTCTTCCAGAATTCGGCGGTGCTGGCCGGCTCCGCCGCTCAGCAGCAAGAGTTCATTGCGCCGCTTCCCGAGAGCGAGAAAGAGCGACGCGAGGATCGTGCACACGTACAGCCAGGGAGAGATTGGTACGCCGACGACGACCGCGCCGGCCGCCGCCCGAATGACAAAGCCAGCGGCCAGGACAAATAGGTCTATCAGCACGACGTTCTTGAGATGGGTCGTATAAAGGGACATGAGTCCGACGTAGCCGACGGTTAAGGCGCAAAAAACTGGCCCGAGGACGAAACTGGCGATGAACGCCGCGGACAGGAGAAGGACCGCCAGCGCCACGGCTTCGACGGGACGAATCAATCCCGAGGCGAGTGGTCGGTTGCGCTTCTTCGGGTGCTGGCGGTCCTTCTCGACGTCGGACAGGTCGTTAAGGAGATAAATCCCGCTGCTCGCCGCGCAGAAAACGACGAATCCGTAAATCGCGCGCTGGTCGAGCGCCAGGTTGGTCAGCTTCAACGCGAAGATCAGACCAAAAAAGAGCAAGACGTTTTTCGTCCACTGCTTTGGCCGACACGCCCGCACTAGACCAACCGCGACCACGGTCGGCGAACGCCGCGCGTAGCCGACCGCTGAACCGGTGGACCCGGCTGTCGTCAATTCCGGATCAAGCACTGCAAAGACTCCCCATTCTGACCATCGGCAATCGCGACATTCTTCCGGAGCATACGGGGAGATTCCCTGCCTGTCAATCAAACAAGTGACGTACCTAACCGCGCGCGCGAGGCACGCCCGCTGCCGTAAAGGCCCGGGTAAGAACCTCGTACGACTGCCGACAGGCGGCCACCCAGTCGTAGTTTGGTCGCCGCTGAACCATCAGGCTAATCTCCACGCCGATGTCTCCGGTCCATCCCACCTGAGCCATCGCGCGGAGGTAGCGGACGTAGTCGAACTCGCCTTCGCCCGGAATGAGAAACTGGTGATCCGGCGCCCTTCCGCTCTCATCCTTGATGTGGGTGAAAGCGGCAACCGGGGCGAGCAGCGACACACTTTCCTCGATCGGAATGCCCTGGACGTTGAAGTGGCTGATGTCAAAAGTGACTTTCAGGCTCGGATGATTGACAATGTCGAGCAATTCGCGGGCCCTTTGGGGAGTTTGGAGAACGTCGCCAACGTGCGGCTCAATCGCCACGGTCACCCCACGCTCCCGCGCGTAGTCACACAACGCGGTCAAACGCTCGACGAGAAGATCCTTGCAATCGTCCCAGGTGACGCCGTGAGCGCCGACGGTCGTGTCCAGCGCGGGCGGACCATCCGCGCTGGCCCAGTCGACGCAGAGATTGACCGCTCCGGTGAGCCGTCGCCAGTTTTCCGCGTGCTCGGCCGGATCGGCCACCAGGAGGGAGCGATGGCCGGCAATCGCCGGCAGGGCCAGGTTGTACCGATCGAGCAAGCTCCGAATCCGCTGGCGCTCGGCTCGGTCCAGGGTGTCGAGTTCGGTGCTCCAACCGGGAATAACCGTCAGTTCGACGCTCTCCCAGCCAATCTCGCTGAGCGTGGATAGAATTTCATCCACGCTCGGCTTTTGCATGCTCCAGCTACTGTAACAGAGACGCATTGTGTACTCTCCTTTGCTTCTCGGCTCGCCGTAGAACGAGACGCCGGACTGTCTTGGGTTAGAGCCAGGTCCGCAAGAGCTCCGCGCTGTTGACGACAGCCGGAGTGGGATCTTCCCGGGTTGGTTCGTGCTCGATCGAAATCGCGCCGGTGTAGCCGATGTCTTTCAACGCCTGGACGACACCAGCCATGTCCACAACGCCCTCGTCGTAGGCGCAGGAGTGCCACCCATCGGCGGTCTGCCGAACTTGCTTCAAGTGCATGTGCAGGAGATGGTCTTTCAGTTCGTGAGTCGCCTTGATCGCGTCGTAATCGAACATCCCCCAGAAGCCGGTATCCTGGGTTACCCCGATAATCTCACCGTACTTGCCGATTCGCGCGAGGAGTTCTTGCGGATTCTTCTCGGGATGATTCTCGATGGCGTATTTGATTCCATACTCTCGCCCGAGGTCGAAGGCCAACTGGGCATTGCTCGGGTTCAACCCCACGCCCAGGACCGGCGCGCCGATCGCTTTCGCGGTTTGGTAAACCTTCTCGGCGTCGGCCCGGGTCATGTTCGGGCGGCCGAGGCCACCGGTGTACGCGACAACCTTGAGTCCGTGTTGACGAAGGATGGCAGCTGCCTCGGAGACCATCGACGCGCTTGCCACGGCGGGATCCAGGTGCGCAACCCAGAGGTCGATGTTGTCGAAGCCAGCCTCTTTAACCAGGCGACAAAGCTCGCTAAACTTGTCACTAAAGTGAGGACCATGGAAGGCGTCCACCGTCGCCCGGGCCGCGACACCCCAGTTGAACGGATCGAGAGCATACTGGGACTCTCGCGCGACAAAATTGGCCGTGATAAACGAAACGTCTCGCATAGCTTTCTCTCGTGTACATTCCTTGATTTAGAGGCACGTTGAGTCAGAGTGAATGTATCACGTGGGGCATATTGATAGCGATAGCCTGTCGCCAGGCGGTGGCATCCTTAACCTTCGACCGGCGCGGATGGATCGAGAAAATATCTATAGTCATACAATCGTATAATTGTCCGATTGCGTGATGGCTGACCCGGTCCGATCGAAGGATCCCGACGGTTCGCACCCGACTTTCGATCGTTCACTCTCCAACCAGAAGGAAAGAGCATTGAGCACGGTACACTCTGAATTCGCCGTTCCCGAGCCGCGCCGAAGCGACTCCCCACTCGCAATGGATCCGGAAGAGTTTCGCCGCCTCGGCTACCAGGCGGTCGACCTCGCCGCGAACTACCTCGGGTCAATAGTCAACGGACCGGTGTTTTCCCCCATGTCTCCCAACGAGCGGGCCAGCTTTCTGGAAGAACCTCTCGCCGCTGACGGTCGCGCGCCGGAGGAAATTTTCGCTCGGTTCGCCGACGCCGTGTTGCCTCATCCCATGGGCAACGGGCACCCGCGCTTTTTCGGCTGGGTCAACTCGGCTCCGGCGCCCATCGCCATCCTGGCCGACTTACTCGCCGCGACGATGAACCCCAGTTGTGCCGGGGGCGATCACGCGGCGACGTATCTCGAACATTGCGCCGTCCGCTGGCTCAAGGAAATGATTGGCTTTCCCATCGAAGGAAGCTACGGCCTTCTGGTAAGTGGCGGCTCAATGGCCTCCCTCGTCGGGTTGACGGCTGCCCGTCATCGAACGGCCCAGCGGGCCGGTTGGGACGTTCGGGCGGAAGGCCTCCAGGGCGATCGTCCTCGGCTGGTGCTCTATCATTCGGAGGAAATCCACAATTGTGTCAAGAAAGCGGCCGAGCTTCTGGGACTCGGCTCCTCGGCACTACGTTCGATTCCGGTTGACGACCGATTCAAACTACGGACCGACGCGCTCCGAGCCGCGATTGCTGCCGACCGCGCGGCTGGTCGACAGCCTTTCGCGGTCGCGGCCAGCGCCGGCACCGTGGCCACCGGAGCGATCGATCCAATCGCCGACATTGCCGACATCTGCGCCGAGGAAGACCTCTGGCTGCACGTGGACGGTGCCTATGGCGCGGCGGGAATCTTGGATCCCAACGTCGCTCCGCTCTACCGCGGCCTCGGGCGCGCGGATTCCGTCGCCCTGGACCCGCACAAGTGGCTGAATGTCCCGCTCGAATGCGGCTGCGCGCTGGTCCGCCACGGCGACCTGCTGCGCGAGACGTTTAGCCTGGTGCCGGCCTACCTGCGCACGGAACCGGACAAGGGGTTTGGTGGACTTCCCTGGTTTTCGGAGTACGGCTTCCAACAGAGTCGCGGCTTTCGCGCCCTTAAACTTTGGATGACTCTGCAGTACGCCGGTCGTGACGGCTACGCGGCTTTGATCCAGCAGCACAATCGGCTCGCCCGGCACCTCGCGGCCTCGGTCGAAGCCGCACCAGACCTGGAACTCCTCGCCCCGGTCGAACTCTCGATCGTCTGTTTTCGCTACGTGCCCGATTCATTGCGCGGCGACGAAGACCAGTTGAACGCGCTGAACAAAATGATCATGGAAACGATCCAGGCTGAAGGCGAGACCTTCGTCACCAACGCCAGCCTGCACGGAACCTTCGCGCTACGCGCGTGCATCCTCCACCACGCCACGACGGCCGCCGACGTCGACGCGCTGGTCGAGGTTGTCCGACGCGTCGGTGGGAGGTTGGTAGCTGGGTAAGGCAGCGCTTTCACCCATTACTTCGCCGCTGGTCAACCTCTGCTTGAAGCGACTTCGCGAAGTCGGTCGGCGAAAGGGACTTTGCGACGAGCGCGGAGCCTGATTTGGCCCAGAGGGGTTGCAGGCCGACGAGGGCGTGCCTTTCTTGCCAGACCGGGACGTCCGACGGGATCGTCAGAAGCGCGCGGGTCAGCGCGTCGACCTTGCTGCCGTTGCTTGGCGAGATACCTTCGAGGGCCGGCAGGACGCTCAGATCATCCAGAGCCACCTGGGCGCCCGCGGCTGAGCCAAGCCAGCGAACGAACGCGAGCGCCGCGTCGGCGACCGCCGTCGTCGCGCGAACGCCAAAGAGTGACGAGAGACCACGGTTTGCCAGCGATGTACCACTGGCATCCGGTGCCGGCCAAGCCAGAAAGCCGAGCTTGCGGCTCGCATCGACGTCGGCATAGCCGGCCAGGTCAATCGTGCTCGCGACGATCGACGCCGCCTGTCCGGTCGCGAAGAGGGTGCGCGCTTCGAGGAACGTGCTGGCAGCAGGCTTCTTTTGGTAGTCACCACTCCAGGCGACAATTTGCGCGAGCACCGCGACGAGGTCGGCGTCGCTCAGCGAGCGCGACCCGTCCAGCAAAGCCGCGAAGCCAGCCGAACCCAAAGCGGCTGAGGCGAGGCCCATATAGGTGAAGTAAACCAGGCTGCCGTCCTTGACGGCCGTTGCCTGGGGAATGACGTCGATCTTCTTCAATCCGGCGAAGGCCGCGCTCAGTTCACCCCACACCTTCGGCGGCTTGGCCACCCCGGCTTTCTTGAACGCCGTCAGATCATAGGCAATCCCCACCAGGTACTTGCCGAGGGGCACCGCCCAAATCGTGCCGCCAACGCTTACTTCGCCGACGGTCAGCTTCGACCAGGCCGACCGATCTACCACATTGGTCAGGTCGCGCAGTTGTTTCGCCGCCGCGATGCTATCAAGGTCCGGGCGCTCCGGGACCTCCAACACGTCCGCCGCGTCCTGGGCGGTGAGCGCCGAGCGTAGTTTCGCGATCCCACCGGCTTGCGCCAGGACCTTTACGGTTATTCGCGGATACGTTCGGCGGAACGCCTCGCCAAAGGCCGCGCCGCCATTTTTCCACTCCGGGTGGCGATGCCAGACCGTCACGGTGGCCGGACCATAGTCGGTGGCGAGCGCGGTCGCGGTGGGAACGAGTGGCGTCGCCGTTGCTTCCACCAAAGACGCCACTGGAGTCGCGGTGGGGACCGGCGTTGATCGGGCGGCGGCTCCGACTTCTTTGTAGGGCAACGGGGTAGCCGCCGCGACCGTCGCCGCCTTTGGCTGGGTCAACCGTAATTGGGTGCAGGAAACGCTTAGTCCAGCGAGCACCGAACCGCCAAGCAGTCCAAATCCGCTAAGCAACTGCCGACGTGTCAGGTTAGCCATCCCCAGTCGCGCTCCAATCTCGTGAAACGTCGAAAATACGCACGGTCAGGTCGCGTAAGCGGCCAAGCCGTGACCTCAGCGCGGAACGATGATGATGAAGAGCCAGTACCGAAGTTGTTGGTGCAGGAGGCGCGTGCCTAGAGTATGCTCTGGCGACCGATAGGTCAAGGGCTGAGGAAAGTTCCCGCGGCAATTGAATGCGTCGCCGCATTCGCGGTATCCTTCACCCATACGGTTGCCGAACACGCAAGCCGATGGAACTCAGGCGTTTTTCAGCGAGGCCGGGCGCTGGGCGGGGACGTTCCGTGGTCCCCGATGATCGGTACCCGACCTGCGCCCCAAGTACCCGCGACGAGGAATGAAGATGAAGTTCGCGATTCCGGATAACTTCCCGGTCGTCTACACCGACGATCACCCAGCACTCCGCCCGCTCAAGGAGCGCGGCGAGGTGGCGCTCTATTCCACCCGACACAACTCGACCGAGGAGTTGATCGAGCGCATGCGCGGCGCGGTCGCCGCGATCAACGTGCGGGCCTACTCAAAGTTTACCGAAGAGGTCTTCGCCAACTTGCCGGATCTGCGCTTCCTCACCGTGATGGGAACCGGCACCGACAATATCGATCTAGTGGCGGCCCGCCGTTACGGCGTCGTGGTCAGTAATACGCCAACTGCCCCGACCGTCTCGGTCGCCGAACACACCGTCGCGCTGCTCCTGGCGATGACCAAGAATCTCATTCCGATGCACAACGCGCTCAAGGGCGGGGCCTGGCACCATCTCCCGGGTATCGAGTTGCGCGGCAAGACTTTTGGATTGGTCGGGCTTGGGATCATCGCCGCCGAAGTCATACCGGTGGTTAAGGCGCTGGGCATGCGGGTGATTGGCTGGAGCCTAACCTACGATCCGGAGCGTGCGGCTCGGCTCGGTATCGAACTGGTCGAACTGGACGACTTGTTACGCCAGTCCGACGTTGTTTCGCTGCTGCTTCGCGCTTCGCCTCGGACCGCGCAAATCATCGGCGAGCACGAGTTGGGACTGCTGAAACCAACCGCGTACCTCGTCAACACCGGCCGAGGTGCCCTGGTCGACGAAGCGGCGCTCTATACCGCCCTGGCGGAGCGACGCATCGCCGGAGCGGCGATCGATGTCTTCCAGACCGAGCCACTCCCAGCCGATTCGCCGTTCCTCAAACTCGACAACGTCGTGGTCACCCCGCACGTCGCCTGGGTCACCGACGCCGGCATCGCCAGAATGGCCCGACACCCGGTCGACAACATTCTGGCCTATCTCGCGGGAACGCCGCAATTCGTGGTAAACGCGGGCTAGCGGCCGAGCCGCCGCCACAAAGGGCGGGCGTAGGGCGGGAGGTTTCCCAGCCACCCTAAAGGGTGGGCGTAGGCTGGGTTGGGCTGAAGCCCCGGACATGGCGCTTCAGCGCCTCCTGCCCTACGCCCGCCTTTGAAGGCGGCGACCCCCCCCCCGCCCGCGCAAAGGGTCAAATTGTCCGATTATGAAAACAGGGAAGGATAGCTCGCCATGGCTCTCACAATCGACCTCGCCGGCAAAGTCGCGCTGGTCACCGGCGCGGGGACCGGCATCGGCGTCGGAATCGCGGAATCCCTGGCCGAGGCCGGCGCGGACGTCGCGCTTGCCTACAACGCGAGCGGCCAGGGAGCGATCGAAACCGCCGAGAAGATTCGCGCTACCGGACGCCGCGCGATCACCGTTCAGGTTGACCTGCGAAATCTCAGCGAAATTGATCGCCTCGTCGCCGCCACCGTCGAGCAACTCGGTCCGATTGACTACCTGATCAACAACTCCGGGATCACCGACCCGCAGTCCCCGCTCGAACTGACCGAGGAACGCTGGGATCGAACGCTGGACATCAATCTCAAAGGCATGTTCTTCTGTTCTCAGCGGGTCGCCCGGGTTATGATCGAGCACCAAATTCACGGCTCAATCGTCAATCTGAGCTCGGTCCACTCCGTCGGCACCTACCCGAATCACACCCACTACGCGGCGACCAAAGCCGCGATCAACCACATGACTCGCTCGCTCGCCAGTCATTTCGCGGAGTACGGAATCACGGTAAACGCCATCGCCCCGGGCGTCATCGAGGTCGAGCGCTACTTCCGGACCATGCCCCACTACAATCGCGACGAGTGGGCATCGCGCATTCCCCTCAAAAGGGTGGGATTTCCGTCAGATATTGGTCCGCTGGCCGTCTACCTCTGCTCTCCCTACGCGAGTTGGCTGACCGGCCAGGTGATTTTCGTCGATGGCGGCTCAACGCTTGGTTTGCACCTGTAGGGCAAAACCAAGGAGCCAGGTGCCAGGTGCCAGAATCCAGAAGTGGAATTGGTCCTCTATTCTGGATTCTAGTCGCTGGCTTCTGGGTTAATTCTTCCGGACAGCAAGATAGACCCGGGTGCCCCGGGGAACCGTCGTACCGGCCTGGGGCAACTGGCTCAGAACGTGATCCGGGGGAATCGACAGGAAGTAGCTGCGGTCCGGCACGTCGTTAGCCGTCTGGTAGTTGACGTAGCTGGTCATCAGGCCAGACTGGTTAATCATTCGCTGCGCGTCGTTCTCGGAAAGGCCGACGAGATTCGGAACGACGACGAGGTTCGGATTACCGGTCACGGGTATTGGCGTCGCCGGCACCGGCGTTGCCGGTTGGGCGGTCGCGGTTGGCGGCCGAATCGGCGTGGCGGTCGGCGGCGGTAAGGGCGTCCACGTCGGCGACGGAGTGGGAGTAGGCAAGGGCGCCGACTCAGTCGGTAAGGTGCTGTCGATGAACCAGTCGGTCACGGTTGGGCGGCCGGGGACCGGTCGGAGGCCGGTCGTCGCGTCCACGGTTGCCCGAACCAGCCCGTTCGGTCGCGGGAAGGGTTCGGCCGGCTGCCCTTTGAGCGCCGCGTCCATAAAGGCGTGCCAGATGTGCCCGGCGCCCCGCGCCCCGTAGACGTTCTTCATCGGCTGATCGTTGGTGTTCCCCACCCACACCCCGACAACCAGTTGAGGGGTGAACCCAACCGTCCAGGAATCTTGAAAGTTTTCAGTTGTTCCCGTCTTCACCGCGGCCGGTCGACTGAGTTGCAGGTAGGAATTCGGTCCAAACGTCTCGGCCCGCGCCTGGTCATCCGAGAGGATGTCGTCGATCAACCAGGTGGCCTGCGGGCTGGCCAGTCGGATGCCTTGCGGCGGCTGGTAGTTATAAAGCACCTTTCCCTGGGGGTCGGTTACCCGCAAGATCGAGACGGGCTGCATCTGGGTCTGGTTGGGCTGAGCGTTCTTCACCGGCTCGCCAATCTGCACCCCCTCGTTTGCCAGGCCGGCGTAGGCGAAGGTCAGGTCCACGAGTTTCACCGGCCCGTCGCCGAGGGTCAATGGGAGGCCATAGTAACCGGGCGGTTGATTCAACGTCGTGATTCCAAAGTCGTGGGCGGTCAAGAGCAGCGCGCCAATGCCGATTCGGTTGAGCATCTCAACCGCTGGCACGTTGAGAGAGTTGGCCAGAGCACGCCGAATCGTCACCGGTCCGCGAAACTTCAGATCCGCGTCGTGCGGGATGTACGGAGGCTTTCCAGCGCCGCCCGAGTATTGAATCGGCGAGTCCATTAAAATCGTCGCCGGCGCCGCCAGGTGGTGATCGAAGGCGTAAAGGTAGGTAAAGGGCTTAAGGGTTGATCCCGGTTGGCGCGCGGTTTCCGCCATATTAATTTGGCCCTGAATCGAGTCGTCCCAGAAGTTTTCACTCCCGAGCATCGCCAGGATCTCGCCGGTTCGCGGATCAATCGCCACCAGGGCCGCGTTGTTGGCGTTGTCTTGCTTAAGACCCGTGAGCTGCTGTTGAGCGATCGTTTCCGCCTGATGCTGCAGATCAAGATCCAGACTGGTGTACACCCGGAGACCGGACTGGTACAGCTGCTGGCGGGAGTAAAGCTGCTCTAACTCACTTTCCACGTACATGACAAAGTGCGGCGCGAGGAGCTGGTTCGGCTGAGAATGAAAGTGGAGTGGCTCAGCCGCCGCGGCGTCAGCCTGTTCCGTAGTGATGTAACCGTGCTTGACCATCAGGTCCAGAACTTCACGCTGGCGAGCCTTCGCGGCATCGGGATGCTGAAAGGGATCGTAGGCGGACGGTGCTTGCGGTAAGCCGGCAATCAGCGCGGCCTCGCCAAGCGTCAACTGACGAACCGGCTTATCAAAATAGGTCTCGGATGCGGCTTCGACCCCGTAGGCAAGGTTACCGTAGGGAATCTCGTTGAGGTAGCGTTCGAGGATCTCATCCTTGGTGTAACGCTGGGAGACGCGAATCGCCAGGATAGCCTCTTCGATCTTTCGGCTGAGCGAACGCGATTGACGCTCCTGCGGCGTCATAACGACGTTTCGCACGAGTTGCTGGGTAATCGTACTCGCGCCCGACTCCACCTGATGATGCAAGGTATCCTGGATCAGCGCGCGCAGGATTCCTACCGGGTCCACACCGGGATTGGTGTAGAAGGTCGAATCCTCGGTCGAGATCGTGGCGTCGATCAGGGCCGGGGGCATATCGTTCAAATGGACGACCGTGCGGCGTCCCCCTTGCGGATCGAGCATTTCGTAGAGCAGCCGGCCTTTGCGGTCGTAGATCAAAACGGACTGGAACTGCCCCTTCGAGAAAACTTCGTCCACCGGCGGAAGGTCGCGGGTGAGATAACTGTAGAGGTCGCCGGCCATTCCAAATCCGACCGTCGCGACCAGGATGACACTCACGAAAAAGGTTGTTGCGAGCGCCGCGCCAAGCGCCACGACACTCACAAGATTACGTCCCTTGCGTTGACGCGGCACCGGCCGGGCCGCGCGAACCAGCGGGTTACCGGCGAGAGCGCGGTGCCCGCGATTCGCGGGTTGATCGTGTCTGGACAACAGAACTCCTGGATCTCGGCTGAGATCGCTGATCACTTTACTATATCACCCCACCTCCGGCCCATTTTCTGCACCTGCTCCGAGCCTGGAGATGGGATCTCGTGTCGAGGCCAGCAATTCGGACGGGGAATGAGCCGGGTTCACTCAGCCAGCCGGGGAGAGGCAACCGTGACCATGAGCCGTGAAGCGGAGATGCGGGACCTGCGAGAAGCGGCCGAGCGGCAGGGAATCGAGGTCTTTGGCGAAGGCAATCTGAACGCCCGCTTGCTGCTGGTTGGCGAAGCGCCCGGTAAGGTGGAGGTCGAACGGGGGCGACCGTTCCAAGGGCCGGCGGGTCGGGTTCTCGACGCGCTCCTCGACCGTCTAGCGATTCCGCGCGATGATCTCTACGTGACCAACGTCGTGAAAACCCGACCGTTCGTTGAAGCCCACCCGAACCGGGTGAACCGCGCGCCAAGAGCCGGCGAGATCCAGGCTTTCACCTGGATTCTCCGGCGCGAAATCGCCATCGTTCAACCACGAGTCATCGTCTGCCTTGGCGCGGTCGCCGCGTCCACCCTGATTCACAAGAACTTCGCCATGAAGGACGAGCATGGTCGGTGGTACCCCGGCCCCCAGGGATCCAGTATTCTCGCCACGTATCACCCGTCGTACCTGCTTCGCCTCCGCGGCTCGAACTACGAAGCCGCGCGGGATGAGTGCGTGGCTGACCTGAGCCGGGCCTGGGTGATGGCTCAGTCGACCAGTCGACAGTCAGTAGCTGGATAAACTCGGCCCGCGCGGCTCTTGCCAGTCCCTTACTTCTTCAACTTGGTCAGGAACTTCTTCCGCGCCTTCGCGACCTTGGGAGCGATGATAATCTGACAGTACGGCTGATAGGGATTATTTAGAAAATACTCCTGGTGGTACGCCTCAGCCGGATAGAAGCGAGTCAATGGCTCGACCTGGGTCACAATCGTGCGATGCCAGATGTGCTGGGCGTTCAGGTCCGCGATCGCCTGCTCGGCAACCGACTTTTGCTCCGGATCGTTGTAGAGAATAATCGACCGGTACTGGGGACCGACATCATTACCCTGCCGATTGAGTGTGGTGGGGTCGTGGATGGTAAAGAAGACGTCGAGGAGATCGCGGTAGGACATGAGCGCTGGATCAAAGGTGATCTGAACGACCTCGGCGTGGCCGGTCGTACCATCACACACTTGCTCGTAAGTCGGATTCGCGACCTGACCACCGGCGTAGCCAGACTCGACTTTTTCCACGCCCTTCAGATCGACGAAGACGGCTTCCAAGCACCAGAAGCAGCCCCCGCCAAGCGTTGCAACTTCCGGAGATTTGGTCGGTTCCTCGTTCCGCGGTGCATCGTTCATCGTAAGCCTCACTTTGCTCGACCGGCGTTTGACCGGCACCCCATACTCTGGTGGGGATCATCCCACCTTCGCTTCTCATCGCGTTTGTGAATAAATTGTTCCCGGTGAATCATAAAGCAACCGTGTTGTGAGTGACGCGAACCGGTGTTATTCTTCAGATTGATCGCCGGGAGGCTGCGGACAATCGTTAGGTATTCACCTCCGCGCGTCGTGCTGGCCGGGAGGATAAACGGCTTCCCCAAAGGCAATCGGCGGTTGGACCAGAGGCAACCATGGAACACCTGACCAGACCGGAACTCGGCATCTTGGCCGACGATTTGACCGGGGCAACCGATACCGGTCTACAGTTCGCCAAGTGCGGACATCGCACCTGTGTCTGCCTGGCCTGGCCAGCGACCCCGTCCTGTGACGTTCTCGTCTTCGACGCCGATTCACGCCACCTCGACAGCGCGACGGCACACCAGCGAGCCCACGACGCGGCTCGCGCTCTGCTGGACATCGGGGTACAACGCTTTTACAAGAAGATCGATTCAACTGCCCGTGGCAATCTCGGTGCCGAGATCGAAGGCGTACTTGAAGCGGCCGGACTCACGCAAGCTTTGATTTGTCCCGCCTTCCCAAAATTGGCGCGGACGGTGCGCGACGGTCAGGTTTTCGTCCGCGGCGTTCCCCTTCATCGAACCGAGTTCGCCAACGATCCCCTCTGGCCGGCGACCACCGCGTCGCTCGCCGAGATTCTGCGCCGGCAAAGCGTTATACCGGTCGCCGAGATCGAACTCTCCGCCGTTCGGCGCGGTCCGGCGAACGTGCGCGCCCGGCTCGCCGACGAAGCACAACGCGGGAACCGCTTGATCGTCGCCGACGCCGAGGTTGATTTAGACCTCCGGTGTCTGGTCGAAGCGGCGCGCCAGTCGGAGCAAGGGGTTTTGCCGGTTGGTTCGGCCGGTCTCGCCGAATGGCTCGTCGGACTGCTCCACCATCCCGTGCGCCAACCCCGGAACCACGTGGTTGGAAAGGGGCCGACGCTGGTCATCTCCGGAACCATCAACCGGATCGGCGTCGGACAAATCGCGCGTTTGATCGAATACGGCGCCGCGCTCAGCGCGATTCCGATCGACGCGGCGCTCGACGACCCGGTCGGGGCCAGCGAGGTCGCCGCGCGCTGGCTGACCGATCATCTCCGCCTGGGCGGTTGTGTCGTGCTCAGCCTGGTGGATCCGCGTCAGGCCCTGCCGGACGTCGCCGATCTCGCCAATGAGCGCGGACTGAGCATCGGCGAGATGACCGTCCGCCTCATGACGACTTTGGCAACCGCGACCGAGCGAGCCATCGAAAAGGTCTTGCCATCCGCGCTCGTGCTTACCGGCGGCGATACCGCGCGGGCCGTGACGAGTGGCCTCGGCAGTCACGCGCTGGAAGTCGCGCGGGAAGCCGCGCCGGGCGTCCCGATTTGCGTCCTCCAAGGCGGACGGTGGGACGGGTTGGTCGTGGTGACGAAAGCCGGTGGATTTGGCGACCTGGACACCATGGTGCGCGTGGTGCGCCAGCTGGAGGAACAACGAACGTGAACGCAGTGAATCGGCCAATTGTTGGCTTGACCATGGGAGATCCGGCCGGCATCGGACCGGAAGTAGTCGTGAAAGCGATGAACGCCGCGGATCTCTACGCCAGCGTTTGTCCCCTGGCGATTGGCGATGAAGCAACCTTCCGCGCAACCATCGCGCGGTTAGGACTCAACCTGGAGGTTCGCCCAGTCGCCGAGCCGGCCGACGGTGAGTACCGACCGGGGGTTCTAGACCTCTACCAGGCGACAACCGAGGACCTGACCGGTATCGCTCCGGGGGTAGTCCAACCGGTAGCGGGCAAGGCCGCCGCCGAGTGCGTGATCGCGGCGACGAAACTCGCGCTGGCCGGTAAGATCGACGCGCTGGCAACTGCTCCGCTAAACAAGGACGCCCTGAATCAGGCAGGCTACCACTATCCAGGGCACACCGAAATGCTGGCCGACCTGACCGAGACAAAGGACTACTCGCTCACCCTCATCGCGGGCCAGTTGCGGGTGATCCACGTCACAACCCACGTGTCGATGCGCCGGGCGCTGGATCTGGTTGACCAGGCGCGGGTGCTGCGGATCATCCGCCTAGCCAACCGCTTTTGCCAGTACCTGGGCGTCGCCGCGCCTCGGGTCGCGGTGGCCGGCTTCAACTGTCACGCCGGCGAGAATGGTCTTTTCGGCAGCGAGGAGATCGAGCAAATTCGACCGGCTATCGACGAAGCCCGCGGCGAAGGCATCGACGCGACCGGCCCCTGGCCGGGCGACACGATCTTCTACCGGGCAAGCAAAGGCGAGTTCGACATCGTCGTGGCGATGTACCACGATCAAGGCCATATTCCGGTTAAAATGCTCGGCTTCGAGGCCGGCGTGAACACGACGGCCGGCCTGCCGATCATCCGCACTTCGGTCGACCACGGCACCGCCTTCGACATCGCTGGCAAAGGCCTCGCGTCCTATGGCAGTATGCTCGAAGCAGTGAAACTCGCCGCGTCCTTAGCCCGCGAGCGAAAGCCGGTGGAGGCGCGTTGAGGCCCCGTGCCTCTTTCGTAAACCTTCCTCGGTTACTTTCCCCCGCTGGAAGCCACGTCTTCGGCAAGCCGAACGAAGAGGCGAGTGGGGATGCCGGTCGGGCCTTTGGGTAGGTAGGGGGCTTCGCGTTCGGTCCAGGCGACGCCAGCGATGTCCAGATGAGCCCATTCCACGCCTGGATCGACGAACTGGCGGATGAACATCGCTCCGGTGATCGTGCCGGCGGCGCGGCCCCCGACGTTCGCCACGTCGGCCACGTCGCTCCGCAGTTGCTCGAGATACTCCTCCCAGAGGGGCAGGGGCCAGACCCGTTCACCAGCCTGATCCGCCGCCGACCGGACCCGACCGATCCACTCGTCGGATGTGCCGAGAACCGCGGCCGCCTGGCCACCGAGCGCTACCACCACCGCGCCGGTCAGCGTGGCGGCGTCGATGAGTTTCTTCGCTCCGAGATGCTGCGCGTAGGCCACGGCGTCCGCGAGGATGATCCGGCCCTCGGCGTCGGTATTCAAAACCTCGATTGTTTTGCCATTCATGGCCTTCAAGACGTCGCCCGGGCGCATCGCGTGACCGGAGGGCATATTCTCCACCGCCGGAATCAACCCGAGAACGTTCGCCGACACCCTGAGCTGGGCGATTGCTTGCATCGCCGCGACTGTCGCCGCGGCTCCGGCCATATCTTCCTTCATCAGGTGCATGTCGGAGGCGCCCTTGATCGAGATGCCGCCGGTGTCAAAGGTAACGCCCTTGCCGATCAGGGCAAGGTCCACGCTGGTGCCCGGGCGCCCGTTGTGACGCATGACGATCATCGCCGGGGGTTGCTCGCTGCCCTGGGCGACGCCGAGGAGCGCGTTCATCCCGAGTTGCTCCATTTGCGAGCGATCGAGCACCTCAACCGTGAATCCGGCGCGCTGTCCCGCGCTCTGGGCGTGCTCGGCGAGGCGCTGGGGGGTGAGAATATTGCCCGGAGCCTGGGCGAGATGGCGAGCCAGGTTGATTGCCTCACCGATAATCGACCCCCGTCGCACCCCCTCGGCGTACTCACCACCTTCGCCGTCCGGGGGAAGGACCTTAACCTCGGCGATTTCCCGGCGCGCTTCGTCCGGTTTGGTCTTGTAATCGCCGAGATCAAGGGTGGCCACGTGCGCGCCGGAAGCGACGGCTTCGCCGGCGATTCGACCGTTTGGTCCCCCGGCGATTCGGAGCGCGACGCTGGACACCTTCAAGCGCTCGGCGGCGCGCACAGCGGCCGAGGCAAGGCGGTGCAAACGCACCGAGTCGAACTCGACGCGCTTTCCACAACCGATCAGCAAAAGGCGCGGCGCGGCCACCGATCCGGAGGTCGGAAGAAGCATTGTCTGATACAGCTTTGTTGGAAGATTATCCAGCGCGGCGACGCGCCCGATGAGTCCGTTGAGTTCCTGGTCCAGCGCGGCGAGCGCTCCCCGGGTAGGATTTTCGCCCTCGAAGACGTTGAGAACCAGCACGTCGGCGCTGATCTGAGCCGGATTCTCCGAGGCTACAGTAAGCTTCATCGCGGCTTCCCCTGGCAAATTGAAACTCTCCGAGCCCAGCAGTTCCACGGCCGACGAGATTCGCGGCAGTAGAGCAATCGCTCGGCATCTCCTTCAATTCTACCTAGCTTTCAGGCGGAAGACGACCGCTTCCTCTGGAGAATTCGGTAAGATTCGGCGATTCCGTTCTGAGGATCCAGACCGAGGTCGCGGGCTATTCGGACGGCCGCCTCGGTCTCACCCTCGATTTCGACGAAATTGCCGAACGCGAGCGCGTCCAGCGTAACTTCGACGTGGGGCAAGCGCCAGGTTTCCCGACGCTTGGCCAGGCGATCGACGATTTGGTAGCCAAGCCGCTCCAGAATTTCCGACGTCGCGGCAAAATCGCTCACCGTGATTTCGACCTCGGGCCGTTGCACAATGCCATTCTGAAAGTTCGTCCGTCCTTTCCAGGTAAGGCGCGTCCGCTCGTCCTGTCGCAACCGACAGGATTGACCGCGACTACGCAAGTCGTCGCCGCGGTCGAAGTAGACATTCCGCTCGTCGACGGTATTTTGATAAATCGCGCCGAGGGCGCGCAATCGCTCGCGAACTTCGTTAAAATCCGCGACCTCGATTTTGACTTCGGTTTCCATGCCTGCCTTTCGTCTAGCCCCCGGAACCCTCTAGCGGCAGGCTGACCGGCTCGCCGCGAGCGCTGGACAACTGAATCGCCTTGGCAATTTCGAGTGCCTTCCGTCCCTCGGCGCCGTCGATCGCCGGCGCGCGGCCGCTTCGGAGCGCAGCATAGAAGTCGGCGTACTGGGCCGTGTGGCCGACGAGCGACACCTTCGCGGGATCCCGGGAAGAATCGTTCCGTTGGGTCTCCGCGGTGACCCGCTCCGGCTCGGCACCTTTGAGGTACCATTCGGCGACCCCCTCCCCCTGGCGCAGAATCAAGGTACCACGGTCGCCGTGCAACTCGATTCGCTCGGAGAAGCCGGGATACGTCGCCGTACTCGCGACGATCGAGCCAATCGCTCCGCTGGCGAACTCCACCGTCGCCACCGCCAGGTCTTCGCCTTCGATGTCGTGAACCGCGGTCGCCGTCCGCGCGCTGAGACGACGCACCGAGCCAGCGAGCCATTGCAGGAGGTCGATGCTGTGAATGCCCTGGTTGATCAGCACCGCGCCACCTTCTCCGCTCAGTCGCCCGCGCCAACTGCTCCCGGCGTAATACGCTGGCTCCCGCCACCACTTGGCATAGCAATCGGCGAGAAAAATCTTCCCCAGCCGACCCTCGTCTAGATCTCGCTTGATCTGCCACGGCAGGGGCATGAAACGCATCTGAAACTGCGCCCCCAGTCGAACACCTCCCACGCGGCACGCCGCGATGATGCGGTCGGCCTCAGCCAGGTCGCGTGCCATGGGCTTTTCAATAAGTACGTGGACGCCCGCGCTCGCCGCGAGTCGCGCGTACTCTTCCCGAGCGAACGGGGGGGTGCACAGATGCACCGCCGCGACCCGGGCCTCGGCGAGGAGCCGAGGAACTGAATCGTAGGCAAGGGGAATGCCGTGCTCGGCGGCGAAGGCGTCCGCCTTCGCCGGAGTAGTTCCGGCGACCGCCGCGACTTCGACGTCCGGGACAGCGGCCAGCGCCTGAACGTGCATCGTCGCGCTGAGTCCGGTGCCGATGATCCCAACCCGAATAATTTGGTCCATGGCTTCCACTCCTTATCCTTAGCGGCGAGAATCATGGCAAGGTACCGGACTCTCGTCAACTCTTCGAGGATCCGCGTGAGCGTGTCGGTCGGCGAGCAAGCACGATCAAGCGCTCGCTATCTTCAGTCAGGGGATCGAGGTTATAGCCTCCGTAAATGCCTTCGACAACCAGTCCCGCCTTTTCCATGAGCAGGCGTAACTCGTTGCGGTAAAAGAAGCGCAAGACAAAGGATGCCAGGGTACGGCGAACCTCGCCGGCCGGCCCCACCTCGTCGTAGAGAATGCTTACGTCGACTTCCTGCTCGATGGGCGCGAGCACCTGGCTGCGCAGCTTCACGGTTTGCCAGTCCGGTTCTGGCCCCGCCCGAGTGTAGTCGTGAATCAGCAAACCGGTGGTGTCCCCAAAAGCTCCCGGAACCGGGTTGGGCAGGTCCAGCACCCCCAGTCCCCCGGGCCGCAGGTGAGCCCGAATCCGTTCGAGGGCTTCCTCGGGTTCGCCGGGTTCATTGAAGTGCCCGAAGGAGTTCAAGGCGATGAAGATCAAGGGAAATTGGCGCTGGAGATCCATCGTGAGGACGTTGCCTTCGATCAATTCGGCTTGATTGAGCAGGTCGGCCTCGGCAAGCTTCGCTCGGGCGATCGCGAGCATCGCCGGCGAAATATCGATCCCGACGACCGAAAACCCAGCCTCGGCGAGGGGAAGCAGAACCCGTCCCGTTCCGCAGGCCAGTTCGAGGATCGGCCCGCCAGTTCGCCGGGCGAGGTTGAGCCAGAACGGGAGATCGTCCTCGTAGCCTTCGGTGTCAAGGTCGTAAAATCGGGCAAAGGAATCGTAATCACGCACGTCGTTCCACCTGGCGCGCCGGTTGCCGGACTAAGAGAAAGGCATGGGTCAACCGAGACGAGGTAAAGATGGTCTACGCTGAGCCCGCTTGATTGGTCGTTGACCGCGGGCAAGGGAGCGTGCTATACTCTATCACTAATAATACAAGAGGTGTGAACCATCAACAAAGAGCTTCGTGTTAACGAACGGATTCGCGCTCGCGAAGTGCGTGTCATTGGCGAGAATAACGAGCAGTTTGGGATTCTCCCATTTTATGAAGCGATGCGTTTAGCTCGCGAGCACAACGTCGATCTGGTCGAAGTTGCTCCGAACGCCGTACCGCCGGTCTGCCGTTTGCTCGATTATGGCAAGTATCGCTTCGAGCAGGAAAAGAAGGAGCGCGACGCTCGGAAAAATCAGAAGATCGCTCTCCTGAAAGAAATTCGGATGGGTCCGTCGACCGACGAACACGATCTCGACTTCAAGAGCAAGGCGATCCAAAAGTTCATCCAGGAAGGCGACAAGGTCAAAGTCACCGTTCGCTTCCGGGGTCGTCAGATGGCACACCCACAACTCGGACGCCAGGTACTCGACCGCATCGTCGAAAAGCTCCACGGGGTCGCGACAGTCGAACGTTCACCCTTAATCGAAGGGCGAGCAATGTCAATGATCCTCACTCCGGTTCCCGGGAAGGTCCAGGCAAGCGCCGCTCCTCAGCAAGCTCCGGCGCCCGAGCCGGCGTCCGCTAACAACTGACCTCAGGGAACTATCGCCGACTCGCCGCCAAAATCCGGCTCGGAAGGCGAACCGTAGTCCTCACCGGGGTGCTCGTAAACGTTCTGGTTTTGCGGGATGACGTACGCGCCCACCACCGCGCGCGCGAGCAACCCCGGTTCGGTTTCCAGTCCCACCCGGCCTTCCCGCATCAGATCTCCCAGCACCCGCGCCGCATCGGACGGGAGCCCCACGAACAGTTGCCCGTTTCCTCCCACGATCATGCTCACGTCGTCGCCCTCATCCAGGTTGAAGCGACGGCGAATATCCGGAATGCTCACGTAGGAGCGACTGCGGATAAACCAGAGCAGGCTGCTCTTACTAAGCCGTTTCTTGGGCACACCATCTCCTGGGAGTCGGCCGACAACTAGGCGTCGCGCCTCCGCCGCCAGGTGTCCCATCGCCGTTTCAGATTCTGCCAGAGGTCCTGATAATTTATCGGCTCATCTACGCGCCGCCCCCGCCACATCGGTGGTCGGTGATACTGGCGGCCGCGAATCGCCAGCACTAAACCGCCAACGAGGAAAACGACGGCGAGCAAACTTAGCGACGCCCCGAATGTCGGCAGATAGGCCCCGACAAAGTACCCGACTAGCGCCAGCACGACTCCATAGGCGAAGAATCGAGATGGAGACATCCCCGTGGTCAATTGCTTCCACGGGGAAAGGAAACGAGAAAGCCCGTTGGACTGGCGTCGCGCCCGGGGCGGCTGAAACGACGCGCGTCGGAGGATCTCTTCTATCTCGCGTTCGTACTTCTCCGGCATCGTCGGCGCCTCCCGATTCCCATGCATTGTATTCTTTGAAATGAAGAAGCGTCAACGATTCGGTTTGCCCGTCGCTGTCGATTCCCGTAGAATCACCCGAGGCGGATTCGTCGCAAACCACGGACCGAGGGAAGATTGAAAGGCTTTTCATTCGGGCGCTTACCGGTGGAGGCTGGCTCTCTTCGGGCCGCGGGATTGATCCTGGTGGCCGGCCTTATCGGGTATCTCGGAACCGGCTTCAGCCTTCACGGGCCAAGCGTTTCCGCGCCTGCCTCGCCCACCTTCGTCGCACCAACTCCTACCGTCGCCCACGCGGTTACGTTCACGCCGGCACCGCTTTTGACTGGAACGCCGGGCATCCGTGACGCGGCGACTTCGACGCTGGGACCATCGTCTACCCCAGCCACGGCTATCGCGACGACATCGCCCGGACCGACGGTTTCTGCCCATCCAACAACCGCGCCAACGCCAACCCCAGCGCCGACTCCAATCGTCTACGTCGTACAATCTGGTGATACTATCGAAGGCATAAGTCAGAAGTTTGGCGTGACCGAGAACGCCATCGTTCAGGCCAACAAACTCGCCGATCCAAACACCTTGAGTCTGGGCGAAAAGCTCGTGATTCCGAAGTAGGGCAGGGTAGGTAACCATGCACGTCAGAGCGCGCTTCTTCGCCGCGCATCGCGAGCGGACCAAAATCGGCCACGTTTCGGTCGAGCTCCCGGAGGGAACGATGGTGCGTGGCTTGGTCGAGCGGGTTGCCGAGCGATTTCCGGAGATTGCTCCCATGCTAGGGACAACCCGCTACGCGGTGAATCGCGAATACGCGCCACTAACGACCGTGTTACAAAACGGCGACGAGGTAGCTTTTATCCCACCCGTCGCGGGAGGAGAGAGGTGATGCTGACGAATCTCGATCGGCCCTTCCAGGTCATTGATGGCCCGATTGTCGCCGACGACGTGATTCGTCGGGTGGAAGATCCTGGTAACGGCGCGATCTGCGTCTTCTACGGGGTCGTGCGCGACCACGCGCTCAGTGGAAAGGCGACCCGCTTTCTCGAATACGAGGCCTACACCGAGATGGCCGAGGCGAAAATGGCCGAAATCGCCTCCGAGATTCGCAATCGCTGGGGCATCGAGCGAGTAGCCATGACCCACCGGGTCGGGCGGTTGGGAATCGGCGAACCGAGCGTGGTGATCGCGGTGGGAACACCCCACCGCAAGCAAGCCTTCGAAGCCTGTGAATACGCGATCGATCGCCTCAAGGAGATCGTTCCGGTCTGGAAGAAAGAGATCGGTCCAGGCGGCGAAGAGTGGGTGGAATAGGTATGACAGGTAGCCGCAATGAGTAGCGCCCAGGAGCGCAGCGCCGCGGTCGTGGACGGGCTGGAGGCGATCGGTCTCGACTACATTCTGCACTTGCCGTCCAGCACCCTTTCGGCGGTGCTTCGCCACTTCGACGAGAAAGCCAACGGGGAAAAGCCGCGGGCGTTTCCGGTCACTCGCGAGGAAGAGGCCGTGGGAATCGCGTCCGGCATAGCGCTCGCCGGCCAGAAGGCAGCGCTCGTCATCCAGGACAACGGCCTGGGGAATCTGCTCACCGCGCTCAACACCTTTCCCCAGGCGTATCATCTGCCATTGTTTATGGTCGTGTCTCGTCGAGGGGGCCTCGGGGAGTACAACTCGATGATCCACCTCTTCTGCGAGCGCGTCGACGCCATCGCCGAAGCCGCCGGCTTGCGCACGTTCGTTCTCAATGGTCGCGTTCCGCTCGACCTCTGGTCAAGCACCGTGACGAAGGGTTTTGAACATAGCCAGATCACCCGTCGGCCAATCGCGGTGTTCGTGGACTTGATGGGAGGCCAGCCGTGATGACCCGCATCGAGGCGCTCGAAGCAATCGTCGCTGCCTTCCCGGACGACCCCACCGTGGTGACGCTCGGCGTAACCGCGCGCGAACTGGCCGCGGTCGCCCGCCGCCCCAATCATCTCTATATCCTGGACTCCATGGGCCTTCCCCCGGCAATTGGCCTGGGCCTGAGCGTTAGCCTCGAATCATCGCGCTTCGGGAAGATCATCACGCTCGAAGGAGACGGCGGCCTGCTCATGGGGATGTCGGCACTCGCGACGGTCGGCCTGCTCCAGCCACGCAAGTACTTGCTAATCGTTCTCGACAATGGCGTCTATGCCGCGACCGGCGGCCAGAAGACCGCCGCCAGCGCCGTCGACTTTTGCGCGGTAGCGCGGGGCTGCGGCATGATCGCGACGGACGTCGAGGATATTTCAGCGCTCAAATCAGAACTGGAGCGGTGCAAAATCATCCACAATCCCATTCTCCTTCGCGTGCGCATCAGTCCTCAAAACGCCAAGGTCCCTTATCTCCTCGAAGACCCGGTCATCCTGGGTGAGGCGTTTCGGAAGTATCTCGCGACGTGACGTGGGGACCAGGATGAGCGGCTGAGGATAGTGAAGAAGAGGCCGAGACCGCTCGACGCCAGCACGTAGTTGACGGCTCTGGTTCTTCGGAATATAGTCATGATGGACTATTCCTTGAGGAGCATTTTTTACGATGCGGCGGTCTCCTCTGCTCGTCGTCTACCTGACGGTCTTTGTCGACTTACTTGGATTCGGGATCATCATTCCCATTTTGCCCTTCTACGCCGAAAAGTTCGGCGCGGATGGCTTCTGGGTCGGGGCCGTGCTCACCGCGTACTCCGCGGCTCAGGTCGTGGGAGCCTTTTTCCTCGGCCGGCTCAGCGACCGCATTGGCCGGCGTCCCATTCTGTTGTTTGCCCTGGCCGGATCGGCCCTCTCGCTCACCGCGACCGGCCTGGCGAACACGCTTTTCCTGCTGATCCTCAGCCGGGCGCTTGCCGGCGGCTTCGGCGGCAGCATCACGACGGCCCAGGCTTACATCGCGGATTCGACGACCCGCGAGAATCGCACGAAGTACATGGGATTGCTGGGTGCGGCGATCGGAATGGGCTTCGTCTTTGGCCCGGCCGTGGGGGCCGGCCTCAGTGGCTTCGGCTTCCCGACCGCGGCCTTTGTCGCCGCTGGCCTCGCCGCGGTCAACTTTCTCGTCGGTCTTTTCGCTCTACCGGAATCCCGTCGGCCCGGCCAGTCTGGCCAACGGCGTGCCGCGCTGACCGTCGCAACTCTGGTCGACGCGCTACGCCATCCGACAATCGGGCGGATTCTCATCTCCACCTTCCTGGCCACCTTCGCATTCGTCGGGATGGAGGCCACCTTCGCCTTACTCGGACAAGCCCAGTTCAATCTGAACGCCGGGAGCCTCGGCCTGATCTTTACGCTTGTCGGCATCGTGATCGTTATCGTTCAGGGCGGCCTCATCGGCCGACTCAACGAGCGATTTGGGGAGCAGGCCCTCGCCGTGGCCGGAGCGGCGATCATGGCGCTAACGCTGGCGGTGCTTCCCTTAGCTCCCAGTTTGACCCTCGCCATCATCGTCCTCGCCGGACTCGCGGTTGGGCAGGGTTTACTTTCGCCGACCCTGTCGAGTTTGCTGTCCATGGCGAGTAGCGCCGACGAGCAAGGGGGAACCCTGGGAGTCGGTCAGTCGGTGAGCGCGCTCGCGCGGGCCGCCGGCCCACTAATCGCCGGCTGGCTCTTCGACCGGGGACACGCCTTTCCCTACTTCACTGGTGCCGGGTTGGTCGCGGTGACCGCGGTACTCCTGCTTGGGACTGTCGTCTCGGAACGGCGTACCGTTCTCGAACCGGAGCACGTTTGACGTGGGTGCGAATACCAGTCGACTACTCCTCCTCGGCCTACTCCAGGGCGAAGAGATGCACGGCTATCGACTCCACGAGTTCCTGGCCCACCAGCTGCAGTTTGTTTCCGACCTGAAGCGCCCCACGGCCTATCGACTACTCGACCAGATGTACCAGGAGGGCCTCGTCGCGCGAGAAACCGAGCGGGCGGGCCGGCGGCCGGAGCGCTTCGTCTATCGACCAACCGAAGCGGGTCGGGCAACGTTCGCGGACCTGCTGCGGGTTCAGTTGGCGAGCGCCGTGCGCGCGGTGGATCCCGGTAACGTCGCGTTGCTCTTTTCTGACCATTTGCCAGTCGAAGAACGGCGATTGCTTCTCGAACGACGACTTGCCGGAGCGCGCGTCCAATATGACGAACTGGCTGCGATTGTCGCGGCCCATCCGGTCGGTGGCTCCGCTCGCCTTGCGCTCGAACACGACCTCGTGCACCTCGAAACGGAACTGACCTGGCTGACCGGAACAATCGCCAGCCTCGGCTAGGTAGTGGTAAGAACTCGCCCTGACGCATTACGGTTGCAGGCGCTTCCAGTGAGCGTGGAGCGCGGCGACGCCGGCGGAATGGGCCAGGCCAGTCTCCGGATCGACGACCAGGGAAAGCGGCCCGGCGAGGGCATGGGTCGCCGCGCGCGCCGCCGGCAAGAAGGCGGCGTGGCCGGCGAGGACGGCGGCTTCCACCGCCGCGCCGATCAACGCGCTCACTTCGCGACACTCCCGCAGATAGGCCTTGCCGTCTCGTCCCCACTTGACCGATTCGCGCGTCATACTGAGCGACCGATAATGGTGGCCAAGGCACAGAACGTTCAGGTCGAGATCCTCGATCCGGTCGAGCGCCGTCTCGTACAGGTCCGGGTAGTAGATTAGCGGTAGATTGCCAATCCGACTGCCCGCACCCGGCAAGGCGTCGCCGGCGATCAGCAGTCCGTCGCACTCTAAATAGAAACTGTACGAGCCTGGCGTGTGACCCGGCGTTTGGAGCACGGAAAAAACCAGTCCATTGCCAAGATCCAGGACGTCCCCGTGGTGCAGACGACGGGTGACCTCGAAAGGCTCGCCCATGTTCGTTCCAATCCGCTCCATCTCCTCAACCAGCAGGTCCTCTCGCCCGATCAAACGGTAGTCGTCGGCGAAATACGTCTCGAATTGCTCGTCCAGGGAGAGCGCAATCGAAACGTCCTCGGCCGGAATCCAGACCTCGCAGCCGGAGGCCTGGGCGACCGCGCCGTTGCCGCCCGCGTGATCGTGATGCCCGTGCGTATTAATGATTAGGTCAAGATCCGCCAGTTCGCGTCCGATCGCGTTGAGGGCCGGCACGAGGTAGCGCTCCGGGGTATCGTAGACGCCAGTATCGATGATCGTCAGCCGGTCGCCTTCGAGTAAGTAGAGTTCGGTATGCCCACCATTCCCCCAGTAGCAACCGATCTGAGTGATCCGCGGATGAAACTTGAAATCCGTGTGAGTCACCGGCTAACCCTCCCTGTCCCAGGCACGCTCGTCGCTCTGGCTGCGGGGATTGTAGTTGAACTAGTAAGGAAAGGCGAGCCTGGCGCGGCGCCAGGTGGTCCTGATATTGCGTTTTCCTCGTCTAGTTGCTGGTCCGTCGCATGGTCGGCAGCCAAGAGTCCATGTTTCGGCGTTGGACCGTTTCGCTCAGGCGACGCTCCGCGAGTCCGGTACGAGATTTGGAGGGAAAGGTTGGCTTTCTCCGCACGAGAACCTGATGACGGCCACGCGGCGCAATCCCCGGACGGGCCGGCGGCCGTACGTTCACCCGCCCCCGGTCAGCCCGAGACTCCGATGTTTACCGGCGTCAACTCCCCTCCGGTCACCCGAAATGGGGTCACCTACCTCGCTACGGCGTCTCTACCAACTCCCCGCGGTACTTTTCAAATCGCGGTTGCTCGGGTTGACGCGTCCGGCGAACAGGTTCTTCTGTTGAGCCTCGGCGACCTGTCAGAAACCGAACCGCCCCTCATCCGACTACACTCCGAGTGCCTGACGGGCGAAGTGCTCGGTTCGCTCCGCTGCGACTGCGGCGATCAACTCGCCAGCGCGCTGACGGCGATTGCCGAGGCGGGGCGAGGGGTCCTGATCTACCTCTATCAGGAAGGACGCGGCATCGGACTCGTCAACAAGATTCGGGCGTACGCGCTGCAAGACGACGGCATGGATACCGTCGACGCGAACCTCGCGCTCGGTCTGCCAGTGGACAGTCGTACCTATGGCGCGGCCGCGGCAGTTCTCCGGTCTCTCGGCGTTGAACGGGTCCGGCTGCTGACGAACAATCCCGCGAAGTGCGAGGGTCTGGCATGTTACGACATTGAGATCATCGAACGCGTCCCGTTAAAAGTCGCCGGCACGCCCTTCAATCTTGCCTACTTGCGCACGAAGGCCGAGCGCATGGGACACCTTCTCGACCTCGACGTCCCGGCGAGCCAACGGCTCGGACGCAATCGTCGCGGGAAGCCGCAAGCAAAGTGAACGAGCAGTTGCCCCGGGTAACGCTTCACTACGCGCAAACTCTGGATGGACGAATCGCGACCCGAAGCGGGCAGTCGCAGTGGATCGGCGGAGACGCGTCGTTACGGTTTGCCCACGAGCTGCGCGCCAGCCACCACGCGGTCATGGTAGGTATCGGCACCGTTCTGGCCGACAACCCTCGCCTGACCGTGCGCCGGGTGCCGGGGTGTTCGCCCGTCCGGGTTGTCCTCGATAGCCAGCTACGAACTCCCCTTGCAGCGAACATTTTGCGCGACCCGTCTACGCCCACGATCGTCGCGACGACTAACCGGGCGCCAATCGACCGCTGGTCGGCAATCGCGGACACCGGAGCGCGAGTTCTTCCCATTCGGGCGGACCGCGAAGGTCGCGTCGACCTCGTCGCGCTCCTCGGTCAGTTGGCGGCCGAGGCGCTCGATAGCGTTCTGATCGAGGGGGGAGCCACCCTGATTACCTCGGCGCTCCACGCCGGCGTGGTCGATCGTCTGGTCGTTTGCATCGCGCCGAAGATCGTGGGGACCGGAATCGAAGGGGTCGGCAATCTTGGCGTCGAACGCCTTAGCGACGCCGTGACGTTCCAGGAGGCGAGATTCACCCACCTGGACGGCGACCTGATCTTCGAGGGACGGCTACGCGCGCCGCGGAACAGACCGCGGTGAGCGGCGCGCAGGAAGCCCGGGCAATCTGGTTTACCGCTCCGGGACGCGTCGAGACCCAGTCAGAGGTCGTGCCGGCGCCTGGTCCGGGGGAAGTTCGCGTCCGCGCTATTCGCTCGGCGATCAGTCACGGAACCGAGTCGAAGGTTCTCCAGGGTCGAATCAATCCGGCGCTGCCGCTTGATCTGCCCACCCTGCGCGGAAGTTACGGCTTTCCGATCAAATACGGCTACGCGAGCGTTGGCCGGGTGGTCGACGTCGGCGCGGACGTCGACCTCGTGCCGGGTGACCTGATCTTCGCACTGCATCCTCATCAGACCCGCTTCGTCGTGCCCGAGCGACTGGTCGTTCGACTCGGTCACGACGTGGATCCGGATGTCGCGGTCTTTCTGGCCAACCTCGAGACCGCGGTGACCGTAACCCAGGACGCCCAGCCGCGTCTGGGAGAACGGGTCGTAATCTTCGGGCAAGGTGTGGTTGGCCTGTTGATTCTGCAACTCCTTCGGCGCACTGGCGTTGGAAAGCTGATCGTGGTCGACCCGCTGCGGGCTCGTCGCGCACTGGCGGAGCACCTGGGGGCAGACCTGGCACTGACGCCCACCGACGATCTGGCGGGGCAGATTCACGATTTCACCGATGGAGTCGGTGCGGACGTCGTCGTCGAATCCAGCGGTTACCCGGGCGCGCTCAACCAGGCGATTGACGCGGTCGCGTTCGGCGGATCCGTCGTCGTGTCCTCCTGGTACGGACGGGAGCCGGTCGCGCTGGATCTCGGCGGCGCGTTCCATCGCCGCCGGATTCACCTGATTAGCTCGCAGGTTTCGTCGATCGACCCGGTTCTCCAACCCCGCTGGACGCCGGCCCGCCGGCTCGCCCTGGCGCGGGACCTATTGTCCTCCCTTACTCTCGGGCCGCTCATCACCCAGCGGATCCCGTTTAGCTGCGCCGCCGAGGCCTACACGCTGATCGCCCAGCGCCCCGGCGAAACGATTCAGGTCGTTTTAACCTACCCGGACGAGGAAAATGGTGTATGAAGTGGGTATCGTCGCTCAGTTCGAAGCGGCGCATCGACTGAGTGGTGATTTCGGAGCGGCCAGCCACCTGCACGGTCATACCTATCGGGTGGACGTGTCTGTCCGTGGAGAGTCATTGGGTACCGACGGCACTCTTTGCGACATTGGCTCCTTGCGGAGCCAGGTTGGCGCCATCATCGAACGTCTCGATTACCAGAACCTCGACGAGGTGGCCGACCTCGCCGGACAGAACACGACCGCTGAAGTCGTCGCTCGCTTGATCCACGATTGGATCGCCCCCAATCTTCCCTCCGGGGTGATCGACACCCTGGCGGTGCGGGTTTGGGAATCGCCCAGCGTCTGGGCTGGTTACGAAGCGCGGATCGCGGAGGCAACTCCACGTGCCCGGTAGTGGCCTGACCTTCGTCACAATTGGAGATCCAAGCCAGCGGACCGGTGGCTACCTCTATAATGCGCAGGTTCTTGGCGCGCTTCGAGAGCGCGGCGCGCCGGACGGCGGGCCGGTGGACCAAGTGGTCATTCCGGTGGGCGCACCGGTCGAGGCTCTGCGTAACGCGCTGGAGCGGCGCTGCTCGGCGCTCGTCGTATTGGATAGCATTGCGATGGAACCGGCCGTCCCGCTCCTCGACTGGCTTAGCGAGCGCGGAACGCGCAGCGTCGCGCTGATGCACATGCTGCCCAGCGCGCTGGCACGCGACCGCGAGCGGTTCCGGCAGATCGAGCGACGGTTTGTGCGCGGCGTCGACGCTTGTATCGCGGTCAGTCCCGCGATGGCCCGGCAATTAGTCGACCTGGGCGCGCCCCCCGAACGCGTGCGGGTCGTCCCGCCCGGGCGAGACGGCGTACCGGCGGATCGTCGGCACGCCGGTCCTCCGGGCGTCACCCGCTTTCTGGTCGTGGCGAACTGGTCTCCCAACAAGGGGATTCACCGGGTCTCGCGGGCATTCGGTGATCTCCGTGCGTCCGGCCGGTCGGCTCACCTCGACCTGGTCGGCGCGACCGGCGAAGCTGCCTACGCTCGTCGAGTGCGCCGGATTCTCGCGGACGGTGGCTTTGCCAGCGACGTCAGGGTCTGGGGCACGCTGTCGTCGGATGGACTGGCCCAACGCTACGCCGACGCGGACGTCTTTGTTCTCCCTTCGCGGTCGGAAGGGTTCGGAACAGTCTACGCCGAGGCCCTCGGCCACGGCCTGCCGGTGATCGCCTATCGGATCGAGCCGGTCTCCTGGCTGGTCCCAGAGGGTTGCGGCATTCTCGTTCCTGAGGACGGTCGGGACGCGCTGGGAGCAGCGATGATTCGCTTGGCCGACGACCCGAAGCTTCGCCGCCGGGTGGCCGCGCGGGCGCGGCGACGGGTGAAGGCTCTTCCGACCTGGCAAGAGAGCGGGGCAGAATTCTGTAGAATAATCGCTGACGTGCTCTGCGAAAGGAGATCCCGTGGAAATCACAACCGAGCAGCGCCTGAATCCATTTCCCTGGTACCGCCAGATGCGCGAGCGGTTGCCGGTGGCCCAGTCTGACGGTTCGCTAGACTTCTGGTCAGTTTTCGGTTATGAGGACGTCCAGCGGGTGCTTTCGGACTACGAGCACTTTTCGTCGCGCTTCATTGGCGGGGGAAGCGGAGATCCCCTGGACAACAGTCTGATCAGCACCGACCCACCGCGACATCGCCAACTTCGCGCTCTGGTCAGTCAGGCGTTTACGCCACGGGCGATCAATCAACTCGCGCCGCGCATCGAAGCAATTGCCCAGGAGTTACTTGACGCGGTGAGCGAGACCGGCGAAGCGGACATCGTCCACGACTTCGCGTATCCTCTGCCGGTCATCGTCATTGCCGAGTTACTGGGTATCCCGGTCGCCGACCGAGCGCGTTTCAAGCGCTGGTCCGACGCGATTGTCTCCGGAGGTTCCGGCGTGATGAACCACGGCGAGGCCGAGCGCGAGATGAGCGAATACTTTGTCTGGACGATCGAACAGCACCGCCAGAATCCCCAGAACGACCTGATCAGCGCCCTGCTTGCCGCCGAAATAGCTGGCGAACGGCTGAATCTACGCGACTTGCTCGGATTCGGAGTTCTCCTGCTCATCGCCGGTAATGAAACCACCACGAACTTGATCGGCAATGCGATTCTTTGCTTCGACGAACAGCCGAACGTCTACCCGGAACTGCGAAGCACCCCGGCGCTGCTACCGGGAGCGGTCGAAGAAGTTCTCCGCTACCGCTCGCCGGTTCAATCCATGTTCCGAACCGTCGCCAGGAACACTCAACTTGGCGGCCTGGATCTGCGCGCCGGCCAGGCAGTGCTCGCCTATATCGGCTCCGCAAATCGCGACGAAGCGCAGTTTCCAAACGCCGATTGCTTCGACATTCGACGCCAGCCGAATCGACACATCGCGTTTGGGCACGGGATTCACTTCTGCCTGGGCGCGCCGCTTGCCCGGCTCGAATCCCGGATCGGCTTGAGCGCGATTTTGGCGCGTTTGCCTGACCTGACCCGCGTGGCGGACGTGCCCCTCGTGCCAATCGAGAGTAACGTCGTCTACGGCGTGCGGAACCTGCCGGCGCGCTTCACTCCGACACCGCGGCGAGGGGGATAGCCAAAGGCACTTTGTCACGCACCATGGTAGACTCAACTTATTAGGCGCCGAGTGAGACCCCTGGTCAGATTCGAGCGGCCTGAGTACCCGCGCATTCGTTTGCTAGCCGATGGCCTTCCCGGTGACGACGGAAGGGCCAGGTGGATCTTGAGGATAAAAATCATATGAGCGATCTGATTCTTCCCCCGCAGAACGTTGTGCCCATGGTGATCGAAAGCACCGGGCGGGCGGAACGGGCCTTTGACATCTACTCCTTGCTCTTACGCGAACGGATCGTTTTTCTTGGCACACCCATCGACGATCAGGTGGCAAACTTGATCGTCGCCCAGTTGCTGTACCTCGATCGGGAAGATCCCGACAAGGACATCAACATGTACATCAACTCGCCGGGTGGGGTTATTTACGCCGGCCTCGCCATCTACGACACCATGCATCTCATTCGTCCCCAGATTTCGACAATCTGTGTTGGCATGGCGGCCAGCTTCGGAACTGTTCTCCTGGCGGCGGGAACCAAAGGCAAGCGTTACTCACTCGCCAACGCGACGATCCACATGCACCAGCCGCTCGCCCCGCAGGGAACTCGCGGGCAGGCGTCGGACGTCGAAATTCAGGCGCGCGAGATCCTTCGCCTGCGCGACGTTCTGAACAATATCTTTGTCGAGCGGACCGGCCAGGATCTCGAGCGCATCGTCCGCGACACCGACCGCGACTTCTTTATGACCGCCGAACAGGCCAAGGCGTACGGTCTGGTGGACGAGGTTCTGACCATTCCGCAGAGCAACGGGAAGGTCGGAAGCTAACGGAAGGAGATAGGAGAAAGGAGTCAGGAGACGTGGGCTTTCCCCCTCCCCCGCTTGGAGAGGGTTGGGGTTGGTGGTGTCTCTCCTCCTGACTCCTATCTCCTTCCTCCTACCTCTCGATGGGATACCCCGGTGAACGCAATTGACCTCATTTATCAACATCTCCAGTTAGAGTGCATCGGTCTCGACGCGCGTGGTCGATTGACCCGAATTTCCGGCCCATTTCCCGATGACATATCGCGGGTCTACCTCACGCGACACGCTCAGGGCGTTTTGACGTTTTTCCGCGAGGACCTGCCGGACATTCTCGTCGAACGCATTAGCCAGGTTCCACCGGAGGACGTCTTTCGTCACCCGGAGGCGGTCGCCGCGATTTTGTCCGAGCACGCGCCTTGCGTGGAGTGGTCGGAGTCGGTCAGTTACGTCTTTCCACCGGAACTCCCGGTGACCCCGCGCGTTCGCCGGCTTGCCTCGTCCACGGACTGGTTGGTGGCGGCCTACGATCCGGATCTTCTTGGACGTCCCTGGTCAGTTTACGCGGTTGTCCAGGATGGCTACATCGTCTCGAGTTGCGTATCGGCGCGAGAGAACGCGTCTTCTGGCGAGGCGTGGGTACGCACCTCGCCAGCCTACCGGCGACGTGGTCTGGCCCGCGAGGTCACCGCGGCATGGGCGGCAGATCTCGCGAGACAGGGAAAGACCGCCTTTTACAGCCACCGAACTGACAATCCCGCCTCGGCGGCGGTCGCCCGGAGTTTGGCTCTGGTGCCCTTTACACACGATATCGGCTTTCTGTAAAATTAAGAGCAGTCAGCCAGTCGATCCTCGGGTAATCCTCCGCCTTTCACCTTTGACGGCCGCGATGACACCGTTTCCCAGGAGGCAAGATGATCCTGGAGATTCGCTCCTTTGTGCCGGAAGATTATCCGGCCCTTCTCGAAATTCAGAACGCGATCGATCCGGAAAATCCCACGACGCTTTCCGAAATTCGCTTCCAAGACGAACATCGCGAGGCGGATAAAGTCTTCGCGCGGCTGGTGGCGCGGCGCAACGGCGAAATCGTTGGATTCGCCACCTACGCCCACTTTACCGAGGGATTTCACCCGCGGAAGTTCTATGTCGATATCGGCGTGTTGCCCCGGGCGCGGCGGCAAGGAGTCGGCTCGGCGCTTTATGAGGCGACTTTCCACTCCCTTGCGCGGTATGATCCAATTCGCCTGCGCTCGGGTACGCGCGAAGATCCACCGGAAGCAGTGGCATTTCTGCGGAAGCGCGGGTTCGTCGAGGATATGCGCGACTGGGAATCGTGGCTGGACGTCGGCACCTTCGATCCCGCGCCCTTCGGCGACTTCGAGTCGTGGTTCGTGGGGGGCGGCGTCGAGATTCGAACGATCGCCGACCTACGCGGGGATTCGGATTGGCTCACGAAGTTCTACGAGATGAAGTCGGACCTCGAGCGGGACGTCCCGAGTCCGGAGCCGTACAGCCCGCCCAGTTTCGAGCACTTCCGGACCACCCTCGTCGGCAACCCCAACTTTTTGCCGGACGCCAACTTCATCGCGCTGGATGGCGGCCAGTGGGTGGGTATGAGCGCGCTCTGGAAAAGCGAGGCCGGGCCGCATCTCTGGGTGGGGCTTACCGGTGTGCGCCGAACGCATCGGCGCCGCGGTATCGCGCTCGCCCTCAAATTGCGCTCAATTGCCTACGCGCGAGCTTGCGGTGCAACAACGCTCCGCACCACGAACAATTCGAATAATCGTCCCATGCTTTCGATCAACGAGCGCCTGGGTTTCAAACGGCACGTAGCGTGGATCAACTTTTCGAAGACGCTCGGAGAGGAGTGACGGTGACGTTCCCGGTTATCACCCTCGAAGGCGCACCGTACCAGCAGGGTCTCCAACACGGGGAAGCCCTTGATCGGGAGATCACCGGCAATCTGGAGGTGTACTTCCATCGGTTCGCCCTCGAAGGCTTGAACCGGGAGAGAGTTCTCGGCTACGCCGAGGACTACTTGATCGCCATCGCTGCGCAAAGCCCGGCCTACTTCGGCGGAATCCGCGGCATTGCCGATGCGTCCGGCCATACTGTCGAAGAAATCACCGCGCTCAACCTGCGGTACGAGATTCTCTACTACGCCTACGGTCAGAGCGCCCGCACCGATGGCTGCACCGCTTTCGTCGTACCTCCATCGCGGAGCACCAGCGGCCATTTGCTCATCGGGCAGAATTGGGACTGGATCCCCGAGATCGCCGGCGCGCTTGTCCGGTCGACCGACGGCGCCGGGCGAAAGACGCTCGGGTTCATCGAGGCCGGCATCTTCGGCGAGAAGATCGGTTTGAACTCAGCCGGACTTGGCCTGGCGATCAACGGATTGTCGACGACCGCCGACAACTGGCAACGGCGAAGCCGGCCATTTCATCTGCGGTGTTACGAAGCTTTGCGGGCCAAGGATCTGGCTGGAGCGGTCGAAATCGTCCAGGCCGAGCCGCGAGCGTGTGCTGCGAATTTTTTACTTGCCCAACCACCCGCCTCGGCGGTCGACCTGGAAGTCGCGCCACGCGCGGTTTACCGCATCGACGGCGCCAACGCCTGTTTCGTCCACGCCAACCATTTCCTCGCGCCGACGGATCTCGGTATTGTCGAATCCGACAGCGAAGAGCACTCGCGCTCTTGCGAGCGCCAGGCGCGCCTTGAAGAGTTGCTTGCCGCTCGGCCTTACCAATCAGTCGCGGACCTTCAAGGCGCGCTGGCCGACCACCAGGGATTTCCGCACGCCATTTGTTACCACGTCGCCGACGACGACCCGCCAGATGAGCGGTTTGCGACGGTGGCGTCGTTCGTGATGGATCTCGACGTACGAACGATGTGGGTCGCGGATGGCCATCCCTGTGACAGGGAGTTCCAACAGCTTTCGTTAGACGCCTAGCTTCTTCACCAGTTGTCCGTTGGACGGCTCGGTTAGGGTCGTTCCATCCGGAAAGACCAGGGTCGGTACTGAGCGCATGCCGTGGTTGATTTGGAGAAGGCGTGCCATTGCCTGGGTATCCTTCTCCGGGTCGATCCACTGGTAAGGAATGCCATGCTGATCGAGAAAGCGACGGGTACGATGGCAATCGGGGCACCAGGACGTTCCGTAGACGAGGACTGGCGCGCCAGTCGAAATGACGTCGGTGCCGCGGGGTTCATTCATCTGTTTTGGTTCCGCCGGTACATAGTCAGCGAGAATCTCGCTCCGATTAGTGTATCACGCCCCCAGCGAAGAACCTCTCCGGCGCTCACCTGCCGATGGGGTTCTTCGCCGGGGGCGCCCGTCGGGCCGGGGCTCCCCGAATGACCGCACGGTGCATCGTTCCTCCGCGATTTGGAAACGACCACGGGACCTGCCCCCAACCCGTGCGTCAGTTTACTCGGTTCAGGCGAGCGGATAGCGCGGCTTCACCTTCTTATTGACCAGACCGTTGAGCGGCCACTGGCCGGACAGCACCCGACCAACCTCGATACCCATCCAGCGGGCGCGCTCGTGGCGTGCCTTGTCGGACGCCGAAGCGATATGCGGGGTCAGGATCACGTTATCCATGGTTAAGAGGGGGTTGGTTATTTCCGGGGGCTCAATCTCGGTCACGTCGAGCGCGACACTGGTGATCCACCCTTCGCGCAATGCCTTGACCAGGGCGACCTCGTCGACCGTTTTGCCACGACTCGTGTTCACGAAGATGGCGCTGGGCTTCATGAGGCGAAACTGCGCTTCGCTCATCAGGTGATAGGTTCCCTCGGAGAGTGGCGTGTGCATCGAGACGAAGTCCGACTCCCGAAGTAGTTGCTCAAGGCTCACCAACTCCACGCCATATTCGTCGGCAGTGGCTTTTGTCACATAGGGATCGAAGGTGATCACCCGCATTTCGAACGCCTTGGCGAGTTTGGCGACTTCGCGGGCGATATTGCCAAACGCGACCAGGCCGAGGGTCTGGCCATAGATGTGTTCTTTCGGGGTCGCCACGCGAATGTTGGCCTCAGGGTTGTTCGCGCGCGCGTGCATCGCGGCGTTCAGCGGGATGATTTGCCGCACCTGAGCGAGGAGCAGCGCCATGGTGTGCTGGGCAACTTCCCGGTGGAAGACGCGAGGGAGATTGATCACCACGATTCCCAACTCGGTCGCCGTGTCGACGTCAAAGTCGTCGAATCCGATGCCGAGGGCGCAAATCGCCTTCAGCTTCGGCAACTGCGAGAGCAGCTCCTTGTTCATCGGAACCGGCCCCTGGTAGATAGCGTCGACCGTCTTGGCAACGGGGAGCAGTTCGTCGAGGGTGCGGTAGGATTCCAGGACGAGTTCGCAGCCGGCCTTCTCTAACTCGGTTCGCGTGGGAGCCCAGAACTCCTCGCCGCGGCCACCGCGTAACGACGATGCGAGAGCGCGTGGACGACGCTCGGTTGACATTTCGCAGATTCCTCTCTTCTTCCGAATTGGATGTAGGCGTCTGGTACAGTTAACGCGCTGGTTCAATGTCGTCGGGCGCGACCGACGCGCGTAGGATAAGCGGTCAGCGACGAGAGCGTCAAGTTCCGGCGGGGGTTCGGGGCTTTCGCCTGATCCGGCGATGACCGCCGGGGCGCCTTGTGCTATTCTCGTCGCGACCCCAACGCGACGAGGTACGAGGTACGATGAGGATTACCAACGTTACGACAACCGTGCTGCGTGCTCCGGGATTTCGCCCGATTCAGGACGCCACTATGCCTCCCCCCCGGTCCGCGTCGGCGGCTCGCGCGGCGCTTTTCGTCCACATTCACACCGACGCCGGGATCCAGGGCCTGGGCTTCGGCGCCAGCGTTTCCGCGGTGCGGGTGATCATCGAGGACAGCTTAAAGGACCTCCTGATCGGTGAAGACCCGTTCGACATCGAGCGACTCTGGGAAGCGATGTTCTGGCGAGTTCGCGGATACGGGCGCAAAGGTGTCGCGTTTTGTGGTATTTCGGCTGTGGATTGCGCGCTTTGGGACTTGAAAGCGAAGGCACTGAATCTGCCGCTCTTCAAGCTTCTCGGACCGTATCGTGACCGAGTGCCGGTGTATGGCAGCGGTGGCTGGACGAACTTCAGCGAGAAGGAACTCTTGGAGGAGCAGACTGGCTACGTCGAGCGGGGTTTTCGTAGCGTCAAAATGAAGGTTGGCAAGGATTTCGGAAAAGCCGAACCTGAGGACGTGCACCGCCTGGCGGCGGTGCGGCGGGCGGTTGGCGATGACGTGGAAGTGCTCATCGACGCGAACAACGGCTACTACGCGAAGCAAGCCATCGGGATGGCCAAAGCGTTCGAAGAGTACCGGGTCGGCTGGTTCGAGGAACCAGTCCTCGCCGACGACATCGACGGTCTCGCCGCGGTCGCCCGGGCCACGACCATTCCCGTCGCGACCGGCGAGCACGAGTACACCAAGTTCGGATTCAAGGATCTCATCGCGCGGGGCGGGGCCGACGTCGTCCAGCCGGATCTTGGCCGGGTCGGCGGAATTACCGAATGGCTGAAAGTTGCCCACCTAGCCCACGCGTTCAACTTGCCGGTGGCCCCGCATGCCTACGCCTTGCCAGCGTTGCACCTCGCCTGTGCCACCCCAAACCTGCGTATCGTCGAGTACCTCGGCGTCGAAGAGCAGGGGTACGAGGTCTTTTTGTCGGAGTTCCCGACACCACTGGACGGAACCTGGGCACCGTATCCGGACCGACCGGGCCTGGGAGTCGAATTGAACCCACGCGCGGTCGAAAAGTACGCGGTTTAGGGACGGTGGGTGATGGGCAGACTGCGGAAGGGGGGCTTTGTCGTCGCGGTGCTCGTCGCGGTGGCAATCGTCGCAGCGCGGGCGATTCTGCCCGGACTCCGCCCGGTCGAGCCGGCGACCCTCGGAGCTATTCACTTTCAAACCGAAGAGTACGTCGGCCGGCGCGTTGAAGTATCCGGCACGGTTCGCGCGTTCTCGGACCAATCCGGAACCTACTTCGTTCTTGAAGACGCGAATCAGAACCGGATCCTTTTGCAGTCAAACGATCCGGTCGTCGGCCGGTCGGTCGATCGTCCGCTTCGGGCCATTGGTACAGTTGGTTTCGACGACCGGATCGGGATCTACCTTGACGTCCAGAGCGTGAGCACCCAGTAGTTTTCGCTGTGGGGTTGCTGCGCGTGGAAGCCGTGATGCGTAGCCGACTTGGACGTGACCGGGTTCCCCGGTTCGAGGGATTCGGAGTCACGGGGAGTCGGAATTGTCGAGGCCGACTGCTTCGCGGGCAGTTATGAGATCCGGGTAGCGGACCGCCTTCGCCACGCGACCGTCGCGGACCTCAAAGGCCGTGGCGACCGTCTGCTGGCCGGTGAGCTCGCCGGTGGCGGATGAGCGCCAGGCCGCGTTCTGTTCGACAACAACTGTCGATTCCCGTTGAACGAGACTGCCCGGCAGTAATTGAATCCCGGCGCGACTAAACCACTGGCGGAGCACGTCGCGGCCTCGGCTGGATCCCCGTGGTCCGCCCACCTCAACGTCTTCGGTGGACAGCGCGACGAGGCGTTCGACGTCTCCGACGTTGAGAGCCGCGTGCCATTCGCGGACGACTGCTTCTTCGGGTGTCATCTTGGGCATCACCTCGGAAAGGGATGACGGGTTCTTCATAACCGTCAGCGGCAAACTCACGTGCCCGGGCGGTTCGGGCTAAGCCTTGCCGACGACCGGTTCCCCCTTCTGACTCCTGACTTCTGGTTTCTGGATTCTGCTTTCGGCCTATTCGGCTCGCCCGACCGCGCGTAGCACGTGCGTCCAGCACGACGGATCGTTCGGCAAGTTGCCGTGCCCAAGGATTGATTCCAGGTACGAGGCACCAAATCGTCGGCGCGGCCGGAGTATGATCGCGGCGGGCTCCGGTCCAAGGGACGGCAGCAAGGCGTCGGCAGGGGTTACGACGGCGTCGTCCTCGGAAGCAATCGTGACGATACGAATTCCCTGGCGACGCAACCGTTCGGCGGCGGCGCGGACGTCGCTCTTTTGCTGCTTGTCGGCCGCGCGGCGCGCCAGGTCAGCGCCGACCGGTCCGGCGGCGAGTTCCCCCAGGAGATCAATACCGTCCAGGTCCGAGCCGAGCAGGGGGCTGGAGATTGCTACCAGGGAACGGATAGTTTGAAACCAGGTCATGTCCTCGTCGACCAACTGACGGAGAGCCTCGAATAATACCACCCCACCGAGGCTCCAACCGAGCAAATGGATTGGCCGCTCGGTGTGCAGCCGATACCAGTGGAGGTTTTGGGCTACCCGGTTTACCGACTCTTCGAGTGGCTGGGTTGTGTCGTCTGGTCGGTAGAACAACGGTGCGCCGTCGCCTTCCACCTTGTAGCTTGCCTCGACGAAATCCTCGGACCGGTATCCGCCCGCGGTTTGCAGGTAGGTGATCACCGCGCCAAGGATGGCTTTTGCACCGCCGGTTGTGCTCCCGACCCCGGCAAGCGTGACGACGAGGGGATGGCCACTGCTCAAACGAGTCCACCCTCATGTTTCACGTGGAACACCTCTAGTCGCTCTAGCCCGCGTTCTTCTGCAGCAAATCATACAGTCCCTGCAGCTGCTCGTCATCGTAGAAATGAATGACCAGGCGCCCGCCGATACCGCGGCGGATCACCTCGACCCGGGTTCCGAGCGCCTGACGAAAGAGATCTTCGATTTGACGAACCGCTGGATCCTTTCGCATCTCTGGCGGGGAATCCTCCGGGGGCATTTGGACGGCCTCGGCTGGCTCCTGCCGGCGCTGGCGCACCAGCTCCTCGGTTTGGCGAACGTTCAGCCCCTCGGCAACGACTTGCGAAAGTGCCCCAAGCACCTCGGACGAATCGCTCAACCCCAGTAAGGCGCGCGCGTGACCTTCGCTAATGCCCCCCTGGGCCAGGGCCCGCTGAGCCTCCTCCGGGAGGTTCAACAGTCGAACGCTGTTGGCAACCGCGGAGCGGCTGCGGCCAACCCGCCGCGCGACCTCGTCCTGGGTAAGCGAAAACTCGCTCATCAGTTGCTGATACGCCGCGGCCTCCTCCAGCGGGTTCAAATCCGCGCGCTGAACGTTCTCGACCAGAGCGAGTTCGAGCATTTGCCGCGGTGTCACCTCTTTGACCACCGCCGCAATGCGCGTCAGACCGGCCTGGCGCGCCGCGGTCCAGCGCCGCTCTCCGGCGATCAGAACGTAGCCGTCGTCGTCGCGGGTCACGACAATCGGCTGAAGAACGCCGTGCTCGCGAACCGAGCTGATGAGATCCGCCATTTCGGCCGGATCGACGCTCTGCCGGGGTTGCCGTGGGTTACGGCGAATCGCATCAATCGGAATCTCCGCAACTCCCGGCGTACCCGCCGGAATCAGCGAATCGAGACCACGCCCCAGCCCACCCTTGCCCACCATCGATCACCTCGCCAACCCAATCTTCCATCATCTTACCGGCGCGTCTGACCATCGGCAAGGCAAGCTTCCGGACCCGCGAACTCAGAACGCTAATTCCCCGGGCGAAAAACGATCAAGGCGTCGCGGTCGGGTTTGCCCCCGCGCCGTCCCCCTGGGACGCGACGATCGGAACGCCGTCCGGCACTTTAAACAGGCTCGCCGGCTGCGGGCCAAACTGATAGTTCACGAATAAAACGTCGACGACGGCGATACCCGACGTCTCCTCGATCTTCACCGGAACCGACTTCTCGAGCCAGACCCGCACTTTGGTCGTCGTCGTCGGATTGCTGGCCGACGGGGGAAACTCCACAACCGTCGTCGGTATACCGCCGACAGTGTCCGTGCCCAATACCTTACCGGTGTTTCCTAGACTTTGCAGATCGGCCGTTGGGATCGATCCTTGATTCGCGGATCCGGAGACTTTTCGCTTCACCGCTTCCTTCGAGCCGCCGTTGTCGACGATGGTGTACTCGACACCGGCATCGCGATCGGTAATCACGATTGATTCCCGACCATTGTTCGTGAACTCGACGCGCGACGTCCCGCCCTCCTGATAGATCTTTCCAGTGGCTTGGGTCGGATTCATCCCGCCGGTCGTAAACGTCAGATCAGCACGGTACTCCTTGGGCGCACCCGTGGCGATCTTCGCCAGGATATCCGTTGCCGAACCACTCGTGACGCCCCTTGGCGTTGCCGACGCGCCGGCGTTTGGCTGGCCCGTCGCTATTGGCGTGATCGTAGCAGTCGCGCTCACCACGGTCGCCACGCTAACCGACGCGCTCGACCTGGTCGGCCTGGCTTGACCACTCGGCGAGGCGCACGCGAGGAGCGCAACGGCGACCCCGACGCAAGTTCCGAGAATTCCTACCCGTCCCACGAAAACCTCCCTCTTCCGACACCCGGATGACTTTCGGTGAAGCGCGCGAAAACTGGCGCGCCATTCCGCTCAGCAGACCGCCCGTCACGTTGGTGGTGTACCATCAGCACGATGACTTGTCACTACGGCCAACGCTCTAGTCACGCCCCTGCCAAGTAAGGGTTGGCCCGGTTCAAAAACCGTTGACAGCCGCCGGGGGGCATGGTAGAGTGGCCGTACAATAAAATACCGCGCTCTTATCCAGAGTGGCTGAGGGATACGGCCCGACGAAGCCCGGCAACCAGCGCCGCTTTCGCGACGCACGGTGCCAACTCCGGCAGAGCTAATCTGCGAGATAAGGGGATTCAACTTTTGCCGTCCCCGCGTCCGCGGGGCATTTTTATTGTTGTCATAAACGCGCGATGCGCGACATATTGAAACGGCTAAGACGAGGACGAGTACGCCGACCGGCTGACCACAGAGAACCGCCCGGGCTGAGAAGCGGTGTCGGCCGCCGACCGAAAATGACCTCCGAGCCACTGCCTGAACCGGTTGTTTGCACCGAAGTAGGAGCAGTCGGGCGCCGCGTCAGCGGCAATCAGCGCCCGTTAGCGCCGCTGGGGTATCGGGATCTTGGATCCCCGTACCCGCCGAGGTCGATGCCGCGAGGCGTCGGCGAAGTAGGGTGGAACCACGAGAAAATGCCTCTCGTCCCTGAGCGGGGCGAGAGTTTTTTTTGAAGTTTTTCTGTCCGTGGGAGGAAAAGTGGGAGGAACACCAACCTACGTTCGCGGCCTGAAGTGTCGGGAATGTGGCCAATTGTATCCAGCCGAGGCGCTTCACGTCTGCGAGTACTGCTTCGGCCCGCTCGAGGCCGACTATGATTACGATGCGATTCGCGAAAATGTCAGCCGCGAGACCATCGCGAGCGGGCCCCGCTCGATCTGGCGCTATCGGGAGTTGTTACCAGTCTCCGGCGATCGACTCGTCGACCTCGGAACCGGGTTCACGCCGCTTCTCCGCGCGAATAACCTCGCGCGCGAACTTGGCCTGAAAGAGCTCTACATCAAGAATGACGCGGTAAACCCTTCCTACTCCTTCAAGGACCGACCGGTCAGCGTCGCCTCCACGAAGGCGATTGAACTCGGCTTCAAGACCATCGCCTGCGCCTCCACCGGGAACCTCGCCTGTTCGGTGGCGGCTCACGCCGCCCGGGCCGGCCTCGACGCCTGCGTGTTCATCCCAGCGAACCTGGAGCAGGGCAAGATCATTGGCGCCGCGATTTACGAGCCGAAGATCTTCGCAATCGACGGCAACTACGACGACGTCAATCGCCTTTGCTCGGAGATATCCGACCAGTACGACTGGGCATTTGTCAACATCAACTTACGTCCGTACTACTCCGAAGGCAGCAAGACCCTGGCGTACGAAGTCGCGGAGCAACTTGGCTGGCGAGCACCGGATCACGTCGTGGCGCCAATCGGTTCCGGTTCCCTCTTCACGAAGATCTGGAAGGGTTTTAACGAACTGCGTAACATTGGCTTGATCGACTCCGCGCCTCCTCGGATGAGCGCCGCCCAGCCTGTCGGGTGCTCGCCGGTCCACACCGCGTATTTGGCGGGCTCCGATCAGGTTCGGCCGGTGCGACCGGACACCATCGCCAAGTCCGTCGCGATTGGCAATCCCGCCGACGGCTACTACTGTCTGAAGATTATCGCGGAGTCGCGCGGCGCGTCGGTCGCGGTAACCGATGCGGAGATCATCGAGGGAATGAAACTCCTCGCCCGTACCGAGGGCATCTTCACCGAAACCGCCGGCGGGGTCACGGTAGCTTCCCTGAAGAGGCTCGTCGAAGAGGGAAAGATTCGATCCGATGAAGCGACGGTTGTCTACATCACCGGCAACGGCCTGAAAACACAGGAGGCGGTCGTCGACCAGATCACTCAACCGATTTTAATCGCGCCAACGTTCGAGGCGTTTGAAGCCGCGCTCCGCGAGCGCGAACCCGCGTTGACATAGTGAGGTTTGGAAGAATGGCTGTCGTGATTCGCATTCCGGCACCCTTGCGCCGCCTGACCGAAGGCCAGAGTCAGGTTCGCGCCGAAGTCGCCACCGTGGGCGAGTGCATCAGTTATCTCGGGGAGACCTTTCCCGGGCTGCGCGAGCGCCTCTGTGAAGAGGACGGCTCGGTACGCCGCTTTATCAACATTTACGTCCGCGGTGAGGACATTCGTTTCAGTAACGGACTGGAAACCACTCTGAAAGATGGCGACGACGTGTCGATCGTTCCAGCGGCCTCGGGCGGCTAGTCCTGCCGACGCTCTCGGCGATTTTGAGGGGCCACGTGACGAAGAATCTCTCCGGAAATCGCTGGCCGAGGAGATTCTTCGCTCCTGCCCATCGCTCTGGCGCTACTCAGCGGGCTCGCTTCTTCTTGCGCCGTGGGGCGTTGTAGCGGCGGCGAGTCTCTTCGGCGCGCACGGCCGCGACGTCCGCGGGATAGCGTTTGCGGAAGTAATAACCCAGGAAGCCCAGGTAACCCACCACCGCCAAAATTGACAAATACAGCGCGAACCGAATGGAAACATACGGAACGGTCGCGAAACGACACCCCAGCAGAAACAACCCGAGAATACCGAGCCAAATCGCGTACGGTCCGTAGCGCGTCCCCGCCCCGATTAGCGCCCCATTTCCCACGAAGAAGCGACGTCGAAAGCGAAAAACGATCGAACTAGCCACCGTCCAGAGGATAAACCCGACGAGCGCCGCCCACTCCGGCCAACCGACTGGCCCTGGGAAGGGAGTGAACCAGCGGCTCACCGTAATCAGGTCAGTCCAGTTCATCCCTGGTTCCTCGAACTCGAACCGCCAAACCAGTAGCGGTACATCGAGATGATTTGAAGAGCACCCAGAACCAGCATCCCCGCCAACAGTGGCGGCATCGCGTAGAAAACCAATCGCATCCCCGGACTCATCGCTTCGAGAATCGCTCCCAGCCCCCGAAGGACCGGAACGCCAATGGCCGCGCTCGCGATGAGCCACACCAAAACGTACCCAACCAGCACCACCAGGCGGCGCGATCGGGCTGGGCGAGTTGCATTATTCATGGGCAATCTCTTGACGTATCTGTATAATGACAGAAATGGGCGAAGCCGAAGCGGTCCGGACGATGCCCGACGGCAAAGTATAGCAGATCCCTATACCAAGCCCGAAGGCAGGAAGTAGTGGCACACGTGATGCACTCTTACCTTTGAGCGTTCGCTTTCCGTCCACGCTTAATTGACCGCTTCCCCCCGCCAGTGCTACAATCCGCGGGAGGGCGAAATCTATCGCGGGTGAAGGGATCGCACAATGTTGTGGAGAGTTGTCCGTCGCCTGCTTGCCGTTGGTATCCGAGGGATGGTCTGGCATCCGGTTGTTACGCTAACCGTTGTCGTCTTCGCGCTGGGAGCTGTTGGCCTGACCGCCGGCGGGATGAACAGTGGTCGCATCCTCAGCGGCCCTTCAAACACCGCGAGCGTCTCACCGCTCAGCCCAAGCCTGGCCGGCGCATCTACCGCGGCGACGACGATTCCGGTCCACCCTGCTCAACAAGTCCATCCTACCGCGTCGGTGCAACAGTACATCCAGGGGATGGTGGGCTTCAACGCGCACCTGATGTGGCAAGCGCTCTCGGCCAGTGCGATTCAGTCGATGGTCAGCCAGGGAGGCAGTGAGGCTGCGCTTCAGCAGCGGTTGGATCAAGCCCGCCAAAACGGGGCAAAGTACGACGATGTTACCTACATCGGCGGTTACAGCATGAGCGACGGATCGAAGTACTTTTTCTACGTGGTGAGCCGCCACGGATTCAGTACGACCAACACCGCCGATCAGGTTTTCTTCGTTTTCACCGTCGGCCCTGACGGCAAGATTCTTCAGATCCAATAACGGGGCACGCGGTTCCGCTTGGCGTTAGCCAGTTCGCAGGTGAGGTAAGCCCATGAGTTCTCGACTCGAGCGCCGCCCCGAAGTTGACGACATCGAAAAATCGATCGACTCTTTCTTCGGACGATTCCTCAAGGCCTGGAAGAAAATCCTCGTCGTCGCGGTCATCATTGGCCTGCTCTGGATGTTCGTGGCTCCGAACATCGGCAGCTGGATGCAGTACATCCTGTATGGGCTGCTGATGGTCTTCCAGTTAATGTTCGCGGTCCTGTTCATGATCGTCCAGTTCGTCGCGCTCTTCTGGTTCCTGGGCAAACCTCAGATGTACTGGATCCTGCCCGGCGAAACCGGTGTTGGCTTCAAAGACTATAAAGGCAATCCGGAAGTGCTCGAAGTCGCGACTCGAGTCGTCACCCTCCTCAAGGGCGTCAAAGAGTTCAGGGACATGGGTGGACAGGTCACCCGAGGTATTTTGCTCCTCGGCCCTCCGGGCACCGGCAAATCATACCTGGGCCAGTGTATCTCGACCGAGGCAAATGTTCCATTCGGATACCTCTCGGCTCCGTCCATTCAGGGTATGTTCATGGGCATGGATTCCCTTCGGATCATGGGACTCTACGGCAAGGCCCGCAAGTTGGCCCGTCAGCATGGCGCGTGCATCCTCTTCATCGACGAAATCGACGCCATCGGTCGGGCCCGCGGTGGAATGGGCGGCATGGGAATGGGGGCGATGGGCGGCATGATGGGAGGCGGCTCCGGCGGCCTTAACCAGCTCCTGACCGAAATGGACCCCATCAACCGCGACGATGGCTGGAAAGCGAAGCTGCTCCGCAAGTTCGGTATCAATACCAAGAAGGCCGACCAACCACTCGTTTTGACGATGGGCGCGACCAACATCGCCGACGTTCTCGACCCCGCGCTGCTCCGCCCCGGCCGTTTCGACCGCAAGATCTTCGTCGACTACCCGGACTCCGACGGCCGCAAAGAGATCATCGCCTACTACCTGGACAAGGTCGCCCACGAGGATCTGGATCTCGACCGCCTCGCCGGCGAAACCATCGGCCAGAGCCCGGCCACGATCAAGTTCATCATCAACGAATCCGTGATCAACGCGCACTTCAACGGACGCGACAAGATCTCCTACGAAGACTTCGCGAACGCGCTGGACAACCACGAGGTTGGTACCAAGCACCCAATCCGCAATATGCTGATGGAAGACAAGCGCGCTCTCGCCTATCACGAAGCCGGCCACGCCGTGGCGATGCTGAAGCTCTACAAGCGCCACCGCGTGACGCGGGTCACGATTATCCGACACGAGGGTGCGCTCGGCTTCGCGATGCCCAAGCCGACGAAAGAGTCCTACGTCCACGACCGAACGGACTTGCTGGCCACGATTCAGGTATCGCTCGCGTCGCGCGCTGCCGAGGAGCTCTTCCTCGGAACCCAACTCGACGGGGTCTTCTCGGACCTCCAGCACGCGACCCAAACCGCGGCGGCCTACATCGGCTATCTTGGGATGAACGGCAGTCTGAGCTCGATCGCCGCCTTCGGTGGTGCGCCGGATCCGTCAATGCGCAAGGAAATCGACAAGCTCTTGCGCGATCAGTTCCTTAAGGTCAAGCAGTTGCTCGACGAAAATCGCGATTTGGTCATCGCGGTTGCCGAGGCGCTTCTCGACCGCCTGGAATTGCGGACCGACCAACTCTACCGCATCATGGACGAGGTCGAACGGCGAAAGGTCGAAGGCGAGCACCTGATTGGCAGCCTTGACGACGCGCCGCCGAGCATCCTCGACCTGCTTCCGGCCAGCAGCACCGCGGCGTACCAGGAACCGGAACGGGTGTCCTACCAGCAACCTGACGAGGGATCCGAGCCAAAAAAATAACCCGACATTCGCGCCGCGAGTTCACGCGAGTGGGTCCGAGTCCACGGGGGATTCGGACCCACTCGCGTTTTAGCCGTCTTCCGTAGCGCCTCGTCGCTGGAACAGCCTTTGCCTCGAACCTTCCCACGCGAGACCACAGCGAGGTACGCCATGGCATCTCAGCGCCCCTCCGAGATTCCAGTCCATCGGCTCATCGCTAGCGATGTGGAAGAATCCCTTCGACGCGGTGAGGCAGTCGCCGTCGACGTCCGATCGCCGGAAGCGTACGCCGCGGGCCACCTTCCGGGCAGCCTCTCGATCCCAATCGCCCGGCTACGCGCCGAGATCGATCGCCTACCCCGCGACCGCTCAATTGTCTTTTACTGAACCTGACACAACGAGCATTCCAGCGCCCGTGCGGCGCAAATCGCCACCGCTTTCGGCTTTCGGGCTTACGCGCTCCTCGGTGGACTGGATGCATGGTTGGCAACCGGCGGTCCGGTCGCGGTTGGTGCCAACAATCCATCAGATTAGCCGCTTGGTCAACCGTGGGCGCTCCCGCGAACGTCGGCCCGGTGAGCGCCCATTCTGCTCTCCGACGACACCCGCAAGATATTACTCCGGGTTAGTCCGCGCTTATCAGAACATTTACAGTTAGGCGCCAGAATGAGCACGTAGACGGTGGTCCGGGGAACGCTCTTTGCCGACCTGCACCACTACGGGAGATCCGCTCCCGATCACGCACCGGAAAGGCAGCGCCCAACATGCTGATCGTCGAGAAGCAACCGATCACTGGCCCACCGGTCGAACTCGTCCAGCGAATTCCCCGAATCCTCCGGTTCGGAGGTATCGGCGGACTCTGCGCGCTTATCCAGATCCTCTGCCTTCACGCGCTTGTAGAGGTCGGGGTCGCCCCGAGCGTCGCCAACGTCGTGACCCTGATCTGCTGCGCGCAATTAAACTTCGCCCTTAGTTGTCGGGTCACCTGGGCCGAACGCCGAGATATCTCGTCTGAGGGTCAATCCACCTGGCATCGCCTCGCTCGGTTTAACGGCATGGTTCTCATCAGCGGCCTGGCCAACCAGGCAACCTTTATGGCCACTGTCCCGCACCTGAACTACCTTATCGCGGGTGTACTCGCCATCGCCGCCGGGGGAATCGTCAACTACACGGTAAGCGATCGCATCGTCTTCGTTGAAGTTCACTAGGGCGACAAGGGATGGGAGCGGGGACCGGACCGAGCGGTCAGTCCCCACTCCGCCGGTTATGGCTTGATTACTGTCCCGTCTTCGCGACGCACCTCGGGCCACGCGCCATTGTAGCGATGCTCCGGAAATGGATACTTCGCGGCGAGTGCCTCATCCACATCCACCCCAAGGCCCGGACGGTCGTTTGGCCACATGGCGCCGTCGTGAATCTCCGGAGCGCCCGGGAATACTGCTCGCGTCTCCTCGCGGAAGAGCGTCTGCTCTTGAATCCCAAAGTTTGGTACCGCGAGGTCCAGGTGCATATTCGCGGCGTGGCCGACCGGGGACACGTCGCCCGGCCCGTGCCACGCCGTGCGGACGCCAAAGAACTCGCAGAGCGCGGCCATCTTTCGTGCCATGCTCAATCCGCCGATGTCCGAAATGTGAACCCGAATGAAGTCGATCAATCGGTCTTTGATCAGCGGTACATACTCATTCTGGTTGACGAAAAGTTCCCCCATTGCGATCGGAATGGCCGTCTGGTTGCGCAGAATTCGGAAGTAGTCGATGTCCTCGGGAGAAAACGGATCCTCCAGAAAGAAGAGATTGTACTTCTCTAATTCCTTGGCGAGCCCAATCGCGGCGATCGCCGGCAGCCGCTCGTGAATGTCGTGGAGCAATTCAAGTTGGTCGCCAAAAGTTGCGCGCAAGCGTTCGAAAAGCTTCGGCACGATCCGACAGTAGGGAGTAAACTCCCAGGTCTGGCGAGTGCCAGCGGTCGACCGACTACCATAGGTCGAAAGTCCCGGGACCGCGACTTGACAGCGAATGTAACGATAACCGGCCTCTAGCTCTTTGCGAACGTTGTCTTCCACGTCCTCGAAGTCGCGCCCCGAGGCGTGACAGTACAACGGCACAAACTCCCGGCACTTGCCACCCAGAAGTTGATACACCGGAAGGTTAGCCACTTTCCCCTTGATATCCCACAGTGCCTGGTCAACGCCGCTAAGCGCGTTGTTCAGCACCGGACCACTACGCCAGTAGGAGCTCACGAAGGACGCCTGGTAAATGTCTTCGATATCGTGGGGATCCCGACCAATCACAAACGGCTTCAGGTAGTCCTCAACCGCCGACACGACCGCCAAAGGCCGCTGGGTAAAGGTGGCGCAACCAACGCCGTAAAGACCAGGCTGATTCGTGAAGACCTTAACCACGACCAACCGGATGCCATTCGGAGCCGTACAAATCGTCTTGACATCGGTGATTCGCAAGTCTGACATAATTCCTCTTCCTCGTTTTGGCTGGCCCCCCCACCAAGGCACCGAGAATGGCGCGTCTCCCTTCGGCTCTCGATCCCTCGGCGTGGAATGCCTACGTTTCGACGGGCAAATCCGGACGATTGCCCCATTCGGCCCAGGATCCGTCGTAGAGACGGACGTTGTCGTAGCCGATGAGGCGAAGGCACAGCGCGGCGTGGGCAGCGCGGACACCTCCCTGACAGTAGGTAATCACCGCGTTATCCGTCGGAACTCCGGATGCGAGGTGGCGCTCGCGCAGCTCGTCCGCCGAGCGAAAGGTCCAGTCAGGATTCAGATTGTCCTGCCAGAAAAGATGCTTGGCGCCGGGGATGCGCCCCCCTCGCGCGGCACGCAACTCCTCACCGATGTACTCACCGCGCCGCCGCACGTCCAGCAGGCTCAAACCGGCATCGCCAAGGTGCGAGCGTAACTCATCCCCGAGGATCCGCATTTCCGCGCGCGGCGGCCGCGCCTCGAAGGTTCCGGCTACAACGTCCACCGGCCCGGTCGTCAGGGGGCGTCCCTCGGCGATCCACTTCTGGATGCCGCCATTGAGTACCCGGGTGCTGGCGTGGCCATAGTAGGTTAGAACCCACCACAGGCGCGACGCGAAGTGACCACCTTCGTCGTCATAACCAACCACGATCGTATCGCTAGAGATGCCAAGCCGGCGCATCGTGGCGGCGAAAGGCGCGGCCTCCGGCACGAGGTTTGGGGGATTACTGTCGCCGGCGGACAGGTCGGTGGGGTAGGACGCGTGGACCGCGCCCGGGAGGTGCCCGGCTCGGTAGATCGCCTGGCCATCCCGACCGTCGAAATAGTAGCGACAATCGACCAGCCGCACCTGCGGATCGTTCAGATGCACGGCAACCCAGTCGGTATCCGCCAGCAACTCGGGGTGTGCGTAAGTTGACATAGCATAGCCTCATCGCTCGATGATGAAGCTATTTTAGCCGATCCAAGAACCCGCAACTTGGGGAATTTATCGCTAGATCTCCAGATAACTGGAGATCTCCCAGTCGCTAATGTGGCGGCGATAGGCCAGCCACTCTCGTTCCTTCGCCGCGGCGAATCGCTCGAAAACCGGCTGGCCCAGCGCCCCGCGAATTACCATATCCCAACCCAGTTCCTCGAGCGCCTCGTCGAGCATCGCCGGAAGTAGGTCGGACACCTCGTCGCTAATTCCGGCCTGGCCCGGCGGTTCCGCCGACGGCGGAAGGGGAATGCGCTGGCGAATGCCGTCGAGACCGGCTTGGAGCAGGACCGCAAACGTCAAGTACGGATTGCAGGCACTGTCCGGCGCGCGAACTTCGACGACCGCGCCGTCGCCGTTTCCGGTATCCGGCACCCGGATCAAGGCGTTCCGGCTGGTTGTCGCCCAGGTAACCCGCGACGGGGCCTCGTCCGCACCATGCAACCGCTTGTAGGAATTGACGAGAGGAGCCAGAATCGCACACATCCCGCGGGCGTGGGCAAGTTGCCCCGCGACAAAGTATCGACCGTTCGCCGACAGATGATGATCGCCACTCGACGATCCCAGAGCGTTCCGACCATCCGGATCGAGCACGATCTGGTTGAGATGGATGCCGGACCCGCTCGCGTCGACCAGCGGCTTCGGCATAAACGTCGCCAGCAACCCGCGCCGCGCGGCGATGGAACGAGCGGCGAGCTTGATCGCGACGATCGCGTCGGCAGTACGCATCGCGTCGTCCATTCCCAGGTCGATCTCAAACTGCCCCGGCGACACCTCGTGGTGGGTCCCGCTGACCTGGTAGCCCAGGGTCTCCACCGCCGATGCGACCCCGTGGCAGACGAGCCCCGCTTGCTCCACCGGCAGCTCAAAATAGCTCCGAGAGTCAACCGGCTTCAATCGGCCCGGACGGGCGCCCTGGCGCGTCGGATCCTCGAACAGGTAAAACTCGACCTCGGCACCCACCCGGTAGGTCAAGCCCAACTCCGCCGCCTCGGAGGTGGCACGCCGCAGAACGTGACGCGGATCCGCCAGGAATGGCTCACCAGACGCGTTCCGCACGTCGCAGAACACCCGCGCGATACCCGGCTGCTCCCAGGGAACCCGCACCAGAGTCGACATGTCGGGATGGAGAAAGAGGTCGCTCTCCGCCAAACGCGCTTCGCCTTCAATCGACGAGCCGTCAAACCACTCGCCTTCGGCAAGACAGCGCTCTAATCGTCCGACCGGAATCGAAATCCCTTTGATCGAACCGGGAATGTCGATGAATTGGAGATGGACGAAATCAACGCCCTGCAATTGTTCCTGCACCCGCCCCCTCCCTTCGCTCACCGCGCCGTCTGCGCGTGGTGAAGCATCTCCGCCCCGACCCCGAGAAGTGCCAGAACGAGAAAGACCGCGACGATTACCCCGACGGTGACCCAGACCTGGGGCAAACCGGCCGATCCCTCGCTCGGAGCGGTTAGTTCGACCTCGTCCGGGTGATCCAGGTCGTAGATCAACGCGGCCATCGTAGGATATCGGTCGGCCGGCTCGCGGCGTAGCGCCCGCTCAATCACCGTGGCGACTGGGGTAGGCACGTCAGATCGCACGCTCGACACCGGCCGAGGAGAACTGGTGACCCGTTGACTCATGACCGAAAGCGGGTTGTCGCCCTGAAACGGCACTTCGCCGGTCACCATCTCATAAAATATCACCCCGACCGCGTAGACATCGGTTCGCGCGTCGCCGCGCTCCCCACGCACCTGCTCCGGCGCCATGTAGTCCGGCGTTCCCACGGTTGAAGACAGGCTTCCCCAGGTCACCCGTCGCGCTCCCCGGAGCAGCGCGATGCCGAAGTCCATCAGCTTGATTTGACCACTCTGGGTTACCAGAATGTTCTCCGGCTTCAAATCGCGGTGAATCACACCTTGCTGGTGGCAGTAGTTGAGAACCTCCGCGATTTGTCGCGCGAACTTGATTGCCTCTTCGAGAGAAAGCGGCTTATGCTCGTCAAGGTAAACCCGGAACGATTCACCGTCCACGTACTCGGTCACGATAAACGGCGCGCCGCCGCTCGGCAGATAACCGACGCCCAGAAGCTGCTGGATATTGGGATGTTGTAACCGCCGGCCAATTTCGATCTCACGCTGGAAACGACTGAACGCTGCCGGATCCCCGATCAGGGCGGCGTGAGGAATCTTGATGACGACCTGCTGGTCGGAAGAATGAGCAAGGTAAACCTCACTCATACCACCGGTTCCTAACTGGGAAACGATTTCGTAGCCGTCGACTCGCTCTCCCGCCGTGAACCTCATCCTTCGCCTCGCTCGCTTCCCGACCCCCGCCCCACCAGACGCCCGATAACTCGGTTCACCCAACCTTCGCTCGCTGGCTCGGCCTCCGGAGTAACCTCGGCGACCCGCGCGACCAGCACCGTCGCGTTGTCAGCGCTCTCGCGCTCGAGCTGCAAATCGACCAGTCGCTCACAGGCCCGTTCCACGTCGTGCGACGCGACCGTCGCCGCGATTTCGTCGTCGCTCACCTCGGACCAGAGTCCGTCGGTGCAGAGCACCAGGACGTCTCCGGCGAGCAACTGAACGCGTTGAAAGTCCGGACGCAAGAAAAGCTGGCTCCCGACCGTCCTCGTCAAGACGTTCCTTCGAGGATGATAGCTGAGAGATTCTGGTTTCGCCAGTCGCAGCCGGATGAGCTCGGCGGCTTCTGAGTGATCCCCGGTCAGCTGGCTGAGCTGGCCATCGCGATGCAGGTAGACCCGACTGTCGCCAACGTGACCGAGGAACGCCCCGGTGTTAACCAGAGCAACACACGACAGGGTCGTCTGCATGGACCGCAACAATTCGTCCCCGCGACTCGCGTCGTGGACTTTCAGGTTTGCAACCTGAAAGGCTCGTTGCAGCGCCGGCTCGACACGCGAAGGACTGGTCGGAGCGTAATACGCCTCGACCAGTCCTTTAAGAGCGGTCGCGCTAGCGACCTGACCCGCGGCGTGCCCACCCAGCCCATCGGCAACCGCCAGCAGGGATCCCTTGCGCTCGCTCACGAGCGGGTCGGACGGGGTAAGCTGAACGAACCCGTCCTCGTTCTCCTCGCGAACGCGACCAGTTACCGAAAGTCCGGCGGCCTCGACGACGATCATCCCGGTCCCAGCATCGAAATGATCTTCAGCAATGCGAGCCTACGCACCCGCGCTAGTCCCGACAATCAGAGAGCGCCCGGTCGCTCGGTTTCGCAGCATAACGTAGATGCCGCTCAGGACAGCCCAGATGAGAGCGACCACCAGCGCGCCAACCGATTCCGTCTGCGAAGCGCCACCGCCGAGGATGCCCATGAAAAGGATCGTCACCAACATTGCAAGGTTTGCGAGTAGCCCCAGGGCGGGAACCAGGAGGTGCTTGAAAACGTTGAACTCCTTTCGACCGCCAAACGCGACAATGGTCCAGTAGCAGGTCAATCCGTAGAGGACGAACGTCCCCAGGTTCGAAGCGAGGGTGATTAAGGTCAGACCGACGACCGAAATCGTCCCAACCGCGCCGATGATGGCGGACACGACGACCATCACCCAGATGGCCATGTGGGGCGTGGCGTGCTTACCGTGCAGCAGGCCGAGAAGCTCCGGCATCTCATCGTCCTGCGCCATCGCGTACGACACGCGAACCCCAGTGTTGAAGCACGCCAGCGTCGTGCCCAGGATAGCCAACGCGACGGTGATCGCGATGACGACGGCCAGGCCGAAGCCGATTCCGCCGAGGATCGTATCGCCGTAAAGATGAATCATATCGCCAATCGGCGCGGACGACGCGGCGGCGGCGTCCCAGCCGGTGACCTTCGCGCCGTTCGCGCCGGCCCCGACGAGGGCATTCGACAGGCTGAAGTTGGCGGCGAAATATTCGAACATGTAGGCCACCAGGCCCTGGATCAGCAGGGAGATCAGAACCGCGCGGGGGATGTCCCGGCGCGGGTTGATCGCCTCGGCGCCAAAGGCAGTACAGGATTCGAATCCCACGAAAACCAGGATCGCGATCGTCGATTGAAACAGCACACCCAGCATGGAGTGCGGCAAGATCACCGAAAGCGCGTTCGCGTGGACGAACGTCGCGTGGGTCGGATTAACCAGGCGGTAGACAATCGCGAGGATCGCGAAGAAGACGAGCGCGGTCAGCTGAATCACGTTCATCAGCAGGGCGGTCATCGTCGAGCCGTTCACCCCGCGGAAGGCGATGTAGCCGACCAGGACCGAGAACACCGCGCCAACCGCGATGTCCGCGGGAACGGATAGGTTGATCCCGAAGAGGCCCAGAATGTACGAGATCAGAACCGCCATGAACGCGACCATCACACCGGGATAGACCCAGTAGAACAGGTGGGCTGCCCAGCCGGTGGCCAGCTTCGCAATGCGTGCCCACTTCTGGTGATTCGGCTCGTTCTTGTCTAGAAACGCCTTCTCGGCAAAGTAGTACGCGCTGGCCGTTCCCGCGTCGGGATAGATCTTGGCCAGTTCGGAATAAGAAATGGCGGTCAAAAAGGCGAGGACAAGCGCGAACAACATCCCCGGCCACATATCCATGGCCGTAGACGCACCGGCGGGCGTCGTTTGGGATGCTTGAACCTGATAGGTAATCCAGAGAAACGCGCCCGGGGCTATCAGCGCCATCGCGTTGACGGTTACCCCAGTGAGGTTTAAGGTCCGACGCATAGGGGAAGAGTTCGCTGGACTATCCACGATGCCTACCTCCAACTCTGCTCCTACTGGCCAGTAGTGCTAGTGCCACAGTACCGTAATTGCAGAGTTATCGGCTATAGCTTTCCGGCAAGAACTCATGCGCTCGGGTTTGTGCCGGCGACACAAGCGAGCGAATGGTCATCGGCAAATTGCCGGGAAGCCTGGGGACACCCTGAATACTACGGCCAGGCTGGACCGACCGTCAATTTTCCTGGCAACGTCTACCGCTCGATCCGCCCGACGACCGGTCGCGCTTGAACCGGTTTATAATGGCATCCCATCTTGTATAACCCAATCGGTGACATCGAGAATGCGCTTGTGATACCAACTGAACGTCCCCAGACGAATCCCATCTATCACGACGACACGGTCACGATCTATCAGGCCGACAGCACCCACCTGGACGTCGTCGGTACGGAGTCGGTCGATTTAATCGTTACCAGCCCCCCCTACAATCTGGACGTCTCCTACGCCGACTATCGCGACGCCTTACCGTACGAGGGCTATTTGAAATGGGTCGGCGAGTGGGCGCGGGCGTTACTTCGAGTTGCGCGCGCCGGCGGCCGGGCCTGCATCAACATTCCCCTGGACAGCAACAAAGGGGGAAAGCGGTCCGTCTACGCGGATTACGTGCGCATCTTCGCCGATGCGGGCTGGAAGTACCAAACCACGATCGTCTGGAACGAGCAAAATATTTCCCGCCGAACCGCCTGGGGAAGCTGGTTGAGTCCTTCGGCTCCATTCGTCACCGCGCCTGTTGAGATGGTACCGGTCTTCTACAAAGACTCCTGGCGACGCGAGCGGGCCGGACGAACGAGCGATCTGGAGCGCCAGGAATTCCTGGACTGGACGCTGGGAGTGTGGTCGTTTCCCGGTGAGAACCCGCGCAAGGTCGGTCATCCGGCGCCGTTCCCAATCGAACTACCGCGGCGGCTGATCAAACTCTATTCATTCGTCGGCGATACCGTACTGGATCCGTTTCTCGGATCGGGCACCACCGCGCTCGCCGCCAAGACCCTCGGCCGGATCGCCATCGGGGTCGACGTCGATCCGGCCTATTGCAAACGCGCCGCCGAGCGCTGCGGTCAGCCGACCGTCACCGACGCGCGGTAAAGGTGGGCGTAGTGACCGCCGGATTGCAGAAGCTCCTGATGACTGCCCACTTCGGCGATTCGGCCCGCCTCGAGAACGACGATACGGTTCGCCGATCGGACCGTGCTCAGGCGGTGGGCAATGATAATCGCCGTCCGACCGTGCATTAAGAGTTGAAGCGCGTCCTGTAGTTTCGCCTCGGTCTCGGTGTCGACGTTCGCCGTCGCCTCGTCGAGAATGAGAATCCGCGGATCCGCGAGGAGCGCTCGCGCGAACGACACCAGCTGCCGCTGGCCGGCTGACAGATCCGCCCCCCGCTCGGAGAGTATCGTCGCGTACCCCAGGGGAAGCGACGCGATAAACTCGCTCAGCCCCACCGCGCGACACGCGGCCTCCATCTCGGCGTGAGTCGCGTCCGGCTTCCCGAATTGCAGATTTTCGGCGATCGTCCCGGAGAACAGGAAGGGATCCTGGAGGACGACGCCGAGTTGCCGGCGGAGCGAATTCTGGGTGACTTGATCGATCGGCACCCCGTCGAACAACACCCGCCCGCGCTGAACGTCGTAGAATCGGCACGCGAGACTGATCAGCGAGGTCTTGCCCGCGCCGGTCGGGCCGACAACCGCGACGTGTTCGCCGGGCGCGATGTCCAGGACGAGATCGTGGAGAATCGTGCGATCCGGGTTATAACCAAACGAAACGTGATCGAAGGTGATGCGACCGTCGATCCGGTGCAGAACCCGAGCATCCGACGCGTCGCGCACAATCGGCTCGGTGTCCAGTAACGCGAAGATTCGCTCGGACGCCGCCATCGCGGCCTGGAGCGAGTTGTAGCGAACGGAAAGGTCACGGATCGGGGTGAAGAACTGGGTAATGTAGGCGAGAAACGCCACCAACGCGCCAATCGTCAAGTTGCCCCGTAAGACCATGCTGCCGCCGACGACCAGCAAGATGGCTGTACCAACCGACGAAATCATGTCCATCGTCGGCGCGAAAGCCGCCATGATCCGCGTGGAGCGCAGTACGGCGTTGCGAAAGGCATTGTTCAGCACGTTGAATCGCTCGCGGTTTTCGATCTGGCGACTGAACGCCTGGGTCACTCGCGCTCCCGCGATGCCCTCGGCGACCGCGCCATTCATGATCGAGGACGTTCGCCGCCATTCCCGGAAAGTATCCCGAATGCGGCTGCGGATGAGTTGCGTCACCACCGCAATGACCGGCACGAGCGAGGTGGCGAGAAACGCCAGGCGCGCGTTCATCGAGAATAGCGTCACGACAATACCGAGCAGAACGAACAAATCGGCCATAGTTTGGAGCACGCCGGCGCTGAGCAGGTTGCTGATCGCGTTCACATCGCCGGTCATGATCGACATCAGTCGCCCAACTTTATAGCGGTCGTAGAAACCGAGTGAGAGCGACTGCAAGTGTTCGAAGAGACGCGCGCGCAGCAGGCGCAGAACCTCAAATGCGGCTCGGTTGAGCAGATACGAGAAACCGATACCGGTTACCCCTTGAACGAATGCCGCCGCGATAAACACGTAAGCGAGCGAGCGGAGCTGGCTGATGTTATGCTGCGCCAGCGGTCCGTCGATAATCAACTTTTGAATGTAGGGCGCGGCCAGGTTCGAAAACGAGCTAAAGAACATCACAATGGACGTGACGACCAGTAGTCCCACGAACGGATGGGCAAACGCCGAGAGCCGCCCCATCAAACGACTGTCGTAGGTATTGCCACTCACCGTATCGTCTTCCGAACTAATGGCCAGAACGTCACGCTTGCCATTCGACGTCGTCTCGACGTCGGTCGGAAGAACTGGCTGTTCCTCGTGAATCGTCGCCGCTCGAACCGGCTGATCCAGTCGCAAAAGTTCGTGGTCGATGACGTCGTCAGATTGCGCCGCCTGCTGCTTCCAAAGACGGGCGTACAGACCGTCCTGGGCCACGAGGTCATCGTGACGGCCGAACCCGGCCACCGTGCCCTTATCGAGCACGTAAATACGGTCGGCGTCGCGCACCGACGATAAACGCTGGGCGACGATGATGGTCGTTTGATTGCCCCGACGCGCCTTGATCCGCCGCCAGACTTCCTGAGCGGTTACCGGATCCAGCGCCGACGTCGTATCGTCGAGGACGAGAATTCGGGGGTTGATCAGCAACGCCCGGGCGAGCGACAACCGTTGGCGCTGCCCTCCAGAAAGCGTAATGCCTCGCTCGCCGAGCTGAGTTTCATAGCCCTCGGGAAGCGTCACAACGAAGTCGTGCAAACAGGCCGCGCGGGCCGCGTCGACAACTTCCTCGAACGAGGCTTCCGGTCGCCCGAATCGGATGTTGTCCGTAATTGAGGTCGAAAAAAGGAACGGATCCTGAAAGACAATGCCAATTTGCCGCCGCAACGTATCGATCTGAACGCTCCGGACGTCGTAACCGTCGACGCGGACCGACCCGCGGTCCGGATCATAGTAGCGCGCGAGCAAGGTCGTCAAAGTCGACTTGCCGGCGCCGGTCAGGCCAACGATTCCGACGGTATCGCCGGGGTTGACTATGACGTTCACGTCCCGAAGGACTGGCCGTCCCGGATGATAACTGAAGGTAACCCCTTCGATATCAATCGCGCCTTTAATCTCCGGCATCGGGGGCTTGCGAGCAGTCTCCCGCGCCGGTTCGATCTCGTCCTTTCCGTCCAGCACCCGGAAGATGCGCTCGCCGCCCGCGGTCGCGGCGGAAATGACGTTGATCGCCGCGCCGAGGGTACGAACCGGGTTAATCAACATTGTCAGGTAGGTGATAAAGGCGATCAGCGACCCAAGCGATAGCGTTCCCCCGATTACATCCTGGCCACCAAACCAGAGAACCGAGGTAATACCCAGCGCCGTGATAAACGTCATCGTTGGGAACGTCCAGGAATTCAAGGTCGTCTGGCGCATGGACGCGTCGAAAAGGTCGTCGATCTTTTCACGAAACTTGACGACTTCCCGATCTTCGCCGGCGAACGCCTTCACCACCCGCATACCGGTGAGGTTCTCCTGCAACGTTGCCGCGACCTGCCCGTAGAGATTTTGAATCCGGCGGGAGCGCTCGCGAGCCAGTGGCGTGTAGAGGACCGCCAGAACCGCGACAGCGATCACCGACGGCAGCGCGTAGAGGGTCAAACGAGTATCTATCCGCAGCAGAATCAAAAAGAGCGAGAAACAGAGAACCAGGATATTCACTGCCTGATTCAAGCCGTTGTTCAAAAAGTCTTCAATCGCCTGCACGTCGGTCGCGGTTAGCGCGAAAAGGTCGCCGGAGTGGGCCTTCAGATGGAAGGTGAGTTGGTTTCTTTGGATCTTCTCGTACAGTTGGTCCCGTAATTCGACGCCAGCCGCGGTGGACACCACTCGGTAAAAGTAGGTGACGAAGTACCAGACCACCGAGCGAACCGCGGTAACCCCCAAAGTCTCGATTGCCGCGAGGATGATCAGGGAATAGTCGTGACTCCCGAGGCCATTGTCGACGGCGCTCTTGAGGAATAGTGGTAAAACGAGGCTGAGGCCAATCTGGATAATCTGCGCGATAATGGCGATTAACGCGGGGCGCCGGTAGGAAAACGCCAGTCTTAACAGACGACGGAGGACCAACGAAACGCCTTTCTGTCGGCACATCTCCCAAACTGAGATGGAACCCGCCGACCCAATCCTGACCGGTAACCCGTCCACTTGGCGTGCGGACGAGGGCTTATTCTAACTAAAGTAATGCTAAACAGCCTTCCAAAGAGAGTCAAGGAACTGAGAGGAACGGAAAGCAGCGGGGCGGAAATTCCACCCCGCTCAACAGCGCGGTCTTGCTGATCAGGAGCGACGGCTTTCCCGCGCGTAAGGCTGACCGCCAGCAGTCGGCTCGCCACGCATCTCACCGTGTTCATCGTGCTCGTGCGCGGCAACCTGAAGATCGTTACAAACCTCGCTAACCCCAATCACCGAGTTCGCGTCGTCTTCGGCGCGCCGTCGCATGTCCCGGCTGGGAACCGTACCGCTCAAAGTCACTACGCCGTCGTTCACCTTAGCAGACACGTCGTGAGCGTCCATATGGGAATCCGCCCACAGTTCGTCGCAGACGTCCTCTTCGATGCGCTGGTCCGACCGGCGATAGCCCCGCGGGCCAATTCCCGTGAACTGCCCTTCGTAGCCTTCCCAGGGATAATTCGGGTACCCCGGTCCGTAGTTGCCCGGCCACGCGCCATAACCCCCGAAGCCCTGCCCGTAGTTGCCGATTCCCGGGCCGTAAGGTCCGCCACCCGCTCCGTAGCCGTACCCACCGGTCAATCCGTAACCATAGGCCGTGCCGTAGCCAAAGCCGGGGCTCGCGAAGCCAGCGTTCGCGGCCCCATAGTACGGAGGCTGGGGAGCGTAGCCGTAGCCGACATTGCTGCCCCACCCGGGATAGGGGTACCCCTGGTTACCACCCCAGCTCTGGGGGGTGCCCATCCAGCGCCCTTGGTTCCAAGGGCCTTGATTGCCGACGGGTCCCCAGCCCCATTGGTCGTTAGGGTATCCAGCGTAACCTTGCCCGTAACCCGGACTTCCCCCATTATGCCAGGCTGCCATTCAGCACTCCTCAACGCGGTTACTCGAGCTTCCGCTCGTTACGGCTTGCTGCACGTGGTATGCCAGGAGTCAGCTAGACGGTTGGTCGCCGAACGAGGCTAACCGGCCCTCGGCCCAAGGATTGCGGAGCCTTTCGTTTGAGGAGGAGAGACATGCACGTGCACCGTTCGAACGTGGGCCAGATCAAACTCGCCAGTGGTCTGACGGTCGTTGTCGGCATCTGGGAGATTCTGGCACCGTTCGTTCTCGGTTACAGCCTTGTCCCCCCACCGACGATCAACGCCGTGCTCATTGGGTTTATCATCACAATCCTCGCCAGCATTCGCTTCTTTGGTGCCTTCGACGCGGCCTGGCTCAGTTGGATCAACGCGGCATTGGGCGTCTGGTTGATCCTCGCGCCCTTTATTCTCGGCTACCGAGACGCGGCCATGGTGAACGACATCATCGTAGGCATCATCGTCTTGATGCTCGGTACCTGGAGCGCGCTACTGTCGGCGGACGGAATCTACAACCCGTAGCCGGGCCTTCGCCAGACCCTAAAGTTGCTTGCTGATCGGGGAAGGCACGCCCTGGCCCAAAGGGCCATCCGTCGTCGAGAGAGTCACGGACGGCTGGTCCGGCGATTCGAAGAGTCGGCGGGCTATCAGGAGACACTGTGGCCGAGTCAGGACGACGACGACGTCGCCTGGGTAGAGGCGGGTATCACCGCGCGGCAAGACCACCTGATGGGTATAGGCCCGGCGAACCGCGGCGATCAAGGTATCCTGGGGTAACTGACTGGCAAGGTCGCGAACTTGCTGATTAGCGGCCGGCGCGTCTGGCGCGAGCGCGATTTCGAAGAATTGAGTCCCGCCCCATGCGCCGATATGTAACTCCGCGCTCCCTTCTTGATCCGCCTCGGTCCGGCGGAACGCGTCGATGACGTCCTGACGGCGAAGCAGTCCCGCCATCCGACTCGGGTCGTCCGATTCGACGACCGGGAGTCGGCCGACGTTCCTTTCCGCCATCGTCCGAAGGGCCTCTTCGAGCGACTCATTGGGATACGCGATCGCCAGATTGTCCGACATGATGTCGGCGACCGTGGACGGCGGTTCGCCGGTTCCGTCGTCGGGCTTGACGAGAATGGCGTGCTCCAGGTCGCTAACCGTGACCATTCCCCGCAACTGATCGTTGCCATCCACCACCGGGAAGCCGTGGTGACCGGTCTCATTGAAAAGGCGAGCAAGTTCGCTCAGCGGCATCGCCGGAGGTACGGTACGGACATCACGACTCATCACCGTGCCGACCGAGATTCGCTGAAGCGCGCTTGGCGGGGTTGGGGGGACCGGCTCCTTGCGGCCGCGATAGGAAATGCCGGCCCGGGCCAGCGCCAGGGTATCGATCGACTCTCTGAGGAGAAAACGGGTAATCAGGAAGGCGACGACTGTCGTCACCATCAGTGGGAGAATCATCTGGTAGTTGTCGACCATTTCGAATGCCAGCATAATCCCGGTAATCGGCGCATGACACGACGCTCCCAGAACCGCCGCCATGCCGACGAGAGCGTACGCCCCGGCCGGGGCCGTGACGCCCGGCAAGAGCGCGTTCACGATCATTCCAAAGCCCTCGCCCAGCATCGCTCCCAGAAAGAGAGAAGGACCAAAAACGCCGCCCGAACCGCCCGAACCGAGGGTCAGGGCGGTTGCGATCAGTTTGCCAAAGAGCAGGGCAATCACCAGGCCGAACCCGACCTTTCCGACCACCGCCAGGCCAATCGGCACGTAGGTGGAACCGAAAATCGCCGGGTAGGGTAATAACGAGATCGGATACAACAACCCGATGATGCCAACCGCGAGCCCTCCAACGGCCGGTCGGAACCAGCCCGGCAGTGACGTCGCGTGGAAGAGATCTTCCGCGGTGTAGAGTGCCAGGATGAAGAGAACGCTCACCAAACCGGCGAGGATCCCCAGAATAATGTATGGTCCGATTTCGAGCGGGCTGAGGAGCGAATAGTTCGGAACCGCGAACGCCGGATGATTGCCTTGTAAGGCTCGGATGACGATACTCGCGGTTACCGCGGTGAGAACGATCACGCTGATCGCCCGGGCTTCGAACTCTTCGAGGAGAACCTCGGTACCGTAGAACACCCCGGCGAACGGCGCGTTAAAGATCGCCGCGATGCCGCCGGCGGCGCCGCAGATCACCAGCGCCCGCAGCTGGCTCTCCCGTACCCGGAAAATCTGGCCAACCCCCGAGCCAAGCGACGCGCCGATCTGAACGATTGGACCCTCCCGCCCGGCCGAACCACCCGAGCCCAGGGTGATCGCCGAGGCAATCGTTTTGACGACCGCGACCTTGGGGTGAATCTTTCCGCCACGTTCGATCAACGCTCGCATAACCGAGGGAACGCCATGGCCTTTGGCGTCGCTGGCGAAGATCTGAATCAACGGTCCGACGATGAGACCACCAATCGCGGGCGCGAGGAGAATCACCGCGCCCCGCAGGAGGGGACTGAATCCGGGGAGCCAGCTATAAGGGAAGAAGACGAGGGTGAGATGATCGATCAGCCAGGAAAACGCATAGGCCGCCCCGCCACAAAGCAGTCCGACGAGTACCGACATGAGCACCAGGGCGACAGTATCGCGAGATTCGGCCCAGTCGTTCGATAGAGAGACTTGTTCGAGGCCCGGGAGTAAGGCGCGCACAGTTGCCATCCGACCGCTCCCGCGCCCGGACGTATGGCTTGACGAAGTAGACATAATGTAACTCGCTCAAGACTATCCGGCGACAGAACTAGCCTTGTGCCACCAAAGCGTCTTTTAAGTCTATTGTGCTTGTAAGTCTATTCTAAATGAACGATTCAAAACAACTGGCGGATTGGCGTGCGTGGCCCAACCGCGCTAGACGGCCAGGTAGGCGACCGTCGCGCCGTCGCCGCCGTCGCGAGCCTCGGCCACTTCAAAGTGCTCGACCAGGGAAGTTCCGTTAAGGTACTCTCGAACCACCTGGCGAAGAACGCCGGTTCCCTTCCCGTGGACGATGCGAACGTTCCGAAGCCCGGACATGTAAGCGTCGTTCAGGTAGCGATCTAACTCCGGTACGACCTGATCCGCGCGCCAGCCGCGCAGGTCCAGTTGCGTTCCCGGCGATTCGCGCAGGCCCACCTTCCAGATCGAAGGCCCGGATGGGGTGCTTCGGCGGATCAATTCGCGACCCCGACCGACCCATTCCACGTCGTCGCGGCCCACCCGCATTTTGAAATTGCCCAGAGTGACCTCGAGACTATCGCCCTCCAGGCTGGATACCTGTGCTTCCTGATTGAGCGCGAGCAGTCGCACCCGATCGCCAACCGCGAAACTCGGGCGAGCGCTCGGCGCCTGGAGGGCTGGCAGGTCAGCGACCAGTGGGCCGGAGATTGGCTTTGCCAGTACCTGGCGCGCCGCGTGTTCCAGGGTGTTCGCGGTCGAAAGCAATTCGGCACGGGTCGAGTCCTGGCGACGCACCGACGCGGCCGCCTGGCGCAACTGCGCTCGTAGCTCCGCCAGTTCGGTTTCGGCCTCGCGACGCGCCCGACGCAGGACTTCACGACGTTCCAGCTCGATATTCCGAAGTCGTTCCTCGAGCTCACGCCGCACCCGCGCGACCTCGCGGCGCTCAGCATCGGCCGCCTCGCGAAGTTCGTCCGCGCGCTTCCGTTCGATCTGAATGCCCGCCAGCAGGTTCTCGACCTGAATCTGGCCGGAATCGATCATGGTTCCCGCGTCGGCCAGAACCTCGGGACTCAACCCCAGACGCGCGGCAATCGCGAGCGCGTTGCTCTTACCGGGTAACCCGATCTGCAGACGATAGGTTGGCGCCAGCGTCTGACTATCGAACTCAACCGAAGCGTTGATCATACCGGGAGTATCGTGGGCGAACGCCTTCAGTTCCGTATAGTGGGTCGTCGCGATGACCCACGCGCCCTGATCCAGCAACCGGCGCAAAACCGCCCGCGCGAGCGCCGATCCTTCGGCCGGATCCGTGCCGGCTCCGACCTCGTCGAGGAGGACCAGGGTATTTTCGTCGGCCTGACGAACGATGTTCACCACGTTTCGCATGTGCGACGAAAAGGTCGACAGGCTCTGCTCAATGCTCTGCTCGTCGCCGATGTCGGCCAGGACGTCGGCAAAAACGTGAATGCGCGACCCGGCTTCCGCGGGGATGTGCAACCCCGCTTGCGCCATCAAGGTTAGCAAACCGGCCGTTTTGAGGGCGACCGTTTTACCACCAGTGTTCGGACCGGTAACGACCATAACCTGGAAATCGTCACCCAGGCGAATGTCAATCGGCACGACCTTACCGGTAAGCAAGGGGTGGCGTGCCTTGATCAGCCGCAGGCCGCGTTCGCCGCCCGGGGAACGGTCGCGTGGGCGGTTGGTCTCGACCGTAGGTTCGAGACCTCCGTGCGCCTCGGCCAGGCGAGCTTTCGCCAAATGCAAGTCGATTTCGCCAAGATTCAAAACCGTCGATTCGAGCCCCGCGGCGTGAACGCCAACCAGGGCGCTCAACTCCCGGAGGATTCGCTCGATCTCGCGGCGCTCGTCGAGTTGAAGTTGCCGCCAGCGGTTGTTCAACTCGACCGTCGCCAACGGCTCGACGTAGACGGTCTGTCCGCTCGACGATTGGTCGTGGATCAGGCCCTTAAGCTGTCCGCGGGAATCCGAACGCACCGGAACGACGTAACGCCCTTCCCGGACAGTAATCAACTGGTCTTGCAGGACACTCTTATAGGAACCGCCAAAGACAATGTCGTGCAGGCGGTCGAGCAGCCTTTGATGCGCGACCTTGAGTTCGGCGCGAATCCGCGCGAGTTCCGGGCTTGCCGAATCCAGCACGTCGCCGGTGTCGGACAAGCAGCGACCGATCTCCGCCTCGACGGACGGGCAGTCAACCATCAAGTCCGCGAACTCGGCGAGGCCGGGAACGCTGTTCGCCAGTCGGAGGATCAATGTGCGAACCACCCGCGCGCTCGAGATCGTCGCCTGAACGGCCAGCAATTCCCCCGAGTCCAGCACGCCACCGCGTTGAGCCCGTTCGAGCGCCGGCCGAATGTCCCGAGCGCCGCCAGTGGACAGGTTGGGCGAGGTGTTGAGAACCCGGGTCGCTTCACTGGTCAGCGCGAGGCGACGGCTCACCAGGACGCCGTCAGCCGACGGTTCGAGTACCCGGGCAAGCTCTTTGCTTACAGTAAAACCACAAACGCCCACGAGTTGTTCGCGGATACGCGAGTATTCGAGAAGATCCAGTGCCTTCTGGTTCATGAGGTTGTCCCGTTCCGCGTCGCCCGGCCGGTCATTCCCCGCCAGACAGAACGATCGGCGGGTCTTGCTGGCCCGCCGAAGGAGAATTAATCTAGTACATTATAGCACTTAAGGAGGTAGCCGTGAAGGTGGTCGCGCTTGCCAGGGAAACGCTTGCTAAGTATACCTACGACAACGGGAACATCCTCGCGGCAGCGCTCGCTTATTACACCTTGTTTTCGATATTTCCCCTCATCTTAGGTCTGGTGGCAATCGCCAGCTTTTTCCTTCCCGAGAATGGCGCGCGTGACAACTTCGTTCAAGGCATCGCGGCGCAATTCCCGGGCTCCGCGCGGTTCATCGAGACGACCGTCGAGCAAGTCATCGCGGGACGTGGCGCCGCGACGGTGGTGGCAACCCTGGGTCTCGTCTGGTCGGCAAGTGGCGTATTCGGCGCGCTCACCTTATCGCTCGACCGAATCACCGGGAGCCGCAAACCCCGCGGCCTGATCGCGAGCACCCTCCTGGCGCTCGGCCTGGTGTTCGGCGTTGGCATCTTGTTCATCATTTCCCTAGTCGCCAGCACGCTACTCAGCGTCACATTCACGACCCAGATTCCCGTCATTAGCATGAGATTGATCGACGTTCCCCTGCTCTATCCACTCGTCGGCCTCGTGGTCCCCCTGGTGATCACGTTTTTTGCCTTTGGCTTTCTCTATCACTTCGTCCCATCGGAGCACCCGGCCTGGCACAACGTGTGGGCGGGAGCTGCCCTCGCCGCGATCGCTTTCGAAATTGCCAAGCAAGTTTTCGCGTTCTATTTGTCGGCGATTGCGAATTTCAACGCGGTATATGGCTCAATCGGCGCGGTCATCGGCCTGCTGGCCTGGGCCTATTACGCGAGTATCGTGATCTTGATCGGCGCGGAATTCAACGCCGTGCTTACCCGGCGACTTCCTCCGAGCCAGGCAAAAGACACTCCGAATCGGGTCGCGTAGTCACCGGTCGATCGAGAAGCTCGCGCACCTTCTGGGTGAGGACCGTCGGGGTGAAAGGCTTTTGGAGGAAATCAACGCCGAGGTGAACGACCCCGTGTCGGAGAATCACGTCGTCGGTATAGCCAGACGTGTAGAGCACCCGCGTGTCCGGCCGGAGTTGACGAAGTCTCTCAGCGACTTCCCGACCGCTCATCCCCGGCATCACCACGTCGGTCACCAGACAGTCGATCCGGCCCGCGTGTTCGGCGGAAACCCGCAGCGCGACCTCCCCATTCTCCGCTTCGAGCACGGAATAGCCGCAGGAATCCAGGGCGATCCGGACAAGCTTGCGGACCGCGGGCGCGTCTTCGATGACAAGAATCGTCTCCGAGCCCCGCGCGGCCGCCGCCTGGTCGAGGCCCCGGGAAGGCGACTCTTTCGCGTCGACTCGGGGGAGATAGACCCGGAAGTTTGTCCCGTGGTCCGGCGCGCTGTCCACTTCGATAATCCCCCCACTCTGCTCGGCTATACCGTACACGGCAGCCAGGCCCAGGCCAGTTCCCTTACCAGCCACTTTCGTCGTGAAGAATGGATCGAAGATTCGCCGAGAAACCTCTTCGGTCATGCCCACCCCGGTGTCGGTCACCGCGAGCAGCACGTACCTGCCAGGAATCGCGTTAGAGTGCGTCCGCAGAAACGCGTCCGTCGGTTCGACGTTTCGGGTTTCGATCGTCAGGTGACCGCCCCGAGGCATGGCATCCCGGGCGTTCGTGACCAAATTGAGGATGATCTGCTCCACTTGACCGGGGTCGGCTTTGATCAGCCCCAGGTTCGGGGCGAGATCAATCTCGAGAGCGATTTCTTCGCCGACAAGACGGTAAAGCATCCGGCTGGCTTGCGCAACAACCTGATTGAGGTCCAGTTCGGTCGGCGCGACGACCTGGCGACGGCTGAAGGCGAGAAGCTGCCGCGTCAGATCCGCGGCGTTCGAACCGGCGAGCGCGATTTGCTTGACGTAATCCGACGCTTCGCTACCCGCGGGCAACTGTTCCTGGAGAAGATCGCAGAAACCATTGATCACGGTAACCAGATTATTGAAGTCGTGGGCCACGCCTCCGGCCAACTGGCCAATAGCCTCCATCTTCTGTGATTCTCGGAGGGCTTCTTCGATCTGACGGCGTCGGGCGATTTGCTTCGTGGCCTCGTAGAGAGCCGTCGACTGGCGGCGCGCGGAACGCTCGGCTTCATACAATCGCGCGCTGGCGATTCCCTGAGCCACCTGTCGCGAAAGATCCTCAGCGAATCCGACGTCATCATTGCAGTAGCGGCGGCCAGTCGATCCGTAGACCAGAGATAGCGACCCAATGGCTTCTCCCCGGACCACCAGCGGGCAAAAGACCGCCGATTGACAGTCCAGGGACTGAATCAGTTGAAACTCGCCCTGATCGGCGACAAATGCAGCGAGTTGATCCGGACGTACTTCACTCCAAACCGTTGGACAGGCATTCCCATCAATGAGGGCGGGAAAGTTGTCGCGATACGTGTTCAGCACGGGTAAGTCCGCGAACCGACGAACCCAGGCGGGATCCCGATGCGCGAACCCAACGCGACGAGGGGCGCCGTTTCGAGCGACAAGATGAACGACGCAAAAGTCGGCGATCAGCGGCACTGCCAGGTTGGCGACCCGGGCAAGGGACGCTTCGATGTCGGTCGTCTCGGCGAGTTCCGCACCTACTTCGGACAACAAACGCGATCGGTTGATCCACTCCGTGAGGGTCTCCTCGGCCTTCCCGCGCGCGATGACATTGGCGGCCGTGGCGGCCAGGACATCCAGGGCAACTGTTCGAACCGCGCTCGTGTCCTGGCTACCTGACGGCAGGACGGCCGCGATCAATCCGAGTAAGCGACCGTGAGCGTGGAGAGGTACGGTCACGACCCGCGGCGTGTCTTCCGACGGACTCGCCCCAACGGTAAAAGGGCCGGCGGCCGGCACCGGGGTGTCGTCGTACCACTCCTCCGCGGCAACTTTTCCCTGTCGCTCGGCGTCGAGGAGACGCCGGAAATCGGAAAACTGCTCGATGGGGTATGGCCAGTCCGCGTGGGCAGCGTCCGGCTCCGAAGAGTCCGTGATCCACGTCCCTCGCGGCTGCTCCAGGCTATCGTGGTCTAGCAGGAAGATCCCCGTGCGCCGAAAGCCTAGTCGACGCAGGCCAGCGCAAAACCGGCGCAGCCGCGACTCCGGCTCGCCGTCAGCAGTGACCTCGGCCGCGACCTCGCGGATAACATTCGCCATGGGACTCCGAAAGACTTCGGAAGTGGCAAATACCATCATCCATCCTCTCGGGCCCGCTCGATAACGGGCGACATCATCGTCTCGTTCCATGCGAATCGTAACCCGGAAAAATTGCCACCGCTATCCACCAGAAGTAATAGGTAAGCTTTCTCGAATTCCCTATTCCGTATAAAGTGCGGTTGCAATGCCGAAAGCGCCGTGTTACAATCTTCGCGGTAATCTAAACATTAGGAACGAGTTAATCAATGAAACAAGCCGTTAGCGAGGCACCCCCGCAGGGGCCGACGGTTGAGACGACGGCGGAACAGTTTCATCGAATCGGCCGACTCCTCCGGGCGACGGCCCAGGAAGACTGGGCGTCGCTAAGTCTGTCACGAGCACAATTGCGGATTCTCGTTATTCTCAATCAGGATGGACCGGCTTCCGTCGGTCAACTCGCGGGTCACCTCGGGGTGACCCTGCCGAGCGTCACCGCGACAGTGGATCGACTGGTCCAGGCGGGCTACGTTCAACGCGCGGATGATCCATCGGATCGCCGGCGGGTCATCAACCAACTGACGCCGGACGGTACGGCGCTCATCCGTCGCCTGCACGAAGGAAAGCGGAACCGACTGGTCGCCGCGCTGGAAAAGATCTCCCCGGAAGAACTGAACCACTTTTCGCAGATCCTCGCGCACCTCGACGTGATTTTGTCGGAGTCGGTCTGACCGTTCAGTCAGGCGCCTCTCCTTAAGGAGGCCAGTTGAAGACTCTCCTGCGGCTTTTTCAGTTCGTGCGCCCCTACTGGCTTCTCGTCTGTCTGGATATGGTGCTCATCATCGCACTGTCCTCCTTCCGCATGGGGCCAGCCTGGTTCGCTAAGCTGATCATCGACAACGCCGTTCCCCAGCGCAATACCCAACTCCTCTTACTCTACCTCGTCGGACTGGTCGTCAGTTCGTTTATGACCAACAGCTTGAGTGCGATCGAAACCTACCTCGAACAGTGGGTCGGGCAGAGAGTCATTTTCGACTTGCGCAACATCCTTTATGGTCACCTGCAGTCGCAATCGATGAGCTTCTACGACAACAATCAGACTGGCCAGTTGATGTCACGGGTGACAAACGACGTTTCGCAAGTCCAGTTCTTCGTTACGCAGGGCGTCGCCCGCATCGTCAACATGGTTGTCACGGTCGTTATCAATGTCGTCATCCTCTCACTAATTAGTCCGTTTCTGACCGTCCTGATGTTCCTGATCGTCCCCCCGCTGTTCTTCTATCAGAAAAAACAAATGACGATTATGCCCATCTTTCGTCGGGTGCAGCGGCGCATGGCCGACTTGAACATCGTCATTCAAGAGAACGTGGCGGGCATCAAACTGATCCAGGCCTACGGTCGGGAACCCCACGAAGCCAAGCGATTTGACGACGTCAACAACGACATCCGAGCCTCTCGTCTGAATACCAGCATCAACATGGCGATCGTCAACCCGGGCCAGGAATTCGTTACCCTGGTCAGTAGCGTGATGATTCTGACGGTGGGCGCCTGGCTCGTCATCCAGCACAAAATGACGATTGGCGATCTGGTGGCATTTCAGAGCTACGCTCTTTTGATGTGGACGCCAATTCGCTGGCTCGCCCAGGTGAATCAGATGGCCCAGCAAGCGATGGCGGCCGGAGAACGCATCTTTGAGATCCTGGATACCCCGCTCGATGTCGCCGAAAAGCCCAGCGCGATCGCTTTGCCGCCGCTCCGCGGCGCGGTCCGCTATGAAGGCGTCTCATTCGCATACGGAAACAGTCGTCCGCTCCTCCGTGACATCAACTTCGAGGTTCACCCCGGTCAAACGATCGCCCTGGTCGGACCGTCCGGTTCGGGAAAGACGACGCTGACCAATCTCATCCCGCGATTCTACGATGCCACCACCGGCCGGGTTTTCGTCGACGGCTACGACGTGCGGGACGTCACCCTGGAGTCGCTGCGTAGCCAGATCGGCATCGTTCTTCAGGAGTCGTTTCTCTTCAACATGACGATTCGGGAGAACATCTGCTATGGGCGCGCCGACGCGACCGAGGAGGACATGCTCGCCGCCGCCAAAGCCGCCTGCGCCCACGATTTCATCATGGAGTTCCCGGACGGCTACGAAACTGAGATTGGCGAGCGCGGGACTCGCCTCTCCGGCGGCCAGCGACAACGCCTGTCGATCGCCCGAGCAATTCTCGTTAATCCGCGCATTCTGATCCTCGACGAGGCGACCAGCAGCGTCGATACCCGCACCGACTTCTTGATCCAACACGCCCTGGACGCTTTAATGGCAAATCGAACGACCTTTGTGATCGCCCACCGGCTCGCGACGGTTCAACGAGCCGACGTCATCTTTCTGATGGATAGTGGGCGCATCGTCGCGAGCGGCTCTCACGCCGAGCTTCTCGCTCACAATTCGATTTACCAGCAACTGTATGAGATTCAGTTCCGGCTCCAGCGCGACGGAGCGGTGGTCGAGGCCGCCGGTCAACGCGAAGCGCTCGTCGAAGTCGCCACGGCCTCCCCGAATGGGCACGGCTCTTCCCCAAATGGCCACGCGAACGAGCACGCAAATGGTCATACTAATGGCCATTCTAATGGGCACGCCAGCGGTCACGCCAATGGTCACAGCAATGGCAATTCGTCAGCAAACGGCCGCTCGTCGGGGCCGGACGATCGTCCCGAAACGCCCGAGAGCCCCGAAGTGGAGGTGCGACGATGAGGTGGGCTGGTGGGCCGGGCGGGGGCGTCAACGCCGTCTGGGCCCAGGAGAAGTACGGACTTCAGAGCAGTATGGGCGAGATCGTGCGCCGACTCGCCGAGGTCGTCGCGGAGCAAAAGCGTTACGTGGTCTTCGCCACGATCACAATCACGGTTTCCTCGGGCCTACAGATGATCCCGCCGATTGCGACCCGCTACGTGATCGACGAACTGATCCCCAACGCGAACCTCCACGTGGTGATCGCCCTGGGGATCGGGCTGGTCATGCTGTACCTCGCGCGTTACGGACTACTCTACGTCAGTCGCTACGCCATCGCCCTCGCCTCCCAGCAACTGGTTTACGAGATGGCGCAGCGGCTCTTCGAGAACGTGCAGCGGCTCTCGCTTCGCTTCTACGAGCGGAATGGCACCGGCGACATTATCTCGCGCGCCAGTAGTGACGTCGGGGTCATTCAGCAAGCCCTTACCGGCGGCACGGTGAACGGCATCGTCGGCCTGGTGAACATGATCGCCTATGGTATCGTGATGCTGTTGCTCGACTGGAAGTTGGCGCTGCTCGTTTTCGGCACGGTGCCCCTGCTGATCCTGGCGAGCTACGTCAGCGCGGAGCTGCTGCGCGAACGCTTCATGACCGTTCGGCTCACGATGTCGAGCGTCAATGGTGTCCTCGCCGAGAATATTACCGGAGTGCGCGTCGCCAAGGCATTCGCCCAGGAGACCGCCTCAAACCAGCGTTTCCAAACCCGCAACCGCGAGAATCTCGACGCGAACATGTCCACCGCTTCCGTCCAGGCGTGGTCGACCCCGACGATTCAGATGATCAGCGCGCTTGGCATGGTGCTCGTCCTCTGGTTTGGGGCCGACCGCGAGATGCGGGGAACCCTCAGCCTCGGTACCCTCGTCGCCTTCGCATCCTACATTACGGCCTTCTACCAGCCGGTCGCGGATCTGATCCAGATTAACAACACGATTCAGCAAGCCCTGGCCGCCGCCGAGCGCATCTTTCAGTTCCTGGACGAACGACCGGAGGTTGTCGAAAGGCCGGGCGCCGTCGATTTGGTCGACGCCCAGGGGCACGTGCAATACGATCACGTCTGGTTCAGTTACGTCGAAGGCAAACCGGTCTTGAAAGACGTCGTCGTGGACGCCCAGCCCGGCGAGATCATCGCGCTGGTCGGCCACACGGGATCCGGGAAGACGACGATGATCAATCTTCTGCCACGTTTTTACGATCCCAACGGCGGCCGGATTCTCATCGATGGTCGCGACATCCGCGACGTCACCATCAAATCACTTCGCCAGAATATCGCGGTCGTGCTCCAGGAGACATTCCTATTCTCGGGCACGATCAAAGAGAACATCGCCTACGGCCGACTGGACGCGACTGACGACGAAATCACCCTGGCGGCTCAAGAGGCATACGCCCACGACTTCATCATGAGCCTGCCCAAAGGCTACGATTCCCAGGTCGGCGAAGGTGGCGCCATGCTCAGCCGCGGTCAGCGCCAGCGCATCTCGCTAGCCCGCGCGATCCTTCGCGATCCGCGCGTGCTCATCTTAGATGAAGCAACATCAGACGTCGACACCGAAACCGAGATGTACATTCAGCGGGCGCTGGATCGCGTCATGAAGGGTCGGACGGTCTTCGTGATTGCTCACCGCCTGAGTACGATTCGCAACGCCGATCAGATCCTCGTCCTCAATCATGGCGTGGTCGTCGAGTGCGGCAATCACGAGGAACTCCTGGCTAAAGGCGGCTACTACCGCGAACTCTACGAAATCCAGTTCGCCGACAGCGCCACGGCCGTCCACTAATTTTTTCGGCAGTAAAGAACGAGGCCCCGCGCACGTGCGCGGGGCCTCGTTCTTTAACTTCGCGGCGAAATCCCTCTATCCGCCGGCATGGCCGAGGAAAAAGCTCGCGGTGAGCACGACGAAGACGAATAGCGAAATCAGGGAATAGATATAGTCTGATTCCATCAAAAACGCGATCACCGCGACGCCGACCCGAAAGACCGGAGTCGCGATCAAGATCATCAAGCCCAGTTCTATAATCGCCTTTGGCTGCAATTGGATCGCCTGCCCGATGACCAGGCCAGGATCGTGCGCGTTCGGCACGCCGCTTGGTCGAACGACCGTGCCGGGCTGCGCCAAGAGCAGCACCGAGCCGATTGTCACGACGACGAAGCTCAGCAACACACCGAAACGCAGAATATTGCTGATGATGATTTCCATTTGAGCGATCCCCGCCGGCATGTGGGGCGGATGAGTTTCCAGAGGGGTTGCCATCTGGTCGGTTTCGAGCACCTTATCCGATGATTCGTTGGGCACGTCCTCTTCTCCCTGGCTCTATGGAATCGCTAGGCCGAGACCCCGGCCGATCATTTCCAGACAAATGAAGAGCAACACGACGATGAAGACCTGGCGAATGACCGTTCCCCGTAACCGGGTCAGGAGTTGCGTCCCCAATGTCGCGCCGATCAAAACGCCCATGGCAACCGGCGCGGCGATGAGCGCCTGGATGTCACCGCGCATAAAGTAGATTCCCGCGCTCGCCGCGGCGGTGACACCGATCATAAAGTTGCTGGTGGCGCTCGAAACTTTCATGGGCAGGTGCATCGCCAGGTCCATCGCCGGAACTTTCAGCGCACCGCTACCAATCCCGAGCAGCCCGGAGACCACGCCAGCAATGTACATCAGGCCCAGCGCCGGCAACACCCCAGCGACCCGGTAATCCACCTGGCGCTTGAGCGCCACGTCGTAATACGAACTGTGCATGCGCAAGCGATCGGCGAGATCACTCGCGGGCACCCCGGTGGGGATTTCCTGGTGGCGCTTCCGGAACATCATCACGCCGGAGTAGGCCAGAATAACCCCGAAGATCAGGAAAAGCGCCTGGCCAGTGATCAACGTCGCCACGAAGGCGCCGGTAACTGCACCGGTCGTCGTCGCCATCTCTAGAAACATGCCAACCCGCATGTTCGTCACTTTATCCCGCACGTAGGTCGCCGCCGCGCCGCTGGAGGTCGCGATAACCGAGACGATGCTCGCGCCAATCGCGTAGTGAATGTCGACGCCGAGAGCGAGAGTGAGAACGGGAATGATGATGATGCCGCCACCGAGGCCGAGGAGGGCCCCAAGTACTCCCGCGCCAATCGCAGAAAGGAAGGTAACAATAAAGAATGTAACCGCGGTCATGCCATAAATCCTCTGCCCAAGATCCTCTTGCTTTTCAGTATACCCCCAGTGAGTATACCGGTCTACCAAAACAAATTCAGCCTCGAAGCAACGCCCGCTGAGATTTGCGGTCGAAGATCCGGAGGTGCCGAGTATCCACGATCAGGTCAACGCTCAGACCACGGCGAATCTCGGTGTCCGGACTTACCCGCGCCGTGACCGCCTCGTCGCCGATCAAAACGTGCACCAGGGTCTCGCTTCCCAACGGTTCGACCAGGTCGACCCGGGCGCTAATGCCCACGCCCGGCGGTGGATTATCGACCTCACTACGGTCATATATGTGCTCCGGGCGAATGCCCAGTACCACTTCTCTCCCTATGTACGAATCGAGTTGGGCCGCGTAGTCGGATGGCAGGCGTAGTTCGAAGCCGCGCCCGCTCACGAACAGCGCGCCGTCGCGTCCGGAGATTGCACCATCCAGCAGATTCATCGGAGGACTACCGATGAAACTCGCGACGAACAGGTTCACGGGAAAGTTGTACAGCGTCTCCGGCGTGCCAAGCTGTTGCAGACGGCCACCGTTGAGGACCGCGATGCGATCGCCCAGGGTCATCGCTTCTTGTTGGTCGTGGGTAACGTAAATCGTGGTCGTCCGCAGTCGGTCGTGCAAGCGAATCAGCTCGGCGCGAGTACGGATGCGCAGCTTCATGTCGAGGTTCGACAGCGGTTCGTCCATGAGGAAGACCGCTGGATCGCGAACGATCGCTCGTCCAAGCGCCACTCGCTGACGTTCACCGCCGGAGAGCTCGCGTGGTTTGCGGGCGAGCAGTTCGCTGATCTTCAACATGTCGGCAACTTTCCGTACCCGCTCGTCAACCTCGGCGCGCGGCACCCGCCGAAGTTGCAGCGGGTGAGCCAGGTTATCCCGCACGGACATGTGGGGATAGAGGGCGTAACTCTGGAAAACCATCGCGACATCGCGATCTTTCGGGGCCAGCTCGTTCACCCGGCGATCGCCAATGTAAATGTCGCCCGTGCTCGGTTCTTCCAGCCCGGCGACCAGTCGAAGCGAGGTGGATTTGCCGCATCCGGACGGCCCAACCATCACCAGGAACTCGCCGTCGTGGATCTCCAGGTCCAGTTCCCGTAGCGCCGTCACGTCACCAAACGTTTTGCTGACACGGTCGAAAATCACCCGAGCCATCGTTTCATCCCTCGGTCTCAACGGGGCGATTATAGCAAGGAAACCGAATTGTTGGTGCCGCGCGGCCGGAACGCTATAATTCCTCCGTCCTCAGCACCTACAACCCCGATCGGGAGTCAAACAGCGAAATGGCGGTGAAAAGCGACCGGTCTCGAGTGACCGATCTCCTCGCTCCGGTGTTGCTGGTTCTCGTAGGAGCCGCCTTCCGCTTTTGGGATCTGGCCAGTTTACCACCGGGAATCTTCTATGACGAAGCGGCGAATGGTATTGACGCGCTACGTGTCTTGAGTGGTTGGCATCCGGTGTTCTTTCCCGGTGACCAGGGACGCGAACCCCTTTTCATTTACCTCCAGGCCGCCACCATGGCCGTGATCGGGCCATCGCCCCTGGCCCTTCGGTTGCCAGCCGCGGTCGTAGGCATTCTAACGATTCCCATCGTCTACGTCACTTTCCGCCAGTTCGGCGGCCAATCGGTTGGTCTACTCGGAGCGGCGCTCGTCGCGACCTCCTACTGGATGGTAAGTCTCAGTCGGTTGGCCTTTCGAACCAACACCATGCCACTGTTGCTCTGCCTCGCCGTCTACTGGCTCTGGAAGGCGTTACGTTCCGGGCGCCTCGGACATTGGGCACTGTCCGGGGCATTTCTCGGGCTGGCCCTCTACTCGTACATCCCGGCCCGTCTCGCGCCAGCCCTCGTCGGAATCTGGCTCCTAGTGCTTCTCGTACGCTCTGGCGTCCCTGACCAGTCAAGACGCCAGATCTTGCTGGGAAGCGTCGTCCTGGCCGGCGTCTTCCTTCTCGTCACCTTGCCACTCGGCCGGTACTTCTGGTTACATCAGAATGAGTTTATCGGCAGGGTCGAGGCGGCCGCGAAGCCGGGTTTGGGCATTCGCGACGTTCCGGCTGGTTATCTGCGCGCCGTCGAAGGACTGGTCTGGAGTGGCGATCCAAACCCGCGCCAGGATTTGCCCGGGCTGCCCCTGCTCGACGTCACGACAACGCTGGCCGGGATGATTGGCGCCGTCGTCGCGCTACGGAAGCGCGATCCGGCCGCGCTCTTCTGTGTCGCGTGGTCCGCGGCGATGATCATCGCCGCCGCGTTGGGAGACGAGCCGGCGCACGCCTTACGTCTCGCCGGAATCCTTCCCTTCGTCTTCTATCTCCCGGCACGCGGCTTTGCCGCCCTCGCGACGCTCCGGCCCCGCCTTGGCTGGCTCGTCTGGACCGTCGTACTCCTCGCTGGGCTCGCGAGCGCCCGTGACTACTTCGTCGTCTGGGCGAATCGCCCAGACGTTCCGCCGGCGTTCGAAGCCGATTTGCTTCGCGCGTTACGCCTCGGCGCCCAGGTCCCGCCCGGGGCACCGCTTTTCGTCACCAGCGACGTCTACGCCGGCCAACCGTTTCCCCTGGTGTTCTTTCCCCAACTCGCTCCAGTTGCCCGAGGTTTCGACGGTCGGAACACCTTCGTCACACCGGCGGCCTCGGCTAGACCGGTCTACTACGTGTATGCAACCACCTTTGAGCCACCGGGCGGCATTCTCGACCGCGACCAGTTGTCTTTAGTAGCCACGACCCAAGATCCGTCCGGGCGAATTGCCGGCGCACTGTATCGCTCCAAGGCGGCGCTTCATCCACCGGTGCCCACCCGAGACGCGGCGGCGACCATCGCTGGCGCGGTAAAAGTCGTCGGCGCGGACGTGCCCAGCGTGCTCCGACCCGGTCAGACCGTCCGGGTGGCGCTCCACTGGACCGTGGCCGGGCGATTGCCCCCCGGCCACTGGGAGTTCTTCGCCCACCTCGTCGGGCGCAACGGGGAGACTCTGCTCGCGCAAGACTACAACCAGGGTTTTCCGCCAACCCAATGGCGGTCCGGCGACCGGGTCATCTCCTGGTTCGACCTGCGCGTGCCTGACGATGCGCCGGCCGAGGTGGCCGACGTCGTCTTTGGCATCTTCGATCCCGAAACAGGCCAGCAATTGGCGGTAACCAGACCGGACGGCGCGGCCGCCGGCAACGCCGTGACCGTCGGACCAACCCGAATCAACCGGCCAACCGCCGTTCCGCCGCCGGAATACGTTCTTTCTCGGCGCTTCGGCGCCCATCTGATCCTGGATGGCTACGATCTGAACCCTCGTCCGGACGGCTCGCTCGTTCTGCAACTCCACTGGCACGCCGACGGACCAGTCGCCAAAGACTACACCGTGTTCGCTCATCGCCTGGACCCACAGGGGAAGTTTCTCGTCGCCGCCGACGGTCAGCCGGACGCCGGCCGCTTCCCAACCTCCACCTGGCAGCCCAACGAGGAAGTTCTCGACAGTCATGTCCTCCCTCCGGCCGCGCGGGGGGTCCAGATCGAGTTTGGGCTCTACCTGCTCGCGACCGGCCAGCGGCTACCGGTCGTCGACGGCACCACGAGCCAGCCACTTGGCAATGCGGTCCGGATTTCCGCGACCGGTGGCTAGACCCCTCGCGGTCAAGCCGTCTCCAGCGCGCGCGAAGTTGTGGTACACTGGCGGCGCTCTTTCCCGATTGAATGATCGTCAGGTTGGCAGCCACGTCGGTGGCGCGGGGCGCCTCGACCGGCGCTCCGTCGAGACCCGCGTGGACGAAAGGAGATTCTCGTGCTGGAAGGCAAAACCGGGCTGGTATTCGGCGTCGCGAACCGACGCAGCATCGCCTGGGGTATCGGGCAATCGCTCGCGAACGCGGGCGCCCGGCTCGCGTTCACCTATCAGGATCGAGTCGGCGACGCCGTCAACGAATTAGTTGCCACGCTTCCCAATAATCCGTTTACCCTCGCGTGCGACGTACTCGACGACGCCCAGGTGGACGAGACGTTCGAGAAGGTCGATCAGGAACTTGGCGGACTGGACATCCTGGTCCATAGCATCGCCTTCGCGCCCCGCGCGGCGCTGGAGAATCCCTTCGTCGAAACATCACGGCAGGATTTTCGCACCGCACTGGAGATCAGCGCCTATTCGCTGATTCAATTGACCCGCAAGGCCGCTCCGCTCATGGAGAAGCGCGGCGGCGGCAGCGTCATCACGATGACCTTCATCGGCAGCGATCGGGTTTTTCCCAAGTACAACGTCATGGGAATCGCCAAGGCCACCCTGGAATCGTCGGTACGCTATCTCGCCTCGGACCTGGGGACGAAAAACATCCGGGTGAACGCGATCTCGGCCGGGCCGGTGCGCACCCTGGCCGCGCGAAGCATCCAGGGCTTTCCGCGCATGGAAGAGCACGTTCGGGAAATCGCGCCCCTGCGGCGCAATACCGAGCCAGGTGAGGTTGGCGACGTCGCCCTCTTCCTCGCCAGCCACCTCTCGCGCAACGTCACCGGCGAAACCATCTTTTGCGACGCCGGTTACCACGCGATGGGCATGTAGTGTCGACGGCGAAGCCCGGGAAGCATCCCGTCCCGGGCCCTCGCTCACGGCGACGTGCGTTGCGCGCAAGCGAGGAGCGCCCGGTGCACCGATCCCGGCAGCAAAATCCCCTCGCGGAGCGCCGTGTCCCGACGCTGCCAACCGCGCTCGCCGGGGGCATAACCGGGTGCGCCACCGGCGAGCGGGGCGCTGGCGCGGACTTCTCGGATGAGGCGGTCGACGCGTTCCTTGAACTCCGGGAGCGGCATGCTGACCGACGGATCGATCGCCAGGAAGAAGTGTCCCTCGTCCCACGGGCGGGGACCGGCCTCGACCTCGACGGTGTGTTGGCGACCGAATCCGGCGCCGGTCAGCGCCCCGGCGAGCGCCTCCATCGCGATTGCCAGCCCGAAACCCTTGTGACCAGCCACCGGCGCACCCAGCGGAATGCCGAGACCGGCGAGCGCTTGAGAAATGTCGCGGGTGGGTTGTCCGTCGGCGTCGTAGCACCACCCCTCGGGCAACGCCGTTCCCTCGGCCGCGGCAAGGTCGATCTTGCCGCCCGCGACCACGCTCATCGCCACGTCCAGCAGCAGCGGTCGTTCCTCGCCGGCTGGCACGCCCACCGCGATCGGATTGTTGCCCACGGTCGGCGTCACGCTCCCCGGCGGCGCGAGCACCAGATTCCCGTTGGTCGTGACAAGACCGATCAGGTCGGCTTCGGCCGCCAGAGCCGCGTAGTACCCGGCGGCGCCGAAGTGGTTCGATCGCTGAACGAGCGCGACGCCAACGTGGTAGCGCTTCGCCCGGCCGATGCACTCCGCCATGGCGCGGCACGCGACAACCTGTCCCGGCCCGTCGTCGCCCGCCACCACCGCGACGGCGCCCGCGTCGCGAACGCTGATCCGGGGTCGCGGGTTGATGATCCCCAGCCGGATGCGCTCCAGGTAGGCCGGCACCGCGCGGGTGCCGTGAGAAAACATCCCCCGCAGATCCGCTTCAACCTGCACCCGAGCGATCGTCGCGGCGTCTTCCGCGAGCACTCCCTCCCGCCGAAAGAGCGTCTCGACAAGTTCGTGTAATTCGTCCGCTGGGATCCGAACACTTTCCACGTCATTCCCCTTGCCTGACTTTAGAAACTTGGCGAAACTTCCCGAGGAACCCGCGGCAGGATCTGGGTAATGACCTCGTAGGGAATCGTGCCGAGGCGCTCGGCAACCTGCGCGACGGTAATCTCATCGGCGCCCTGCCGGCCGATCAAGACAACCTCGTCCCCCGCCCGCGCCTCGGCGATATCGCTCACGTCGATCATGGACATATCCATGCAGACCACGCCGACGATCGGCGCGCGTTGCCCCCGGACGAGAACCTGACTCCAGTTTTCCGGTCCCCGGCGGAAGCCATCGCCGTACCCTACCGGAAGCACCGCGATGCGTGACGGGCGCTCGGTCACAAAGGTGCCGCCGTAGCTAATGGGACTGCCAGCGGGAAGGCTCTTGACCTGAGCAATCAGCGTCTTGAAGGTCAAGCCCCGGCGAAAGTCGGCCGGACAGCGCACGAGCGGCGACGGATCCAAACCGTACAACGCGAGCCCCGCGCGCGCCATAGTGTAACGGGCCTCCGGAAAACGCAAGAGACCCGCGGAGTTCGCCGCGTGAACGTAACGCGGGCGCCAGCCGTCGTCCGCGAGACGGTCGAGCACCCCGTTGAAAAGGGCTAACTGCCGCCGGGTCACGCTCGGATCCGGACCATCCGCCGACGCGAAGTGCGTGAAGATGCCCTCGACCTCGATCTCGTCCAGCGCCCGCAGCGCCCGAACGAACTCCGGTACCTCGTCCGGCAACAGTCCCAGGCGCCCCATTCCGGTGTCGACCTTCACGTGAACCCGCGCCGGTCCGTTCCCGCGCTGGCGGGCAGCCCGCGCGAGATGCCGCGCCAGATCCAGGCTGTACACCGTCGCGGTGAGGTTGGCGCGCACGATTTCGTCGGCCTGCCACGACGGGGTAAAGCCGAGAATGAGAATCGGCGCGGAAATGCCGTGCCCGCGTAGCGTCAGTGCTTCACTCAAACAGGCAGTGCCGAGGTAGTCGGCGCCGTGCAACAGCGCGGTCCGGGCGACCCGGACCGCGCCGTGGCCGTAGGCGTCCGCTTTCAAAACGGCGAGGAGCGCCGCCGGATTGGCCAACTCCTTCAGGCGAGCGACGTTGTGACCGATCGCCGCCAGGTCCACTTCAATCCAGGTAGGCCGCTCCCGCGACAGGAAAACTCGCTGCTTCCAACCGGGGTCCTGCCGAACAAGCACCTCGGCGGCGCGACCAGGCTCGACGAGCAAACCTTCGACGACTCGCTCCAGGCGGGCCTCAGCGCCGCCAACGACCAGAACGACATCCGACGGCCCCACCGACCGGCGGATCGCCGCCACGGCGTCCGACGGAGTGTCGGTCGCGACGACTGACCGTTCTGACGACGCTTCGGCAAGCGCGGAAAGCGCGGCCGCTTCCACTTCCGACCCCACCGTGATCAGACGATCCACCCGCGCGATAATCTCGCGCCCGAGGCGCCGGTACAAATCTCCATCGGTTTGTTCGGTCAGGTCGCCGACCGTCTCGCCGCCGAGCGACGTGAGCTCACCGAGCACCAGCGACGCCCGGCCGCCATCCCGGCGGTCGAGAAGTTCCAGCGCGGCGTTCAGCGAGGGGAGGCTCGCGTCGAAGCTATCGTCGATCAGCAAGCTCGCCCGCGGCCCCGGCAGCAGGTGCAAGCGCCCGAGCAGCGGCGGCAGCCGCTCCAGGCCATCGACAATCTCCTCCGATTCGCAGCCGTGCGCGAGCCCCACCGCCGCCGCGGCGAGCGCCGCCGACACTCCGGGCTTGCCGAGCAGGCGAAGGTGAACCGAGCGGGGCGGACCGGCGTTCAGGACAAAGCGCGTTCCGCTAATGCGGAACTCCTCGGTCTCGGCGGAAACGTCGGCGGCGGCAGCGTGGCCATAGCGCAGGACGGACGCTCGAACTCGGTCGCCAAGCGCCACCCGCCGGGCGTCGAGGATAGGATCGTCCGCGTTCAGAACTAGTTGTCCCCCGAACGGGACTCCAGCCATGATCTCGTCCAACTCGCGGTTCGTCGCTTCGTTAGCGTAAGCCGAGACCACGACCAGTGTCGTCGGCCGGGTCAACTCGGCCAGCGCGATCAGGTCACCGGACCCTTCACCGGCTAACTCGAGAACGGCAACCTGATGGGCCGAGGTCAGGTTACCGAGGGCGATTGACAATCCATAGAAGGTGTTGTGGTTATCGCCATCAAAGACGGTGGGCGCGCCGGAGACCCCGTGGCCGAGGACGGCGGCGATTGCCTTCGCGGCCGACGTCTTTCCCACTCCGCCGACAACCGCGACGACCCGCGGCGCGTAGCGGTTCAGCACCCAGCGAGCCCAGGCGCGGAGAGCGTCGTGGGTATCCGCTACCCCGATCGTGGTAATACCCGGGTAATTCGACTCGTCGCCGAGTCGGTCGCCGATCACCCCGGCCGCGCCCTGGCGAATCGCGTCGGGGATGTAGTCGTGACCGTTCGCTCGGGCCGTGCGCACCGCCAGAAAGATCTCGCCCGGACGGACCTTCCGCGAATCGTAGGCAAAACCATCGAACTGATTCTCCGCGGGCGTGCCAATAAGCCGAGCCTCGGCCGGCGCCATTGCCTCGAGGAGGTCGGCAAGTTCGATCATTCCCGGTTCTCCTGTCCCCGCCAGGACCGCGCTAGCGAGTGGTCGCCGAATTTCCGGTGTCCGCCTCTTGCGCGAGAATGTGTCGAATGATGTCGGAACGCGTGATGATCCCCACGACCCGACCATCCGAGACCACCGGGATCTGGTTGATCCCGTGGTCCACCATCAAGGTGGCGGCGCTCGAAATGTCGTCGGTTGGATTGACGGTCCAGACGTGGCGGGTCATGACATCCTCGGCGGTCGTGCCGAGGGCCCGGCGGAGTTCCTCTTCGAAGTGATAGGGACTGGTCAGATAGATGCGCGCATCGAGAATTTGCAGAAAGGTCGGAAAGTGCACGTTGGCGTTTTGAACCACCAGATCACTGTCGGTTACGATGCCGACGAGACGACCATCCGCGGCGACGACCGGCACCCCGTCGATATCGTGATCGAGCAAGGTACGGGCGATTTCCGACACCGAGGTCTCCGGGCGGACGGTGATGGCCGGTTGGGACATCAAACGAGATACTTCCATGGTTCCTCATTGCCTAGCCCGCCAGCGCAACCGGCGGCGCGAGCATTGCCCGCGAGGAGGGTTCTCACCCCCTCTTTTTTGAATTCTACAGCATGTCGAGGCGGGTGTCGCGGAGAGAAGGATTCGCGGCGAGAGGGCCCCGGCGCGCGATCGACCGCGAAATGGCCGCGATTTTGGCTCGGCCGCCGAATGTCAGTCATCCATTGTTGCACCCCTTCCCCGGCAGGAGTAAAGTCCCTAGTGGAACGCCGCCAATGGCTACAATTTGGTTGACCCGTCAGGTCCAGGTTGATCGCCATGGAAACGCACATCCTCCTCGCCGACCCGGACGAAAGTCATCGTGAGTTGCTTCAGCTACGCCTTCGAGAAGACGGCTTCGTCGTACGCGCTAGCGGCGACATCGCGGCCGCGCTGGACGCCGTCGAGCGCCAGTGGCCCCACCTCTGCTTGATCGAACTGAGTTACGCCGACGGGTCCGGGGAGCAACTAGCCGGAGAACTGACCCGTCGCGGCAACCTTCCGATCATCGTCGTTTCGACGCAATCGGATGCGACTACCCGGGTCCGTGCTCTCGAGACCTACGCTGACGACTTTGTCGTCCGTCCCTACGTCTACGCTGAGCTTCTCGCCCGAATCCGCCGGGTCTTGCGGCGCACCCTCCTCTGCGCCCCCTCCGGAAACGATCGCCTTCCTCTCGAACCCGGTCGATGGGTCGACCTTCGTCGCCGCCAGGTGTACTGGAAGGAACAGATCACCCACCTGACCCCCACCGAGGGACGACTCCTCCAACTGTTCATGTTGAATCCGGACCAAGTCCTCCCGAACGACTTGATTCTCCAACGTGTCTGGTGCGACTCCCCGGTGGGAATCAACACGCTCTGGGAGTTCGTTCGGCGCTTGCGCACCAAGCTGGGAGATGACGCGCAGGATCCGCGTCTGATTTTGAGCGAGCGAGGTGTTGGCTACCTCTTCCGGAAACCGCAAATCTTGACAGAATAGATTTATGTATTAGACTCTATCAATAAATACGGAATGCGTTAACCCTCGGTATCCGACGTTTTGTCAGTGTTAAATATCCGTTATCGTCGTCGAATCGCGTTGACACGTTCCGGTTCGCGTGATAGCCTACATAGCGGATACATACACAATATTTAGATTCTGGCTGCAAATGCCGCAGATTGGTTCCCGCCCGGCGGTGAACTGACCGGCATCCGAAATCGAGGAGGAATCTCAGCATGGTCCGACCACTGGCCGGGCGGCCGACAACCGCCGAGCGCATGGTCCACACGATTCTCCAACAACGTATTCTGGACGGCGTCTTGCGTCCTGGAGAACGAATCGACCTCGACGCGATTGCCCAGGAACTCGCGGTGAGCCGCACCCCGGTCCGCACCGCGCTCCGTCAGCTCGAGAGCGAAGGGCTGGTGACCATTTATCCCCATCGGGCCGTCATGGTGTCCGAGCTTTCGGCCGACGACCTCGAGCAAATGTACGCGGTCCGCATCCATCTGGAGACCCTCGCCGCCCGACTAGCCGTACCTCGTCTGACGAACGCCGACATCGCTCAGATGCGCGCGGTGCAAGCCGAGATGGTGCAGGTAGTAGACGAGGCCAATCCCGCTTCCTTCGCCGAAAAGGACCGTGCATTCCACCTGGCACTGTACCAGGCCGCGAACAATAAGTTCCTTTCACGCCTGATTGACGACTTGCGGAAGGCCAGCCTGCGCTTCCTCACGGTCTATGCGTCTGTCGAACGACTGTCGACAGCGGTTTCTGAGCACAATCTGATCATCACGTCCGCCGAAGCGCGTGACGCCGAGACTGTCGTCAGTCTCATCCAGCAGAACCTGGAGCGGACCTGCACGGTGGCCTCCGCGTTTCTGCGGAGCCGGGTTCAGGGCAGCACCAACTAGGACGGTGGCCGGAAGCCAGGGTATTTGGGCTGGCTGGCTCCCCGGGGACACGCCCATCGGGATAAGCGAATAACGCCGAGATCAGCAGTCGACCGCAACGCTGTGAGCGACCGCGGACCTCGGCTGTGTTTTGTCTAGCAAGCAGGCCACCCGACAGGCGTATCGGTGGAACGGGGCTGTGGGTTGTGGTAACATATACGACCGGGATCTTCGTCAAGAGTGCGCGGATTGACCGAAGCGTCCGAGGCGACTGGGACGACCACGCCCTGGCTTTGACCGGGCCTACCACCTCGGCCAAATCTGCGGATCCCCCAACGTGGCTCACACGGTCTGTCGCCGCCACGCGCAAGAGAAAACACCTTATTGACCGGCATCATGATGAAACCGGTCGCCGGCTGATGGCTCGCCAAGGGCAATCGGTCGGGTTGCAACGGATGATATTCAGGAGGATGCCCAAGATGATGAAACCCGCCGAGCCTCGCCGGGCTCCTCATCTTTCTCCCGAGCGAGCCGCGGGCGGTCTCGCTGAACCGGCGCAAGGAGAAATGCTACTGACGCCCGAGCGCCGCTCGGAGCTGGTCGGTTGGTACCGAAAGATGGTCCTGATTCGCCACTTCGAGGAAGCGGCGGCGGTGGCCTACACCCGTGCCCGAATTGGAGGATACCTCCATCTGAACATCGGGGAAGAGGCGACCGTCGTCGGCTCGATGGCCGCGCTCAAGCCACACGATTTCGTTTACAGCAATTATCGCGAGCACGGACACGCCCTGGTCCGGGGTACTCCGGCCACCCTGGTCATGGCCGAACTGTACGGGAAGGAGACCGGAATCTCCAAAGGCCGCGGTGGCTCCATGCACCTCTTTGATCTAAAGAAACGCCTGATGGGCGGCTATGGTATTGTTGGCGGCGCGATTCCGCTGGCGGTTGGCGCCGCGCTCGCCCAACAGTATCAAAGTACCGACGCGGTCGTCATGACGATTTTCGGTGAAGGGGCAACGAACATCGGCGCCTTCAACGAGTCGATGAACCTCGCGGCGCTCTGGAATCTACCGGTCGTTTTCTTCTGCCAGAACAATCAGTTCGCGATGGGCAAACGGGTCAACGAGGACTCGGCGGTTCCGGAAATCTGGCGCAAGGCGTGCGCGTATGATATGGCCGCCGAGCGGGTGGACGGAATGGATCTCCTGGCGGTCTACGCCGCGACCGTTCGCGCCGTCGATCGGGCCCGTTTCGAACTCCGCCCAACCCTCATCGAATCGGTCACCTACCGCTTCCGCGGTCACTCGATGGCCGACGCGGGCAAGTACCGAACCGCCGAGGAAGTCGACGAGTGGCGCCGCCGAGATCCGATTTTGAATTTTCGCGATCGACTCGAGCGGGCTGGCTTACTCACGTCGCAGCAGGCCGACGAAATCGAGGCCTCCATCGAGAAGGAAATCGAGGAAGCCGTGCAGTTTGCCGATGAAAGCCCGTTCCCAGCGCTCTCCAGCCTCTACGACGACGTGTATTGTGAGCCCGGCGAGGAGCAACACGCGCGGGATCTGTTTGGGCAGGAGGGTAACGGTGGCTGATCGGATTATTACCTACCGCGAGGCGCTTAAAGAGGCCCTCCGCGAGGAGATGCTACGCGACGACCGGGTGTTTCTCATGGGCCAGGACATCGCCGGTTTTGGCGGTGCCTATAAGGTCACCGAGGGACTCTTCGAGGAGTTTGGCGCGCGGCGGGTCAAAGATACCCCAATCGCCGAGGAAGCCATCGTCGGCGCCGGGATTGGCGCGGCGATGGTCGGCCTCCGCCCGGTTGTCGAAATTATGACGATCAACTTCGTGCTCGTCGCGTACGATCAGATCGTCAACAACGCCGCGAAGATCAATTACATGTTTGGCGGCCAGGACTGCGTGCCGCTGGTGGTGCGGACCCCCCAGGGTGGCGGTCACCAGTTGGGGGCTCAGCACTCCCAGAACTTCGACGTGTCGTTCGCGTACATTCCGGGTTTGGTTGTCGTGACACCAGCCGTTCCCTCCGACGCCAAGGGTCTGCTCAAAACGGCGCTTCGCCAGAATAACCCGGTGATGTTTATCGAAAACCTGGGGCTGTACAACACCCGCGGATCGGTGCCCGAGGGCGAGTTCCTCATTCCCTTTGGCAAAGCACGGGTGGCGCGCGAAGGGCACGATCTGACGATCATCGCCCACAGCCGGACGGTCCTCACCGCGATGGAAGCGGCCAACACGCTAGCTGGCGAGGGAATCGAAGCCGAGGTCGTGGATCTACGCAGCCTGCGCCCGCTCGACGTGGATACCATCGTGCAGTCGGTACGTAAGACGAACCGGGTCGTCATCGTGGGCGAAGAGTGGCGAACCTTTGGCGTGGGTGCGGAAATCGCGGCGACGATCCAAGAGCAAGCCTTCGACTATTTGGACGCCCCGATTGCCCGAGTGAATACCGCCGAAGTACCGATGCCCTACTCCAAACCGTTGGAGCAGTCCGCGCTACCTCACCCGGAGGCCGTCGTCCAGGCCGCGCGGGGTCTGCTGCCACGTCGATTCTTCGCCGGCGCGCGCTGAAGTCGGTCGTGACGACCGCGGGGGGAGGGACAGGTATTCATCTGCCCACTCCCACGGCTCATTCCCCTCACTGATTGTTGATACATTGGAAGGATGGTCGGTTAATGCCTGCCGATATCGTCATGCCCCGCCTGAGCGACACGATGGAGAGCGGCACGGTCGCTCATTGGCTGAAGGGCGAAGGCGACACCATTAAGAAAGGCGAACCTATCGCCGAGATTGAAACCGATAAAGCGGTGATGCCGCTCGAGTCGGATGTGAACGGCACGATCGCGAAGATTCTGTTGCCCGAGGGCCAGAGCGCGCCAATCGGGACAACCATCGCGACCGTCGCGAAGGCTGGCGAGGCGACCGTCGCCCGACCCGCCGAAGCGGCCGCGCCCGGTCAGACGGTCTCCGTTCCCCCGAGCGCCCCGTCACCGGTCCCGGAGAAGGCTGCCGCCCCACTCGCCGCGAGTGAGCGAGTGGCCGAAGCCGGGGCGCCGAGCACCAACGAGCGCCTTCTGGTGTCTCCCGTCGCGCGCCGCCTTGCCGAGGAGATGAACATCGACTTGCGGTCGGTCGTCGGCACCGGACCTGGCGGACGGATAACCCGCGAGGACGTCGAGGCAGTCTCGCGCGCCGCGCTGGCGCCGGCCGCTCCGGTCGAAGTACCCGGGGCCGTCGCACCGCCTCCAGTCGCCACCGCTCCCGCGGCACCATTGGTTGGCCGTCCGCTCACACGTCTGCAAGAGACGGTTGCCCGCCGCATGGTGCAGAGCAAGACGACCGTTCCGCACTTTTACTTGACGTCTGAAGTGGACATGGCTGCCGCGGCACGACTGCGCGAGAAACTGAACGAACAGTGGACCGACATTCGTGTCGGCTACACCGACCTTCTGGTTCGGGCCATCGCCCTGGCTCTAGAGGCATTCCCACTGGTCAACGCCTCGTGGCAGAACGACCAGATCGTCTACCATCAAAATGTCAACGTCGGCCTTGCCGTCACCACCGATGGTGGGGGATTGCTCGTACCGGTGATCAAGAACGCGAATCAGGGTGGACTGCGGGATCTCTCGAAGGAGATCAAAGATCTCGTCAAGCGGACGCGCGATGGCAAAAACCGCCCCGGCGACTTTGAAGGCGGGACATTCACCGTATCGAACCTGGGAGCCTGGGCAGTGGATAACTTCCTGGCGATCATCAATCCGCCGGAAAGCGCCATCCTCGCGGTGGGCCGAATCGTCAAACGGCCGACCGCCCGCGGCGACGAAATCGTTCTCTCCGAGATGGTCAATCTCTCGCTGTCGTGCGATCATCGGGTTTTCTACGGAGCGTACGGGGCCGAGTTTATGACCAAGGTGCACGACCTGTTAGAGCAGCCGTATTCCCTCTTGCGCTAGTGTCCCGTCCGAGCGGGGTTTGGGGGTCTCCCCCAAAATACCCTTGCCCCGGGGCGGGGTGATCGAGTAGGGGTTATCAAATGCCCTGGGTCCGCTATACTTGAGGGCGAGTTCTGAGAAGCGGACGAGGCGGGGGGAGCGGCCCTGGGGGGCCGCTCCGCGAACTACTACGTCTTGTTGGGCTCTCTGAGAATGCGTGAGGAGTAGAATGGGCGACAATCTCCGAATTAGCAACACCGAGCGCCTGAAGGCAGCGGGCATCCCGATCGAAAATCTGCGGTGGTTTCTCCAAATGGCCAGCGCGAGCGACCTGGATAGCCTACCGACCGACGGCTTGTACTTTCCCGGCCAAAGCACCCCGAGCTTCCGCGAGACTCTCATCAACCTTGCCGACGGGCGACCGGTTTACCTTCCGGAAGTCGTTCCCGCGGGGACCACGTACTGCCTGCTGAACCCGCTCAAGGTATTCATGCGCACCGAGGCCAAGCGGCCGGCGTGACGAGACCAGAATCCAGAACCCGGAAGCCAGAAGAATCACGTTCTTGGCGGCGGATCGCCGCCAGCGATTGACCAGCCAAGTCAATAGGCAAGTCGCTCACGGTCATCGACAAAAGAAAATCGGCCTGGCTAAACCCGCCAGGCCGATTTTCCGTACTGGACGCTAATTCCCTTCTGGATTCTGGCTCCTGGATTCTATCTTCTCGTCAGTGCCCGTGCCCGTGTTCGCCTTCCCCACCGTGGGAAATGGTAGCCATCACGACAAAGGCCATGGTCAGCAAGCCGAACACCAAAGCCTGCACCAGTCCGACGAAAACCTCGAGCCCCAGGAACGGCAGGACCACAACCAGCGGGATGAGCGACGGAATGACCGACAGCAGAACCTCACCCGCGAAGAGGTTGCCAAACAACCGGAAGCTAAAGGAGATGACTCGCGAGATCTCGGAGATCAACTCCAGCAGTCCGACGTAAAAGCCAATCGGACCGCCCTTGAGATTGATGTACTTGCTGGCCCAGCCACCCCAACCGGTGTGCTTGACGCTCCAGAATTGGACCATGAACACCGCGGTGACTGCCAGCGCCAGGGTGAAGTTCAGATCAGCGCTCGGCGAACGGAAGAGCGGAACCTGCTCGCCCCCAAAGGTGACGAACACCGTCGAGTTCGTAAAACCCGGCAGCAGTTCCAACCAGTTGTTTACGAGGACGTAGAGAAAGATCGTCGCGAAGAGGGCGAAAAACTCCCGGCCCTTTTTCTTCCCGGCGACGTTTTCGGCAAGCCCAAGCAGACCGTCGATGATCGCCTCTACCGCGTTCTGGATGCCCCGCGGAACGAGCGTCATCGACCGCGTACCGGCCCAGAAAAGCCCCACCAGAATGATCAAGGAAATCCAACTCGTAAGGTACGAGTTGGTGATCGGGATACTGCCCACCTGAGCGATTGGCTTGGCGGTAATTTCCACCGTTGCCAGGTGACCCGGCAAGAAAACGATGCCGAGGACGATCATCAGCAGGCCGAGAATGGTCAAGATCAGGGTCGTGGGAGACCCACCCGTCTTAGTCTGCGATGGAGCAGTTACAGCCATCTGCGCAACGAGCCTCTTTCGAATAGTATCGGAAGAATGCCGAGTAGGGTGCGCGATTCCACGAAGCGATAGGCGCCCGGAGTATAGCATACCGGGCAACGTTGCGCCCAGCGCCAGTTCGCCGGATAATCCGGTCCACGGTCTTACACTTTGAACGGAGAATGCGATGGGAATGTCAAAGGCCCCGGCTCCCCGGGCGGAAAATTATCGAGGAACCCTCCGCAATTTCGTCGGCGGCGAATGGGTGCCCTCCAAGGCGATCGAATCGCAGCAGGTCGTTAATCCGGCCACCGCGCGCGCGCTCGCCGAGGTTCCCCTCGGGGGAGCCGAAGACCTCGACCGAGCGGTCGCGGCCGCCAGGGCGGCATTCTGGTCCTGGCGACAAACGCCACCCCAACAGCGCGCCCAGCCGATGTACGCCTTGAAAACGCTGATGGAGGCACACCGCGAGGACATCGCCAGCCAGGTCACCGAAGAACACGGAAAGACCCTGGAGGACGCCCGGGGCTCGGTGCAGCGCGCGATTGAAAACGTGGAAGTTGCCTGTGGCATTCCTTCTCTGCTGATGGGTTACGGGTTGGAGGATGGCGCCGCCCGCGGAATCGACGAAGAGGTCATCCGCCAGCCACTCGGCGTCTACGCAGCAGTTTGCCCGTTCAACTTCCCGGCGATGGTACCCTTCTGGTTCTTGCCTTACGCCGTCGCCTGCGGCGACACCTTCATCGTCAAGCCGTCGGAGCAAGTTCCCCTGACCCAGAGGCTCATCTTCGAACTGATCGCCCAGGCCGGGTTCCCGGCCGGTGTCCTTAACCTCGTGAACGGCGGCCGGGCTATGGTCGACGCGATTCTGGACCATCCGGAGATCCGTGGCGTGTCTTTCGTCGGCTCGACGCCGGTCGCGCGCCACGTTTACTCCCGCGCGTCGGCGAACGGGAAACGCGTCCAGGCCCAGGGTGGCGCGAAGAATTGCCTGGTCATCATGCCGGACGCCGCGCTGGACAAAGCGGTTCCAAACATCCTCAACTCGGCGTTCGGCTCGGCCGGCCAGCGCTGCCTCGCCGGCTCATTGGCCCTGGTTGTCGGCGACCGCGACGGCCGCGTGACGAGCGCCATCGCCGAAGCGGCGAGCCAGTTGCGCGTCGGAAACGGCCTGGAGCCGGGAGTTGACGTCGGGCCAGTTATCTCCGAGCAGGCGCGCGACCGGATTCTCGAGTCGATTGGCCGGGGAGTTGACGAAGGCGCCCGACTGCTGGTCGACGGTCGGCAGGCCGTGGGCGAACACTCGGAGGGATACTTCATCGGCCCAACCGTCTTCGACGGCGTAACCCCGGAGATGAATCTGTTCCAGACCGAGATCTTCGGCCCGGTCCTTGGCATTATCAACGTGGATACCCTCGACGACGCGCTCGCGGTCATCGATCGAATCCCCTACGGGAACGCGGCGTCGATCTTCACCGACAGCGGCAAGGCGGCTCGCGAGTTTCGCTACCGCGCGCAGGTCGGAAACGTCGGGATCAATGTTGGTGTCGCCGCGCCGGTCGCCTACTTCCCCTTCAGCGGGTGGAGGAACTCCTTCTTTGGCACCTTGCACGGCCAGGGGCGCGACGCGATCGACTTCTTCACCGACCGCAAGGTCGTGATTACCCGGTGGTTCTAAGATGTCGAACAAGCTGCGGATCGGCGTCATCGGCACTGGCGGCATCGCGGTCGCTCGCCACATTCCCGCGTACCTAAATTGCGCCCAGGCGGGCGCGGCGGAAGTCGTCGCGGTTTGCGACGCGCTACCGGAGAGCGCTCGGCGCGCCGCCGAGCAGTTCCAGATTCCCCGAGTTTACGACGACTGGCAGCGCATGCTCGCCGAAGGCGACCTCGACCTGATCAGTATTTGCACGCCTAACGTGTATCACGAGCCAATCTCGCTTGCCGCGTTAGAATCCGACCTTCACGTCCTCTGCGAAAAGCCCATCGCCATGAGCTATCCCGGCGCCAAGCGCATGTGGGACGCCGCCCGCGCCTCCGGCCGGCAAACCGCGGTCAACTTTCGCTATCGCTGGATTCCCGCGGCCGGCTTTGTCCGCGACCTGATCCAGGGTGGCGAGCTTGGCGAGATCTATCACGTGTACGTCAACTACTTCAACGGCGGGATGCACGCCCCCAACACCCCGATGCGCTGGCGCCAGGTGAAAGCCGAAGCCGGATCCGGCGCCCTCGGCGACCTTGCCTCTCATCTAGTCGACCTCTGTCGCTTCTGGATTGGCGAAATCTCCGCGGTTACCGGCCACCTCCGGACGTTCGTGACCGAGCGTCCGCTCATCAATGGTGGGCGCGGAACGGTGGACGTGGACGACGCGACGACCTTCTTTACGCGCTTCCAGAACGGCGCGGAGGGGGTCTTCAACGCGAGCCGTTGCGCGATTGGCCGCGGCAACCACCAGCGCGCCGAAATCTACGGAACGAAGGGCGCGGTCATTTACGAAATCGAGAAGGCGGACCGCGGGGGCGACCGGGTTCAGCTTTGCCTGGGCGACGGGCAGGCTCGCTACCTCAGCTTCGCCACCGCGGAGGTACCCGCGCCATACCTGGCCGGGAATCCCGAGCGACCGATGATCGACTTCGTCGAAGCCGTTCGGACCGGTCGCCCGCACGCGCCCAATTTCGAAGACGGCGCCCGCTGCCAGGAAATCCTCGAAGCTGTCGAGATCTCGTCACAGGAAGAACGAACGGTTCGGTTGCCACTCGGGTGAAAGGGCGTAGGGGAAGACGGACCTAACCCCCTTCCCCTAACCCCTCGTCACAAACTCCCCGTCCTGACTGACCAGGCCGAGCGGGACAAGTTCGACGGTGCGGGCTGGCTCGGCGACGGCGGTGCCGAGCCGGTAGGCATCCACGCCGCGGCGCTGGGCAATGTCAATCGCGGCGTCGGCCTGGTCCGGGGCAACGACAACGCAGAAGCCAATTCCCATGTTGAAGACGGTGTACATCTCCCCATCCGGCAGGCCCCCGAGGCGCTGGATCAGCCGAAAAATGGCCGGCGGCTCCGGAAGATTATCGATGCGAAAGCCAACTCCTGACCGAATGCGAAGGAGATTCAGCAGGCCATCACTGGTGATGTGAGCCAGCGACTTCACCGACAGACGCTGGAGCATCTCCAATATCGGCTCGACATAAATTCGCGTCGGCACCAGCAATTCTTCGCCAACGCTTCGGCCAAGTTCTGGAACGTCGTCGGCTGGCGCGAGACCCGCCTGCTGGAAGAGAACCCGGCGTGCCAGGGTCAGCCCGTTGCTGTGGATGCCGCTACTCGCCAGGCCGACGACCACGTCGCCTTCCGCGACGTTCTCGCCGACGATGATGCGATTCACCGGAACAACCCCGACGCAGCTTCCGACGAGGTCAATTCCCTCATCATCGCGGACGCCGCGGACCATCTCCCGAACCTGGGCGATCTCCCCCCCCGGAATCGACACCCGCGCCTGACGCGCGCCCTCGGCCAGGCCCTTGCCCAGGGCGGTCAGGACGTCCGGGCGCAGCACCTGGACCGCGACGTAATCCACCAGCGAAATGGGCTCGGCTCCCACGCAGATGATGTCGTTAACGTTCATCGCTACGCAGTCAATACCGACGGTATCGTAGCGATTCACCAACTCCGCCACTAGAAGCTTTGTCCCAACGCCATCGGTCGAGATTGCCAGACCTTCACCGCGCCCAAGATCCAGGACGTTCGCGAAATAGCCAATCGGGAGTAACGGCCGGCCGACGCCCGATCGGAACGCGAAGGTCTGGTTGATCGAATCCAGCAAGCCGGTCATACCGTGCTCTTCGGCGTTGGCGTTCACGCCCGCCTCGGCGTACAGGCCGGAAGTCTGTCTCGACGTCTCGGGCGGCTCGACCGACGGTGACACTACTCTCTATCCTCGGCTACGCTTCGCGCGGATTTTACAGGACACAACAACCGACACACCAGGATCATAGCATGCCCCCCTAATCCAATGCGGCCGATGGTACAATCAATCCACGGTACCGGCAGAAAGTCGGTCACAGGTGGGTGGATGGGCGAGTCCGGGCAGATGCGGGCACAGCTAATTGACGTCGAAGTGGCGCTTGGAGCAGTCGAAGGACTTCTCCTATTTGGCGGCGTCCTTCGCGACGCGGTTGGCGAAGCGTACCTCGACCTCCTCGGCGCAATGGCAGCGCCCGGGGCTGGGCCGGCTTTGCGGACCGGAGCCGCCAACTTCTTCGCGCTCCTCGCCGAGGCGGCAGCCGACGGACTGAGTGGTCCTGGCGACAGTTGGCAACGCCTGCTGGCCGACCGCATCGTGCACGACGAGAACCCTTTTAGTCGGGCGGCGCAGCGTCTGGCCCTGACCGACGTACCCGCGGGCCTCTGGGAAGCGGCCGAGCGTGACCTCGCCTCCTTACAAATCCTCCTGCGATTTGACGGCAGAAAACTCGCCGCGGCGATGGCCTCGCTTGACCACGGCGTCGTTTGGCCGAACCTCGACGACCTTGGTCCCGCGCTGGGCGACGACCCGCTCGTCGCCCAACTGATTGACGGCGACGACCCGCTGCCGTCCCTTGCCAAACGTTACCGCGCGGCCGGGGTGGGACGATTCGCCCGTTACCGGGCCTTTCGCTGGGACCGACGGTCAAGCAATCATCTCGCGCCGATTCGCCGCCCGGATCCGGTACGATTTGCCGATCTCATCGGTTACGCGGACCAGCGGCGAACCGTCCGCCGCAACACCGAGCACTTCCTGCGAGGGTTGCCGGCAAACAATCTCTTACTCTATGGCGAGCGCGGAACCGGAAAATCGTCTACCGTCAAAGCGTTGCTTAACGAGTACGCTGGCGAAGGGCTTCGGTTGGTCGAGGTCGCCAAGTCATCGCTGGGCGATTTCTCGTCGATCGTCAATGAACTTGCCGATCGCCCCCAGCGCTTTATCGTCTTCGTGGACGATCTGTCGTTCGACGAAAACGAAGGCGGTTACACCGAGCTCAAGGCAATCCTGGAAGGTGGCGTGGAGATTCGACCGGACAACGCGCTGATCTACGCAACGTCCAATCGCCGCCATCTCGTCCTCGAACGCTTCAGCGACCGCGCGGCGCCCAGCGACGAGGTACGCGCGCAAGATACCTTACAAGAGAAACTCTCGCTCGCCGATCGCTTTGGCGTGACCGTGATCTTTTCGACGCCGGACCAGAATCAGTACCTGGAGATCGTGGAAGGAATTGCCCGTCAACGCGGCCTCGCGGTGGACCTGGAGCGTCTCCGTCGCGGAGCACTCCAGTGGGCCTCCTGGAACAACGGCCGCTCCGGGCGCACCGCCCGCCAGTACGTCGACGATCTGACGGCCGAGCTACGAACGCCTCGCTAATTCGCCGAATCGGGCATACTTTTTGCCCTTCCGGCGACTAAACCGTCGTCAGCGAGATTGAAATACTGCCATGTCAAGCCTTCACCCGAGAAAGCTGATTCAGGGCGATCGCTCGCTCCCGGACCTTAGTCAGTTTTCGATCCATCCAGAACGCGGCTTTCTGCCGGCCGAAGACCCTCTGGCCAGCCTACCGAGCCAGTTCGCCACCTGGGATGAATTGGGAGCAGACCTCCCGAAATTGCTGGCAACCGAAAAACTGCGGCCAGCGGTCGATCGTTTGCCAATTCTAGACGCAACGGAACTCTCCGGTCCGGCGCTCCGCCGGGCGATGCTCGTCCTATCCTTTCTCGGTCACGGCTACGTCTGGGAAACCTGGCGGGAAAGCGCGTGCACTCGTCTACCGGCCGCTCTGGCAGTGCCGTGGCACCAGGTAGCGACGAAACTGGGGCGGCCACCGGTTCTTTCGTACGCCTCCTACGCCATGGACAACTGGCGACGAATCGACCGACGCGAGCCAATTCAACTTGATAACGTCGCGCTCCTCCAGAACTTCCTGGGGGGACTGGACGAGGAGTGGTTCATCGCCGTCCACATCGACATCGAAGCGAAAGCCAGTCCGCTGCTTCCCGCCCTGGTCGCCGCTCAAGCGGCAGTAAGCGAAGGCGACGTCGCGCCCCTTGAACGACACCTGGAAACAATCACGAGCGCCCTGGCGGGCATGTACGCGACGCTCCTTCGCATGACCGAACGCTGCGACCCCTACATCTACTACAACCGGGTTCGCCCGTACATTCACGGCTTTACCGAGCATCCGGTCGTCTACGAAGGGGTGGAGGAATACGCTGGCGAACCGCGGCGCTTCCACGGCGAGACCGGTGCCCAGAGCACGATTATCCCGTCGATTGACGCCGCACTCGGCATCCTCCACGGCCAGGACGAATTGCTGATCTACCTGAACCGCATGCGGGCTTACGCACCACCAGCGCATCGCGCGTTCCTTGAGCGCATCGAGAGCGGTCCAGCGATTCGCCCCTACGTCGAGGCACGCGCCACGACGGAGCCGACGCTCGCGGCGGTCTACAACCGCTGTGTCGATCTGGTCGAAGCCTTCCGTTCCAAACACCTGGAGTACGCCGCGACCTACATCCACCGCCAGAGCCAGCACGGCGCAAACTCTACCCATTACGGCACCGGTGGCACCCCTTTTATGACATATCTCAAGAAGCACCGCGACGAAACCGCCGCGCATCACCTCTCCACCTAGGCAAACAGCTCCCCAAGCCAGCGCCCGAGGAGCGCGGAGACCTCGGTTTCGTGGCCACGGTAAACGTGGTCGGCTCCTTCGATGAGCGCGGTATCGACTCGCCGCGCGGAAGTCGCGTTCTGCCGAACCGTCGGCAGGTCTGCCGCGCCGCCCACCATCGGTTCGTCGGTTCCCCAGAAGACGAGGAGCGGGCAGCGAATCCGCGCGACGAGCGGCTCGGGCGAGTGGAAGCCATAGACGTCGATGTTCGTTTGGGCACGATTCAGCAGACCCTGCGCGCTCGTTGGACGCGCGCCCGGGACGCCGAGATTGAAGACTTCCAGCGGATGGCCCTCCGCCACCGCCTGCTCGGCCCGCGCAAGGAGATCCGGATCGATCCGGCCGGCCCGGGTTGGTGGCGACGCGGCGATCAGGCCGCGCACGCGGGGATCCTGGCGTAGCGCCTGATAATAACCCACTTTCAGCGCGCCCAGACTGTGGCCGAGCAGGGCAACGGACGAAAATCCCCGCGCCTCGGCGAAATTGAGCCAGCCGGCCACGTCGCGTGGCGACTCGTCGAAGCGTTCCCAGTACCCTCCCGCCAATTGCGGTTCGGCGTTCCGTGGCTGGACGTTGGCGCCGGCGTCATGACCGCGATTGTTCCCGGCGATGAACGTGTATCCCTGCGCGGCTAGGCCACGACCAATCTGAATCGCGTGCGGTTCGTAGAAACGCCCGGTCAAGCCATGTATCCACACAATCGCGTTCGACTTACCCCGCTCCGCGGCCGGCCGAATCACGACTCCCGCGTGGCTGATTCCGTCCTCGCTCTCGGCGTAGACGATCTCCTCGGTGTACTCTTTCATATCTCCTCCCGGCGCCCGCGGTGGTACCCGCGCGCCGAGCGTAAGGTTATCACAAGCCGATGGTCAGATTGAGCGGCGAGATTGCTTTACTTGATGCCCGGACTCTTCGCGCGCACGCGCTCGTAGAGATCCTCGGCGGTTTCCACGAAGGAAGCGTCCTTGGGCCAGAAGGCAGGGTAGTCGCCACCCTTCTTGATCAAGAGCGCCGGAACCGTCGGACCGACGCCCGGCTCCGCCAGCGTGGGCAGCCGCTTCGCGCCAGTCCAGAACTCCTTGAGGGTCACCTCGTCGGTCGCCTCTTCCCACCGGGGCCGGGTGAAGTAGGAACTGGTGGGCACCAGGGGCGCCGGGCGCTGGCTCAATTCGGAGGCCAGAATCTGCCCGAGCGGTGAGTGGGTGAGTTCGGTCCGCAGTTGCTCGCGCGAGAGGCCCCGCAACTCGAAGAGAAGAAACGGATCCTGGTCAAGTAAGGAGGCCAGAAGATAGCAGAGGCCGGCGACGTGCTTGCAGGGGCGAGACCAGTCCGGGCACGAGCAGGTCGTGGTGAAATCGCGGTCGTCGTGGGGAAGGAGGTGGATTCCGTGGGGCGCGAACGCGTGATCAATCGTGTCGGGCATCTCATTAAGCAATAGCTTGGCGATGAAGCCGGCCCGGGACGACAGGTCCGCGATCACCTTCTGCCAATCCGACGCCGCGATTGGCGTCAGTTTGGCGGACGTCGCGTAGATTGGCTCGTTGTAGACGCCGAAATAGGGGTTGATCGAGCCCCGCACCTTCGCCCGGATCGCGCCCCGGTCGATTTCGTAGCTCACGATGCGACCATTGTTCGCGTAGGCTCGTCCTCGTCCGAGGCGGCCGGGATCGGTAAATCCTTCCAGGACGCTAATGAACTTTCGACCCCACCAGGTACGGGTAAATTGGGGCATCACTTTACTCCAGGACCGCGCCGCGACGCAGCGCGATCAAGTCTTTGAACGCATCGTTGTCCAACTCGGTCAGCCAGGACTCGTCGGCGCCGACGATCGACGACGCCACCCGCTTCTTGTCTTCGATCATCTGATCGATCCGCTCTTCCACCGTGCCGACGGCAAGAAACTTGTGGACGAAGACGTTCTTGCGCTGCCCGATCCGAAAGGCGCGGTCGGTCGCCTGATCCTCGACTGCCGGATTCCACCAGCGGTCGAAGTGGAAGACGTGGTTGGCGCGAGTCAGGTTGAGACCAACCCCGCCGGCCCGAAGCGACAGGATGAAGATCGACGGCTCGGACTCGGAATCCTGAAACGCGGCAACCAGCTTCTCGCGCCGCGCCGCGCTAGTTCCGCCGTGCAGGTAGTGGGTCGTGCAGCGAAGGGTGCGCGCGAGATACTCGTCCAGCGCCGCGCCAATTTCGGTGAACTGGGTAAAGACGAGCGCGCTCTCGCCGCTTTCAATCACTTCTTCGAGCATCTCACCCAGTCGCTGAAGTTTGTGCGAGCGATCGCTCGTAAAGGCGCTGCCATCCTGGAGGAACTGAGCCGGGTGGTTGCAGACCTGCTTGAGTTTCATCAGCGTCGCCAGGATCAGTCCCCGCCGGCCGATTCCCTCGGCCGTTTCGAGTTGCTCTTCGACATCCTTGACGACTGCCGCGTACAGCGACGCCTGTTCTGGAGTGAGGTTGCAGTAGAGTTTCTGCTCGATCTTGTCCGGCAGGTCGGCGATGATCCGCTGGTCGGTTTTCAGACGGCGCAAAATGAACGGCTCGACCAGTTTCTTCAAGGTGGCTGCCCGGGCCGGATCGTCCCCCTTTTGAATCGGCAACTCAAAGCTCTTCCGGAACGACGGTTGCTTCCCGAGATACCCCGGATTAAGGAAGTTGAAGATCGACCAGAGGTCGAGCAAGCGATTTTCGACCGGCGTTCCGGTCAAAGCAACTCGATGGCGAGCGGGCAACTTCCCGATAGCCCGGGTTTGAGCGGCTTCGGGATTTTTGATGTTCTGCGCCTCGTCCACCACGACGCGCCGCCACTCCAGGCTTCGCAGCAGCTTCTCGTCCAGTCGCGCCAGGGCGAACGAGGTGATGACGACATCGGCGGAGCGGCAGGCGGCGCCGAAGGCGCGCTCGTCCTTCAGGCGATCCGAGCCGTAATGAACGGCCACGGTGAGCTGGGGAGCAAAGCGCTCGATCTCTTTCCGCCAGTTCGCCAGGACCGATGTCGGCGCGATCACCAGGGTCGGCGCGGATGCGCCAGTCTTGTCCCGCTCGGCAACCAGATGGGCGATGACTTCCAACGTCTTTCCCAGTCCCATGTCGTCGGCGAGGCAGGGATTCAGTCCGAGACTCTCCAGGTAGCCGAGCCAGGCCACGCCGCGCCTCTGGTAATCGCGCAGGGTCGCGCGCAGCGTGGGCAAATCGTCAATCGGCGCGAAGGCGCTCTTGTCTTCCAGGCGAGCCAGGACGTCGCGCAATTCTGGATCATGATCCCAAACGAGATCCTCCTCGGACTCGGCGGTGAGCTTCAAAAGGTCGGGGATCGTCAGGACGAGGTCCGACGCACGGTGCTTAGTCCAGAAGTCCAGGAGTTGTTGCATCTTATCTCGGTCGACTTCAATCCACTGGCCGCGGAACTGCACCAGGGGGGTCTTCGCCGCGACCAGTTGGCGCCACTCTTCCTCGGTGAGCGTCTGATCGCCGATCACCAGTTGGTACTCGTAGGCGACGAGTTGATCGAAGCTAAAGTAGCCCTTTGCCGTGGCCGCGCTCGCCTTCTTCGCCTGTCCCGCCGTCTTGAGGCGCACCTTCGCCCGGCGACGACCGGCCGGCGTCCACCAGGCTGGAACCATGACCGGGTAGCCAGCGTCTTCGAGCACCCAGGCGTTCTCTTTCAGAAACGCGTAGGCGTCGTCCAGGTTCAACGACAAGCCGATCGGTTGGGCGGTCTCCAACCCTTCCCATAACTTCGGATACACCCGGGCTGCTTGACCGAAGGCGAGCAATAGGTGCTTCTCGAAATCTCGGCCGAAGTACCGGGAAAGGTCGGATCGGGCCGCCGGGTCGAATTCCCAGTAATCGATCAGGCTCAGTTTGAACGAGGGATCCTGCCGGGAGACCACGAAAAAATGGATCTGCCAGCCGTCGACATCGCTCGTCGGAGCCTCGTCGAGACGAAAACCAAGGTTGAATCCGGCGCCGGTCTGGGTCCGGGCCAATTTCTCGCGCCAGACTTTCCAGCGGCGGTATTCTTCGAGCGCGGCACCCAGCGCGAGGCCGCGGTTCGCCGGTAAGTCCGAGGAAATCGCCCCGGAAAGTAACGTACCGACGACCTCCTGCTCGTACTTCGCGGTGAACGGGGTCGTGGCAATGGCCTGGTGGAGAACGCTCTCGGCGAAGTGGCGCAGGAGGGTATCGCCATCGTACGCGCCATCCAATCCGGGGCTGGTAGAACCGGCGCGACACGCCCGCGGCATCGCGGCGACGTACCGAGGAATCGCCGACTCGTAGGCATCGGACACGATTTCCCAACCCGCCAGCAACTCGGCCCCGCGGGTGTTCTTCGACGCCTTTGCCCGGAGAGGCGCCAACTCGTGGTACGCCAGCGACGGAAGGTATTGATCTTTCACAATGACCTGCCGGAGCAGTCGACTGAACTGGTGCCAGAAGAGGAAGTCCGCCCCCAGCTGGTATTCGTCGGGCGCGTGGAGAGCCAGGTAATGGATCTCATTCAACGTCGCCAGCACGTGGGGGACACGGTAACAACCGACCTGCCAGGTGCGGAGCTCGAACCTATCCGGTAAGTCATCGACGAGATACGGCCGCATCTCGAACGACGGGAGGGGTGCTCGGTCGTCGCTGGGCAGCCGGAAGTACTTCGCGCTCAATTGATCGGAGATTTCCTGACCTGACGCCAGGCGAATACCCAGCTTCTCGGCGAGAAACGCCTGCAGGGCTCGCCCGGTGAGGTGTCGCGGATGCCACGGCTTCTCGCCCGGCGTCTCCGATTGTTCGACGACCGTGTCGGTTTCTACCCAGAGGTAGAAGCCGCCTCGCTGGACGAAATCGTTCGAGTCATCCGGGATCCAGGTCCCGTGTATCAGGTACATCTGGTCTATCATATGGAAACATGATAACCGATTTCCTCGGAAGTTTTAACGTTGACACGGTGCCCGCCCTAAGATAGCGTTGGCGTGCGCGGAATCGGCCGCCAGGAGTTAGTCGGGCATGCAACCCCAACACGCGACCTCCCAACCCGACGCGGAGCGTCGTCGATTTGGCGCGCTTGGCTATCGCGACTTTACCCTGCTCTGGACCGGCCTGCTCATCTCCAACGCCGGTACCTGGATGCAGAATGTCGCCCAGGGCTGGCTTGCCTACGCGCTGACCAATAGTCCACTCTACCTGGGCTTGCTCGGGGCCAGTTTCGCGGTTCCCATGGTTCTCCTGCCGATCTTTGGCGGAACGATCGCCGATCGATTCGAACGGCTGAATATCCTCAAGATCACCCAAACCCTCATGATGATCGCGGCCGTCGTGATGGCCACCCTGGCGTATCTGCGGATCATCACGATCTGGGAGATGATCGCGATTTCCTTTGTCTCGTCGGTGGCCCTCTCGGTCGACAACCCGACCCGACAGGCGCTCATCCCGGACCTTGTCCCGCGAAAGGACCTGCTGAGCGCGATTTCGCTCAACTCGGTGGCGTTTAACGGCGCGGCACTCGTCGGGCCCGCCGTGGCAGGCATCTTACTGGGAAGCGCGGGTAGCAGCACCACCGGCCAGGCGCTCACGCCCCAGTTGTACAGTAGCACCGCGCTCGTCTTTTACGTGAACGCGCTCAGTTACGTCGCGGTCCTCGGTCCAGTGTTTGTCATGCGTCCGACCGTGGTGGATCGCCAGCGGGTGGGCGGCGTCCAGAACGCCGTCCTGGAGGGTTTCGACTACGTCCGAACCCGCCCGGCGATTCTGCTGCTCCTCGTCCTTTCGGCGGTGATGAGCGTGTTCGGACGATCTTTCAGTCAACTCTTGCCGGTCTTCGCGCGGGACGTTCTTCAGGTCGGCAGCTCGGGCTATGGTCTCATGCTCGCCGTGCCTGGCGCTGGAACCCTGATCGCTGGCTTCGGGATCGCCGCGATTGGCCACTACCTCGACCGGCGCAAGATCATCGCCTTTTCGCTGATCGCCCTGGTGTTCTCGCTCGTGGGCTTCGCGCTTTCGCGGAATTTCCCGTTATCCCTGGCTTTGCTCGGAATCAACGGCTTCGCGGCGACCGCTTTTGGTGCGATTGTCGCTACGATCATCCAACTCGAAACCGAAGGACGGCTCCGGGGGCGCGTGATGAGCCTGTACACGATCACCGTCATCGGCATCGGTCCGCTCGGCTCGCTCATCTCGGGAAGCTTGGCGACGGTGATACCCGTCAGCTACGCGGTAACGCTGCCGGCTTTGATCATTCTCATCGTCATGGTCTACGTGGTTCGGCTGCCCACCTGGAAAACTGTCAATTAACTGCTAGCCGCCAAGGGTCAGCTCGCGCGAATTCTCGTTGCCATAGGCGTGCATTGCCGCGAGCTGCGGCGCGCTGAGGGCCATCCGGGGACGGCGTTGCTTGATCTGATCCAGCGCTTCGGACACCGCGAGTCCGTCTCGCAGGAGGGTGGCGCAGGCCAGCATGACGCTCCGCCCAACACCGTGTTGGCAGTGAACGAGGACTTTTCGACCGGCCGCGCGCTCGGCGCTAACCCAGCGACTGCCCTCCCGCATCTGCTCCTGAGTGAGCGCGAAGGTATCGGTCATCGGCAGGTGGAGGAAACGCAAGCCGTTCCGCGCCAGGAGGTCCGGATCGTCCGATTCCTCGGCTCGCAGGTCGACCACGCTGTCGATGCCGAGCCGCTTGAGCCGAGAGACGTTCTCCGGAGCGATCCGACCGCCGACCGCGAGGTCTGGTCGGATCCAAGAGACATCCAGCGGGAGAAATCCGGACCGCTCGGGATCAATCGGCGGAAGGTGGACGAGTTCGTCCAACCCGACGATCAGGTGGTCGGCGGTGGCGGGCAATCCGATTCGGGCAAAGGCGCCGTACTGATCGATCCGCACGGTTTGCATACCCAGGTCGCGCGCTCCGTTCAACTCGTCGCTGTTCCCGTCGCCGACGTAGAGGGCATCTTCCGGCGCGACGTCGAGGGCACGAAGGGCGACATGATAGATCTCCGGTCGCGGCTTGGCGTGTCCCACCTCGTGAGAAAGGGCTACCGCGTCCAACATTGGGTGAAACGATTGTTTTTCGAGCAGTTTTCGGCCCATGAGTTCGGTGCAGTCCGACACCAGTCCAATTCGGAAGTCGCGGGACCGCAGGATTGCCAGGGCTGACTGGGTGGCGGGGTAAGGGCGCGTTCGCGGCCAGCGCGTCGCACGCTCGATCTCGGCGAGCCGGCTGGCAAGGCCATTCTGGTCCTCTCGTCCCAGCAGGTGCAGAATTCGCCGCGCGCGATCTTCGGTCGTCGCCAAACGGCCGGTCATGGCGTCCGCGACGGTCCGGTCGCGAGCTTCGCGATAGGTCGTCTCGTCCACCCCACACGCCGCGGCAAGTTCCGGGTAGCAGTCTTCAAAGGGGGGTTCGTACAAAAGAGTTCCGTAGAGGTCGAAGATAACCGCTCGAACTCGGGGCTGTCGTTCCACGCTTAAACCTCGCGTCCGGGAATCGGACGTTTCTACTTTGAAATGTAGGACAAAACTCCGCTCAAATCCAGGATTCTCGTCAGGCTGTCGTCGCCGCGACCTCGTCGGTCGACGAGCAGCGGACGCATGCCGACGGACAGCGCGCCGCGATAATCACACTCCGGATCGTCGCCGACGAAGATCGCTTCCTCGGCGGAGACCCCCAGTTGGGCGAGCCCAGCGTGAAAAATCTCCGCGCGCGGCTTACGATAGCCAACGCGCGCCGAGGTGATGACGCGGTCAAAGAACGACGCCAAACCCAATCCTGCCACGAGGTCCGGCAAGCCCCAGGAAAAGTTCGAAATGACACCGAGGCGCAAGCCCCTCGCTCGAAGCGTCGCGAGCGTCGCCTGGACTTCCGGATAGATTCGATATGATGCCGGGGCCAGCTGAAGCTCGATCACCCGCGCCGTCGCGCGGTCCAGTTCGTCCTCCGGCAGGTCCAGGTTGGCCAGGATTTGCCGTTCGATCGTCCCGATCCAGTGTCGGTAGGTTGCCTCGTCAACACTCGCGTCGACGTGAGCGCAGCCTTCGAGCGGTCCCCAGACTTTCCAGATCGCCGCATTAACGTCGCTCGCCGGCACGACGCGCCCGGCCTCGCGACAGGCAACGATTTGCGGGTACTCCCAATTCGGCACTCCCTTGACCAGGGTATCGGCAAAGTCGAAGAGAACCGCTCCGACCCTGGCGCGATTGTCTCTCTGAGTCGCTGACACGTGGCCTCCCTCATGATAACAGACTGTCCGTCACCGGCGCTTCGTCTGCGCCATCACGCCTAATCGCTCGTTATCGCAAACCCGCCTCGCTTCGCCCCTCCGCTGCCGCGGGAGGTAGCGGCGCCGAAGGGTTCCGGCCTTTGAAGACGTGGTAGAGAAACCACAGTGAAGGGATGACCAGGGCGAGTCCGACCGGAACGGTCAACAGCACGAACGCCAGGGTCGGGCTGGGAGCGGCCGCGGCGATCAGTGTGATGTCCGGATAGACCAGATAGGGGCTCAGCGCGAGCGCCCAACCCGTCAGCAAGAGGACAACCTGAGCCACCGCGGCAACCCGCGCCAGGTAGTAGCGCCCGACGACCAGGCTAACGACCGACGCCGGAGCGAGTACGATGCCAATTCCGACGAAAAGGGCCGCTGGCCCACCGGTAAGCCCCTGCCAGAGATATGGCGCGACAAGTCGAGTCAGTGCGAGCGCGCTGAGCGAGAGAACGCCCGCGACGAACCAGGTGACGAACGCCCGTCGTCGAAAGTCGTCGCGCAGCGGTCCTTCGGTTTCGATGATCAGGTAAACCGCCGCGAGGTAGGCGCAGACCGCCAGCGCAAGTGCGCCGATGACCAACGGAAGCGGCGACAGCCACGCCCATTCCGACGCTCGATCGACTGTCCCGTTCACCACCCGAATGCCGCCCGTCGAAACCGCGCCGAGCGACGCGCCGAGGACGAGCGGGGTAACGACGCTCGCCGCGCCAAAACCCGCGCCCCAGGAAATCGGCGTTCGTCCCACCACGTGCCCGTGAACGCTAAAGACGAACGCCGCGCCTCTCAAAACAACGCCCGCCAGGACCAGGTGAAATGGCCAGAATAGCGCCACGCTGAGAACGGCGAATGCGGACGGAAACGCCGTGAACAAAATGACGATGAGAAAGATCAGCCAAACATGATTTGCTTCCCACACCGGCCCCATCGCCGCGGCGATCGCAACGCGCTGAGCCTGAGCGCGCGAGCCAGTGGCGAGGAGATCCCAGACCCCACCACCAAAGTCGGCGCCCCCGAACACCGCATACGCCACGAGCGCCAGCAGAGCGACCAGCGCCACGACTCGCGCCAGTTGATCAGGCGGCATGCGGTGAACTCTCCGATTCTCCAAGTCGCTCGGTTTCGCCGCGCGCCAAGCGTCTGAGGAGAAAGGTCACCGTCACCAGGAGACCGGTGTACAGGACGAGAAAGCCGACGAACGTGAATCTGACCTCGGGAATGGGGGTGACCGCGGCGGACGTCCGCATAACCTGATAGATAATCCAGGGTTGGCGCCCGACCTCGGTGACCACCCAGCCGGCTTCGAGCGCCGCGAACCCCAGCGGCGCAGACAGAGCCAGGGTGCCAAGGAGTCGCCGGCGTCTCGTCCAGTCCTGGCCGTGCCGGCCGTCCCACAACCACGCGCCGCAAAACCACGCCACGATTCCGAGCATGAGAAAGCCGAAACCGACCATCAACTGAAACGCCGCGTGGACCACCTGGGTCGCCGGCCACTCGTCACGCGGAAAAGCGTCTAGTCCCAGCACTTTCGCGTTCGGGTCGTCGGCGGCCAGATAACTCAACCCCTTCGGAATTTCGATAGCGCCCGAGGTGACGCCGGTGTCCGGGTTCGGCCAGCCACCAATCCGCAGCGGTGCCCCACGTTCGGTCTGGAACTGCCCTTCCATGGCGGCAAGTTTCGCGGGCTGCGCGTCGTATAACCGTTTCCCGAGCAAGTCTCCAAGCACCGGCTGGACGACCGCGGACGGCGCGGCGAGCAACAGGGCGACGATGAGCGCCAGGCGATTGTAGCGGGCGTGCTCCGGCCGTCGATTGCGGAGCAGCGCCGTCGCGTACACCCCGGCCGCGGCAAAGCCAACTGCCTGGTAGGTGGCGAAAGTAGAATGAGCAGCCATGCGAAGAAACGCCGGATTGAAGATGGCCGCGAGAGGTTGAATGTCCGTCGGCAATCCGTTCGGTCCCAAAACGAACCCGGCGGGCGCCTGCATCCAGGAGTCCGTCGCCAGAACAATGATGCCGGAGAAGGCTCCCCCGAGGACGACCGGCCAGCCACAGAGCCAGTGCGTCAGCGGCCTCAGACGGTCCCAGCCGTACAGGTACAACCCGATGAAGATGGCCTCGATGAAGAACGCGTACCCTTCGAGGGCGAAGGCCGGTCCGACGAGTGGACCGGCGAATGCCATAAAGCGCGGCCAGAGTAACCCCAGTTCGAACGAGAGCGCGGTTCCGGACACCGCGCCGACCGCGAACAAGACGGCCGTGGCTTTGGCCCAGGTCTTGGCAAGTTGCAGCGCGTGAGGTTGGCCGGATCGGAGCCAGTAGCCCTCCGCCAGAACCATCATCAGCGGCAAGGCCATGCCGGTCGCGGCAAAGATCATGTGGAATCCCAGCGAAAATGCCATCTGCGCCCGCGCGGCGGCGAGTGGGTCCATGCACCGATCCCAAGCAAACTGGCCCCGAGCCAGGGATAGTCGTCGGTTTGGCTGCAAGATTCTTTCCAACCGAACCGTCCCTCGGTCGGTCCCCCGGGCTTTTCCGGCTTCGCGGGCGCACGGTCCCGGTTTGACACCTGCTTTACCGCTCGCTATCCTCACCAAAGTAGTCGCCGCGCGCGAGGGTAAAATGCCGGAACCGAGACCAGCCGCTTCCGCCGTGAGTGGCCTGCTGCGAAATTTCTTTTCTACCCCCCACGGCCCGCAGCCGTTCAGCCCACGGACAATTCAGGAACACCCCCGAATTCGAGACGCCCAGGTCGCCCGGAGCGTTTGCCCGTACTGCGCGGTTGGCTGCGGCCAATTGATCTATCACAAAGACGGCAAAATTCTCGACATTGAAGGGGACCCGGCAAGTCCCATCAACGCGGGCACGCTCTGCCCCAAAGGGGCGGCAACCTTCCAGTACGTGGTGAACCCGCGGCGAGAGACCCACTGTCTTTACCGTCGCCCGTATAGCGACCGGTGGGAACGCGTCTCGCTCGAGTGGGCGATGGAGCACATCGCTCAGCGAATCAAGAAAACCCGCGACGACACGTTCATTCGCCGGCTACCCGACGGGCAACTGGTGAACATGTGCCTCAACATCGAGTCCCTGGGGGGCGCCACCCTGGAGGTCGAAGAGAACTACCTCATCAAAAAGCTGCTCAATGGCGGCCTGGGCATCCTTTCGATCGAAAACCAGGCGCGAATTTGACACAGTTCCACCGTGCCCGGTCTGGGCACCAGCTTTGGTCGGGGCGGCGCCACGACTTTTCAACAGGATCTGGTGAATAGCGACTGCATCCTGATCATGGGCAGCAACATGGCGGAAGCGCATCCGATCGGCTTTAGCTGGGTGCTCCGCGCGAAGGAGCGGGGCGTGCCGGTCTTCCACGTGGATCCCCACTTCTCGCGCACCTCCGCCTCGGTAAATACCTGGATCCCGATTCGTTCCGGATCTGACGTCGTGTTCCTTGGCGGTCTGATCAACTACGTTCTTTCGAACGAGCGCTACTTCGCCGAGTACGTGACCGCGTATACCAACGCGGCGGCAATCGTCGGCGAAGATTTCCGCGACACCGAAGACCTGGCCGGCCTCTTCTCCGGCTACGATCCGGACGTACGCGCCTACCACCCGGAGAGTTGGCAGTACGCCGTCGAGCTGGACCCGGACAACCCTTCGGTCACCCGGATCAAAACCGATCCGTCGCTTCAGGATCCGCGCTGCGTCTTTCAGATTCTCAAGCGTCACTTCGCGCGGTACACTCCGGATCTCGTCGAAGAGGTGTGCGGCTCGCCGCGGGCGCAATTCCTCGACCTGGCCGAGGCCCTCTGCCAGAACTCCGGCCGTGAACGGACGAGCGCCATCGTCTACGCCGTCGGCTGGACCCAGCACAGCAACGGCGTTCAGGTCATTCGCAGCGCGGCGATTCTGCAGTTGTTGCTGGGAAACCTTGGCCGCCCGGGCGGCGGAATCATGGCGATGCGCGGCCACGCCTCGATTCAGGGCTCGACCGACGTGCCGACGCTTTTCGATCTCCTCTCCGGTTATATGCCTCAGCCATCGGCGAGCCCGCTGCCGCCAGACGTCACCGCGAATACCGCGATGAGCTGGCTAGGCGCCAGCGACGAAGCGAAGCAACCGAACCTCGTCGAGCAAAGCCTCGCCGACTACATCCGCGCGTCCGGGCAGCGGACCGGCTGGTGGGCGAACCTGCCCCGGTACATCGTCAGCCTGTTGAAGGCGTGGTACGGCGACGCCGCTCAACCGGAGAACGACTTCCTTTACAGCCATTTGCCGAAGATGGTGGGCGATCACTCGCACCTGGCGATGACGTTTCGCATGGTGGACGGTGGCGTCAACGGATTTATCGTGCTCGGTCAGAATCCGGCCGGCGGGAGCGCGCACGGCCGTCTCCAGCGCAAAGCCCTCGCCAACCTGGACTGGATGGTCGTGCGCGATCTTTACCTGACCGAGACGGCCGACTTCTGGCGAGCGCCGACCGGAGAGGTCGATCCCAAAGCGATCAAGACCGAGATGTTCTTTCTCCCGGCGGCCGGCCCCGGGGAGAAAGAGGGGTGCTTCACCAACACCCAGCGCCTGCTCCAGTGGAAAGAGAAAGCCGTCGATCCACCGGACGATGCCCGTTCGGACGCCTGGTTCATCCACCAGTTAGCCAAACGGCTGAAAGCGCTTTACGCCGAAAGCACCGATCCGCGGGACAAGCCGATTCAGGACCTCACCTGGGACTTCGACCGAGACCACCCGGAGCCCGGGTCGCGGATCCTCGACGAGCCAGACATCGAGAAAGTGCTTCGGGAGCTTAATGGCTTTACCTGGCCGGCGAAGCAGCAGGTCAAGGACTTCACCGAGTTGAAAGCCGACGGATCGACGGCTTGTGGCTCCTGGATTTACAGCGGAGTCTACCCAGCGGACGGCCAGAACCTCGCCGCCCGCCGCGAGCCAGGCGGCTATCCCTGGCTGAACTGGGGCTGGGCCTGGCCAATGAACCGACGGATCCTCTATAACCGCGCCTCGGCCGATCCGGACGGGCAACCCTGGTCCGAGCGGAAGCAGTACGTCTGGTGGGATGCCCAGACCGAGCGCTGGACCGGCGTGGACGTCCCGGACTTTCCGATCGGCAAGCCCCCGACCGCGAAAGCCCAACCCGGCGCGAGCGGTCTGGATGCCCTCAGTGGGGCCGATCCGTTCATCATGCAGTCGGACGGCAAGGGCTGGCTTTACGCGCCACGCGGTCTGAAGGATGGACCGCTGCCGACCCACTACGAGCCAGCCGAGTCACCGGTCGGTAACTCGCTCTACCCGCGCCAGGAGGGCGCCCCCGCCGCGAAGTATTTCCAGAACCGGGGCGATAACCCGCTCGCTTCGACCGGCGACCCGCGCTATCCTTACGCTCTGACGACCTACCGGCTCACCGAGCACCACCTGAGTGGACCGATGAGTCGCTGGCTCCCCTGGCTCGGCGAGTTACAACCCGCGCTCTTCGCCGAGATCAGCGAGGAACTGGCCGCCGAGCGAGGAATCAAGAACGGCGAGTGGATCACCTTGACCAGCGAGCGCGGCGCGATCGAGGCGCGCGCGCTGGTGACGGCTCGGATGACGCCGCTGCGGATCAAGGGCCGAATTGTCCACCAGATTGGCTTACCGTTCCACTGGGGCTACAAGGGATTCGTCGTCGGCGACATCGCGAACGATCTCACCCACCTCGTCCTCGAACCGAACGTTCGGATCATGGAGACGAAAGCGATTATGGTGAATCTCCTTTCTGGTCGAGTGGCCCGCCGACACCAGCCAGACCTGCGAGCCGGGAAGATCGTCGGCCCGGCAACCCCGGACGGGGAGAACGTCCCGGAGCGGCCACGCCGGACAAAGCCGATGGGTGTCGAGAATGAGTGAATTCCTGGAGCGTTTCGTTCAACCACTCCAGAAGGCCGAGCCACCGGCGCCACGCGCGAAAATGGGGTTCTTTACCGACCAGACGCTCTGCATCGGCTGCAAAGCCTGCGAGGTCGCCTGCAAGCAGTGGAATCAATTGCCTTCCGACGACGTGCGCTGGACCGGACATAGCTACGACAACACCTCGGCGCTTTCCGCGACAACCTGGCGGCACGTTCTCTTCGTCGAAAAACCGCGAATCAATGGGCTTTCGCCAACCTGGCGGATGGTCAGTGACGTCTGCAAGCATTGCGGCAACGCGCCGTGTCAGGAAGCCTGTCCGACCGGCGCGATTATTCGGAGCGAGTTCGACACCGTCGTGGTGCAGAACGACGTCTGCAACGGGTGCGGATACTGCGTCGTCGCCTGCCCGTTTGGGGTGATCGCCCGCGCGCCGGACGATGGCGGGGCACATAAATGTACCCTTTGCTACGACCGGCTGAAGGATGACCGGGAACCGGCCTGCAGCAAACACTGCCCGACCGATTCGATCCAGTTCGGCGACCTGAACGAACTCCGCGCCAAGGCGACTCGGCGGGTGGCCGAGTTGCACGCTCGGGGCGAAACTCGCGCCTACCTTTACGGCGCGGACAAGCAGATGCTGGACGCGGGCCTGAACTCGTTCTTCCTCCTGACCGAGCGGCCGGAGGTCTACAACTTGCCCGCCGAACCGCGCCGCCCGGTCCGCAACAACCTCCGGGGCTACCTCGCCAGCCTGGCGATGGCCGCCGGCCTCTTCGCGATCGGCGCCCTGGCGATGAGATCCAAAGATCGGGAAGCGGGAAACGTCCCATGAGCGAACGCCGTCCACGCTTCTGGCTTCTGGATTCTGGATTCCTCGGATTCTTCCGTGGCCGTTCCTCTCGTCCACCTGACGCGACGGACAGCCCGGACGTGACATCCTACTACGACCTGCCGGTCCTCAAAAAGCCGGTCTGGCACTGGGAAGTCTGGCTCTACTTCTTCCTGGGCGGAATTGCCGCGGGAAGCTACGTCGTCGCCAGTCTGGCGACGCTCTTCGGGGGACCGCGCGCCCGGCTCACCGAGCGGACCGGCTACGTGCTATCGTTCCTGGTCCTTCTCACCTGTCCGTTGCTGTTGATCAAGGACCTCGGCCGCCCGCGGCTGTTTCTCAATATGCTGCGCGTGTTCAAGCCATCCTCGCCGATGTCGATGGGGGTCTGGAGCCTGGTGGCGTTCTCGGGGTTTTCGGCGCTGGCGTTTCTGCGAGAGGTGCTACTCGCCGTCGGCGGTCCGCTCGCGGCGCTGGGACGACGGATTCCCCAGCGAACTCTGGCGCCACTCGGCGCCGGCGGAGCCGGCTTCCTGGCGAGCTACACCGGCGTCCTGCTTTCGGTCACCAGCGTTCCGCTCTGGTCAAAAAGCTTTCTGCTCGCTCCGAGCTTCCTCGCCGCTTCCTTGTCGGCGGCGATTTCCGCGCTGACCTTAATCTTGTCTGCCCAAAAGCCGTTTCCCCGTGACGACCTTGCGCGACTGGAACCACTGAAGCACGCCGCCTTGATCGCCGAGGCCGCCGCGCTCGCCGGCTACCTGGCGATGGAAGGCGAGGCGGCGACGCCGCTGCTCACGCCGAACGGCTACGGCCGCCAGTTCCTCGGCGGCGCCGTTGGCCTGGGCATTCTGGTTCCCCTTGTCCTCGGGCAAACTCGGCTCGCGCGGGGGCGCGGCGTGGCGATTCCCGCGCTGCTCTCGCTCCTCGGCAGCCTGGCCCTGCGCTACTCGGTCGTCATGGCCGGCCATCTCTCGGCGGGCGACGCGAAGGGCTATCTCCGGTGGACGCGGGAAGAGCGATGAGCGTCGGCCGCTTGCGCCAAACGATCCCCCGTAGAGAGACGGGTTGCCGACCCGTCTCTACCTTGGCTTCTTGAGTCGAGGCGCCTGCCGCGGATTCCGCGTTCCTTACTGTCCACTGAACTCTTGCAGCCAGGCGATCAGTTCGTAGACCTCGGCGCAGGACTCGGCGACGTGGCGCGGTCGCTCGGCGTCGTCGGCGGGGTCCGCGGGGTAGCGATCGTTGAAGCGGACCTGGACTGACGTGATGCCGAGCGCGTTCGCGCCGCGGACGTCGCGCGCGAGGTTGTTACCAACCATCATCACGTGGTTGGCCTCGTCCGGAGCGATACCCAGTTTTTCCAGCGCATGAAGAAACATCCGCGGGTCCGGCTTCGAGCACCCCAGTTCCTCGCTGATGGCAAAGACATCGAACGCCTCGAACAGGCCGTGCTGGCGCAACACATTCTTATACGTGCCGGGTCGCGTATCCGCGACGAGCCCGAGAAGAATGCCTTCCGACCGCAAGCGCCGAATGAGGTCGGCCGCGCCGGGAAAAAGCTCGGCTCGGAGCGTCGTCTGGGCCGCGTCCTTCTCCTCGGTCGACTCGATCATCAGGGTATCGCCCAGGTCGAAGAGGACGGCCCAGACGGTTCGCCCGCCGCGCTCGTCTTCCAGCGCGCTCAGGATGGCCTCCAGCCGGGTCGGAATGGCTTCGATCAATTCGTCCCAGCGGCACCAGCGCGCTTGATTCGCGTCCCAACGATGAGAGAAATCAAAACTGGGCACGAAGCCCTTCCGACGTAAGAAGGCATTGGCCAGGCCATCACGACGCGGATTTTTCTCCAGTCGCCCGGCGATTGGTTCGCCAACCAGTAGACCGGACGTCCCGCACTGAGGCCCGGAGCTGCGGACCGCCGCGGCGTGAAAGACTGGGTGCGCGATCAAGAGGTCCGGAGACGCGTGCATGCCGTGCTTGCCCGGCTCGGCGAACGCGACGGGCCGCTCCCACCGCGCCGTCACCCGGCCATCGGCCACCAGGGGGCCGTAGCGACCGTGGGCGCTCGCCTCGGCGTAGAGCAAACGCCCATTGGCGTCGACGTAGCTCCAAACGTGCTCTAGCTCGTAGAGGTGCTGAATGTCCCAATCGGTCCAGAGGGCGTACTCGATGACCGCGTCGGCTCGGCGACCATCCGGGAGGATCAAATTGAGGTAGCGGTTGAAGGTGGGTGAGGGGCCGGGCTTCTGGAGCACCGCGTAGCCAACGGTGTCCGGCCGAAAGGGCTCGGCTCGGTCAAAGAGAATAATCGGGGCGTGGCGCCTGGCAAGATCGAGGTCACTCATATCGCGGCATCCTCCGGCGAGCGTCTCAGCGCAAATGGATCAGCCCGGCGTCGGTCGAAGCGAACCCGCACGCGCGGTAGAAATCGCGCAGGTGGGGCTCGTAGTCCACGTGGACCCACTCCATGCCGCGCTCGCGGGCGACCGCGACGGCGCGCTCGACCAGCGTGCGACCAATACCTCGCCGACGAAAATCGGGACGAACCGTGGGCTCGAGGAGAAAGGCGTGAACGCTGCCGTCCCACGCCAGTCGGACAAATCCGATCAATTCCTCGCCAGCGTAAGCGCAGACGAAGGCCAGCGCCCACGCCAACTCCGGACCGAAGTCGTAAGGCGGCCGGTGGTTCGGCCAGGACTCGGCGTAGAGCCGATCCAACTCGGCGTTGCTAATCGATGGATTCACCCGGTACTCTAGTTCGGCCATTCGTCCCTGCCCGCGGACTTGCTGACGGCATTATAGCCTTGCTAATCCCCGTGGGGCCAGTCGTCTGGCTCTCAGCATATCTTCCTGCCCCAACCCCTAGCCCCCATTCCCTTCGCCCCGGTACGCCAATTGCGGCGATCCTCGGTCCTGCTGTCCTCAGGCAGAGTCGCGGGCAAAGGGAGGTGTGGGGGATGCTGCAAAACCACGCGACGCGGCCGTTGGGGGTCACGCTGATCGCCATCTTACTGGGAATCGACGGGGTTCTGGCGATCATTCAATCTTTGGCGTTTCTCTCGGACATCGTCGCCTTCAGCCTTATGCTGATCTTCGGCATCGTGCTGCTGTACCTGGCCTACGCGATGTGGAAGCTCCAGCCGTGGGCGTGGTGGGCAACCTTAATTCTGGAAGGGCTGAACGCGCTCTTCGCGCTGCTGACGATTATTGCCGTGCCGGTTGCGATTGGAGCCTGGATTAGCCTGATCATCGCGGCGGTGATCATCTACTATCTGTTACGTCCCGAAGTTCGCGCGCTCTTCCATCACCCGCAGGCAACCGGGTAGCGGAACCGGAGTACGAAAAAATGATCTGCCGGCGCGGCAGATCATTTTTTCGTACCCGACACCGATAACTACGGGGTCTTGGGCTCGACGAGATCGCGCATCCGACCGACCAGGGCCCGCAACTCGGTGAACCCCTTGTTCCAGAATGAAGGGTCGGCGATGTCGACGCCGAGATCCTTTAGCACGTCAGCCGGCGAACCGCTGCCGCCACGAGCGAGCAGTTGAGTATAACCGGGGATGAAACTCTTGCCTTGCTCTTTGTACATCGCGTAGAGCGCGAGCACGAGCAATTCGCCAAAGCTGTACGCGTAGCAATAAAACGGCGTATTAATAAAGTGAGGGATGTAGGACCACCCCCAACGATAGTGGTCGTCCATTTCGACGGCGTCGCCGTAGTATCGGCGGTTGGCGGTGAGCCAGTCCTCGCCCAGCGCTTCCGGCGTCAACCGCTCCTTTGCTTGCCGGTCGAAGGCGAACTGCTCGAATCGGGTGAGCACGGTTTGTCGGAAGACCGTGGCGAAGATGTCTTCGATCTTGCCGCCAAGAAGAGCCACCTTGGCCTCTGGGTCCGACTCCTTTTCGAGGAGGCGCTCGAAGACGAGCATCTCTCCGAAGACCGAGGCCGTTTCCGCCAGAGCAAGCGATGGACCATACTCTAACAGGGTTTGACCGCTCGCCAGAAGGTCGTGCAAGCCGTGCCCGAGTTCGTGGGCAACGGTCATGACGTCCCGTAAATGGTTGTTGTAGTTGCAGAGGATGTACGGGTGATGATTCGGCGAAAGTCCCATACAGTAGGCCCCACCGCGCTTGCCAGCCCGCACTTCGGCGTCGATCCAGCGCTCGCCGAAGAAACGTGCCGCCATGTCCGCGAAGTTGGGACTGAACTCGCCAAAGGCATCCAGAACTAGCCTCTGGGCGATCGGGTAGTCACAGGCTTCCGACTTTTCCCCGTAAGGCGCGTACTGGTCGTAGATGGCCAACTTGGGCAGGCCGAGGAGTTTGGCCTTCAGTCGAAAGTACTCCTGGGCGATTCCAGCGTTCGCCTCAACCGCGGTCATCATCGTCTCGACGATCTCCGGGGCGATGTCGTTCGCCTGGTGGCGCGAGGCCATGGGATTCGGATAGTGGCGCAGGCGGTCCAGAGTACGCTTTTCCTGAATCAACGTGTTGTAAATGTACGAAAGCACGTGGTCGTGCTGGCGCAGCACGCCATACTGGGTTTCGTAGGCGTTCTGCCGGGTCGCGCGATCGCCGTCGCGAACCTGGGCCAGGACTTCGTCCAGGGTAGCATCGCGGGTCACCCCGTTTCGGGTCAACGGGAACTTCAGACCGGCGATCAGCTCGGTGAAGAGGGACTGCCAGGCCGAGGAACCCGATACCCGCAACTCGGCGACGATCTTTTCTTCCGGCTCGCTCAACGTATGCGGGCGGTTCTGACGCTCGCGGCGCAAGTAATAGGCGTAAGGCGCCAGCGATGGCTCGGCCAGCAATCGCTCTGCTTCGGGCTCCTCGACCTTCTGCCAGTCCAATTCAAAAAAAAGCAGGTGCGTCTGAACTTCGGTTTCCTTAAGCCGTACCCGCTGGATCAAATCCCGATGGGCCGGCTGAGAGGTATCCGAATCAAAGACCAGATGGGCGTAACCCTCCGCGCGGTAGAGACCTTCGAGGATCTTCTCGAAGTCCACCAGAGCGGCGAGCAAATGCGCCGCGGCGGGACCGCCCGGCACGTCGATCGTTCCACGGTAGGTCTGGGCGAAGGCCTGGGCATCCTTGACCGCCTGGTCCAGCGCGGCGGCCAGTCGAGGGTCGGCCGGACCGGCGAAGAGGTCCGACAGATCCCAGGTCATCGCCGGGACGTTCGTCTCCGGCGCAAGACTCATCTACATCTCTCCGAAGCAAGGGTCTAGCTTCTAAGAATACAGGACGGGAGGAATGAATTCCAGGGACTAACCGGGCTAACCGTCAATCACCGCCCGCCGCGAGTGCGCCCAACCCAAGCCCAGCGAGAAGCGCGAGACCGGCTACCGCCAGCACCACGACGATGGGAACCCCCCCGCTCGCCGGCAAAGTTGCCGCCGCTGCGGGCACCGGCATGGGTGGTGGCGGCGGTGCCGCAGTACTGAAGCGCGCCGCCAACTGACTCTGGAGGTCGACCCCAATGGTACCCAGAGCGCTACCATGGGACTGGCCGTCGGAATGGTAGGCAATTTCAATTCCGTCGCTCGGATTGGGGCAGAATCCGAGAGCGTTCACGACGTGGGCGTTGCCGGCAGCCCCGGCGGCGAAGATGCTATCGGAGCCATTCGGATTGCCCAGAGGGGCACGCTGGTATCCGGCCGTCGTGATTTGAAGCCAAACGAGTTGGTAGAGTCCACCGGGGATCAAACCGCGAAAGTCATTCGTGACCTGCGCCCGGTTCCCGTTACAGACGATCGTCCCCTGGCCGGCCGCGCCGAGCCAGGTACCAAGCGTAAAGCCTAGCGGTTTACCCTGGGCGCTGTACAGCGGCGCGCTCGCTGGGTCGCGACCGGGCGCGGCGGGCCGAAAGCCGGCCAGGTGAGCAATGTTCTCCGGACCGGTGCCAGCGGGCGCCGACGGGTCGGCGACGAACACCTGGGGATCCAGGACGGTTGTCTGCTTTCGTAGAGCGGCGACAAACGCGCCGTGCGACTGGAAAGTGTACGAGAGGGTGTACGACTGCGTGGCCGCTAAGGCGACCCCGGGAACCGCGACGAGCACCATAAACAGACCGATCGACAACCACCAGCGCAAACGCACCTGGATACCTCCCGGGCTTCGAGCGGCAGACGCGCCACGACAAGGATCGCCTGCTCAGGGTTGGATTATAGGCTGCCAGATTCGCGATTCCGGTGAAATTGGCGTAAAATTTCCGAACTTACCGGCGAGGACAAGGCGATGTGTGGACGATTGACCCAGCAACTTTCCAGCAGTGAGATTGCTGATCTCTTCGGAGCCGAGGACCTGGCTCACGACGATGGGCGGCACTACAACGTCGCGCCCACCCAACCGGTGCGGGTTGTCGTCGAGCACGATCAGCGGCGCGCGGTGACCGCCTTTCGCTGGGGGCTCATCCCTCCCTGGGCGCAAAGCGCGTCGGTCGGCGCGAAGCTGATCAACGCGCGCGCCGAGACGGTCGCCGAGAAACCCGCCTTCAAAAACGCCTTCCGCCGCCACCGTTGCCTCATTCCCGCCGACGCTTTTTACGAGTGGAAGGTCGAACCCGGACGCAAGACCCCTTACGCGGTCCGGCGAACCGACGAGCGCCCGATGGCGTTTGCCGGTATCTGGTCCTCCTGGCGAGAACCGAGCAATTCCGAGCGGGTCATCTCCTTCGCAATCGTCACGACCAGCGCTAACCACACCCTGTCGGCAATTCACGAGCGCATGCCAGTCATCCTGCCGGACGATGCCTGGAACTACTGGCTGGACCCGAATGCCGAAGACCTGGGCGCGCTTCAGTCGCTCTTGATCCCCGCGCCGGACGACTCCGTTCTTGCTTACCCCATCTCCACCCTGGTCAACAGCGTGCGCAACGACGGACCGGAGTTGTTGGCCCGAGCTAGCTAACGGACTTCCAACGTCCGGTCGCCGCCGCCGGGGAGTCCGCGATGGTATAATGAGGCTCCTATTCTAGGAGTGGCTTCGGAGGTTCGCATGCGGCTGTCTTGCGTTCAGGAGAATCTGGCGAAGGGTTTAGCGGCCGTGGGGCGGGCAGTAGCCACCCGGAGCACGCTTCCGGTGCTGAGCAACGTCCTCTTGGAAACCGATGGGGGCCGGCTAAAACTCGCCGCGACGAATCTGGAAATTGGTGTTACCTGCTGGGTTGGCGCGATGGTCGAGAGCGAGGGTAGCCTCACAATTCCCGGCAAGTTGCTTGGCGATCTGGTGTCTTCGCTCAGCGCGGACCGCCGGATCAACCTGGCGGCGAAGGGAAACAGCCTACACGTCACGGTAGAGGGCGGTGGATTCGACGCGAACCTGCGCGGGATTCCCGCCGAGGAGTTTCCGGTCATTCCCCAGGTCACCGGCCAGCCGAGTTGGGGCATTACCCCACGCGAGCTTCAAGAAGGACTGAGCCAGGTTGCTTTCGCGGCGGCGACCGACGATACCCGGCCAATTCTCGCCGGAGTGCAGTTCGCTTTTCGGGGGAATAATCTCCACCTCGCCGCCGCCGACGGGTTTCGACTGGCGGTCCGCGAGGTCGAAGTGGCGCAGGCGCTCGGCGAAGATCTGGATCTGGTGGTGCCGGCGCGCGCGGTCCAGGAACTCGCCCGCATCCTCGGCGATCAGGAAGAGCCGGTCGAAATTACGATCACCCCGAATCGGAACCAGGTGCTCTTTCACCTGAACAGCATCGACCTGGTGTCTCGGCTCATCGAAGGCACCTTCCCGAACGTTCAGCAGATCATTCCCTCTCGCTTTGCGACTCGCGTGCTGCTATCGACCAAGGAGTTTGGCAACGCGGTGAAAGTGGCGTCGCTGATCGCCCGGGACGCCAACAACATCGTCAAGATCTCGATTGACGGCGAGCGGTCGCGCGGCCCGGAGGGCAGCCCGGGCTCGCTCATCGCCGCGGCGCAGGGCGATGTCGGGGAGATTGAAAACGAGATTGGTGCGGTGGTCGAAGGCGAGCAAGCCCAGCTAACCATCGCCTTCAACGGGAAGTTCGTCCAGGACGTCCTGGGCGCGGTGACGACGTCCCAGGTGAGCCTGGAAATGAACAGCCCATCCAGCCCCGGCGTGCTCCGCCCGGTCGGTGGTCCGGACCTGACCCACGTCATTATGCCGATGCACCTGACGAGAAAAGAGTAAGAGCGGCAAGTGCCGCTCTTATCCCACTAGTTCGCGGAAGCCGGCGCGAGCGTGGCGACCCCGGGCACCTCGGCTGCGCTCGCCGTTCGCGGGTCTTGCCCGGTTTCTTGTTCCAGGCGAATCACCTGGCAGGGTCCGGTTTCGGTGGCCCATTCGGCGAGACGCGGATCCTGGGTGAAGTAGAAGATTTGGCGCTCCTCGGAGAGATCCTGTAGGACTTGGAGCGCGCTCCGGGTGCGCTCCGGATCCCCGTTGACGAGCGGGTCGTCCAGGAACACCGGAACCGGCTCGCCGCGTTTGCCGAGCAAATCGACGATGCCGACCCGGAGAAGTAGCGCGACGGCGTCCCGCGTGCCGATGCTGACCTGATCCAGGGTCACCATGCCACCACGCTCCGTGCTCTTGAGACGGATGGCGAGCGTCTCCGGTGCAATCTCCACCTGGGAATACCGTCCGGTCGTCACCCAGGCCAAACGAGCGCCGATGCCATTCCCAAGGCGCGGCGCGAAGTCGCGGCGATGCCCGTCGGCAGCCTTCTGAATCAACTCACGGGCCGTATCAACCGCGGCCAGACGGCGCCGCAAGGCGTTGTAGCGGTCCTCGGCGTCGGCCAGTTGCTCGACCAGCACCGCGGGCTCTTCGACACGCCCGATTCGCTCGACGCGCTGGGTCTCGAACTGAGCCAGCTTCCCCTCGATCGATCTCAGCTCCGCCTCGCGGCTGCCCACCAGCTTTTCAACATCCCGCGGCGAGTAGTCAGCATGCACCTTTTCATCGGCCAGTTCGGCTCGCAGGCGGGTGCACTCGGCGGACCAGCTGTCCGGATCCGCGTCGCGAACCAGCGCTTGTCGCGCGGCGGACCAGCGATCGATCTGCGCCCGCAAATCGCGCGAGCGCTCCAATTGCTCCTGAATCTGAGCGATTGTCGTTCGCGCGTCGGCCACCGAACCTTCGTAGCCCAACCGCGCGAGTTTTTCCCGCGCGGCCCGCAGGGCATCCTCCAGCACGTCGCCGGCCTTGGCAGCGGCGTCCTGACGGGCCCGGAAATCCTTCAGGGCGGTTTGGGCACGGGCTTGCTTGAGCAGCAGACTGGCTCGCTTTCTTTGCTCCTCGCGCAGGCCCTCCACGCGCGCCCGGACCGACGCCGCGGCGGTTGCCTGGAGCCCGACGGCTTCTAACGCCTGTTGCGCCCGACGCGCCGCCAGGCCCAACTGATTCTCCCGCTCGCCAACCGCGGCGTCGGCGTCCTCGACCTGACGGTCCAGCACCGTCGCCTCGCTGTGCCAGGTCTCTAAACGGACCAAGATTTCCCGAGCCTCTTTGGGTGAGCGCACCCCCAGCAACCGAAAAAGGTTGCTCTCGGCGTCGTCAAACGCCACTTCAGCCCGGCGCAAGGCTTCCCGGGCTTGCCGGCTCGTGCCGAGTTCCTCGGCGAGGCTTTGCCGGCGATACCAGAGTTGCTCCAATTCGTCGAGGGTCTGAGCGCCAGTGCCAATCATCGCGGACAGGAGGGACGAGCGGTTTTCCTTGAGTTCCCGCGCGCTCACGTCCGGTTGCAGCAGGTGGGGCGCGACCATGAGGCCGAGGATCGTTAGGCACAGGCCGCCCACCAGTACCCCCGGCGCCGCGGCAAGGAAGTACCCGACCCCCATGCCGACAATGCCGAGCAAGAGCGAAACGATCAGGACGCGACGAAACGGTGGCGGATTCACGGCCCGATTGATCTTGCGTTCGATGGAGCGCAACTCGGCGATGCGTTCGGTGGAGAGATTGCGCAGGCGACCGGTCAGATCGTCAAACTCGGCCTTGAGAACCGGGTCGGGCGCGCCATTCTTGGCCTCCTCCTGCGCGTGAGCGTATTCGTCCTCACGCAGGTCGAAGGTAGTGATCGCCTGACGAATCGCCTCGGATTCGAGCCCGACGAGGCTAGCATCGCGATGTTCCTCGATCGATGCCCGGTCGTGCTTGATCGTCGCCACGCGCTCGCGGTGCTGAGCCAGATCAGTTTCGGCACGTTCCCAGACCTGGACGGCGTAACGCGCCGCGTCCAACTCGGATTCGCGCCAGGTTACCGCGGGAAGCTTCTCGAGCTCTTGCTCCGTGTCGTTCAGGTCGGCCTCGCGCGCCTCGCGCTCCGCCTTTTCGCCATCCACGACTCGCCGCGCCTCCGCGGCAACCTTTTCGGCCCGCGCCACCTCGCCGAGGGCGAGCTCCACGGCCTTGATGTCGGCCTCGCTAATCTGACCGGGATCTCCAAGCGCCGTCAGCGCCTGGCGCGCCGCCTTGAGCTGGCGATCGACTTCTTCCAATTCGGCGATGCGCGATTCCAGATCTTTCAAGCGAGCGAGAGTGGCCAGACCTTTCAAGGACGCCAATTCTTCGCGAACCACCGCGGCGCGATCCCGCAGGCGCTGCTCGGTCGCGATCAATTCGCCAAACGACGCCAACGCGTCGCGGATGTCGCCGATCTTTTCCCGGAGCGCCCGGGCCTCCTCTTCGGTTTGCCGCAGCGGACTGCGCTCGATCATGACGGCATCCGGGTTGATTTCGGCTCGCCAGGCGGCCAGTCGTTTTAACGCTTCCTGCGCGTTCCCCTCGCTTCCCGTGGTGTCCGTCAGGGCTTCCAGGCGGGATTGCAGCGCTCGAACGTCGTTCCCTTCGAGAACCAGCGCTTCTTGAGGGACACAGGCGCTGGCCCGGAATACCGCGGGCGACATGCCGAGGTGACGGTCGGCGAAATCGATCCAGCCGTGCCCACCGGTCGCGTACTCGCGAGTGACGTCACTCGCGCCCGGCTCGCGGTAGACTGTCGTCTTGTCGCCCTGCAGGTCGCGCTCGATTCGGTACGCATCGCGACTGGCGAGGGTGAGCGCCAACGCGCCTCCGTAGGGACTGCCGTTCCCGGGCCGATCGTTCTCCCAGGCCGCGGCGCCGGCCCACTGACCAGCGTCCGTGAAGGGCCCGTAAAGAAACGTCTGGATTGCGCGAAGCAGGATCGACTTGCCAGCATCGCTGGGACCGACGATCAGGTTCAGGCCCTTCGCGAATTCGTATTCCTGGTTCAGTAAATGTCCAAAGCCTCGAATTTGGATCCGTTCGAGCTTCACGTTAGGGTAACCTCCTCTCCGCGGAACGCCGCCAGGCCGGTGTGTAAAACATCCTCCCAACGCTCACGATCCTCGGCCGGATCGCTCTGGAGACGGTCCAGCACCATCCGAACAAAAGCCCCACGCGTCGTCGGCTGGGCGGCGAGCCGCCGCAGCTCTTCATCCGGGCGCGCCTCGACGGTCAGCACCACGTCGTAGGACTTCAGCGCTTCGCCGATGACGTCCGGATCGAGGAGATCTCCGTGAAGTTGCCCGACGACCGTCAAGTCCAGATCGACGTCTCTCCAGTCGGCTGCTCGCTCAGCAACTCGCCGACGGAGATCTTCCCGCGTGCTCACGTCACTCACGTCAAGCTGCTCGCGCCGAACCTGGCGGCGGGCGACTTCCAACGGTTCGACATTGACTTCGCTCGGCGAGACATCGTAAAGCAGCGCCCAGCGCGGGCCAACTTCGCTGACGTCCAGGGGTTCCAAACTTCCCGGGTAGGCAAAGCCCTTCTCCCGCTCGATCCGTCCGGCGTGCCGGTGGCCAAGCAGCGCGAAGCGCAGCCCACTCGCCGCGATACTGAACGGCACGAGCGGACCGTAGTTCGACGTGCCCCCCTCTTCGACGACGTCCGCGTGGAACAAGCCGACGTGCACCCCTTTCTCGGCGATGCGCAGGCCGGCCAGGGGCGAGGATTGGCGCTGGGCGGCGCGAAAGGCACACCCCCAGACCTTTCCGTCGCCGATTGCCAGCGGGGTCGGATTCGCGCCGCGGAAAATCTGGACATTTGTCGACCAGGAGACCGTATCGTAGAGGCAGCCGTCACGGAGAGGATCGCTATCGCCCGGTGCAATCAGAATCGGCACGTCCGGGTAACTCGCGAAAGTCGCGCGCAAGGCCTCGCCGACTGACGGCGGGGTGTTTTCAATCTCAAACAGATCGCCCGCGATACACAGGGCGTCGACCCGATGCTCACGCGCGAGATCGAGCACGCGGGTCAAACTGTCGCGAAGTTCCTGTCGGCGGCGGCGGCCCCGCTCGGGCCCTAGCCAGCGAAAGGGGTGTCCCAGATGAATGTCGGCGATGTGGAGCAGGCGCACCTCTGCCTCCCGCGAATACCCTTCGTCGTCACGCCACGCCAGCTTTGGCGGATGTGCCAGTAGCCGCGGCCCCCCGGCAGCACCGGCCAACAACCCACTCTCAGTCTATAGATTCTTTTGCGTTCACCCAGTAGAATCCCGCATGATTTCCGGGTCAGCCTCGTGACGGATGCCAACCGAGTCCTCCGATGGAGGACGGCTACCCGCCGGTTGGTGGGTACTGGGATCGCGCCCGGGCCATCACCGAGAGAGCGAGCCGAGGGAGACAAACGACGTGGAAGAGAGCGCGACATTCTTTAGTGGCGGCTGCAAACTGGCAGGCGACCTCTACCGACCAGATAACCTGGCCCCGGACGAGCCCCGCCCGGGCATCGTCCTGTGTTGCGGCTACACCGGTGTGAAAAACCTCTATCTCGACGACATGGCACGGCGGCTGGCCGAAGCCGGATTCGTCGCGCTCACCTTTGACTATAAAGGTTGGGGACAGAGCGAGGGCGCGCCGTTGCGCCTCGCCCCGTACAGCCGGGTCGAAGATACCCAGGCCGCGCTGACCTATCTATCAATTCAGCGCGGGGTTGATCCGCGCCGGCTCGGCCTGTACGGCATCTCCTACGGCGGATCGACCGCACTGTTTACCGCCGCGATCGATCCGCGGGCGAAGGCCGTCGTCAGCGTGACCGGCGTCGGCAACGGCGCGCGGTGGCTACGCTCGGTGCGCACCCCCTGGGAATATCGCGAACTCGTCGCCCGATCCTTCCGAGATTGGGAGGGCCAGGTGACCCACGGCGCTGGTGAATTGGCCGACCGCGCCGACGTCCTCAAACTCGACCCGCGATCACAGGAGATCTCGGCTCGCACCCGAGCCAATCGCCCCGGCGCGTCGATGGAAGTGCCGTTGGAAATGACCCACGAGACACTGGGCTTTAACCCGGAGTGGATCGTCGACCGCATCGCGCCGCGCGCCGCGCTCTTTATCACCTCGGACTTTGACGAACTCGTGCCCCCGGACGAATCGATCGCCCTCCACGCGCGCGCCGGCTCGCCGAAGAAACTCGTCGTTCTCCACGGCTACGGCCACTACGACGTCTTCACCCCACCCGGCCTGGACAAGGTCATGCGCGAAGCTATTCCCTGGCTCAGGGAGTACGTGTAACGCCTGGCACCATCCTTGCCTCCTCTATTCGGCTTCCCGGAGGTAAGGAACCATGGTTCGGCGACGACAAACCGAGGAGGGGGCGGACAAGAACCGACTGCGAGTGGTGAGCGAGCGGCCCGGGCAGACGCCGATCTTGGATCTGGCTCAGGGCGTGGAAATCTACGCCGACTTGCTCGACCAGGCGCGCCAGCTGCAAGCGACCGTGGAAGAGTTTCGCCTGCGGATCCTCCGTGCCATGGAACGCGACGGCATCGAAACCTTTGAAGTGGACGGCCTCACCGCGACCCGCCAGGTGCGACACTTCCCGCCCAAACTCGACCTCGCGAAAGCCCGGGAGATCCTTCAGCAGGCCGGACGCCTGCGCGAGGCCGAAGAACCGGCCGTCAGCCCGGACAAAGCCAGGCGCATCCTGGATCAGCTCTACGTTCAGGGCAAACTGACCCGCGACGCCATGCCCTACGTCGAAGCCCGCGACGTCGAGGCGCTGATTATCCGTCCCAGTGCTGAAAACAAGGCCGCGTAAGCGGCCCACCGCGGGCGAAACATCCGGGCGTTCGAGCAGACGTCCCTCGGTTGATTCCCGCGTCCGAAGCAGGTACACTAGAACGGACAGCCTACTCGCGCCCGTAGCTCAGGGGATAGAGCAGCTGCCTTCTAAGCAGTTGGTCGGGGGTTCGAATCCCTCCGGGCGTGCCAGTTTTCCCAGTGCTTACACCACATTTCTAAAGACCCCCTACCAGGGGGTCTTGTCATTTCAGCAAGATGGCACCATTTGGGCACCGAAGCTTAGTGGTGCGTTCCTCAAGACGAGTACAGATATTTCGCGTTCATGTACCGGACTGGCGAGCCAGCAGAGGAAAGCATGCTGACTACGGCGATTCGCTACAGCATTGATAATCTATTCTAAATAGCGTTCACTTATCCAGTTGTGGAGTGGCGTATCGTGGTGCTGCGTGTTTATTGTGACGAGAGTCAACAAGGTAAGGTCTTTTCCATCGGTGCGTATCTCTTTACTGAGCAGGATGCCACGCGGTTTGAGCAGTTGTCGGGAATGGCGCTGAAATTGAAGGGGCTTGAGCGCTTCCACGTGACCGACTTTGAGGCGTCGAGAGGCCCCTACGCCGGATGGGACAAGGCGGACCGAATCAACTATCAGCGTCATTTACTGGATATTATCCGAACGAACACACGGGCAGCGTTTGCCGTCGCGGTTGACCTTAGCGGCTATGAGCAGGTCACGCAGGACGATGAGGTTTCGCAACTAGGATGGCAACCGTTATAGCCGGCTTCGCTCGCATCATCCCGACTTTTCTTGCCGTCCTCGGACGGGTCCGCCGCGACGTCGGTACAGTGCTGCACCATTTCAGCTCGATGACGTAGTTGCGATGCAGCTTGGTGCCGATGTTCAAAAGGCGGTTGTCGACCTTTCCCTCCGGTCCAACCTCCCGAAAGGTAACCTGGCCATCCGTGAACTGGACATCTCCACATCACGCACCTCAGGATGCTGCCTGAGCCGGTGACCAAGGCTCCAGGGGAATTACCGCTTTATGCCAGCCAGACCATTCTTGATGCCCTCGGTCGCCCATCGAGCCCAGGGCAAGGTGAAGAACTTGAACCCCTTATCCACAAAGAAATTGGGCTCCATCTCGGGTGGTATGAAGTACATCCCTGGCACTACGCCGTGTCGCTTGCACGCCGCAGCAATGGTATCTAACCCCTTCTGGTACGTGTCGGACTCATAGTCGAGAGGTACCTCAAGTTCGATGGAAAGATCGGACGGGCCAATCAGGAGGACATCGATCCCCGGAACATCGAGAATCGCATCAATGTTCGCGATCGCTTGCCGAGTCTCAATCATCGGAACGATCAAGAGATCATTGTTTACCGTGCCCATATAATGGCGGTAGTCTCTCGTCTCACCCCATTCACCACGGACGCCTGCGTTGCTCCGCTCACCATCTGGGGAATATTTGCAGGCCCTCACCATCGCCCTGGCCTCTTCTGGGGTGTTGACCATAGGCACAACGATGCCCCTCGCACCAGCGTCCAGAGCGAAGCAGATGATGTCTGCGCGGTTCGCACTCACGCGGATGATCGGCGTCGCCTTCTTGCCGCGCATCGACTGGATGGCTGGGATTAACTGCTTGACCTCGACGGGTGAGTGCTGAGTATCAAAAAGCAGAAAGTCAAAGCCGGCATCCGCAAGCATGGCCATATCGCCAGTCGCAGACCCAGCCGTTCCGATAGCGGTCTTTCCCGATTTAACAAGATCTTTCACCGCGTTCAATTTGCTATGACCTCCGGACTACAAAATTAAGATTCGGGTCCGTGATGTTCCCAGGGGGTCGGCACGATCTCCCAAACTGAACTCTATTCCCACCTGCGCCGAAGCCAGGCCGCGTTTGACTCCGCTCATTCTAACGGACGCTGCCTCGCCCTGGCAAACGGCAGGAGGAGTGGCCCAGGCGCTCCGAAACCACTTTCGGATGCACGCCCGCTGCCAGGAGGAACGTCGCCGAACAGTGGCGCAGATCGTAGGGGCGGATTCTCTTCACTGCCGCCTTGTCACAGATCCGGTGAAAAACGGTGTGAATCCGCTTATCCTCCAGCGGCGTTCCTACCTGGGAGGGAAACACCAGATTGAACTGCTCCCATGCTTCCCCCAGGAGCTTGCATGGCTCAAGCTCCGCCTGAGTTTCCGCAGGAGTTCGACGATATTCTGGTCGAGAGCGACGGCGCGGGCTCCGCTTGCCGTTTTGGGAGCCTTGACGACGCGCCCGACCTTGTTGATCCGCAGGGTGTTCTGGCGCACCCGAATCGCGCCTGATTCAAGCGCACGGCGAGGCGGTGCTGCCGAAGGGAGGAGACCTCCTGGGCGAGGCAAGCGGCAAGGAAGACAACGTAGCCCTGACCTGGGCTCATCGCGTCCTGGGCGATGGAAGCGTAGCTGGCCCGCAAGCCAGGGAGTTTCAGCCCGCGACAGTACACATCAACCAATGCTTGGGTCGGATCGGACGTTGTGCTCATCGTCCCACCTCGGCAAGGAGTTGGTTGTACTGGCTGAGGGTAGGCGTCGGAATCTCCCTGTGCGCCGTCTCGCCGGCACGACAATCGGCGGTGGGGCCAGCGGGGTACTCTAGTTGAGCAGAATTTGGCGAATGGCCGAAGCTTGGAGGCAATCCCGACGCAGGGCATCCTCCAACGCGATCGTGAGTTGCTCGGTTGAGAACTCGCGGTGCAGCAGCAGGCCAGCGGCGAACTCCCGACTAGACAGAAGTCAACTGGCCAGACTGACCAAACCCAGACCTACCTGGGTAGTTACAAATTGCCGGGGATAGGTGTGACGAGGTAGAGTCGACCAAAGAGTGAGCAAGCCCCGAACGAGGAGATACCCATGACCTATCGACGTCGTGGCCGACGGAACGGGTCGGCGCTCGTGATGACCGTTACCGCCTTCAGTCTCGGCACCATCGGAGCGACCGCCCTCCTCGTTGCGGCGTTTCTTCTCGTCGCACCCCATCGTGCCTCGACTCAACCTTTGCTCCACCGCTTCGATCACGTTGTTTCCCTGGTAACCGCGCATACTGCTGAAGCCGTACCCTTGCTTCCGTCCCCAACCTTTACTGTTGTCGTCACTACTCCGGTTCCGCTCGCCGCCATTCCGTCTCCCCAGCCGGTCGCTCAAGCCTACCTGAAGGACTGGGCGACGGGACACTATCGGCAAATGTACCAATTGCTCAGCAGCCAGGCGCAAGCTGCCCACAGCGAAAGCTGGTTCACCGACTGGTATCGGCAAGTAACCCAGACGGCGACGATCACCAAGATCCAGACGACGATTCTCTCGACTCCCACGGTCCCCAAGGGCGCAGGCGATGGCGCCTCTCTCCAGGTGCCGGTGCAGGTGGTGTTTCACACGATCCTGGTTGGAAGCTTTACGGAAGAAAATAGCGTGCCCGTCGTCATTCAAAAGGGTCAATGGCGGGTAGATTGGTCCCCCTCGCTCTACTTCAACGGCCTGGGCGCTCAGGATGCCGTCCGGATGTTCCCTCTCAATCCCACCCGAGGAAGTATTCTCGACCGGAAGGGGCGGCCTCTGGCAATGACGGGTTACGAAGTCACGATTGGGGTGGTTCCCGGCCAGCTGGCTAAGGGTGGAAAAGAAGCGCAGACCCTCCAGATAATTGGCCAGTACTTGCATCAGACACCCGCCCAGCTTCAAAAGATCTTCGCCAATCAGCCCGCCGGCTGGTTCATCCCGCTCGGGAACGTCCCAGCCTCCCAAGAAGCGCAGGTCGACAAGCAGCTCAACCCTCTGCCCGGCGTCCTCTTGCGACACACGCCAATTCGAACCTATCCGCAAGGGACCGTCGCCTCCCATGTCGTGGGCTACGTCAGCCACATCACTCCGCAAGAGCTGAAACAGCTGGCTCCCGAAGGCTACACTGCCGATGACATCGTGGGCCGGGCCGGCGTCGAAAGCTGGGCCAACAGTCAGCTCGCCGGACGAAAGGGGGGCATCCTCGCCATCGTCGGCTCAGATGGCTCGGTCATTTCGATCATCGCCCGTCGGAACGCCGTAGCTGGCGATAACGTCGTATTGAGCATCGACCTCGATATCCAAAAGGAGGCGGAGACAGTCCTCCACAACCTGGCGGGGAGCGTTGTCGTCCTCGATCCCCGCACCAACGCGGTCCTGGCGATGGCCAGCTATCCGAACTTCGATCCCAATCAATTTGTGACCGGCCTAACTCCCCAGCAGTGGCAGGCTCTCAGCACCAATCCGAATCAGCCATTCCTCGATCGGCCGGTGCAAGCCGCCTTCGCAACCGGCTCGATCTTCAAACCAATCACCATGACCGCGGGCATGGGGGCCCTGGGGATCCAGCCGTCGCGTATCTTCGATTGTAACTACTGGTGGAACGGCCCGGGGGGATTACACCTGCACAACTGGCGTGTCGAAGGCAATCTCAACCTGATCCAGTCGATCACCGGCTCCTGCGATCCCACGTTCTACCAGATTGGCCTCGAGCTCTGGCAAAGGAACCCGTCGATCCTCTCGCAGTACGCCACGGAGTTCGGTTTGGGGCAGAAGACCGGCATCAATGGGGTCAGCGAGATCTCGGGCCTGGTCCCCAGCCCGGCCTGGAAGGCGGCGACCTACCATCAGCCGTGGTACGCCGGAGATAGCGTGGAGCTGGCGATTGGCCAGAGCTACCTTCAAGCCACTCCGATGCAGATGGCCAATATGTACTCGGCCTTCGCCGCCAACGGGCTGCGGCGCAGCCCACTGCTGGTCCAGAAGATTGTCACCCCCCAGGGCCAGGTGGTTCAGACCTTTACCGCGAAGACCCTTGGCCACCTGCCGGCCTCGCCGGCGACCCTGGCTGCGATCAAGCAAGGTATGCTCGGGACCACCAGCACGCCCCTGGGCACCGCTTACTACGCCTTCAGCACCTACAAGCACCCGATGGAGGTAAAAACCGGCTCGGCGAGCAACCAGGGCCCGCTGGCGCACGCCTGGTTCGTCGGGTATTCGCCGCCGGACAATCCGCAGTACGTCGTCTTAGTCATGATTGAAGGACGTGGTGAGAGTATGCAAATCGCCTCGCCGATGGCTCGTCAACTGATGGACTACCTCTGGCCGAATAACGATCCGCAGCCCCCACCGCGCTGAGAGGAAGCTGCCTCTGCCGTGATCGCCGACTCGCTTAATGCCCCGTCAGGGCGTGGGAACGGCGACCTGGACGTTCTTGATGAAGTGTGAGTTTGCTACTCTGGTCTGGGCTGACAAACGCACCGGGTGTAGGGGGTCTTGTCATTTCGGCCATTTGGCACCATTCTCAGGTACCAGGATCGCTGGCGCTCTCCGGACGTGCAGCGACAAACGACAAGGTAGTCGGAGGAATCCCATGACTCGTGCTCGCCTCCGCGACCTCGGCATTTCCGTGGGCCTGCTGACGCCGGGGCCCAACAACGCGATCACCGATGTCCCGGGCGTCGCGGTTGGCCACACCACCCTGATCGAAGGAACCGGCCGACACGTGCCGGGGCAAGGACCGGTGCGCACCGGGGTGACGGCGATCGTGCCTCATTCGGGCAACTGCTTCGAGCAGCGCGTGCCGGCCGCGATCCACGTTCTGAATGGAGCCGGCGAGATGACCGGTCGCGCACAGGTGGAGGAGTGGGGCGTGCTCGTCGCGCCGATCTACCTAACCAGCACGCACAACGTGGGGCTGGTCTACGACGCCGCGGTGGAATACGCGCTCCAGAATACCCCGGCCATCATCGAGCGCAGCAGTTTCGTCATCCCGGTTGTCGCCGAGTGCAACGACGGTGGGTTGAACGATTCGTATGGGCGGCACGTTCAGAAGGATCACGTCTTCGCCGCCTTAGCGACAGCACGCGGCGGGAAGGTCGACGAGGGTTGCGTCGGAGCGGGCACCGGGATGATCTGCTACCAGTACAAAGGCGGCATCGGGACCTCCTCGCGGCGAGTGCCAATTCCCGGCCGCTACACCGTGGGAACGCTCGTGCTCGCCAACCACGGCTCGCGGGAGCACCTTTCGGTCGCGGGCGTTCCGGTGGGGCGGCTGAGCACGGTCCGCTATCCGTCCTGGCGACCGGCGCGCCCTCCGGAGCGCGAAGGCTCGATTATAATGGTCGTCGCAACGGACGCTCCGCTCCTGCCCAGCCAGTTGCGCCGGCTGGCCGTCCGAGCGTCGCTCGGTCTGGCCCGAACCGGAACGATAAGCGGCCACAGTAGTGGGGACATCACCATCGCCTTCTCGACCGGTAACCTCATCCCGCTCGATTCCGCGGAGCCAACCGACACCTGGCGCGCGATCCGCGATCAACTCATCAACGACCTCTTCCAAGCCGTCGTCGAGTCAACGGAAGAGGCGATCCTGAACGCACTCACTGCCGCGCACACCCTGGATGGTCGCGACGGCAGGATCGCCGAGGCCATCGACCTGGATGAGTTGCGGAAGCTGGTTCTTCGCTGAAGGCGACTGCCCGGATCCGGGCGCCAGTGGCCCGCCCGACTTGTCATCGCTCAGGTCGTGGCCACGCCACCAAAGTGTGCCGTTCACAGCCCCGTCAGTCGTGCTAGACTAGCCTCGGTTTCGATTCAGATGATGGTCCAACGGCTATTTACACCCGAGGAAGCGGCGGCGATCTTCGGCGGCACCGCGGTCCGCGCCCTCACGGGAAAGGATGGATCCGATGACGATCGGAATTGGCTACGGCATGGCCGCCTGGTGGCGCGACGGGCACCCCGAAAACATCTACCGGGGGCTGGACGAGATTTCGCTGGCCGGGTTCGACGGCGTGGAGATCTTCGGCGCGCCATACCAGACATTCGTCAACCGACCGGCCCATTTCCGGCGCTTGCTTGAGATGCACGGCCTGACCCTATCGAGCGTGTACACCGCCTATACCTACCTCGACATCGCCCGACGGGCGCAGGAGGATGAGGAGTTTCGGCGCGTGGCAGCATTCGTCGCCGAGGCCGGCGGGAAGTGGATCGTGCTCGACGGCGGCCACAAGCCGAACCTGCGCAGCGCGGACGATGTGACCGACGACGACGTGGCGGTCGTCGCGGACGCGGCGAACCGCTACGCGAAGGTGGCGCGGGAGCAGGGCCTGTCGCTCGCCTGGCACCAGCACTGGGGCGGCATCTTCGAGTGGTCGGCGCCCTTCCACCGCTTCATGGCGCGGACGGATCCGGCGCTGGTCCACTTCTGCCCGGACACTGCCCAACTCGCCATGGGTGATTACGACGTCCTACAGACGTTCGAGCGTTACGCCACGCGGATCGGCTACGTGCACTTCAAGGACCTCGCCCCCAACCACGACTGGGTGACGGCCGCTCGACACGGCGGGCCGCAAGGGCCACGCGACAGCGGAGGGTACCACGTCGACTCGCGGTGGCGGATGGTCGAACTGGGTCGCGGGCAGATCGACTTCCCCGCGCTCCTGGCGGTCCTGCAGCGGGCGGGCTTCGACGGCTGGATCGTGGACGACATGGACTACTCGGCCTACAGCACCCTGGAGAGCGCCACTGCCTGCCGCGACTACCTGCGGGAGGCGCTGGCGCTCACCGGGCGCAAGCACGACGGAGGACAACGGTGATCAGCGACGTCCATCAGCACCTCGGCCCCGCCCGGGTCTTCGGGCTGAACAGCGAAAAAGCCGAGAGGAAGGGATGGGGATGATCACGCTCCACATTTATCTCACGACGAAACCCGGCCAGGGTGCCGCCCTGGAGGATCTCTACCGCCGCGTGTATGTGCCAGCGATCACGAAGCAGGTTGGTTTCCGCTCGACAACGCTGCTGCGCGCCTCTGGCTCGGAGATGCGGTACGAGATCGACATCACGTTCGAGACCGAGGCCCAGCGGCAGGCATGGGCGGAGGGGGCGGACCACGCCGAGACGTGGCCGCGAGTCGTCGCCCTCTGCGCGGACGTCAGCGCGCAGGGCTTCGATATTCTTGCCTGACCGCCAGGGTCGGGTTACCGCTCGCCTACGAAGGTGGATCAACCCAGGAGGAGAGATTGAGTCGATGAGTGTCCACGTTTTCTCGCGACAGATATCCGAGCTGGTTGATCCTGAAGGCGAGGCGGAGCGGCTCGCGACCGGCTTCCTCTTCACCGAGGGAGCCCTCTGGGATTGGCGCCGCGAGTGCTTGCTGTTTAGCGATCTGGCTGGCGACGTGATGCGAAGCTGGTCCGAGCACAGAGGCATCGTCGAAGTCCGTAAACCTTCCGGTAAGTCCAACGGCCTGACGTGGGATATCCAGGGTCGGCTTGTTGCCTGCGAGCACGTCGGACGGCGCGTTACGCGCACCGAGGCCGATGGCTCGATCATCGTCCTCGCATCGGAATGGGATGGCAAGCCCCTGAACAGCCCGAACGACGTCGTCGTCAAGTCCGATGGCGCGATCTACTTCTCGGATCCCCCGTACGGGCTGGCGGAGTTCTACGGCATACCGCGCCCGCAAGACCTGCCCTTTCAAGGGCTCTACCGGATCTCGGACGATGGTGAGCTTAGCCTGCTCGTGGATGACCTCGTGAGCCCCAACGGACTTTGCTTCACGCCCGACGAGTCGCGGCTCTATGTCGCCAATACGGAAAGAATGCAGGTTCGGGTCTTCGACGTTCGTCCCGACGGCACGCTTGCCAACAGCCAGGTGTTCTTCGATTACCGAACGCGCCCACCCGAGTGGGCCGGTGTCCCGGACGGAATGAAGCTAGACGAGCGGGGTAACCTGTACGTCACCGGTCCCGGCGGTATCTGGATCATCACTCCCCAAGGTGAGCCGCTCGGAGTCATCCGGCTCCCGGAGGGGGCGAGCAACCTGAACTGGGGCGGTACGGATTGGCGGACGCTCTACATCACCGCGACCACCTCGATCTACCGGATTCCGATGAGGGTCGGAGGGAACAAGGTACCTTACATGACACGCGGTGAGATCGGTCAAGTGAGTTGCTAGGCAGTCATTGAGGCCGGCTGGTGCAGAGAGACTCCTTCACCAGCATTGAGCATCGACGTTGGTCACTCCAGCGCTGCCGCGAAGCAGCCGAGACGCCGGCCCAGATCTTGCGAATTTCGTCCCGGTTTCTGCCCAAATCGCAGGGATTTGGAGATAGTGAGGAGGCAGCGGGAGATCGGGCGGGAAAGGCTGGATTATCGAGGAGTTACGGGGAATGACGGGATCCGTTCCTCGCCCTGCGGCCCGCGAAGCGGATTCACACCCCCTCGGGTGGTTCCTCGTGCTCTCTCGTCCCCGCGTCACGGCGGCTTGCCGGATCCCGGATTGAGACTGGGCAGACTCCTCCCGGGCTTGATCACCTCACGCCCTCCGCCAGGAGGTTGGCAGAGTGATGGCACGCCGCAAACTCTGGATCACCGGATGCCCCAACGCGGCGAGGAGTTCCTCGACGTGGAGCACCGCGTAGCAATCGTCGATGACGACAACCATCCCTGGCCCGCCCAAGGCGAGATTCAACGCACGGCGAAGGCGGCGAATCCCATAGCCGACCAACTGGCGACCTGCCGCCTGGCAGTACAAGGCGACGACTTGCTGGGCGAGGAGGGTGAAGCCCACTCTCCCGCGGACGATTGCCTCCGAGCGGCCCCAGGGATAGCGCTCCAGTAACCAGCCTTCCTTCAATTCGTTGAACCCCGCGTTCTCGATCCACCAGCGGGGTCGATACGCTTCGTAGGTCTGCCACCCCTCCGCCCACGTCTTGGTACTCACCAACGCCAAGGTTGCTTTCTCGGGAGGAAGGAGCGGCTCCAACTGCCGGACGAAGCTCACGCTGAGCGTTGCCTCGGCCATGCCCAGTTCCTTAGCCTTCGCCTGATAGCTGTCCCATTCAGTCAGATCGTGCGCCACGGCGACCTCGACCGTGCGGGTCTCCTTGTGGCCGTCGAGGGTGCGCGTCTGCCGCCGTTTCTCCCACCGATCCCCCGCCACCTGGATCACTTGCCGCCCCTCGGCAAACAGCAGCCGATCTTCCGGTAAGCGCACCAGACCATCACTTCCGGTCGCTTTGAGCCAGGCGAGAAACGGTCCATCGGCGTAGAAGGCGTCGGCGATCAGCAAACTGATCGCCAAAGGGCCCGCAATCTTGCGCACCCGCTCAACCAGT
>Ga0080006_1145833_pt1 | contig 161089 bp, 128 predicted proteins | sample RS3BMetagenome_FD_69209 | JGI IMG/M metagenome (GOLD analysis project Ga0080006, IMG submission 69209) | Ferric oxide microbial mat and aquatic microbial communities from Rainbow Spring, Yellowstone National Park, USA - RS3B (SPADES... ...
CACGTGAAGCTTTCCTCGATCCGAATCCCTCAGTGGTATGGCAAAGCCGCTCTGCCTCTATGATGCATCGGCATCAGCCGTATAAGCGCTTTTGCTGGAGGTCAAAGCGGGCACTCGGCGCACTTTAGTACTCACAAAACGATCCGTATATCCGAGAGGAAGTAAGCGTCATGGAACTTGAGGATAGGGTGCATCATGATGGACACTTTTTCGATTATTAATCCACATCCCGCAATTTGCGATCCAAGTACAATCTGAGCGTTTTGTCAAACCGAAAAGAAATCACCATGGCTGCAGACGCCCCCGGCGTGCTCACGAGTTGTTCAGCTCAGCGCCTCTATGGTTCCAGAAGGTGCTTGCTCTGCCAAGGAGCTCACTGAAAACGACCAACTCCGCCAAATATATGCAATTTACTATGGCAACCGCAAAGCAGCAGTCCTTGCCGTTGCCCAGCGTTACCGAGTTTTTGACTTTTTAGAAGCCCGCGAACCGGCCGGAGCAACCCTCGATGATATCGTGCAAGCATACGGCTTTTCAGTTCGCGGAACGAAGGCGCTACTGCTTGCACTCGAGTACCTGAATCTGGTAAAGATTGCAAATGATCGCTACTTCTTAGCACCGTCCAGTCGACAGTTCTTGGTTTCCACTGCACCAGAGTCTGTCGCTGGCTTGATCGACCTGGAGTTCTCGGAGTTTATCACACCGAGCGCCCTTGACCAAGCTTTACGTTCCGGACGACCACAAGTCTACGACGCTGTACCGGACGTATGGCAACAACACCAACAGGATACAGAGCGCTGCGTCCGCTTCACAGCTGCGATGCACGCTATCAGCAGTGGACCCGCTCGTGCTATGGTCCAGAGGCTCGCCCTCGAGCCGCACTGGGGCCTGCACGCGTCGCTGGCAACGCGACCGCATCGTCTGCTTGATGTCGGTGGTGGCAGTGGCTGCTATGCCATCGAATGGATGCGGCATGCACCTGTACCTAACAGCGAAGCCGACGTGCTCGAGACGCCAGCCTGCAGCCGCGTGACCCAGCACTACATCGACGAGGCCGCTTCGAGCATCCAACCGAATCGTATTCGCGTCCTGCCCGGTGATATGTTCACAGAAGAAGCGTACGGTGATGCGAATAGGTATACGCACGTCCTGCTCTCGCAGATCCTTCACGACTGGCCAGTGCGTAGCGAGGCGTCGTCCGCACCGCGGCGAGATGGCGAACGCCTGGTAGAACTTGCGTGGCGGGCGCTATCTCCTGGAGGTGTCCTTGTTGTTCACGAGAAACTCGTGCACGATGAAGACTCCGCCATGGTGACTATAGATATGTTGCATTGGACCCAGGGTCAACAGTACACAGAGGCGATGATGCGGGAGCTGTTACGCGATGCGCATTTTATCGAGGTGCGCTTTCGGAAGACGCCTCACACCTACTGGTGGCTAGCCCTGGCGCAGCGACCATTCACCTCGAGTACGTAGTCCTGCTGCAGAGAAGCAGGCGATGACGAATCGGTACCACTGGGAGGTTAACAGCAGTATCCACCGAAATCTTGCGTATATTCAGAGGCGCACACACCCCATACCTAGCATTATGACGCAGAGGTACTGCATACATTCCCGTTGTGTTGCAGCTTGTCGCTTTACACGCACCAATTAAGGCAGCTCAGATACCCGGTGCCCCGGCCTGCCCGAAAACGCCGAAGCGTGTGCACCGTGCGGCATTAGATGCATTGTCGTGCGGTTGTCGCAACAGCGGATACAGCGGACGCGCACACCCCTGTCTTGTATCCGTGGTCAGCGCCGCGTATCGACTCTACGCCAGCTTAGGTGCCTTGATCCGCCTAGGTACATTGCACCAGCCCAGGAGCCTGCTGCTCCGCAGCGGCCTCCGTACCGTTCGTATTGCCTCTGCGGACTGCACACTAGGCCTCTGGTGCGGATGCAGTGACATCGCTGGCGCTGCCTACCTGTAGCGCTCTGGGTGACGTCTCCCGCAGCGCCGTATCGATCGTGTAACCAAAACGCTCTAGGATGGACTTCACTTCCGGCTGTAGAAGTACGCTACGTTCCGCCACTGCCAATTGTTGGAGAACAGCGAGCACTTCGGGATCTGCGCTCTGCATCAGCGCAGATAGCGTCAAGAGCGCTTGGCGTCGAACGTCGGCTTTCTGTGCGCCCAGAGCGAGTCGCGCAAGACGCCGACAAAAGATGCCTCCCTGGTACGCACTGAGCGCGTCTCGGAATCGCGCACTTGCTTCGATCATTTCTCGGTAGGGGCCGAGAATGTATTCCGCATGACACGCGGAAGAGCTCTGGTGTTGCAGCGGCAACCACTGGGAGCCACTGGCTTCGCAGTTCGAGTCTGCGATCTTTGCGGCAGCTGTCACTGGAGCACGCGGCGATCTCGTTTCAGCGTTGCAGAAAGGTAGCTCTGCGAGCACCTGCAAGAACGTTGAAACGGAGCCGGCGTCAGCAGATAGCGGTTCGTGAGGCAGCAGCAGCAGCACATCTTCGATCTGTCGAAGACTGGTTTTGCTGGCATGCATCCAAGTCACCAGCGATTCCAGGATCGCCTTCTGGTGCGACGTCAACAGGTGCGACACCCGCATGTCATCGTCTCTGGGCGACGCGTCGGGTGCGGTGATGCTCGCTCCGCGCTCCGACAGCGTGTTTGCTGCGCTTGGGGGTCGCGTGGCGGCTGCTGCAGGCGCTAGCGATACCGCCTCGGCCTCCTTGGAAGCACGTAGACGCTGTTGTCGAACGACAGTGCCCAGTAATTCCCCGATCAGGAAGCCGGTGACACCATTCTGCCACAAAACTTGACGAATACGCTCTGAGCTGCAGTCCAAGGCACACAGAATCTCGATAGCGAAACCTCGCAACGGATGTTCGCCGCTTTGACCAGGAGCGTCCTCCGAGCATGCAGTGCCTGGGTGGATCCGGTTAGAAGCGGCACCCGTGCCCGATGGCGTCTGTGATACAGGTCCAGTGCCCGCGATAGCTCCACCGCCAGCACGGGCCAGCTGCAGCAGATAGCGTACCAGCTTGCCATTGTGTGCACAAACTGCTTCTTCCTGTCGTTCTCTGGTCTCCAGGGGACCTCGCAAACGACACAAATTGAAAAGGGTGATGATGATGCGCCCATCGAGCAGCATGCTGTGCTCCAGCATGCTCACCAGGACGGTGATCGCACCCGAAGTTTGCAGCGCCCGATGCGACTCCTGATGACCACTCAGATCGCGGAGCGAATTCAGGACACTCAGCTGATCGCGCTGATCTCTCAACGCCGGCAGGATATGCACAATGGGTTGAAGGACACTGCGGCGGGCCATGTGTTTCTCAATGACCGAGTCTGCTGGCGGAAAGAGTAGCCATAGCTCCACGAGGCGGCTAACCAGGTGCTCGACGTGCTCCTCGTGCAGCGCGTGCGTCTGACGCGCTTTGGTCGGCGATTCGTGATCCAGCTTCTGCTGCTCAACACTGGGAGCCGGTTTGTGCGCCAGCCATTCAATACACCATTCGAGCGCCTCGGACAGGCGATCCAGAAACCCGTCCCGAGCTAGCAAACGGCAGATATCATGGCGACGACGCTGACTTTCCGTCTGCATCACGAGCGCCACCCCGCGCAGCGCAATGAGCGTCATTTCCCAGTAACGGCTAAAGTCGGGTTCGAGCAGGTGCACAAACACGCGCAGCCCTCGACTTGCAATGAAAGTTTCGATGAAACGAACATCGCTCTCATCAAGCACCGCCGCGGTGTCCAGCCTTTTCTGGTTGTACGCGAAAGCGAACGTTCTCCGATCGGATGCGGTCTCGGAGCCCGCGTCCTGGGCACTGGGCGCACACGCAGCCTTGCCCTCGTGAACGCCTACATCTTCAACATCAATGTGCAGCATTTTGGCAAGCAAGTGCGCACTCTGCATTCGAACACGATCATTATAAGTTCGAGCGGAGAATTCTACCAGAATTGGGACTATTCCTGCAATACAGAGGTGCTCGCGGAATGCGCGCCCTTCGGCCGTCGAGTCTGGCACACCCGGCGTCGTGGCCGCTGCCTCGTTCAGAAACGCTAGAATCCGCTCAACGAGCACCTGCTCTTCAATGCCAGATGCATCTAATACTTCCATCAGCGGAATGAGCAGGTGGTGTGTCACCAAGTAGAATCGCTGGGGTTGAACTTCTCGGAAAAGCTCCAGGATAGAGTTGGCTGCCTCTACAGCGCGCTGCTTGGAGTCGCCGAGCGTGAGGTCAGCCCGCACCAATGCGGAAATCTTGCGACTGATTTCCTCCCATACCAGACGTTCGTAGCGATCTCGAGGCAACGAATCGGAGTGTCGTAGCTTGCGTTCGCTTCTTCGTCGCTGCCGGGGAATAGCATTTGCATCGGTATCGGCATCGGCAGGCTCGGTGGGTTGCAGTCGAGCCGCTTGCGAAACGTCGCCAACTTGGACGAGTGTTGAGGCTGTTGGTGGATTCAAGGAATCTCCTTCGCTCTCAGCAGATGAGATTGAAGGTGACGAGAACAAAGACAAGGATTGGCTCTGGTATCCAACATGTGGAAACGAATGTCTCAGAGACAAGGAGCGCTCCCGCGATTGCCGCAACCTGGATCTTGAGACCGGAGATGACGTTCGATTCCGGGAGCGATCCCCAGCGACTTCAGAGTCCGGTGTAAGGTCCGGCGTATCCGTTTCCGAGTCGGTCTCATCCGAACTCGGCATGTCTACGGATACAGAGAATCTCGTTGTGTGGAGCGACTGCCGCCATCGCTGCAGCTCCTCCAGAAGCAGGTCCTCGTTCTCGATACCTAAATCATCGTAGGTCTCTTCCTTTTCAGCAAACATCTCAAGGGTCTCCACAGAGATGCGAACTGGGGGCGCGCTTCCTGCTATGGATCCACGTTGCTTGTCGTGATGCGCACTCGTCTGGGGATGATCGGTGCCCACGGAGGATTGCTTCATCGATGCCGGGGCCGCATGCGGCGCCATAGAGGCCAGCAGCGCTGCTCTGCGCTGGCTGGGGACTCCATTCGGATCCGCGGTGCCTCCAGAGACTCCGTCTTGGTGTTCCTCAGCTGGGCGCGATAACCGCTCCGTCGTCGGCGCTTTGTTTCCGAACGCAGCCAAATCCTCGGCAGAGCGCAGCGTCATGCTGTCGAAATCCTCCGCAATGTCTGGTTCCTCTTCGTCGAGATCCTCGGCAGCCGGTGCATCATCGAGTTCCTCGTCCATGAGCGAATCCTCCGATGGAACTTGCACATTCACTGATTTCGGAGGCGGCACCGGTAGGTGTGGAACTGGCTCGTTCTCGTGGTGCGATGCAATCGCGCTGTGCTTCGAGGAACCTCTTCGATGTTTCTGCTGCCGCCTTGGTTGGTTGCCAGGATACGTATCGACCGAATCTGACTCGTCCGAATCGCTCGACGCTTCCATGAGTCGGGATTCAGCTCTCTTGAGCTCGCTGGTTCGCTTTACCAGCCACGGATGCCGAAGCAGCATCTCCGCTGAAGGTCTCCGTTCTGCATCCTTCTGGAAGCATTGGAGCAGAAAATCCGCCATACCCTCGCTGACGTTCGGGGGCAATGGAGGATGCTCATCACTTACGATACGAAACAGTGCAGACATGGGTGCCAGTTCATAATAAGGCGGATACCCCGTAAACAATTCGATCACCGTACAGCCGATGCTCCAGATATCGCTAGCAGTCCCGTAGCCGCTCATTTCGATGATTTCCGGCGCCATCCAGTACGGTGATCCCGCGATCGAGGGCGCCGCTGCAGGTCCCCCGGCAGACGCACTGCCACTGCTCCAAAGAGTCTCCGTGTCACTGCGCATGAGCTTGGTTGCGACGCCAAAGTCGGCGAGCTTCACGAACGCGCGCTTGTTGAGCAGGATATTCGCGCCTTTGATATCGCGGTGAATGACACCCTGCTCGTGCAGGTACGTAAGACCTTTCAGCGCCTGGGATACGTACCACGCAATCAAGGTCTCTGGAAGCGGACCGAAACGGCGAACAATACCAGCCAGAGACCCAGACTCCATGAACTCCGTAACAATCGAAATATGCCTCTCATCGTGAAGCACTGTAGAGTACTTGACGATATTGAAATGATTGAGCTTGGAGAGGAGCTCAATCTCGTTTCGCACCGCCTCGCGGTCTGCAGGCCCCATATGCTCGATTGGGATTTGTTTCACCGCCACAAAGTAACCCGTGCTGATCTCAATAGCCTTATAGACGACACCATACGCGCCACGACCGAGCTGCTCGCCCAGATAGTACAGAACCTCGCCCGTACTGGAGCAGAGGGTTTTCACTTCGGTGTTTGCGCGAGTTCGAAGAAGACTCCGCGGCACGGATGAAGGCCGACGAGCAGTCGATAACGTCTGAGCGATGTTGCTTGTTTGTTTCGCTCTTGAGGGGCTTTTCGCGCGACCAGCGTTTCGTTCGCCTGACCCAGGGCTACCACTTGTCTCCTTCTCTTGGTTGCCTGCCCTGTATTTGCGGTCGCTCAGCTTTTTCGAGAAAGAGTTACCATACTCCATAGAGGCCTTTTACAAGTAAGAAATCTATCCAAGCACTCGGAACGAGCACTCTAACAGAATCACCAGAGGCCTCTCTCTTTCTCTCGGGGTTCGCGTGCGCAAGAGCAGGGATCCTGGTGTACGTTCTGCAGTTCCCGGGGACTCGTGCACGCGCACACGCCATACGCGCCAGTTCACCGACTGCGCGATGGATCGGCGGCACGCCGCGGCGCTCAAGGCATCGCACAGGCGCGACGCTGTCAGCGTGTGCGCGCCCCGACCGATGGCCTACGCGCGGACACGCGCAGCGCCTCCTGCCTTGGACATGTCGCCCCTGTGCAGGATCGTGTGCTCCTCGGGCACATACACGCGCCCTCATTCGATCTGTATCGTAGAATGCTCTTGATCCAGTCCGCGTATGCCTAGAATCGTGAACGCTGTACCATATGAAATACCTTCTCCTCTAATGGGTCATGATGCAGTGCACGCATTACAGTGAAGAATCTGTCGAGTGAGCTGGAGTACCCTGGTTGCGCGAACGCGACTACGAGTCAGCGGCAGGGACACGAGACCCAGTGCACCACAACGAGCATGCGCACGCGTACAGCGTCCAGGCGCAGGTATGCCATGAACGTGCTGCGACTGGTGCTGCGACCCCCATGCTGTCGCGCCTCCAGCGTATATACGCTTCTACGGAATACACCTGTCGAGAGCCTGCTCTTTGAATGCGCAACTTTTATGAATCATGCATACGATACGCTCTGTTTGTAGAATCATTATCTGGGAATCTGCCTTTACCAATGACCTCGTCTTGTGCCGACGCTGTTTCCATCGAGGGAATCGCGATCGCGTGCATATCGCGACGGCGTCGATTCCGTGTTGACTTGTCAAGAGCAGCGAGGTTGGTGAGCCGGCTTTTTTTTACCGAGAACAATTGCTCATTGGGGAATGGAAATCGGCGTCTTCTACGATGAGGGTGCACCACGAGAACTGTGGTTTGCTGTCGTGCAGCCATCGGCATCGATGCGGGGGCTTTGCTGGCGGCCCCGACACACCTCCAATAACCTGACTGTTCATGGGTGTTGAGGCAGCCGCCGCAGCCATTCGTGCATGCAGACGAGCATAGGTTCATCGAGAAAACTGACGCTGGGCTGCGTCACAAACAGCATGGATCCTCCGTCATGTATGCATTCGGGACGCACCCGCTGCGGGTTTAATTAGCAATAGCTCGAGTTTTGACTTTACGAGAAAGCGTCCACATCTTGGTGTCAGGACAACGAGCGTGCATCTGCGCAAGCCGATATCCCCAGACTCGTGCACGAGCGCACCGATCGATGCACGGGTAGGAATCGGTGTCGAACCCCATGTGTCTGTGTAGATGTATGCGTGTGTTTCTCTCTCTCGCATCGAAGGCGTGCCGGGTATCCCGGATGCTGCTCAAAGCCCAAGCTCGAGTGAATGAGTCCTACCTCGTGCCCCTCATGGGATAATGCGTTGCCTTCGAGTGTTCTATGAACTCGCCGAGGACTCGTCCTGATGTTATCGCGAGGTTCTCGGACTGGTCCGTTTTCAAAGGGTCTGTCTGGCAAGCGTACGGTACCGATTTGTGGCCTCCACCAAATGTTTCTGCGTTCCCGGTTCCATTGCAGAATGTCCTGCGTCCTCAACAACAACAAATGCTGCGTTCGGGAGCTGCTTCTTCAAGAGCCACGCGGTCTCGAATGGGCAAACAATATCGTAGCGGCCCTGGATGATAGTGCAGGGAATATTTTGCAGACGAGCGCACTGGCTTGGCTCCAGAAGCCAACCATCACGTTCAAAGAAACCACCATGCATAAAATAATGGCATTCGATCCGCGCGAAGGCCTCAGCGAATTCCGGCGTCTCGAATTTGCGCGCAACGTCGGCAGCTGCGCGGAGGTGCGAGGTTCGGCCCTCCCAGGTGCTCCAAGCACGCGCGGCTCGCAGTCGCTCTTCCATATTTGCGGAGGTTAGTCTCCTGTAGTACGCCTCAGTCAAAGCAAGTCGGGCCTTTTGATGCACGCCAAGCGTTTGCTCTCCTGGCGGCGCCTGAAATGCTCGCTCCTCCGGTGGAATGACCTCGACAAACTCCTGCCAGGCCTCTGGGAAAATGCGATCGGCGCCCTCGCCCTCATAGAACCAGGCGAGCTCCCGGTGTCGCAGGGTGAACACACCGCGCAGTACCAGCGCAAGGACCATCTCAGGATGGGTCACAGCAAAGGTTAGTGCAAGGGTCGAGCCCCAAGATCCCCCGAAAACCAACATTTTCTCCCTAATGTCGAGATGCAAGCGTAGCCTCAGGATATCCTCGACCAAGTGCCACGTCGTATTCTCCCGCAACTCTGCATGAGGCGATGATTTCCCACTGCCCCTCTGATCGAACAGAATGATCCTATAGTGTTGTGGATCGAAGAACTGACGGTTCACGGGTTCGATCCCGCCGCCAGGACCGCCGTGGAGGAATAATGCCGGCGTGCCCGTTGGATTTCCAGCCTGTTCGTAATAAATCGTGTGCAGCGACGAAACCTGCAGAAACCCAGAGTCAAATGGCTCAATTGGCGGATAAAGGAAGGTTTTCATCGACAGGTGCCTTGTCCGTTTAGCTGCGTTCGCGTTGCCCCTCAAGACGCAGAAACGATTGCGTCGCGACAACCAAAGTCGTCCCTGTACAGATAGCAGGGTGCGTACGCGTGACACCTGCCGCCCACCTCGAGTCGAAGCGAAACGAATCGCTAAGTTTGCAACCCGAAATTCACTCTGTATCGAGCGCTGTCCGGTAAACCAGCCGACTCCTGCGTTCCGGCAGTGAGCAACGAAACATGCGTGCTGCATAGAGCGCCGATCCGTGCACACAGGCGTTCTGGGCATCAGCGCGCGCTGATCTTCATCCATGCGGAGCTGTCGCCCGCCAAGTGATGATGATACCGCATCGTTGCACGTAAGCAGGATTCCGTCGAATGCTTGATTGCTATCGATCACTGGGGAGCAGCGTAGCGTTTCGCGCTAGCCAATGCCAGGTTCCAAGAAACTCGCGCAAGACTCGTCGTTGGGATGGTGGATAGATCGATGTATCCGGGGAAACGCCGGGTTGCTACGCGGTATGTGGACGCCGAATGCGCCGCCGCTTCGGACGCCATTCAAGGACAAAACAGCGTAAAGTCGCTTTTCGACAGGCTTCAGCTTGAGGCAGTCAGAATCTTTTCGCTTCGTCGAGCGCGTGCTCGAGTCGACGCCCACACAAGGGTATGACAAAGCCGTTCTGGCTGCGTACGGTATCCGCGACGGCGTTAGAGGCACCGCAGAAGGTGCGCGCCGGAGGCTTGGCACGCAGCGCCTCCCCGGAGCTTACCGTGATGCCTGCGAACGCGTGTGCGCGCGATCGCGTTGCTGCCGATGCCGCATGTGATGATTCCCTTTATGCGAATACGCCGCAGCTACGGGATACACGGGACAGCGCAGCCAGGAATGAGCACGGGTTGAGAGCCAGATATTTACCGCTGGTCATCGAAGCGCTCAAGCTCTCCGATGCGCGGCACCATGGTGACCGCGTATCATGGAATGCGCGACCCGACCAGAGAAAAGAGAGCATCAGCGTCGTCCGATTTGGGTCCAACGCGATCCCCGATAATCCTGCCAGTCGGTGAGATACTCCCAAACATGCGCATTGATCCGGGGGCACTGGTCATGAAAAAAAAAGCGAATTTCGAGACAAAATCATCCCTGACGATCACGCTTCACCATGAACGCACTTCTCTGCGCAGTTGCCAGACGTTCGCACGAACGCAGCGCACCAGTTCGAGCGCTTCATAACAGGGGCTTGAACTCGTGGCGCCCGCCAGCGAGGCAAACTCCTCACATCAGAGCTCATTCTCGATGCTTTGCTGTACTCTACAAAGTCTGTTTTGGAACTTTGGACGCGGGTTACCCATCGGCAGCAGATGCGCTTTTGGGAGATTCCGGGGAAACGCACCAATCATAGGTCGGAAAAACGTGCCGCGCTTCGAACTGCGACGCAATGCAGTGCGCCCCGTCATGCGGGCATCTCGTGGAACCTGGCAGCTTCGGGAAGGAGTGGTTGTTGCGTTCTGAGACGCCCACAGGCCTTGGGGCTATCAGGGTCGACTGGTGCGTTCTTTGAAATTGAACCATATAAAATAACTCTGGCAAACCCGTACAGAGAGCGCTGAGGCACTCGCGACGTTTGTTTTTCGAGGTCGCTGGGGAGGTGCGGCTGTGGCTTGCGCTTGCGCATCAACGTCTAAGAACAGCCTGTTTGCGGCACTTCGAAAGAAAACTTTGCAGCCGATCGGCACAGAGCGTTTCACAAATCGATCCCAATCTCGGAAGCACTGAACTGGATGCGCTGTCGCATTACGCGGGCCCGACTAGTTGCGGCGTGGACCTGGAACGCGAACGACGACTTGTGTGGCATATGCCGTCTTCCTTTCGACGGGACCTGTAACGCATGCAAGACGCCAGGAGACGACTGTCCTTTGGCACTGGGTGAATGCAGGCACGCTTTCCACCTGCATTGTATTCTCAAGTGGCTTTCCTCGGAGACGTCGCGGAACCATTGCCCTCTATGTCGACAGGAGTGGCAGTTTCAGCAACGGTAACAGCAAGCGAGCAAGAGCAGAGTACAGCAAGAGACGCTCGCGTACGGCGGCGGGGCACAGAGCGGCACGTGACCAGAAGGGTAAAGCGACGCACCATCGACCGCTATGTCGCAAGAAAACACATTTTGTGGAGTCGCTTTGATGAAGGCATTCAGATGACCTGGAATTCTTTCTACGAAGTGACGCCAGAGCCGATCGCCTTGCATATTGCTACGCGATTTCAGACCAGAATAGCGGACTCTCTACTCGTAGCCGACCTCTTTGCAGGCGTCGGGAGTAATGCGATCGCGATGGCAAGACTCTTGACCAAAGACGCACCTCAGCGTTTGCCATACGTTGTTGCCGTGGACCATAACGCGGTCAAGTGCGAGATGCTACAACAGAATGCGCGTATCTATGGCGTTGCACAGCGGATCGACGTCGTTATTGGCGATGCATTCGCGTTCGTCCGGCGCTGGCGGAGAATGTTCGACGGGGGTTTTGCGAGCCCGCCCTGGGGTGGACCCGCCTATCGACGCCGTCCAGTTTATAATTTGGATGCCATGCGGCCATACTGTGCTTCAGAAATTTTTCGCTTGGGGTGGCAAGTTTCGCCGAATTTCGCAGTCTTGCTGCCGCGCAATAGCGACGTATCGCAACTGGCCGAGATTGCACGGAGGCGCCCCCTCGAGGTTGAAGAGAACTGGTTGGAAGGTCGACTGATCACGCTTACTGTTTACTCGGGTGCACTTGTTCAGCCCTGAGTTGGGTATGTATTCGATGGAAGCGAAAGTTTTCAGCATGATTGCTCATCTGGGAAAGCGGACATGACACCCATTCGATGGAGGCGAAAGTTTCAGCGTGATGGCCCTTGCCGGAACGGTCTGTATCTGCCAGAGTCTGAACCGCCTTCCAGAACCCGGGTTACAGCGGTTACCCTGCACACGTGACGCGCGGTTCACGCTTGACCTTAGTGCTACGCAGCAGAAATGCGCTGCCGGCTGTGGGCATACTTGAAGGCTCCGTTCTCGGGTATGCGTGTAACCTGCCTGTCCATTGGTAATCAGTGAGTCTGGAGCCAGATCTTCTACATAAATTGAACAGACCACCTCTGTGATAGTTGCGTTTTTTACGGTGATTAGTTTTAAAAGAATTTGCCACTGGCTGCCGCCTCATCATCTGTGTAGGTCGTATACTGCGTAACGCCGAATACTGGAGCATTACTATCGTTTCTCAATTTGTCTGGAGAATCGTTCCTGGTATATACATAAAACGCTGCAGGCTTTCTGGATTCCTGAACCAAACTATACCAAAGCTTTGCTCCAGGCGAGAATCCAATGTCCTCTCTCTTGACCACTGGTTTTCTTTTATTGAAAAGGCTAAGTATTTCAGCGCAACGCTCACTCCAGGGACCAAATAATTCCTTCGAGCGTTCGCTGGGTAGGAAACCGCGGAACGCGCCGGAACCACGAGACACTGCAACCGTTGCTCGAGTCGTTCAAGTTTCGATGGAGCAACTGCTTGCGACGAGGTGCTCCATCACGAGAGAGGCTGAGCGAGCCATCGTGGAGTCAAAAGCTATGCTATGCCTGAGATGGCGTCCTGCAAATTACTGTTTAGAAGATCCTCTCGGTCGATATGTTTCAGCAGGGAGGCTACGACAACGGTTTCAGACTAGTTTTTTTTTGGCTCCGACAATTGTGCCGCCTGGTCCTCATTTGGGAGGGTCTTTCTCTTCTTTTGTGTAGTGGTTTCTTCTTCTCCTTCTTCATGTCGCCTCATCACCATACATATCTACGATACAGTAACTGTACATCCTTTCAGTTCTTCGACAGAATTTCTTAGAAAAAATATGGAGTTCAATGGACTGATAATGACAGAGTCAGGTAGATAGCGTTTCATAAGTTCCGTTTCGGATACATGGCGCTCAGAACAAGGACAAGCCGAAGGGCGGTTCATCCGCTCGCTAAAACAGATTGACTGGCTTGTGCAAGCACGGTCGTTTTTCCATGCTAGCAGTCACTGCATAACGCCTTCCTCGACATTTCTTCAATCTACAGGGCACATGCCTTCAGTTGAATACCTCCGGGAAAAGCAAACAATACCAAAAATGGTGCGCTGGCACTCGTGCTCCATAAATTACCGCTCAAGATGTAACCTGCCGCCGCGGAGTTGTTGCGCAACATGATCATAGAGCACTCGAGCCTGTTCAGCGCCGATTCGCGGAATATTCCGCTGAAGCGCTGCAATGAACGCCTCCTGGTCCTTGTTCAACCATGCCTCGTCGTACCGAATCGCTGCTCCGAAGAACATGTGCTCGCATTCGCGCATCTGCTTGCTCGCCTCAACTAGACCGAGCCCCAGGTCCTTTGCCAGTCGTTGACGAAGATGCGGCCAAAAATTCTCGTAGAGCGCTTGAGAAACCTGACGCCCAAACTCTCCCTCGGCACGTAGACGGTAGATGGTCACCCACAAGTGCAAAGAGGTCAGCTGCACCCACGCTGCCAGTGGCACGTCGACCGGTTTGTCCCCGCTGATCTCGCCATACAAACGCCGCTGCCACGCTTCGACCTCTCGCAAAGTGTCGCGATACAGAGTTTTACCGAGGCGCAACGCCTGTGACTCTTCGGAGTAATAGCCGAGCACGCGCAGTAGGAAGTTTGGTTCGTGTCTCTGCGCTGCGAGGCCTATTCGTTGGAACCAGGACGTCCACCAGGATTGCGTTCGCCCTGGTTTTGTCGACAATGTCAAATCTTCGCCTTGATCAGATGTTGTGGCTGCATTGCTCTTGTTTACAGAGCCAGACGTCCAGCGTTGCTGCACTCGAAGCGCGTCAGCAGCGCCGCAGCGTGACTTGAACCCACGGACGCACCGTTCAGCGGTACGCGTCCCGGAAAACTTCGAGGTCTGCAGCTGAACTAATAGCGGCGCGCTTTCATAAATACGTCGCAACGTCCGAGCGCAACCTGCGGAGACGCTCCACGAGGAAAGTCCTACCCTGCTGGACATGCACTAGCTACATGCCGAACGAACTAGATGATTTGGCGCAGAAACATAGATGCGGGGTTGACCGTCGAACAGAACAAAACGGACAGCTATTCACGTTAAGCACTGCGGGCTGCGCGCGTGCCTCCCCAGCGCAGACGCTGTGCCGGCTGAGAGAAGTCCTCCAAACAATTCCGCTTATTGACACATTGTCCCTGTTTGAAGAGACTCCAGAACAACCAGCTGCGTAGGGAAGCTCAAGTGCTTGCCAGTATTGCATACCCTCATGTCACAATCAGATTGTAATGGAGTATTGAACTGCTCGCTCTGTTCCTACATTACTCATTTTCCCTGAAATTGGTTGACATATACGGAATCGACGTTCAAAGTGCAGTAATAAGAGCTTATGGATTCATACGTGGTTTTAAAGGCTCCTGGTATTCTGCTTGGATTTGCTCCTTCGACTCTATGCTAGCACCAAAATTCGTTGGATAACCGGCATCAAGATAATTCGCGACGCATTCGAATACAGGTTCTTCACATGACAGATATGATTCTCCAGTTCGTAAGTGCAAGCCGCAGATCTTCCCGTTTCCTTTCGTGGAGCAAGCTCAAATCACACATGCTTTAACGATCCGATCGCTGGGTTTCAGGGTAACTCTTGGGAGCGGGAATCCGCGGCGATGGATTGCTGGCGAAAAAACTCTTCGTCGTTCCGTGATGCGTTCTTCAAAAGCCCATAATGCAAGTTCGCTCAGCTTGCCACATCGAGTCATTGATATCGTTCGAATGACAAATTCTCCTGTCTTTGTGGCCATCTGGAAAACTGGATCCCACGGCAATATGACACATGTCGTGCTACATGCTCGCAGGATCTCCCGTCTCTTGTGTTTGCATGAAAAACGGTCTAAGGCTTGGACATTCATCACCGCAACGTTCGCCTCCAGGGGAGAAAGCTTCAACGCTCTATACAAAGTGAACGTGCACGGGCCGAAAGTTCTCGACTTGTTCTACTTCCAGTACGCTCCGTCCGAGAGATGCCTCAGTATGAGCGTCACCTCGTTCCACAAATCCTCTATCGAATGGTTAACGCTGCGCTTGCGTGTGCAGCGGTCAACGTACTCACCGGGGAGCTCGCCCGGAACAAGCCCGTGATCCAAGGGTACTGCACCGGGCGCAGAAGCGGGTGAGAGCATCGAAAGGATCGCTCTGTAAGCGTCAAGCGCATGTACCAAGCGATGAAGCAAGCATAAGTGGCGCCACAGGGCGGCGATAGGCATTGGAGCTCGAGGTATGGTGTCCATTTGAGCGCACATCACCAGAGCCAAGCGTTACTGTTGCGAAGGGCGCACTGAGGCTGTCTAAAAAAGATGAAAAGTGCAAGCGGAGCGTCGATCGCAACTTCCGCCTGTGCATGAAATGCGTCGCCAACAGCCGGAAGCAGAAAAATCGGGACTTGAACACCGATATCGACACCCTTCGACCGCTAGCAGCGGAACTAGAGAGAGATCCGATTATTTACATTCTGAGATTAACGAGGGGAAAAAGAAGCACTCGCAGAAAAAGCCTGCAAAGGCTACTTTTCATCACATTGGGAACCAGCCCAGCTTGTAGCGCGTATGCCCGAATGAACCAGGTCTACCCGTACCATCAAAGTCTGACATGGACGAGATCATAGAACACAAAGCCGCTCTTCAGCAAAACACCATGTAACAATTGTAGAGCACTCCATTGCTCCAGCTTTACAGAGAAAAGCGTCCTCAATATACTCGATAGCGAAAGCACACAGGGCGTAGGGGCGCTTTTCTGGGGTGCGCGGCGCGTGCCGAGCCGCCCGGCATCCTGGACGCGGTCGCTGCTCTCGATAGGACACCGTGCGCGCTCGGCGCTGTTTCGTTCAGGAATGAGCGTCTGCAACTTGCCCTGAACGCAAACACGCCTTAGTGCTATCTTTCCCTGTGATTCAATCGTGTCCGACACGCCCATGCGTCGAGCGCTCGAAGTGTTCTCCAAGTATCCTGCAGTGAATTTGGTTTCCCACCGCCCCAATGCGTCCCGAATCTTTTACGCGACCTCAGATTTGAAGTGCATACCACTAGACTTGTGGTTATCACCCAGGCACTTGTTCTCCTGATCCGCTTCTGTGCACGGTACCGCTGGGAGGGATTATCGCTTCATGCGCCGAGGCGTCTGCTTCGCCGCAAGCCGCTCCTGAACATGCCGCCAATCGGTGGCTACTCCTCCAGCGTCCACCAGCCTCGCGCACAAGGACCGGCCCCCGAGCATGACCCCCATCTCTGCTTATGACACCTCTGACCGCTTCTTAAACAACTTCGCCACGAAGGGCACTGCTGCAACCGTAAGCGGGAAACGCAGCGGTGAAGTGGCCTTGTGTGCAATATATGCAAGGGCCACCGTGCCCACCTGCGGTGAAAGTTGATCCAGTACCGCCGGCCGACCGAGAGGTGTTTTCGCCAACAGGTCTCCAATGCTTTCCACAAATTGCCTTACATCAACGCCAGTGCTGACCAAGACGTAGAAAAAGGTGAATGATACTGCCGCGAACGAAATTGAAGTCCCCAAATACACCGGTCCGTAGAGTGTGAGGAGCTCCTTCGCAATTTCCTTGCTCGTTCGTTTTTCACGAACTTTCTTCTGCTGATTCACTTTTTCCTTTTCGTCAACGTTCATCCGGTAACTTTGGAACGTTGCAGGTCGCACCGCGAACCGTGCACGCTGCCTCCAGGTTACAGGTGCCGAGCGGTACCCGTTCACGCTCCGCCTTGTGCCTTCAAGCGCTTGGGCAGTCGCCTGGCTACGTGAGACGGGCACTGGTGCCACCAAAAATCCACATAACATACGCTCTCCCTGCATTCTGTTATGATACGAAGCACAGACTGTCGTGAACGCACACGCACACAATACCCGCAACTTCGTTGAACGCTCTTCGTTCACGATGGAATCACGGCGCATCGAAAGGCATCATTCGTCGTGATGATGCGCTGGGGAGCGCGCGCCGCTGCACTGGCGCCGTGCCGGGACCCATGGCGTCGACGGCGATGATGCGCAGCGTCGATACGCGCGACGTCACCTGCTCCCAACTGCCCAGAGCGCATTCGGTTAGGCGTACGACCCGGACGCGTCGAGAAGAGGCGCAGGCCTTTAGTGTATACCGTTTTGGAGTCTTGCTCTTGAGCTGCGATTGGAGCGTCGGTTAGTGGATTCGAGGGCGAGACCCTTGGACGTGGTTCTTTGAGCAGGGCATTGGCGATAAGTGGGCGTCGGCGGCGCGTGTTCTGCATAGAGGCCTCAACATGAAACGAGTGCTCGTTATGTCGACTCGCGGCATCGGGAACAGAGGCAGACACTTGATGCTTGATCTCCGTACAATAATGCCTCACTCAAAGAAAGAACAGAAACTGGACACGAAAGATCGGCTGGATACAGCGAACGAGGTCGCTGAACTACACTCGTGCGAGGGCTGCCTCCTCTTCGAGGCACGGAAGCGAAAAGACCTCTATCTTTGGGCGGCGAGGACCCCACGGGGCCCCACAGTACGCTTCGAAGTGCAGAATGTGCACACCATGGGCGAGTTGAGCCTCGTAGGGAATGCGTTGCGGGGGTCGCGTCCGATCCTCGTTTTTGATCAAAGCTTTAACGAGAACGCTGCAATCCATGTGCAGCTCATCAAAGCGTTGTTATCGCAGATATTCAGCGTTCCGTGCGGTCACAAGAAATCACAACCATTCGTCGATCGAGTTTTAGCGTTTATGCATACGCCAGACGGGCGCCTTTGGGTGCGTCATTATCAGATCCAGCTGGAGGCGCTACGTCAGCAGAGCAAACGAATGCCCGCAGTACGCGCGCTTTCACAGCTTGTCTCGGGGGAACAGGCATTCGATACAAACACCACACATTTATCTGCAGAGGATATGCAGGCGTTGGCGGAAACCTTGGTCGAAATCGGGCCGCGGTTCGTGCTGCTGCCGATCCGAATATTCGCGGGTAGTTTCGGCGGAAGAACACTGTGGGAGAATCCGGACTACATTTCTCCTAATATGCTGCGGCGAGCGGCAAGGATACGTGGTACCGTTGCTGTGCGAGCCAAGCGCCATACCAAACGGGCACGTCGGGAAGCCCAACTCGAGAAGGCGCTCGCAAACCTGCCTGTTGACGAACTCGCAGATGTTTTCGAGAGCGGTGAAATCGAGCCCTCTTGATGGATATGAGTATAATGGCCAACTCGAGTGGCGAGCTGTGCATCCATGTGGCGGTGAACGAGTCCCGAAACGGTCGCTTGCTGAATACAGTCTACCTGTGGTCGACTTGTGCGCTGTTTCGGGCGCTTCGCAGAGTAGTCTCTGCTTATGCGTGCTCTGTCGGTCCGCCAATGCGGCTCGCGTCGAAGAGGGTATACAGCTGCTGAAAATGTTCACCACGGTCGGTGTTCAGAAGTCTCTGCTTGTGCGTGCTCTGTCGGTCCGCCAATGCGGCTCGCGTCGAAGAGGGTGTACAGCTATTGGAAATGCTCGCCTCGGTCGGTGTTCAAAGCATCTGCGAGGAGGCCCTGCTGCCGTCCCAAGCGCAACAAATGCCCCAGTTCCGATCGTAGGAGCCATCCCGTCGCAGGTGCGCTGGTTTCACGCTCATTGACTGTTTTGACGGCGACGCGCTGGCGTGCAGCACTTGGTGACCCATGGGACGCTTCCAGACATCCGCGGTTCCGTTCAGCGCTTGCCTTTACGCCGTCCTGGTTCAACGGGAACGTCAGTCATCTCGAAACGGCAGCGTGTACCTACTCTGGTTTTAGGCTTCACGAGCGTGGATGAGCGGCTCACTAGTCGCTGCCTTGTCCCTAATGCGTCAGCATTCCACTTCCACGTGTCGAGCGTAGCACGTAAGGGTCTCCATATCGCTAACTCGAAGCTGGTCCCCGGAAGCAGCTCTCTCCAACAGAGCCGCATCCCAGCTGAGGAATCAGCGCAACAGTTACAGCGACCAGGCGTTCACAACTCACTGTGCTCTGGGGGACTGCAGAACACGCAAGTCCATGGAATACTCTGGTTAATGGCGTGCAATCAAGATCATCAACTAGCTGTGGCCGATAATCGTTTGTTCTGAACCTGGCGGCGACGCTGGTCAAAGTCCGTGAACCCCACCATTTCTGAGAGCGCTGCGGTTGGCGCTTCAGCCAGGTGCCCTCGATTACCCTCCAGTTCCAATCGTTGTAAAGCACCGAGTTCGATAAAGAGATCGACGGGCAGCGATTCTAAACGATTATGGTCCAAACACAGCTGCCGCAAGTTTTGCAAACCCCGCAACGACTCGATATTTAAGGTTTGCAATTCATTTCGGGATAGGATCAACACTTCAAGCGCTGGAAAGGATTTGCTCAGCCATTTCGGGAGAGAGCTGATGCGATTTCCCGCGAGGTTGAGATACCGCAAGCAGGGAAAAACGATGTTCCTGCATGCATCAGGGACGCACGGCAGACGATTATCGCTTAACGATAGCCACTGCAGTGGCGACGTCGGCTTGACACCGGACACCGGGTCTGGCTCGTGCTGCGCTTGTACACTCAAGTTGGCGCGGTGTTCGGTTGTGTGCAGGTCACCAATAGCATTTCGCGCCAGGTTAAGCGACCAAAGACGCGGCAGGGCGTATAGCAGTGCAGCTGGTACCGTGACTAGCTCGTTTTCGGACAGATCCAGTCGCTCCAGGCTCCGCAAGTGTTCCAGAAGCGAAGATGGAAACGTTTTCACCCCGCTATGGCGAGCGTAGAGCACTCGAACCCGCTCGCCGTGCTTCAACAGCTGAGGCACAGCGCGGTCCCAGTGGATGCTTTGAACCGATGCCACACCAGTTTGCAACCAGCGCTGTGCGCTTTCATCTTCGTTTCTGGAGTGCAGCGGATGTGAAGCTTCCCTACTGCGTGCTCCAAAGCAGTCTGCGAGTACGTTCCCCATGAGCGGTAGCTGCAGCAGCACTTGAAGCCATGAGCCCTTTTCGACCTGTCGTTGGTCTGTTCGGTAGTGGCAGCCGCCAAACTACGCTCTGATGTCGGGCGTCGCCACCAGCGGTGTAGAATAGTGGCGAGAAAGTCGCCCCAGAAAAATCGTTTCTAGCTGTCGTGCAGACGCCTCCCCGTCCTTCTCGACCGGCCACGTACTACTGGTTCCATTTTTTTTCATATAGTTCCGCTTTGAGAGGTTGTCCAAGAAAAAGCTCTCGTGTCCACTCTGAAGGTCTTCTTTCCATCACCGCACATGTCCTTATATTGATAGCGGCATTAAAATCTCGGTTCACAAACTCCATACGTTTCTTGCCATTGACTGTATTTAATAATGCGAGTAGTCCTCGAACATTCGCTCTCCTTTCCATTTGCTCGTCCGTCAGCGGTCCGTACTTTTCTATATCCTCGGGGCTCCGCTGGTACTCTTCCGTCTCCACCCTCTGGAGTGTGCATCCCAGTACATGGTGTGTATACGATGTTCGGAACTCATCTACAGGTACTATGACAAAACGTCGTGCGTACTCCTTATACGTTCTCGTCGTTGGAGCTGGTGTACACCCTTTTTGGGTCTTCGAGCGCGCTGCTCCGTACGCCACTACGAGCCTCTGACATTGATCCTCTTTGAGGGCACTCAACCCATTGAAAAAATTCGCGAACGCCCGTTGCCTCCCACAATATAGATTCATACACAGACGAGCCCACCGAGGCTTTGTATATTCATTCCGCAGCGCATCCCAATGAGCAACACGAACATTCATGAATTTCAGAAAAGCTGTAAAGTCCGCTCCGCGGCTCGTCACCTCGCTCAAAGCTTCTACGTGATCCTTCATTCCTGCATTCCATGTCTCAATTTTCTTCGTTGCATTCATGATTCCCGATTCTCGATAGAATCTTGCTCTCGAGAACCTCAAAAGTCGCATGTCTTTCTGAAGCAAGTTACCGTCCTTACCATCTTCGGCACGCTTGGGTACAGCGATGGTTATGATATTTGTGTTTCCGGGGTCCGCGCCAACGACAAAGTCGTTCTCATGCACTTTCAGTGCCGGAGGATCCGCGTCTCTGTTTTCCTCATGCTTCGTCATGGGCGAAGCCGAAGGCACGATAGGAAGAAACGCCTCCAAGCGCTTGCAGTCTACACACAGGGCTACTCCATCGGTTTCGATCATCCCCGTGAATACCTTTTGCCTGCTAACTTTTGAGACGTCTGAAATCGAAGAGACTCTTCCAGTACGTGTCAGGGGCTTCGCCGGTGAACTCTGTCCGCCTTCCATCGAACTCCGGACAGATCCCCTTCATGATGCCATGAAGGACGCCGGAGTCGATAGTCACATAATGTGACTTGATGTTGCACAACGGAACGACGTTGAAGCGCTTCCCCATTAGGAAAGCCTTCTGTCTCTCCCACTCTTCATTCTTGTCCTCACTCGGCTTCATCTCCGCCTTGCGTTCGAGTTCACGGTCCAGAAACACGAAATAGCGCAGGATGAGGCGATAATGTCTTTCCTTATCTTTTTTCAACTCTGATACCTTTGCTGCTTGATTCGCCAGCCCCAGTACCGCACGGTGCTCTTGTATAGGCGCACGGATTACAGAAGCCTCATTCGTGCTCCTGTGTGACGTCTTCTCATCAACGAATTCGACCTCATCTTCATGCTTGCGATCGTTCGTGATGCCATCGATAATCGCCCATATTCCTTTGCGAGAGATGCCCGGATAGAGTGCAAACACCGCGCGTATGATGAAACGTTCGAGCTTCATGGTCATATGGTTCCTCAAGTTCGTGACGTACGTTTTCATCGCCCCGTAGGTGTAAACACTCGAGTCACCCCTGTATCGAGCACCGCCGAAGCGGGATTCGGTGTGATTTTCGTGGAGGGCGTGCACTAGCTCATCTTGCTTCCGCGTTTCCGCTGTACCAAGCATCAGATGGCGAATAAAAGTCTTGTCGAATAATTCTTTCCGAACTTCGACTGTTTAGATGTCCGTCACGTCGCGATACATCCTCTTCACCATATGCATGAGTCCTGAAGAGACCTTTACAATACTCAAGGAGTAGGACTCGTCATGGGTTCTGATAGCCTCCCGCACTTTTTCCCTGTACGGATCCTTGATATGTCCAAGAATACAGACTTTCACTTCTGTCTCGTCGTACTGTCGTCTTTCTTGCAGCCATTGGCGTCGGGCTTCCATCTTTTGCTTCCTGGCCCTCTCCAGTTCCTGTGGACTCGGCACTGTTTTTCGGTTTTTTTTCTGGAAACCGGCGACACACTGGGCCTCCGGCATCCTCCACTTCCACTTACGTACATTTCCTTTTTATTTTTTTGAAAAAGGAACCCCCTTTGACTGCTTCTTCTATGAACCGCGAACAATGACTTGAATACACTCTCTTGAGAGTTGAAACACAACGGAATCGAAAAAATATACTTTGCTACGGCTTCAGAGCGAATACTACTCGTACATTAGAGCAGAATGCTAACGATCAGGATCGCGTTTCACTTCAACGGCGAGAAGCACGTCATGTATCATGCCCGCCAGATATGGAGGTACGCGCATCGACCATGCTACACAAAAAAGGAAGAGGAACTAGCAGTTCAATTGCAACGAGATAACGATTTCTTCTCCCTCTATGATACATATTAAAAGGGAGGCAAGATTTCCATGTAGTCGAAACTTTACTTTCCGGGCGGAAGGCCCTGCGAGCCGGACGAGTCTGCTAGACCAGTCCTTCATGATCTTCCCAGTGCTCAGTGCTGTGGTGATATTCGAGCAACTCGACCGAAACGCAGTTTATTCTCGGGCCGGGGACGGGTATGCTGCGTCTGGGCATCGCGCTGGTCGCAGTGGACTCCTACAAAGTCGTTTCGCGCCACACTACACTGTACCTCTGTCTGCGCAGAGTGCATGCTCCCAGGATGATATTGAATCCCGACCACGTTTCACGTGAAGCTTTCCTCGATCCGAATCCCTCAGTGGTATGGCAAAGCCGCTCTGCCTCTATGATGCATCGGCATCAGCCGTATAAGCGCTTTTGCTGGAGGTCAAAGCGGGCACTCGGCGCCCGATAGAATATACAAAAAGGCTAGTACGTCCGAAAGGAGGTACCTTTCATGGAACAAAAACGTAGATGCAACAGTATGACGGACGCTCTCCCGAAGACCAGTATGCATCCCGCAATCTGGGATCTATGGTCAATGTAAACGGTTCATCATCGAAAAGAAAAAAACAGGTTGCAGCGAGCGCCCTGAGGCGCGCGGCGCACCTTAAGCGCCTGGTCAAGAGCGTATTGGCTGCTGTGCTCGTACGAAAGATGCTGCTCTTTGCGAACCCTGCGGGAATCGCCACCTTCAATGTGTCTAAACCCCTAAGTAACGTATTTGATCTGCCACGTATTGCAAGGTCTTACATACGAGCACGGCCGGGCGCCGGTGGTTCGCTACCCGGCTCCGCCTCAGCCATACCAACGCTTCGCGCTCGTCTGAGACGCTCTGCCACTGGCAAGGCTGCCTGCGGCCTCGTTGCCTCTGTCGCAGACGTTCCGAAAGTTGCGCTTGTCACTGGTGGCAGTCGGGGTATTGGTCGGGCCGTCGCGTTGGAGCTTGCTCGGTCTGGTTGTGATGTCGTTGTTAACTACGCGTCCGCCGAAGCTGCTGCAAGCGAGGTTGTCGCACAAATCCAGGCCATGGGCCGGGAAGCGATTGCCGTGAAAGCAGACGTAAGCAACCAAGAACAGGTTGAAGCGATGTTCGCCCAAACAGTTGAGAGATTTAAGCGGTTGGATGTGCTCGTCAACAACGCAGGGATCACGCGCGACGGTCTGCTCCTGCGGATGAAGAAGGAGCAGTGGTCTCAGGTAATCGATCTGAACTTGACTGGCGTGTTTCTTTGCCTTCAAGCATCCTGCAAGCTGATGCTCAAACAACGCTCTGGTAGAATCGTGAACATATCCTCCGTGGTCGGCCAGATTGGCAATCCTGGTCAGGCGAACTACGCGGCAGCGAAAGGCGGGGTTCTTTCGCTCACCAAGGCCGCTGCCAAAGAATGCGCCTCACGGAGCGTTACCGTGAATGCTGTCGCACCCGGTTTCATTGCAACCGAAATGACGCATGGTCTTCCATTGGATGAGATTGCGAAGGGTATCCCCCTGGGCCGCCTTGGACAACCAGAGGAAGTAGCCGGATTGGTACGTTTCCTGGCCACCGATCCCGCCGCTGCATACATTACTGGACACATCTTTACGATCGATGGCGGTCTGGCGATAGGTGCCTCAGGCTGAATGCCAAACGGCTGCGGATTCGATGGCACGCAAGGGTACGCAATTCGCTGGGGACAGGCGGGCGTTCCCAGAGTATCGGCAAACGCTCACGTGCACCAGTGTACGTACTTGTCGGTGCGACGCGAAAAAGAACCACCGTATCCGCGCAGGCTTATTCTGTAGGATTTGATTCTCTATATTAGGCTCTAAACGCACGATGCTAATCTCAAGCATGGCGCTTGCAACGGATGCTGCATCCGCGGGACACATGGGAGTAACGGCATCCGAGTGCGAAGCTCGAAGGCACGCAGCACCAATGCGCTACAGTGCACACATCGTGAACGCTCGAGGCCCCAGCGATCTGCTGCGGAGTACTGGATGCGCGTGACTGCCGATCCCGCCATACACGCACGCATGCACGCATGCACGCATGCATTCAGATTTGCGTGCTTTCCATGAGCATTCTGCGGACACGTGTGCACCGATCCCGATGCTCGAATGAAGCGGTTTGCTCAACATCTAGGTACCAGATAAGGGTATGCGCACCAGCAAGAGTCGCTGGTTCCATCCCGATCGACCTGTGTGAGCGCCGAATGCACGACGATTGTTCAGGCGCACTTTTTTCTCGTAAAAGATCGTTGCATCCATTCGGCGTCCCCGGGATGCGCGAGTGCTATCGGTTATCGGGGTTTTCATTTCAGCGTTTCCACAGAAGTGCGTATGTTCCGCTGATCCCAGTTGAGCGTTATCTTCTAAAACAGAGCCTTGATGGACGGAACGACGTGTCAACCGCCAAAGAGAACACAGAATGTGCTCAAAAAGAACGCGGCGCCGCTGTGGTCGCGCAGCGTGCCGAACGTCGTCTCGATGCTCGGCCGAAGAAGTCGGGAACGCGCGCTCCTGCATCGGAACTACTGCCCTGGGCTACCGAGCTCGAGCTGAGGCATCGAAAAACGCCCCCGATGCCCTGCACGTGACCGAAGCACCGCACTCTACTGTCCGGATCAGGACCGGGTAGAAGAGAATCTCGGTGTTGGCGGTTAGAGGCACGTTCCAGCTTTTCCAAAGCACATCGAGTACCGTGATCAACGCTCGTACCAGCTATTGATCTTGCGCACACCAAGCCGGACACTTTTGCGCTAAAGATAAGCCAACAGCAAGATCTGAATTCGCTCATGACATGTACATTTTTTACGCAAAACACCACGAAGAAATCGAATCACGAGGCACAGCAATCGAAAATGAAGCAGGCAATGACGTTAACCTGATTCAAGTGCATCCGCTGCGCTACATATGTACCAACATCCATACACTGGGCGTACCAACTCGGTGACCAGGCATACGCGACTACGCAGCACTCTGTGCGTCTTATTCCTTCGTTCAGCTAAGCGCGCTCATCTGATCGAAAATGATAGGCAGTGTTTGAGGCATTTCGCATGATGCACAGCGTCGGCTTGATGCAGCCGTGGACAGCGCCACCTTTTGAACTTGGCTGTCCGATCCTCGTCGATACTTACTCAGTATCGTCTGCAAAAGACCGCATATGAACGACGTGATCGCAGCGGCTCAAGTAAGACACAAGGGAAACCAGGCCCAGCGCATGGCCCGCGATATGCAGCGATGCCCGTATACGACCGGGTCGAGCACATGCGCCCTGCTCCAAAGTCACATCCCAGCGATTGTCAGGAGGATTTAGCAGGTGGGTCTCGCTTCACCACTTCCGCTTTCCTCATCTGATCGCGGCTGGCGCGCCGCTGGCCCCCAGCCAAAAGTCGTTGGTACTCCACAGAGTGCGCCCAGCGATCGAGCTCGCGAGCGCGCACCACCGGCAACGGATGCGTCGCGCTGCGCTGCATCCGTTGTCGAACTTGGCGACCGAGACGAGTTCGACTCACCGAATCCAAGCGAGCAGCCTGTTGCAGAAATGCATCCGGATTCATTTCCGAAGCCCACGTCGCCGAACCACCCGACAGCTTCATGAGCACACTGATAACGAGGCGAGGGTCCTGCATTACAAGCAGCGCGGCACGGTCACAGCTGAGCTCGGCAGCCTGCAGCCAGCTGAAAATACGACGACCCAACATGGTTGCAAGTGATCGACCGAGTTCCCCCAGTTGTCCCAGAGCGAGTAGAAGCAGGTTCGCCGTCGTGATCCAGATTCCGTGCTCACACTTGAGATGGCCCAGCTCGTGCGCGATGACGGTCTGCAGTTCGGATGCCGTCAGTCCCATATCCAGCAACGCCGAGTGCAGCACGATGAACGGACGCTGTCCATTAATAGCGAGGGTGTACGCGTTCGGTATCGGGTTTTGACGAATGTACAGGTCAGGAACGTCGATATGCAGAATCTCACAAGCCTCGGTGAGCAGAGCATACAACGAGGGTAGCTGCTCGGGGCCAACTAAAACACCTGACGAGATATTTTCTATTTCAAGCACCTGCTCCGCCACGGGGCCAATAACCCTCCGAATGAGTGCACCTAAACCGGTGATTCGTGTCAAAAAGTCCATTTGGCGCGTTGCAAGCGCATCCAGTGGGTGGCGAAAGTCGGCGGCCTCGAGACCGACCAACACAGCACGTTGCGAAGCCGCTTCCTGTCGCACTACCGCACAGCATCGTGTTCCGAGACGACTTGCACAGCCCGAATGCGTCACGGAGTAGCGTCGGCAGGCTAGTTTCGAAAGCCGCCAAGCTGGTCGACTGCTCGGGATCGGCTGGTACTGAGGTCGAGTGCCCGCGGCAACTGTTCGCAAGGAGCTGTGGCTGCGGACACCCAGCGACGCGAACGCCAAGTACAGCCTCTGTTCACTACAACCGCACAATCTGGAGTGAACCATTATCCACGTGTAGCTTTACGTGCTATTTCGATACGCTTGACACGAGTTTCAGATAAGATATACGCACAACAGAGCGCGTGTGATTGGAGAATCCACGCGCAGTGGCGAGCGCATGTTTCACGTTCCCGGGAGCGTTCATGAATCTCTACGCGCAGGCGCCTCCCAGTGTTTTCGAACCTATCGCTTGTTCGCGCTTTCTGTTCATCCAGGCACAGTTTGAGCCTGAGAGACTGCCCCACAAAGTTGGATTGCATCAGCTTATTAGGTCCCGTGTCTTCAACATCACATATCGTCTGATATTGATACAGTCTCGGTTGGTGAACTCCTCGCGTTTGCAGCCTCTGGTTGAACCTAACTTTGCAGGGACTCCTCGAAGTTGTGGCCTCGATGCCGTCCAAGTCTCGTTTGCATCCCGTTGGGCAAACGCTTTTCATCGTCTGTCTCCCCTCTTCTCCGTCTTGTTCTTCCTATTCGTCAATCGCTCTTCTTTATTCGATGGTCGGTGAGAGAGGATTTTTTCGGTTTTTTTCCAGCAGCCGGCGATGGCATCCCTGCGGGATCTCCGACTACCACGTCCATGCTTCTCCCCTGGATTCTTTTTCTTCAAATGAGCGCACTTCAAATGCATCACCTACAAACCGCGAACATGCATTCGATGACAAGCACCTGGGTGTGAAACACAACTGAGATGAAAGACCACAAGGAGTATGCTCCTCATTTGGCAATAGAGAGCTTGCCTTGGAACGCGAGTTGTCCCCGCAACGCCGTTCGTATTACCTGCCGTGTTGGGCTTACTGTTGAACGAGGCTTTTGTGCACTCGTTGCGCAACTCGCGAGTGAGCAAACGCTGTCTAGCTGCCCGCTGCTATGACGCTGGTTTGGAGCTCGCTCACTCGTGCGATCAAGCAAGACCTACCTCGGGGGAGAGTCTTGTGCACCAGGTGCGTCTCTGTAGCGGCGGACGAACGCAGCTGTGGAGAGAGCCTCGCGTGCTCTCCGAGGCGGGGTACACTCTGGACTATGGACAGGTGCCTCCGACGTTGCCGGGAGCGCAATCTTTTGGCCTCTTTTCGTGGGACGAGTGCCGCTGCATTGAAAGATTCGCTCTCTCAGCTGTGGAAAGCGTGCGCACACCAGCGTTACAGCGGTACGCGTGTCGTCAAACGGAGCTGCAGCTGCGGTGTGGACTACCCGGACGAGCGGCCTACCACTGACGTGCAGCACGCGAGGACCACAGAAACTTTGCAGTTGGCGGAGACAACAAGGCATGGGACTGGCGCATGTGCGGCTCTGGTGCATCAGCGAATACCGCCATACGAAGCTAGTTATTCGGCATTGGCGGCCAGGTATGCCGAGCGGGCTCCTACTCTAGGCAGCGACTTGACGCCGGCAACTCGAGTGCTCCAGTTTCGATCAGCGCGTAAGCATGACCGGCGGTTAGAAACGCGACGTTACCTGGAGCACTTTGCCAGGGGCTTTGCAGATGCACGCGTTTCTCCTTCGGTTCTCGTTTTAGCAGAGCATGCCCGCGGGAATGTCGCGCCTGCAACCTGGGCTGCATTACGAGCAGCCCAGCAGGTATGCGGGGGCACGTTGTCGAGCAACGGCAACGACGCCAAACAAACTGGACATATTGAGGTTCTCGTCTTCGATCGCGTGGATTCAGATATGGGGGCGGTTCTAAAACAGCTCGCTCAGGTTGACGGTGTATCGCGACTCGTTCTCGTTTGTGATGGGCACTGCAGGTATCCCGTTGCCGAGATGCTGGCCCCTGTCATTGCCCGCTGGAGTGCAGAGCAAGGCTATTCGCACGTGTTCACTGGCGGGAGTACTTTTGGCAAAAATATTCTACCACGCGCAGCAGGTATCCTGGGCATCCAGCCGCTCTCAGATATCATGCAGGTGTGTTCGCCATGGGAATTCGTGCGTCCGTTGTATGCGGGGAGCATTCTGGCCCGCGTACGCTTGGTACCTCCCTCTGAACCGTCATCTAAGACTGGATGGCGTTGCTGGGCGACTATTCGGGGTACCGCTTTCGAGGCCGCGCAACTTCGCCACGATGACGCCTGTCCAACTGAACTCGACATCACAGACAAGGCAAGGCAGTATCTCCAAGACGCCGCACCGCCAGCCGTGGAGTGGTTGCAGCAGACGGGCGCTAACGCCGAAAGGCCGCGCTTGGAAAGCGCCCACATCGTTGTTACCGGTGGCCGTGGCCTCCGCGACGCCGAGCACTTTCAAGCCTTTGTGATGGAGCTTGCAGACCGTCTGGGGGCAGCCGTTGGCGCCACGCGGGCGGCTGTTGATGCCGGCATGTGTGCCAATGAACTTCAGGTCGGGCAGACAGGCAAGGTTGTTGCACCAGAGCTCTACATCGCCGTGGGCGTGAGTGGTGCCGTCCAGCACCTTGCGGGCATGAAAGACAGCAAGGTCATCATCGCCATCAATAATGACCCAGAGGCCCCGATTTTCCAAGCAGCCGACTACGGCCTCGTCGGTGACCTGTTTGAGATCATGCCCGCTCTTTTAGAGAAATTATCTAACTCGCATAAAAAATAGGCAGAGCGCCTCTTGTAAATGTCGTGTTTACCTGCTGCGGTGCCGCGCTGCACACCGAGCATCCAGGGCGTTTGTTCCGCGAGGCTGCTGCATGGCCCGCGTGTTCCAGGGGCCTGCGTGGGCCGTTTCGACGCCCCGGAGGCACCAGTCCATGCGGACTGCTCGCCAAGGCCGTCATGAACGACCTACCAGCGACAAAGGTTTCGTGCGCTCGGCACCGAGGTCAAAAACGGTGCCGCAAAAACTCGCTCCTCAGATACTAGTTTAACGTCTCGCTTCTCGCCTATTTCAGAGAAGCGAGCCTCGGCGCTGTTGCACGCTGCACAACGAACGAGTATGAAAAGTGCAGCAGATCGTACCTGTGATCTATCGAATATCATATTCAGCGCAAAACGACGCTGCTCAATCACGCCAAACTTTTGCGTTAGCGGTGCTGCACGACATATGCACGTTTGCAGCACGACGTGACGCGGAGTCGAAATACGCAACGAATTTACGGCTGCTGTCCCTGATTCATAGCAATAATTGCATACTGACAGTACAGTTCGTGTCGCAGTAACCAAGCGAAAGTCGCATTCGTCAGGTTTCGATCAGATCACGCAGGGAGCGCCTCTCTACCAAGCGCAAGTGACCCAACCTGCCCGCTCACTTGCAAAGAACAAAGGCTATGAACCTTGAACTCTGTCTCCAAGTTGTCTCTTATCAGGCTTTTTGTGCTTGTAAGGAACGCAACGCTACGCCCAGCCTTGCCTGTGCAGTCTTTGGTGCAGGCGCACCTGCGGAAACCTCCCCAGTAGCGTAAACTGGTCGTGGCGTTCAATACACGTCGACGTATCGGGATGCCCGACAAAGAGACACACGCTACTGCGCAAACGTTTTGTGAAACTTGTTTTCAAGCGTACACAAACGTTTCTTTCTAGAGCACGTGTTCAGGTGAACAGATTCGCTTTGGTATTAAAACCGTTCTTTATAGAGCACGTGTTCAGGTGCTCACACAGGTGTCGGCAGGAACAATTCTGAAAGTGCGCAAGCAGGTTTCTCTGTGAAGCACGTGTCCAGGTGCACAGACGAGTTTCGGTACAAAGTGCGCACTTGCGTTTCTCTTCATATAAGACGTCTTCAGGTGAATAGACACGTTCTGGTATACACACACGTTTCGGTGTGCGCAAGTTTGTGTTGGAACTTTGCGCATCAAGTGGACGCTCTATTGCCGCAAAAAACATCAAACTTATGACGCAGCCACCTTCTGCCAGTGCGGGTGAGGCTGATGCCTTTCAGTCGCTTGTTCAGGAAGAGCTCGGAGAGAATGCGTTCTCCACAAGCACGCCGGTGAACGATGGCACCGGGGGCGGCGACGTTTTTCTGCCAAACGAAGGCGTCGAAAGTGACGCAATCACCACGCTTCCGGTTTCTACGGCAGGCACGGTGCGTACACCTTTTGATCAAGACGAAAAAGAGTTCCCTGTTGGAAGATCATCTGTCGATGGGAAGCTATGGAAGGGCGCTGGAGGTTCGACGTTTGCGATCGAGGGCGACTCAACCAGTGGACGCGACGCTGTACAGGAGGCATCTCGGGCGCGGGCACAGCGCATCCGCGAACGCGATGAAACTGAACGAGAAGTCCGTCAAAAGTCTCGCGATGCAGCCGTGCAAGTGTGGGAAAAGATGCACCAGGCCTGGGAGAAAACATGCCAGGAGAAACGTGTCGAGACGAAGAAACGGCAAGACAAGCTTAGTGAAGAGCGTGATGCGCTTTATCAGGCCATGCTTGAGAATGGTGACAACAATAAGCCAGCATGGCACCTCGTTCGGGCACTGATAGAGTCTAACAGTTCGGGACTGGGAGCGGGCCGATCACTCGGGACACCTGGCGGCATGTCTGGACCCGGTGCTGCCAGTGCTGTTTCCGAGGAAGATGGCAGTTACCGTAGCCTCCGTACTCGCATGAAGGATGTAATCTATAGCTCCGCCAGCGAAGCGAGCCCGAAGAGTCGTTGATCTTACCATCGTATGTACGGTTACCGGCTGCCGCGGAAAGGTTCTCGCATAATACATGATGGAGAGCGAGGAGAAACTCTGTGTCTGGTGTCGGTGTCGGTGTCGGTGTCGTCTGCGGCTGGAAGAGCACAACGTGCGTGGTCTTGTGTCGGGAGCAAACGTCGGCGGACTAGCGTGTTCAAGGAACCTTTGGAATAAGGAGGCACGAGAGACGAAGCAGGTGCATTCCAAGGAATACTTCATTCTTTAGCACAGGCAACGTATACGAGCTTGTTCTCAGATGGCACCTAGGCGGTGTCGTAAGCGTCAAACACGATCCTCCTGACAGCGACGATGCCAGTACTGTCTCTTGCAGAGCACCTCTGACTTTGCAAGCACGTGGATTCTCTCGATAGCTCGTCCACGATCGCGACGCCTGTATATCTCTTCTCTGGGAACAGCCAGGTCAGGTCTGCTTGAGGCCGCTCTAGGACACCCCATTCTCGCAATGGCGGAGATTTCGTCACGAGTCCTGTACAACATTGCGCCATCGCTATACCGTCGACTAGTGCTATCGTATGGGCCTCGTATCGTTAGCGAGCACTCCATCCGAACAGCCGCATGACAAGTGAAGCGACCGATCGAAAGCAGCCTTGCATGGAGCTACGAATCAGAGAAACCCCGAGGAACACGTATACTTCCCGAAGATAACAGCACACGCCAGTTTGCCTGGTATCCTCCTTGCATGCGAAACACACGACTCAGCACACACGAGATGATGGTGCACTGCTTTTGGAAGGGCAAAGAACACAAGCAATGCGCTCGAATGCAACTTGTAGCGTTTGCGTATCCTCAACTGCCGAGAAGCAACATCTATACCACCCGGGTTCAGGAGCATGGCAAACACGACCCGGATAGATCAACACTCGCGCTTCTCGAAAGAGTCGCTCAGCAAGTTCCAACTCCGCTTCCCAGGTCGCCTCGCGAAGAAATCTCTGCAAGCCAATCCATACGAAGAATCCAGCCTGGCTGGGATAGATGCGCACCTGCTCTGCCCCAAGACTGGTTTGAATCGCTTGAACAGCCACCTGATACGCTTCCTCTAGTCGTCGTTGGTTTGCGACGAAAAACTTGTGCAACCATTGCTCGTCACTCAGCATTCGGCAAAGCACTGCCTGCGTATCCCGACTGGGCGACGAAAACAAACACGGTGCTCGAATCGCCTGCAACAGAGCCTGGTTCTCCGTAAAAAGAACCCCACATCGCATGCCACTCATACAGAGGTCCTTACTAAACGTCCATACGACATGCACATCGTTGCCGAGACCCTGGACGGCCAAAACGTCCGCTACGGAACGAAAACGCCCCGCATGGCTCTGGAAGACCGAGAGCGCGTACGCCTCGTCGCTCACCAGGTGCATGCCATGGGATCGACACCATTGAATGGAAAGCTCTAGTTCTTCTGTCGATAGAATATTGCCCGTTGGATTCCCGGGACTGTGCAGGAGCAACACTCGCGGTCGTTGCCCGCTCGCTCTACAGGTCCGGTCCGCAGTTTCAAGCGCATCCCTTGTCAGACGGTGGTGGTTATGGAGCGCTGTTTGTACAGGTACGGGTATGCACTTTGCACGGCAGCTCAGGTCAAAGTCAAATCCCGGATAATACGGTGCCGGAATCAACACGGCATCACCATCGTCACACAGGGCACTGAATACCAGGTCAAGTACAGCGCTTGCACCAACGGCACACAGGTAGTTATCGGGGTTGGCTGCACTTGCTGGGCCGCCTTTCGAAGCTGCAAATATATGCTCTCGAAAGAGTTGGCTAAGTGCCTTGCGAAAGCGTAACTCGCCGAACATGTAGTCGTACTGAAGGCACTCGTTGCGCGGCAATACGTCGCTGCGTTCCCGCTGAAACTGGGCTAAGACGGGTCCCGCACTGAGCGCGTTCTCGGCCACCAGCAGTGAGATATAACCATTAGGTTTTAATTGTGGATCGTATGCGTCCTGTTTCGCTGTAAAGGACCACTCAATCTGGCGTGGCGGTGCACGACTCGCAAGCGCCCTCCCCCGGTCTGAAAGCGTCTCTGCTGCGCTTTTCAGCACGCTACTCGTCTCTGGTTGTTGCATGCAGACACGTATACTTCGCTGTTGCTGCTGGGACGTAGCTGAACAGAGCAGCCGATCCCGACACTGAGCGCGAACGAACAAAGCTTCTCGGTAAACACCAGACTGGAGGAACATCCAGACTCGGCATCTCGAAGCGGTGGATCACTGCGGCCGACACTACGGCATTCTCCCGAGACGCTTCCATTGCGGTATCGAGTACGCTGATGAAGCGGGGAACTTGGCGACTGAGACACAGTCTTCAACGTAGAAGCCTCATGGTGCAAGGATCGGGTGTATAAAGGTACGAGATACTGCGAACTTGGCGACTGAGACAAAGTCTTCAACGTAGAAGCCTCATGGTGCAAGGATCGGGTGTATAGAGGTACGAGATACTGCGAACTTGGCGACTGAGGCACAGTCTTCAACGAAGAAGCCTCATGGTGCAAGGATCGGGTGTATAAAGGTACGAGATACTGCGAACTTGGCGACTGAGACACAGTCTTCAACGAAGAAGCCTCATGGTGCAAGGATCGGGTGTATAAAGGTACGAGATACTGCGAACTTGGCGACTGAGACACAGTCTTCAACGTAGAAGCCTCATGGTGCAAGGATCGGGTGTATAAAGGTACGAGATACTGCGAACTTGCAGACTGAGGCACAGTCTTCAACGAAGAAGCCTCATGGTGCAAGGATCGGGTGTATAAAGGTACGAGAAACTGCGAACTTGGCGACTGAGACAAAGTCTTCAACGTAGAAGCCTCATGGTATATGCATGATATCTAAATCCAACGATACATAAACTAGACCCGCGCACGCAAACTGCTTGTACGTGACTGTTGCCCCCGGAGAGCAACTGCATACCCTGCCGAGTCCTCGTTGACTTGAAGCAGCGAAAGCGACTGCTTTCGCTACTTCCATACCACATCGCTACAGCGCTATCCGCTCGTGAACGCTTTCCGTATGCACCACCGCTCTTGCTCGGGTTGTTCCCGGTACTGCTTCACCTAGAGCAGGTCCAGTGCACGCACGTGTTTGTTGCCGCAAACTTGTTTACGTTCTTGTTGGTTCTCATGTTCCACATCATGGGTTTTCTTCTGGGCTACCACTTTCGTTCAACTAGCACCAGATGTGTACGTTTCGCGCACAAGCCTCCAGGAGTTATGATCGAAAAACTTGCCGTACGTCAACAAGGCCAGTAAGGATGCAGAAAGCGTACTACCTGCTGTGATCATATAATACACAACGATTTGATAACGCGCTGCTGTGTCCGTGGAACCGTTACCGACAATCTGCCCCGTCATCATGCCTGGTAAAGAGACAAGGCCTACCGTCAGCATCGAGTTCACGACCGGAATCAGTGCCGAGCGCAAGGAGGCTCGAAGTGCCGGTGCGATCGCTTGTTTTGGACTGGCACCTATGCTGAGGAGTTCCTCGATCTCTTTCTCGTGCGAGGATACCTCGGACTGGAGTCGTTCGCCCAACAACGCTACTGTGTTCATGGCGTTCCCGAGAATCATACCGGAGAGCGGGATAAAGTAACGGGGCATCCAGAAAGGTTTCACTCCGATGACGGTCCAAGTTGTTTGCACGATCACGAAACCTGCACCACTGAGAAGCGAGACTAGCACGGCGACGAACATACCCGGTATTGGTCGGTGCATGCGCTGTGAAGCTGTCCAGGCAGCAACCAAAGTCATGATGCTTACTGCCAAGAACACAAGCAATGGTAGGTTTGCAGCGAAAATCCAGCGCAAGACGAGCCCTACGAGCAACAACTGGACTGCGGCACGAAGGGACGCCCAAACCATATCCAGTTCGATGCCAATCTCAAACAGCCATATCGCCATAACTGACAGTAGCATGAAACCGTAAGCGACAGCAAGTTGACCAAGACTGACAGGCAGGGCGCCGGCCGTGTCGGCACTGCTCGTGGACTCCATGAATGGGCGACGGATGCAAAACACGAACGCTTCCGACCCCAGGTCTGAACAACGAAGTGAATGTCCAGGTCAGAGCGCGTTGACTGCCGCACGCCGTCGAACAAGGCAAGAATCCTCGACCAGGTACAAGTGCAGTCGTGCAGGCTCTCGTACGGCTTCTCAAGGCCCAGCAGCAGGAGCGCACTGAGCTCTGGTGCTGTGCTCGTTCGTGCCGTGCGGCCTGCCTTTTCACCAAGACACCTTCGACTGTGAATGCTCGCTTCCCGATCTGCGGCTCTATTTTGTTGCTCCCAATGACTCCCCAGTCAAAAGCCGATGAATGCTGGCCGCTGTATCGGCGGTACCGAGCAGCGCACGCGCGTCACCGCGTAAGAACAGCTCCCCGTCCCGCACAAGAATGAGCTGGCCGTCGGTAACCTCCGAGAGTCTGTGCGTCACTATGAGTATTGTGGCCCGGATGCGTTCTTTCCAGTCCGATAAACGTTGCAATACTTGAGCCGCTGTTGCTGCGTCCAGACTTGAAGTGACCTCGTCCAGCAGTAGGATTCGTGGTTGCTGCAAAAGCACTCGCGTGAGGCCGAGGCGAGCTCGCTCACCCCCTGACAAGGCGGCTAGCGGTCGATCCAGAATCGTTCGCGATAAGCCAGCTATATGCAGTGCTTCCGGTAGTCGCTGTTCAAGCTCTGTCCGCGATACAACTCCCAAACGAACGAGCGTCTCGAGCGCCGACTTTGCTGGTTCCTCCGTGTTCGCGCTCGAGCGTTGTCGGCGTTTGCCGAGGACCAGCTCCCAAAGCGTTTCTCGCGTTACAAGTCGGCGGAGTGCCTCCAGCAAACCAGGCCTCCTATGTGCCAAACACGGCAATGCAGGTTGCTGGCTCAGAAAACCTACTAGTTTGCCCCGTAACTCGCCTGGAGGGTACGCTGGCACTGGTGTGCCCCACAGCCGGACTTGACCACCTGAAGGCTCCTCTAAGCGGTTCACCAGTCGAAGAAGTCGAGACTTGCCAGCTCCTGACGGGCCGATGATAAACACCGTCTCTCCGTCGCGTACTTCGAAACAGATATTCCGAAGTATGGGTCGAGTCGTCCCCGCCGCCTGGGTGCTCGCAGACAACGTCACTCCTTCGAAAGCGATTGCCACCTCCCGTGTTCCACTTGGATAGTTCTCGACGAATGCGCCAGAGTCTCGCGTCACTGGGCGAATAGGATCGATGTTCTCGTGGTGCCTCTCTGTCGCGGAGCCGTACTCGAGGTCCGTTGCCAGCGAAGCGGCTGCCGTCGAAAGCACAGCGTCCGCGTCTTCCCTGGTTGACTCCTGACTGCTCACCGAAAGAGTATCTGTGCCAGCTTTTGGACTTAAGCGGTCGATGAATGACATGAAAGGGGGAAATATCCCCCGGGAACAGATATACCTGAAACGGCTGCTGCAACTCCAGCGCAGAAGTCAAGCGCTGCAGAGACGGCCTTGGTGGCAGGCCTCGACGCCTGAAGCGTTTGCTCAGGTTTCGCTCTGAGCGTATTCGGAACGGAACCTGAGACGTTTCCCTGGGTGCTGATCACCATCACACTTCTTGAAGCATCTGGTTGGAATCGTTGATTGCATAGGATCAGAAACACACTGGAAGGCGCCTGGCTCGCGTTCGACGACCCCTAGCGCAGGGTAGAAGCTGCGATTTCACGCCGCTTCATGCTTGCTCGTTCAAGGGCGTTTCTCGTATACCGTGTTCAAGTCCATAACTAAACCATCTGGTGACTTTGGACAACGGAGAACGCTGAGAGCGCTGGGCACTACCCAAAACGCCTCAGAGCCTGGAGCTGGCGCTCTCCGAACCAACCGCAGCAGCGACCTGGTGGTAGCCTGGAACGTGTCGGTTCACTGGAGGCTCTCCTGACGAGGCGTCCAGCACTGCCCGCTCTCTGTCGGTCTGTTTCTTTCTGTAGGCCTGTAGGAGTACGCAGGAACATCTGCGTTGTCTCACTTTGGATTTCCGGTTTCCTCGAGAGGAGACGTTGACAGCCGCTGGACGAAACTTGTAAGCCGACCCGCAGCAGTGGGTTACGCTTCCGAGCATGCCCTCCAGGGGTGCGCGTTCGAAGAAGCCCGCAAAGAAGACCGCCTCAGCTGAGGAGGCAGCACAACGACTGCCAGAGCATCTCGCGGCAGGCAAGTTCACCTCACTGGCCGACATCACAAGTATCGTGCTGGGTGCTCGCTCGTGGCAGTCCGAGGCAGAGGCCGAGACGAGGCCCCTCACGACTACCGCGTCTACTGCAGAGCTTCAAAATTGGGATGAACACGCTGCGCTGGTTGCCCAACGACTCTTAAAACGCGATGAAAGTACAAAACTACGAGCGTTGCAGGAGCTCAGCACCCTGTTGCAGGCACTGGAACAAGCTTCCTCGGAAAGAATCGCAGACCAAGCAGCCTACGGGGCCCAGTACGGCGCTTTTCTCGGAAACTTTGCCACTGCATTCGTGAAACTGACACTGGATCCGAGTGTACGCGTTCGAGCAGAAGCCGTCGCGCTGGCGGGGCTTGTCGTTCGTCTTTACGGAAAACGGTCAATAGCGCTCCTGCCGGGGATGCTTCCGGCATGGGTTGGGTTGCTGGGCGATCCCTCGGCACAGGTCGCTGAAGCTACAGCTCGTAGTTTCCAGGACGCGTTTCCCACTGAGGTGAAACGTCGACGAGCGCTGTTGTTGGTACCGCATGCACTGATCCACCACGCAACCGCGCAGGTTCAGAGCAGTCTAGCGGGAAACGTGCCAGAGACGTTGCGTCAATCCGCAGACAAGGCCGAAATGCCCCTTCTCCACGCGCTGGCGTGCGTGGCGTCCACCGCGGAGGCTTTGGCAACGACACTAGCGACAAAGACAACCTTGTCGCCAGCAGACGACTCGGAACTGGTTGCATTTCTGGTCCACTGGCTCCAGCACTGGGTATCGGAGGAAGGCGTGCAGACGCTTGCGGTACCGCTTTTCCGCCGCTACCGGCAATCGCTCCGCGTCCATGAGGCCTTCTGGCGACTAGCCATTATTTCAGTGGAACTTTTCGGAGAGCTTCGGCAGACCAGAGACGAGCACCAGGGGCATAGCTTGATCGCTGCATTGGCAAACGCTTGTCCAGACTGGGAAAGCAAGGCGTCGGACGGTTTTTCCTATCTCGTTTCACGACTCGCTTGGGATGAGCTGCACGCTTCCTGCCAAGAACAGGTCTGGATCCTCCTCCATCGCTATGTTGTGCGGATTGAGCCTTCCAGCAGCAGCCTTGCACGATCGATCTCTGCAAAGACGCTCACAAGCTGGCTTCTCGGCGAGTCGATAGCAGGGGGCCGGCGTCAGGCCTCTGCAGCCGAACGTATCCAGTCTGGTCGGGTTTTCCGGGGGCTGCTACCCTTCTTGCAAGCGCTACGAATCAAGTGGCTGACCAGCGACGCTGTGCGTTCCGATCCAGTCGAGAGCGCTTCCCGTCATCATTGGCTCGAGTCGTTCGAGGGGATGCTGCTCGATGAGCTCACCACTGCCTTGCTCTGGCGAGCGCCTAAAACAAAGTTTCCTCCAGCGCTTGTGGGGAGCGCTTACCTGGACTGGTGGCAAGCAGCGCTGGTCGCTTTCCTGGAGAGTGCGCTCTGGGTCCAGCAGCTATCCTCGAGACGAGAGCGCAGCGATGATAGGACTGCTCTGCGCGCTCGATGCCGCGCTGCACTACAGCGGTACCTTCTTGCAGCGGAGGCGTTTCAGCGTGCACCTGAAGCGTCGCAATCCGTGGTGCAATTCGGTGGTAGACCAGCCGATGCATCATTGCTTCATGAACGCTTTTTCGATGTGCTTTTCTATGCGAGCGTGGACGCTTGTCGAAGCGACTTGGATGCAACGCGCTCCAACTGGCAAATCGTTGGTGAGGAGCTCGCCGCGGGGCTCGTCGTCATCGTCGTCATCGAACGAGCACCTGCCTGGTATACGAAGGCGGTGGTCGCTGCTTGCGAACGTGCCGTGCAGGGAACCTCGTTCGCGACGCTCGAGTCAGACCAGCAGCCCCGGTGGTCACTTCTAGGCCTCGATCCTGGCGTCATTCGTACCTGGAGTGTAGAAATTATGGGAGGTGCGTTCTGCTGGGCACTGAATCGTTTCCGTCGACGAAAGATTGGCAACGGAAACGCACAACATGACGATAATCACCAGCAGGTCCATGGTACTCGAGCGGAAGCAGAGGTTGCAACCACGCTGCTCCTGTTGGCATGGAGTCAGCGCGCCCCGGCTTCGATGCTGGAGCGTGCTTTGCAGTATCCAGATCCGATTCAGGGCCGCCATCGACTCAACGACTTTTTCCACGACGCTGTGTCGCTGCTGGAGCATCCATCAGCGGAAAACGAGCATGACGATGACGGTGACGACAACGAGGAGGAGGCGGTGGCGGTGGCAGCGCTCCCTGCTGCCTACAGTCACCAGCTCGTAGCGGTGCTGGGTGCACTGGCTGCATGCAGTCACTCCTCTGAGGCGCTGAGCGGTCCATCGAGCGTCTTGAACGCGCGTTTAGAGGAGTGTCCTGGCGCGGGTCGCTGGCTCATCGAACTTGCTCAAGCAGCACGTATCCGAGCAGCTTCAATAGAGCAAGGTGTTCCAGCTGGTCTCTGGACAGCGACGGTGTTTCCCCGTCACCTGGCTGACCAAGTGGAGCACCTGCAGTACTACTGCGACCAACTGGACCCCGCCCGGTACTCCTATTACCGCCGTTCGGAGACGGACGCTTGGCCTTCCGTTGGGCTCCTGCTGGAATACGCCGCCTGGCCCGAGGCCTGGCTCTGGTCAACGTCCACTGACTGGTCTACACTGAGGAGCAGCATAGATGCCAGCGTGTGTCGGGCGCTGCGTCTCGGACTCTGGGACTGGCCCCAACTGGCCTCCTTTCAGCAGGGTGTTCATTCAGCAGCTGCTCCATGGACCGCAGAAACACGAGCTTGGCTGTACGTGAGAGCGCTCCTGGCATTAGAGCAGCACCAGAGCCAAGAAGCAAGCGACGGGCATGTGTTCGCGGACGTCCGACCGTCGGCAGCGCTGGAGCGTGAAACCCTGGAAAGAGTCGTGCTCGACGCACTCGCGTGGCTCCTTGAGGATATGGAACGCGTCCTGCTCGCAGAGTCGTGTGAAACGCAAGCTCCGGACATGCTCGAGGCTGTTCAACGCTTCCAGCGCGTGCTGCTAGAGCTCGCCGCCACCTCGGAACGCCCCTGGCAAGCTCTCCTGTACGACATATTGTACAAGTGCTGGGTATCGGATGCAGAGGACTCGAAGGCAATAGCAGCACAGCCTGGAGAGCGCGTGATAGAACTAGCATGGCGACCACTGCAAAGACTAGAGGAGCAACAACGACAACAACGCTGGCGTCGTTCGCTGCTCGAGTCGCTGACACCCTCGCTGGACGATGCAGCAAGTCCGCTTGATGCTACGTTGTGGCACCTCTACCTGCAGTTTCCATGGACGCGTTCCTGGGCAACAGCACGATTTATCGGCTGGCTGCAGCGAACGGATGCTGCGACTGCTGCGTCCGCACTCGACGTGGCGGCAGCGGTACTTGCGCGCCTCCTGGACCCCGAAGCGAGCACTGCAGCCTGCTGCGACACGATCGTAACTGAGTTGGCAAAGGCCCCGCTGTACGCACCAGCGACACCGACAGCGTTTCAGGTGCCGCTCGAGCAAAGCGCTGAGCGTCAACCGACGATGCTCATGAGACTGCTGATATGGTCGTCACTGGTACGAGAGCGTTTCTGGATACGTCTCCAGACGGATGCTGCGTATTTTGGACGAAGCGTCACCGCGGCCTCTTTAACACGATGCACGATGGCTGCTCTGGAAACCGGTCCGGTTACCGGCCTGCAGGCATCTGGAGCCGTGGGAGAGTTTGCGTTGGAGCTCCTTCGGTATGCGGCAGCGAGTCTGGCGCAAACGCTGCCCGTATGGGTCCAGAGCGTTCTGAATGACACCTCAGCTGAGCGAATGCGCAGCGCTACCGGGCTGCAGCACGAGCCGTCTGTCCAAGTGGCCCCGCAGGATGTACCGAAAACGCTGTGTGCTTCTATGGAAATTCTCGGGCATGCGGCTGCGATTCCCGCCTCCTACGAACATCGTGCGGATTTGTTGACGTACCTGCGTTCCGCACTGGAACTGCTCATTGAGGTGCCGTTCACGAACCTGATCACAAGCCTCGAGCGAGCGCCACAGCAAACGAGTGAGGAGTTTCATCGAGGCTCCTCATTCGTTGGCAAACATGCAACGCCGGACGCCAACACGACAAGGCCAGCAGCATCGGCAACGAGCGTGCGTCGCGTTTCGGACGCCCCATCGACACCGTCGTCATCGTCGAGCGCAGCGGAGGACTCGAATCGCCAGGTACTCGCGGTCCTGTTTGAACGGCTCGTGCGTCCGAGTCTGGACGTTTTCGCTACCGACCTGGGCGAAGAACACTGGACCTGGATCGGCGAGACTGCTACGCAGGCGCTGGTGACCTCGCTGGGCTGGCCAGTGTACGCGGCAGCGCTTCGGTGTCTGTACGCATGGCATGTGCGGCTCGTAGAGCGTGCCTCTTCGACCGTGTTATCGGAACAGATGGTCAGCAGTATTGGACAGGCCCTCTGGATGACTTGTTATCGATTGGCAGAGGCGTATCGTGACTCGCTCGTCACCGAGGCGCCATGTTCACCGGTTGCGGAGCTGAACCTACCCGTTCAAGATGCGCTGGGCTATTTGATTTGCGTTTTCAGACCAGAACTGGAGCGACTGGCGCTTCGCAGCGAGGATTCCGCACCCCAGATGATGACCGCGTTACCGTGCTGGCGCGAAGCTCGTGACCGCTGGGTAACGACGCGTTTTGGTGTCAAGTGTGAGTCGTTGCTTTCATCGATGCTGGGCCGCTTCTGGTGTCTCACCTGGCTTCCGTATCTCGTTGCAAGCAAAAGCACCGCTGTCCGCAGTGCCGTCATGCAGTTGCTGGGCACCCTGTGGGATGCGCTGGAAGCCTGGCTCGCGACGTCGACACTGGAGGGTGCACAGGCGTCCCTGGGTACCGGGCACGCAGGTGCAGGTGCCTCTCCTGCGGATACACGTCCAGGCTCGATTCGTTTCGAGTCCGATCAGCGTGGAGCGGCCACAGCCCTGGGCAGACGACCTGCAGAGCCCGAGCCGATGCCCTGTAGCAGCACCGGCGCTACATACGCTACCGAGACAACGCCACTGGAATACTCTGCGGATCGACGGGCACCCAGCTGGACGGCAGCGTCGAGCATCACGACCCGTTACGCACGGAGGCATCGGAGCTCTCCGTCGCCGTCAGCGACTTGGGCATTGCAGAGAATACCGTGCATTTGGAGGCACTCAAGGGATTGGCAACGCTCCACGATGCCCTGATTCAGAGCTGCAGTGAGGCGCTGTTTGCCCTGACGGCGAGGTTTCCGTCGCTGGACCCGACACCAGAGGCCGCGTCATGGGAACCTCTGCAGACCTATTTTTGCGCTTGGCTGGTGCTGCTTCGGCTCCAGGTCACGGGCTCCTATCCAGAAGCGTCGCTGGTAACACCGTTGGGGTCGCGGTTGCCGAACACGTTGCGAGAAGGTGCGCTTTGGACGCTTCTAGACGGACTCGGGCGTTGCTGGATCCGAGCGGCAGCTACGATAACGACGCGAACACCCGAAAGCAGTCACTGCACGAGCGATGCAGAGGCTCAATGCTTCCGAGAGCAACTGGAAATGCTTCTGGCTGGTCTCACCGAGCAACTGGTGCTCGCTACCTCGGATCCGCAGTGGCTGGCGAGGGAGATCTTCTGGGAGCCAACAGACTGGCGACCAGCGGCTCTCGGAGCCCGCCTCCTCTTCCTGACGCTACTCGTGCAACCGCTTCTTGCACAACGCTGGTTTACCGATCATGTTGCGGATCGCTCGCTTCTTCAGCCGCTGGAGCTGTTGAGCCGCACGCTGCTCACTGGACCGTTGATTGCCCGCGAACTCGAGGCTATTCGGCAGTATGCCGCGCATGCGCACCAGACCCAGCACCGGGAGAACGGCGGAACCGTTCCCAATGCATCCCCTTCCCATACGGGTGTGTTATCCGTTCAGGGTAGTCTTGCAGCACGAGAGATTCTGGTTCGGTACCACTTTGAAGAGGTCCAATTACCCGTGTGTCTCCGACTGGCCGATACGCATCCGTGGCGAGCGCCGGAGCTTGTGCTTGCGCCCGCTGAACGCTCCGTAGTCTCGTTGGCGGGCATCGAACGTGAAACACGCGCTCGATCAGAGCTCGAAGCTCGCTACCGAAGACTCTTTCTCCATATGACCAGAATTTTACAACACGGAGTGGATCGGCACTCTGCCGACGCCGGTACCCTACTGCTACAACTGGGCGCATCGGCAACGTCCTCGTCGACATCGACGACATCGACGCTTGGGACGGCGTCCTGTGCGCCTCGTCAGTACTTTGCACCGAGTGCTCTCGCCAGTGCGGTGGTGTACTGGCATCAGCGTTTGGTTTCCCTGTTGCGTGACGCACCCGAGTGTCCGATCTGTTATCAGGTGCTGCATTCACGAACAGGTCAGGTTTCGCGTGTGCGCTGTCCGACCTGTCGGTATCGATTCCATGCAGCTTGTCTGTATCGGTGGTTCAGTAGTGCTGCGCACGGTGCCACGTGTCCGTTGTGTCGGTCACCGTTCTAACCCAGAGCGCATCAACGCAACCTTGAAACACACGATCGATGCAGACGTGCTGCCTCTGAATCAACGCGTCCAGCATTGCATATTCTGGTCTGCGGAAGCGATGCCTCATCGCATTCGCGAGGCACTGGTGGAGAAAAGTTGACGCGCCAGGTCCGCCGAGAACGATGACGACGATGGTGGTGGTGGTGGTGGTAGCGGCGATGGCGATGGCGACGACGATGATGATGATGATCGACGCAGTTCGTGTGCATCCAGCAACTCGGTGTCGGTGAGCAGCACCGAGGAGGCCGCATCCGCTACCGCCTCCATTGTGGCATGATCACTTGGACTGGTGCTCTCCGCGATGCCGGCAACGCGACCCGATAATGATGGCGATAAAGACGACCGGATGTGATGATGGTTATTGGTGCTGTTGTTGCTATTGGTGCTGCTCATCTCGGATGCCATGTGCCGTCGATGGGTTGTCATAGCGTGTTCCGATGGTGCACGCCTTGCATCCCCGCTCACAGCGTCGGCAAGCTGGTCGTTGAACTGCATCGCTAGCGTCGACGCCTGCGAGCGATGATTCATGGTTGACTGTTGTTGCAGTTGCTGTTGTTGCTGTAGTTGGTGCTGTCGTCGTCGCTTGCGCGCACAGAGACGGCAGTGATTGCCCCAATCACAGGTGCCTTGTCGTTGCATCATACGGCTGTGACGTTTGCGACAGTTGCCGCATACCTGTGTCGCGCAGCAAGCTTGACAGGTCCGATGTAGTTCTAAAGCATCCACGCTAGCGCGACTTCGCAGCGACTGGGAAGCTGAGCGTCGATCGAGTGCCCCCGACGAGGGCGAGTCAACGACAACCGCCTCGGGATCAGCCTCGCTCGTGGATCGATCCGCGTGCGGTTGGCTCCGACGCGTTCTCCTCGCAGTCGTTAGAAGCAAACCGTGATCGCTGAGGCCTTGCTCTGTGAGTACTCCGGCGGCCGCCTGGAATGCTGCATTTCTGGCACCGGCATCCAGGTTGGCTTGTCGACTAGCAGCGTCGCCTCCGAGCGCTGGTGTCTCCCACGGCGACGGCAGCGAGCTCCGCTGGCGAGCGCGTTGGCGCTGTCGACGAGTGCAGAGGCGACAGGCGTCGCCCCATTGGCATCGTCCATCAGGGGCATGTTTCATCATGCGATGATGCCGTTGTCGACACGCCGGGCACACCGGTTTGTTCAGTCCGGGATCACTGCACTTGGGGCAGCGGATATGTCGCTCCAGGGGTGTCGTGCCTGTCGACGGACCCAGCTGCCCTGCGCCGTCGTGCGCCACATACGGCGGAATATCATCCTGATCCCAGTTCAAGGCTTGGCTCTGTAGCGCCAGGGTGCTATGCTCGCCATCCTGGCCGGTTGGTCGTGCGCCCGACAAATAGCCTCGAAAGCTGGTACGGTCGCGTTCGCTGAGCAGGAGCATACCGCCACCAGTGGCGCCAGTACCCGTTCCAGTACCAGTTTCAGTACCCGTTCCAGTACCAGTTCCGATTCCGGTGCCGCGCTCGGACTCTGGATCCCTGAGCGGAGCAAAGAGCTTTGCTTGAGCGAGTTCATCATCTGTTTGCAGATGCACATTCTCGGGGATGTCTTCGGTGCCGGATTCTATCGGATTCGGCAGCCGCTCAGCCGGTATCAATACATCTCGGGCGGGGCGAAGCGCCGGTAGCACTCCTATTTTCACCGCCAAGTCCTGGGCGAAAGCCCGCGACGCGGATATCGGCGGCAGCGTCGGTGGCTCCATGGGCGACACCGAGGCCGCAGATACAACGCCGCACTCGGCACTGCCAGTGCCTTCGAGCCAGCCCTCAAAAATCTGCCGCTCTGGACTCTGCTTGTTTGGTAAATCGGAGAGCATCGCATTCGCTGCCGTCACTGGGTTTCCATCGGCGCGAGTTGCGGACCCTGCACTGAAAGCGCGCCCAGCATCACGACGTACACCCAATGCAGTGCTTGTCGCTGTTGCAGTCGTTAAGGTCGGCGTATCCGGATCGTAGCGGGCGAAGTCGACGACGGCAAACAGGTAGTGGCTGGTGTCGGTGCTACGACCCAGTGGACTAGGCGGTGGGCGCGGCTCGCTCTCCGCGAGTCGCTGGCGCGTCCGGCGGCCGATTCCTTCGCCCAGAGAGGAGTCTCCGGGTGACCTATCCCTTGTTCCAAACGTCTCTGCAACGTGATCTGGAAAGTTATCGCTATTTACTGCGGAGTCGTCCCCACCAAGACCCCAGTAGGCGTCCGACACCGCCAGATTACCTTCGTCGTCCACGTGCTCCGTCTGTGCACGCGAAGAAGCCGCAGCACTTCTCTTCGTCTGCCGCTCTCCTCGTCGCGGTGCCATGCCACCCAAACCAGTCCAGAAACGCTTACTTTCCGTTCCGAGTGTGCTGACTGAGGCGTGCGCTGACGGGCTCGTGAGCACGAGCCCTCGCCCTGCGCGAGCGTGCTTCTACGGTGGCAGCAACGCGCCTCTTTCCGGGTGTTTCGTGACCTTCCAGTGAGCTAGTCTGCAGGTGCTGACTATTGACCACACTGGACGCCTTGTCCAGCTGCTCTGGCACCGGTGTTTCTCGTAAGCGGCCAGAAGATATCACCGGCAGCGGGAGCGAGCCTCCGCTGCTGAGCGCCTCCTCTGTCGACGTTGGCTGGCGCCCCCCGGTGACGACTGGAGCGATCATTCGCTGCCGTCGCTGCTGCAGCTGATTTTTTACCTCTGACGAGGGATTTCTATTGTATTTGGAATCGCGTATTGCGGGATGGATATTACGATTTATGAAAGTGTTCATCAGGATGTTGAACTTCAAGTTCCATGACAGATACTTCCTTGCGGATGTACTGGTCGTTTCGGACGTTCTATCATGAGTCTAGTGCCTGCAGTACGCATACGCGTTAGCGCCGAGACCGCTGGAGCGGATATTTCATAGAGCCCGAACGGCTTTGCCATACGACTGGGGCGGGGGGTGTTGGCCCAAGGCATGATTCACTGGACATCGGGGTCGGAGCGTAGAATCATTCTGGGAGCGTGCAAGCTGTGCAGACGCACTGCCTGTGGCAGCAGCGCGAAGCGATATACTAGGAGTACACTGCGACCAGGGCGATGCCCAGACGCTGGCTAACTGCTCGAAATCCCAGAATAAGCGGCGTTTCTGACGAGTTGCCCAGGTCGCAATAAAGCTCCTGCAACTGGGGGCCTGAAGCACAAGCCTGGCAGGCTCGTGCGACTCGCGGGACCTTACGTCCAGAAGGTAAACTCTCGACGGTACAGAAACCTTTGCCCCCTTTTATCGTTTGTCGTAGAGGGGCAAAGAAAATGTTATCTCGCTACTAGTTTGTAACTAGTCTCTGTCCTTTTGGCTATATCATGCGCTCGATACGCGCACCTCCATATCTGGCAGTCACAAGACCTGACGTGTATCGCGCCGATGAAGGGAAACGCGATCCTGATCATGAGCGTGTAGCTCCAACGTACAGGACGCATTTGCGTTGAGGTCATGCGAAAGTATAGTATTTCATCCCAGATGAGTTTCGACCCTCAATGGAGTGTATTCAAGTGATTTTTCGCGGTTTATAGTAGTAGCGTTCAAAGAGCATTCTTTTCCAAAAACAAAAAATCCAAGGGAAAGGTATCGACCTGGATGTTGGGAATCCTTAAGGGCCATCATCGTCGAATTCGACGAAGAATAACCGAAGAAGAAATCCTCTTTTCGTCGACTATCGAGCGAACATGAGCGAATGATGCGGACGAAGAAGACCGAGAATGGATGTAGGCGAGAAAGTGTGTGCCCGACGAGACGATGACGAGACTGTAGTGGCACAGAGGGCGCGGGTTCTGGGAATCCTTGCAAAATTGCGTTCAGCCAGAGGCAATAAACGTATGGTGCTCGTGAACCGAGACTTTAACGCCGTCATCAATATCAGACGATGGGCGGTGCTGAAGACGAGACACGAGGAGCTTACGCGATCCAGCTTTGTGGAGTAGCCTCTCATGGGCGATGTGTACAGGGAGAAGCTGAAACCGATAGCAGGTCGCCTGTGTAGATAGGCTGGGAGGCGTCTGCACGTGGGTGTCAGTTTACGATCTCGAGGCGACGCCTCCAGTGGTGCGGAAAGGCCGTTCTGTCTGCGCTAATGCGAGACGCGTGGTGGTTACCTGGGCCCTGCTTTTCCCTTGTATGCTATTACGTGAGCCCTTGGGCACCTTCAGCACAGAAACGTTTCCAGTCTGCAACGTGGCGGGATACGCGAGTCGAGCTCGGAGCGCTCCGTGTACAATCACGCTGTCTCCTTTCGCAAGTTACGATGCGTACCTGTTTCGCGGCTGGATTTTTGGCACCAAAAGCGCTGTAGGTACCGGGTTCAGGTACAGTTCCATCTCGCCAGACGCTGTTGGTGTCGAAGGATCGGCTTCAGGAGGAGGTAAGCGTCCGGCATTGCGCACCAAGAGGTCTGCGACGAGGCGTTCATCGCGCAGTTCGTCGCATCAGCAGGCAGGCACTGCTTGTAATCGACTGCCTGAGCGCTTCATTGAGACGATTCATAAAAGCCATCGTCGCCTTCAGATATCACTCTGAGAACTGTTTGGACGCTGCAGAACGATTCTCGGGATGCGCGAAACATGCCCAGAGTCGGTACCTGGCATGGGGTAGGGTCCTGGTCTGTTGTGGTGTAGGATCCTTAAATCTAACCAGGTTTCTGGGGATGCGCATCCGCTTCTGATGACCACGAAAGAGGCCTCGTTCGCTTCACTAGCGCATGTGTGTGTTCGGCAAGTCCCAGTCAAAATGCCCAACAGGTATAGAGGCTTGCTCACTCCAAAGGAACAGCGGTTATCGAGTCTACAGTGGGCGCTCGCGCCACCGCGGGCTCATTCTCACACGCTCACCGCAGAGGTTCGTTTCCTAACGAGCAACTCGCGCGTCTGCAGGCGCATTCTCCAACGAGATGCCGACCCTGAAAACGTATATTTCGCTGTATTCCAAGTCTGGAATCATCCGAGGCACTAGATGCGAAGGCAGCCGGTTTCGGGAAGTGCTCGTCCCAGTCTGATACCGGAAATCCCGCTGTATTCCAGGTCTGGAATCATCCGAGGCACTAGATGCGAAGGCATCCGGTTTCGGGAAGTGGTAGTGCCTCCATCCGATCGTATATCTCGTTGTACCCCAGGTCTATAATCATCCAGATCACGACATACATAGGCATTATGTGTCGGGTACTCGACATTCCGCCTTGCTCGTGCTTCGCGCTGGCATACGATACAAATGAAGCACAGCCGCAGTTGCGCAGTCGCGGTTGCCAGGCCCGCGTTGCGTACGACTGCGATGCCCGCCGGAGGACACAGCCTTGTGCGACGCTGGGCTCGTGCGACGTTGCGCCCGTATACTGTTGGGCTCCGTTGGAGACGGTATGTCGGTTAGGTGGAAGCGGCTTCAAGCACAGCTCGGTTTCCTGTCTAGTGGACTGCGCATGCAGCATACAATTTCGGAAAGCAAAGCACAAGGTGAACGAGCGGAAACTATAGCAGAACGACTGTGCAAGGTACGGGAGCGAATTCAAGTCGCTGCGCTTGCCGCAAAACGCGACCCTGCACGGGTTCGCCTAGTTGCTGTGAGCAAAACGCACGCTGCCGGTACCGTGCGGGAGGCGTATGACGCAGGTCAACGCCACTTTGGGGAGAACTACGTCCAGGAGCTGGTTGAGAAAGCGGAACAGCTACCGACAGACATAAACTGGCACTTCATCGGACACCTGCAGAGCAATAAAGTGAGGGCGCTGTTGAGTGTCCCGAACCTCTGGTGCGTTGAGACTGTCGATCGACCCAAGCTTGCGAATACGCTGAACCGCCTCATGGACGAGTTGCGTCCCGACGGAGGTCCGATACCTGTGATGGTGCAGGTGAATGTCAGCGGGGAAGCGAGCAAGGCCGGGATAGAACCCGCTGCCGCTCCCGAACTCGTCGAGCACATCCTGCAGGCTTGCCCGCGGCTGAAGCTCCTCGGTTTAATGACGATAGGCTCGCCGGACCCGAGTCCAGAGCCTGTGGCGTTCCAAAGGCTCTCGCACTTACGAGACCAAATACAGGACCGGTTTAGGTTTCAAGAGCCGCTCGAGCTCAGCATGGGTATGAGTGATGACTTTGAGGCGGCGGTACGCATGGGTAGCACCAATGTACGCATCGGATCCACTATATTCGGGCCGCGTGTCTATCCGCAATGAACAGATCAATGCTGCAGACGTTTTCAGGCGTTCTCTCCGGAGCTGGTTTGCGGCACGAATACGCAGCGACACCAGGTGCTCAGCAGTCCGCTCATACTCGATACCGGAACGCACCTGCACCTGAACGATACCGATCAGCTTGCCCGTAACCCTCTCGTCAAGAAAGCGTGCGACTGGCGTAGCCCGTGAGCGTTGCGCCTGTGCGTAGCTATGAAGAAACGCACCGGCGGGGGCTTTAGCTGGGCGGCGAACCATATAGAATACACTGTTTAGGGTCTCTCATATCAGGTATCGGACGAGACGGCCTCGTATTCCAACCCCTGCTGGTGCGCAACTCGTTTCCAACTTCGTTCATTTGCGTTGTTCATGGAAGAGAAACCAGCTTGCGCTCTAAACAACTCGCTGCCGAAATGTTCAGGTTCACAGTGTTATACAGGAAACCGGGACAGCATGGCAAGCGTCTACGCTGTTGTCGTGTCATCACCACGAGCCCGAACCGACGTTGCGTGACGCCCTGGCCGTTGCTGAAGCCGTCCGACTCGCCAGAACGCTCTCCTCACCACTATGGCAGCCGCTGCTCTCGTATCGGGGAAATCCAAAATTGCACCCTCTGGTTTCAAATCAACGCCGCAGTGCCAGTGCGACCCAGCCCAGAATAAACGCAGTTCCGCCGAGCGGCGCTACTGCACCGAGCCTCCGTTTACCCGTCAGCGTCAGCGCATAGAGAGAGCCCGAGAATAAAGCGATCCCAGTGGCGAAACACAAGCTTGCAACTTTGGCGGGTCGGTTTTCAAACGCACCACCTCGTGCAGCCAGCGCTAGTGCCAACGAGTGCACCAGGTGGTAGGTTGCGCCGGTCTCCCAGATGCGTAGCAGCTTCGGGTCACTCACCCGGCGTGGCAATGCGTGGGAGCCAAACGCTCCCAACGCAACCGCGAGTGCTCCCGAAAAGCCGGCGACACGCTGAACCGCGCTGGAACTCTCCCAAAACCCGGGCGTCTTCATCATGGTATCCACCAGGCCTGACGAGCGCGCATGCGAGAAGTCATCGCGAAGAATCGCGGCGCGCACGTCGCCCGAAAGCGAAATCATTCATGTGTGAATTTTAGCGGGAAAACGCTGGCTTTGGCGCTGAAACATATGATCGCGCTCGCTGCACCCGTGCTGGAATCGGAGGCGCGCGGCTCACAGCGGAAGCGATCTGGTGGTGCCGTCCAGTGCGTGTTTATGCGTGTTTATGCGTGTTTATGCGTGTTTATGCGTGTTTATGCGTGTATGCGTGTATGCGTGTATGCGTGAACCTCATAGACTCAGTTGCAGCTCTGTAGGCATTGGTGCTCAAACGACGGGTTTCGGGTCTATCAGCCATCGAAATGAATGCCGAGGCGGCGCAGGAGAGTCAGGATCTTTACGCGAAAGATTTGCGGCATGTTGCGCAAGACTATTTCGTGGTGAGGACTCTCTGCAAAAGACTCGTTGTGGTGGAGTTAGAACTCTACCGAGCTCGGCGCCTGTGTAGAGCTTGGGCTCAGGCGCTAACTGCACAACGCCAACACACACCGCCGTGCATGCACGAGCAGCAGACGAGCAGCGAACTTATATCTGCTGCGGCTCATGGCACTTGTCCTTATCGCGAAGCAATGCTCTATCTATTCCGTCAGGTAGCGGAAACAGGTTCCGTGTCGGAGTATTTACGTGACGTTGAGCACAGGGGCGCTCGTGCGTCCTCTTTGAAGGCTCTGCTGGAAAGCCGATCGCCACCCACGCAGTGGACTCGTCACGAAAGCGCCTCGGCGGACTCTTCTGCAGCCTCTGGTCTGGCACATGGGAACCGAGTCCAGAGTCAGAGGGCACAAGCGCGGAGCGCAAACGTCAGTGACGGCGCCGAGCGGGCGTCCGCGCAACGGGTGCCGGCTCCGTCATCCTCGGAACCGGCGATCATGCAGGGCCAACAGCTACCAGCTAACGTCGGTACCGATTTGAGCCAAGCCGGGCATTCGAAGCGACCATTGCAGTTCCAAACGCGTGGTACCACGGGCCCCGAAATGGGCCCGTCTCGAACGACGACGCTCGCTGGATTCCGAGCAGCGCAAATGCCAACGAATGCTAGTGCATCTCAACAGAACCGGTGGCCGCCCTGGAACGAGCAGTTCATGGAAGCGCTCATGGAGAGCGAACGCGACACCGTTGCTGGGCTTATCGAACAAGAACGACTACAGACGCAGCTCAACCTTCTGCGCGGTGTCATGATGGATCTTGAGGTTCTGCTCGAACGATGTCCTTGCGAGGACGCAGACGGAGCGATTGATTGCATCGACAGTGCAGATGACGACGAGAATTCGTTACCACCTCTGGCTGAGAATGGCCATATCCGCAGCAACAAGGCCGAGATGTCGACCAATACCTTCGCATGCTAGCAGGGCCAAACCCGATGGACACTGCGGTATCGTGATCAAGATGGTCACATCAGACTGCGTATTGTCATTCATTGAACAAGTGCTCCCAGTGCAGCCGTCCCAGGCCAGTCTTTTTTTCGTTTGGTCGCTGTATTGGGACGCGTTCAAACGAATTTGCCGAACAAATTTTATGGCCAGCGTTCAGACGCTTTGCAGACCGCGCTACAGCGTTCTAGGCCTTTCTGAGCTACGATGCATCTCCCGTGCGCATGAGCTGAGGCGCGTTTGAATCGATATTCAACGCAGAGGCGCTGGACGTTTGTGCATACGCGATCTGCAATGCCAGTCATTACCGGTCTAGAGTCCTGCTGCGTCGTCGTCGTTGCCATCGACATCGCCGTAGACTGGAAACTGCGTCCTCGGGTATGAGATCCATGAATTCGCCCGCGACGCGTCGACAGACGACCTGTACGTCCGGACAGCCCCTGGCAATCATTGTTCGGGTCAGACAAGTATCGCAATGCACTGCATGGATAGAGCAGCTGCTGTGTGTGCGTTGTCGCAGCCAATCCAGCTGAGCGTCATGGCGTGCACTATAGAGCAGAACGGTATATGCGGGCGCCGGTCTGGCGAAACATCGTAGCAGGCCATTCCACAGATGCTCACGCCCATGGACAGCGGGGCGGCGTACGCCACATGACCATGGAAGCGAAGAAAATGCGCCCCCAGAAAACTTTGCTCCAAAAAGAATCAAACGGATACATGATACCAAACAGAGCCGCATCGGTCGCAGTGGCTATCCTGCTGGCGAGCGCTGGCTGCGCGTCAAGCTGCAAGTTGAGGCGCTCACTGCTGACATCGTTCCGCCCCGTTCTTCGGCACAAATTCGAACGCTCCACAAAGATGACCACATGGTGCTGGAGGGGCGCGCGCATGCGCCCGTCCTCATACACTTGGCCGGTTACCGCGAGTTTTCAAACCATCTGGTTCAATGTTTGGAGTGGCTGTCTATGCGGGATGCCACCTCACGCATGCTGCGTTCTCAGACGGTGGCATCGCTCGCTGACATGCAACCAACGCGCGCGTCGTTTCAAGCTCGCCAGCAGCAGCAGCAGCAGCAGCGATCGCAAAACGCCGCACACGACGACTGCTCATGCATCTATCGCCCGCGCCCGAGTTCCTGCGGTGACACGCGAAGCGTGATCCAGGCGGGAAGCCCCCACTGCGGATCCGAGACTGCCATCGCTTCCACAATTCGCTCATTTGCCTGAAGTGGATGACTCTCGGGCCAGGTCTGGAGCGTCGTCACGCTCGCGTAGCCCTCTCGGATGGCGACCAGGTCGGAGTTCACGAAGCCGTACAGCGGCTCTGGGCGCCCTTCTGCGCCAATGATGACCATTTCGGCAGAGTCTGGTTTCTGTCCAGCACCACTTCGAAAGACATCACGATAAAAAATCGCTCCTAAATGCGTTGTACGCCATCGTCCCCAATGCCAACGGGCAGGGAAGTTCACATTCAGTACCAAGTCGCCATAACAGAACGCACTCCACACCAGATCCAAAGCATCCTCTGATGCAGCATCTTCGTCTGCTGCGACGGATCTGTTTACCTCTGTGGCAGGAGCCAGTGCTTTGCCACAGACATCACAGTGCCGCCGAGGCGTGCACCGCACACTGCTTGCGGTACCGGATGCCGTAGAGGTCTGCAGGCCAGGTCTCGGTCCATGTTCCGAGCGCCCGTGCAGGTGCAAACTCCTACACGGATCGAGACGTCCAGCGTTGGGTGGCGTTAACGGTAATCGTTCCACGAGCAGGGATACCAGAAACGCAGCGCCTTGAACGCACGCCTCCTGCGAGTCGCGTTGCAACGGTTCGCCTGCGAGACTGAAGGCTACCGCTGGGAGACCATAGAATCCGGCTTGTCGTGCACCGGAGAATGTGCCGCTATGCAAGATATCTTGAGCGAGATTCGCGCCCAAGTTCGGCCCAGAGACGACTACGCGTGCGCATTTACCGAGGCGGGCGAGCAGTCCGTTCGGCTCGATAGCCGTGATCACACAGTCAGCCGGCGAGCCTGCCAGCGAGTACACACCTGTCTTGAGATCCGCTCGGTGCACCAGCTCCATAGGCGTCGCAAGTGTCAGTCGGTGGCTGCACGCTGATTGGTTTGTTTTGGGTGCGATCACTACCACGTCGAGTGCGTACTGTTCCTCCAGCGCCGCGGCCAAGCGCAGCAGCAGCACGGACTCAACACCGTCATCGTTCGTTAAGAGAACACAGGGTTTCAATTCAGTTGTTGTCGTGGGGTGCTGCATTTTCCAAAGCGCACCCCGCTTTGTACACGGGCCGCCAGGCAGACACTTGAGAAGCACTCGGCTGGTACCTTGGTCGCGTTGCGTGCACCAGTGCCTAAGACGCTGGGCTCGAGTGCGGAAACGCCAGGGAGTGGACCTATTTTTCCAAGTTGCTTGCAGCGCAACGTACATCAAGTCATCCAGCACTACAAGTCGTTTGAATACCACCTGGATAACCTGTTCTATGCACTCGAATAGACAGCAGCATACAGTCGCGACACCTCGACGAATTTGCGTGCTGGGGCGCTCTCTGTGGAGCTGGCGATAATGTTCCTTGAAATGAATGCCTCCGCATGGCGGTGCTTCAACGAGCGTTTTCCCGGAAAGGCGGCGGCGGCGGCACGGTTGCGGACTTCTGGGAATACTCATGTGCGGTTGACATGGACTATCGAACGTCTCGCTCTGTTCCTGCTTTTCGGGGGCTTCCGAAGTTGTTTTAGATGCACATCATCGATTGAGGACCTGCAGCAAAGAGTGCTGACAGGTTCATATATAGTTCAAAGACGCTCAGCGGGTCTTTTCGGAGTGGCTGTTTCGATGCGGTGCAGCTGGGCGGATTCGCTCCGTCTCGGGGATCGAGATGATTCGCGACGCTTGCGAACCAGGAATCGTGAAATCACGGATAGCATGATCCAGTTCGTACGGCCAAGGCTCTACGTTTCACTTTTCCTCAGGTCTAGCACGCTTCGAGATTAAGATCTTGATGTTTCATGGCAAAGATTTGGCGCAGGTTTTCGCGCTGCTGGATGCATAAGGAGAAATGCTCGACATCTTCCATGGATGACTTGTTCGCGAGTGCGTACCAAAAGTTGGCTGTATTTGTCGCATTCAATCATGGATTATTTTCGAAATATGAACCCTCAGTTTGTGGCCGTTGGCGAAACGGATTCCACGGTAGCACGATATCTCTCACAGGATCTGCCACCAGACGCTCCCATCTATCGTGCTTTTCATAGCTAGGTATCTTGGACTGGGGTTTGAGGTATCGCATCGACCTCATTCAATGGAGAATGCGTCGTCGCTTTGCACGAAGGAGGCCTGAACGGATCGAAACTTTTCGACTTGTTCTCCAGGCGGGATTTTCATTCCGATGCTTGTTTCATGACGGACGACATCGCTTGCTGCAGATTCTCCTATCGAATGGAAGAGCGTGCGCCTGCTTGTGCATCTGCCAGAGCAGTCGTCAATGGGATCGCCCAGGTAATGCCAGTGCTCGTCTGGTGCGGTACTGGGCGCGGAAACGAATTAGGGTATCGGCAGGAGCGCTCTGTAACCGTCCAGGGCATCTGGTGAGCTATGGAGTGCGCCTCGACGCAATACGGGGCGGTCCACAGGGTAGCAGGTGTGATGTACGGATCGAAACGCCTGACAACCGCCATGCGTGACCGTTGGGAAAGGAGCACTCGGGCCATAAACAGAGAGAATGACAATGACGAGCGAGGCGTAGACTGCAACCACCGCCTGTGCATGACATGCGTAGACGACAACCCGAAGCAGTGCCATCGAGACCCAAACGCTGACATTCACATTACTAGGGTGCTGACAACGGAGCTGCCGGGAAACGAGACACCGGGCATAAATGGAACCGCAAGTCAGAGAGAGGAATACGAAGCAATCGCTTAAAGAAGCCCGTGAACACTGACGATAATCACCCTGAGAACAGACACAAACTTTACTGCCAACGACCGCGTTGGACGACTTGCTTCCTTCTTGACTGATATTCATGCACCATCCAAATGATCCTACACCCGAAGGAGGAAATCGTGTTGGCAATATCTGAAATCCCTGTTTTGCTGGAACGATTCGAAACCTGTAGGAAATCGGGCCGCGAACACTGCCTGTCCGCACTTGTTTTTCTTTTTTCGTATGACGCAGCGTCGAGCATCTTGTCGCGGGTCACCGAATACGCGATCGCGATCAGCATCAAGACTAGCATCTATGATACTGCACCGGATTTTCAAATAACACGGCTCACATTGCAGTCTTCGCTTGGGCATAATGGTTCCCTGGAACGACCATCCGCGTGCCGAGCGTACCATGGGTGCCCAAAGCGGCGCTTAGAATGCTGGTTCGCATGCTGCACCAAGACGAAACGACTTTGGCGTACTCTTGAGGTCCTCGGCTCGAGGGCGAACCCCCGGGTACCTCGTCGTCAGGCAACGGAGCCATGACCACTCGATTTGCGACGCGGTCGTAGCTGCTCTGACACGCTGACGCATCGAACGGAGCGTATGGTAGTGATCCCAGTGCCAATGGAACCGAAGCTGCTCGAGTGCCGCGCGACTACGCGAGCTTTCATGGTGGACCACGGGCTGCTGGTGCGCGCTGTTGTTTTCGGGCCCGAAGAGAATTCATTGATTGGTGCATTGCGTTCCTTTTTAACAACGAGTCCGTTCCTCTATATTTCCAGCGAGAATTGGCGCTGCGAGATGGTTTCTTTTGAACAGCTCTCTTGAATCAGGCCGAGCTCGGTTGGCCCAATCGCTCCCCGGAAAATGAAGGACGCTTCGATGCGGCCCCCGGTTCTGGTGCTGCGGTGAAATCGTCTGCGGCTGCAGAACCGGCCGTAGACACCATTGTGAGGCCCAGTAACCAGCGCTGGCGTCGTTCAAAACTCAATGGACATAAAGATACAGGGTCGTGTCACCGGTCTGATGGTAGTGCTTTCCAAAATGCGTAGCGAGGTCGAGACTCACCTGTAGCAACTCCTTGGCATCACGAGTAGCATGGATCTCGCTGAGCGTCTGTCCTCGGGTGACGGCTGTAACGGACGCACATCCATCGCAACTGGTGCAGATGGATCCAGCGGACGCGTATCCTTGGCCTGAGGCCATCGGCGCGCGCCTCGCACTGTTGCCGAGTCATCCTCGGCATCGGTATGCATGTCCACTGACGCCCGGGTCTTGAGGGCGAACCTGTGCGGCAGTACGCGCAGCACAACCGCTCAAGTAGCCGGCTGAAGCCGGATACAGTGATCCAGACTCCCGTCGCAACCGCTGTAGTAGTAGCGTATCGCTTGTCTGCCCGTTGCATACGCACACGATACGCGTCCGTCAAAACAGAAGAAATACTCGCTTCCCGAGCGCAGCACCGACACCGTCAAGTTGTACTGCCGCGTATCGGGTAAATCAATAGCTTCTTCCAGCCCCAGTACGAGCAAGTTGCATCCCCCGGAGGCTGTGTATGAACAGTTCCGAAACTCCGCCGAGCTAGAGCTTTCCGCTGCACACGCGAGCTCCGTCTTCGTGCAGTGCAGGTCCCAGGTGTCAAAGTTCAGGTGCGAGTCGGGTAAGGCAAACGTCGTGACGTTCGCGTCCGACAGACGCAAAAGCGTCAAGTCCTGTTCCGTCAGGGAATCAAAAAAAGGCAACACTGGGCGCCCTCCTTCAATATGAGCACATAAAAAGCTCAGAAAAAACACCAAGTAGACCGTAACTATCGCAAAGCGTCCAATATGCCTATGCATGATACGCTATACGTGCACAAGTCAAATGAATTCGATCGTCAAGACCAATATCGTGTACGCAATGGATCCGAAACAATGCACCACGAAAGGCGCTCTCGATACATGGCACGCTCAGGCGCCCAATTTGGTACCACGCGATCCGAGCACGCGCGGAGGCGTCCCCCACGGATCGGCGTCCTGCATTTGTCGAGACGCCACGAAACGAATGGGCGCACTCGTTGCAGGACAATTTTGTGATCGTGGACACGGGCGAGGCGTGCGTCGCGGATCGCCTGGGACCCTCAGTCGAATGCGTGCGTGTGGTGTGCGGGTTCAGGTTGTGATCGTCGACACGGGCGATTTTTGGAGCGAGAATTTATACGCACCAGGGATCCCTGATTGCGCGATAGAACGTCAGCGATCGGGAACGCGTCCGTCGATCCGCCAGCCCCCGAGTTCCAGTGTCCCTAGTAGACCGCGCGGGGTTTCTGATCATTTCGTTGATTCCTCTGTGCGCCGAGTCTGCGATGAGTGCCCGTGATGGCAGGTGTAGCGTCGGTGCGGACGCTGCACGGAGATGCAGTCGTTTTTTGCCATGTCCGTTAGGGCATCGTCTTGAGGTGTCGTGCACTCGAAAGGGGAGTCGGGTCTCTCTCCTTCGAACTGTTATCGAAGCGTGTGCGTGTGCAGACCTGATTTCGCGGGACAAGACGTGGGAGACAACTCGTTCGTTCACGTAAATGCATGGCGGAAACGAGTTACGCCTCTGCAGTCGTGTGTGGAATGAGTTGACGGCACGTGATGCGGGCCCATACGGCGCATTCGACCTGTGTGAAGCTACACGGTTCGCTGGACTTGCGTTCTGAAGCGTTTCGCTGGACTCCGCACCTAAAAGGCAGAATATGAGTTTGGTGGCCACCAGCGAGCGTTGCGACTCGGTTGGAGACCCGCGAGCGGCCAGGGCTACACCAGGCGTGAGCGGTCACCCGTCATCCTCGAAAGGAACATCCAGAAGCTGCAGTCCCTCGAAGAAGCAGCTGCCTTCCCTATGTTAACACAGGCACTGTAAGCGTGCCAGCGTTTCAGTGTTCCTGTCCCTACAGTAGGACCAGTGTGATTTCCCGTGTGCATGCAGCGTTCCGATACGGCATGAAGGCGGTGCTAGCCAGAACGCACCGACGCGCATGCTGGCGAGCCAGTGGCTAGCTCGAGCATGCTCCGGGGATTCCAGCACCTCCCACAAGCACTTGCGGGTCCATGCTAGGCCCTAGTCCCGGTACAGAGTCCAACTAGCGCTGAAGACTCGAATTTTTTTCTTCTTTCGTGTTCCCACTGTTTTTCTTGGACCATACATTGGAGTCGTCGTGAGCCTTCCCTGTTCATGAGAGAACGATTGGAGGCTATCCTCGGCGAGGAGCCGCTTCGTTCAAACCTGCATCGATCTTGCCCAGGTACTCTTGTAATGCTTTGGAGCAGATATAGTGATTCGGTCGAAGCAGATGCGCGTGCTGGGGTGGTATAGTCCAAATGCACACTCGGCACTTGGTCGCCATCGCACCTATCTAAGGTCCATTTAGTTCACGTCCAAGCGCTAGGGAACCGGGCGTTGGGCTCTGTACCGAGCATCCTGCCATGATTCGTATCGTCCTGCTGGCAGCGGTCTGTATACACGAAGCGATTGTGGGGTTCAGGGCGGGCCACGAGGCGCCCCAGGTCGCTGCCTGTACGTTACACGTCCCGAATGCCCTGGTACAGCTGCATGCGGACACCGCGAGGTCCGGCAGGATGTACGATACACGTCCTGAATACCCTGGTACAGCTGAATACGGACATCGCGGGGTCAGACAGCAGCATGCGCGCGAGCGCTATGCACCTCTTCATCTTGATGATCATCTCGCCCAGATGCTCGATGGCAACCGGCGTCGATACTAGGCAAACTCTCCGGTTACAGGCGGCTTTCGGAATTTCCTTCCCATCGGCAAGCGCCACGAGCGGTCGCGGAAACGCTGTGAATGGCCGTGAGTGACCATGACCCGGAACTTGGATGCATCGATATCCATCTCTCGGCGATCTGCCTAGGCACTGACTTGTTGCATTCTTTCAGCGAATGCTTCCGGGCACGGCGCCAGCAATACGACAGCATCAATGAGTACGAGCCTCGCGATGCAGTCTTCATAACGATGCCCCTCTTGATCCCTGTATTATGGATCTCCGAGGTCCATCCACTGAAGCTCCGTTCCGCATTGCCAGCACCGATCTCGATGACTGGCCTTGAAGGTATTTTGAAAAAGCGCGGAGGTACCGGACCGCCCTCAAACATTCCTCGACAAGCGCGCGCTCCCGATGCGCACGATCGCTCCAAAGCCGAAACGACGGTGTGTGTACCCGCGTTTCTCCTTCGAAACCGGCTGGGACTTGCATGTGCGCTCCCAATCGCTTGAGCGGCATCATCCCCAGCATATGATAAGCGACAAACCCGCAGCAGTGGTAGACTTTGGTACAGGCTATGTGAAAGCTGGCTTCGCAGGCGACACGAAGCCTCGGGTTGTCCTCCCGAACTGTGTCGGACGTCCGTTCGCAAAGGCCGCAGCCGAGCCTTTTGTTGCCCGGAGCGGCGGCAGTGCGCTCGTCGTTGGAGACCAGGCGCTCAATAAGCGAGCGACAGGCCTCGCCCTCACATACCCGCTGCAGAATGGAATCGTCCAGGACTGGGAAGCCGCAGAAGCCGTATGGTCGCATCTCTTCAGCGTGGAACTTGGGATAGACCCGCAACAGCACCCGGTGCTCTGTACCGAGGCTCCACTCAACCCGCGACGCAATCGAGAACAACTCGCAACACTTGTCTTTGAAGCGTTTGGTGTACCTGCTTTCTTCATGGTCGTTCAGGCGGTGCTCGCGCTTTACGCAACCGGTCGAACCACGGGTGCTGTGTTGGACCTCGGCGACGGGGTCACCCATGTCGTTCCGGTTTACGACGGATACTGTCTACCACACGCGGTGCGGCGTTTGAACCTCGCCGGACGCGACCTAACAGACTTGGCAGCAAAGCTTCTCAATAGCGAGTGCGGTTTATCGACGCATAGTCGACCTTCTGTGGTGCGAGAGATCGCACGACAAGTCAAAGAGCAGCATTGTTATGTTGCTCCCGATTGGGAAGCCGAGAACCACCGCTTTCAGCAGGATCCAGACGCATTTCTACGTCGCTATCTCCTTCCTGATGGGCAAGAGTTAGCGTTCAAAGAGTTGAGGTTTACGGTTCCGGAGTGTTTGTTTCAGCCGGCGCTCATGGGTATGGATGCGCCTGGCATTCACGAGCTGCTCTTGGACGCCATCCAGAAATGCGACGTCGATCTGCGACGCAGCCTCTACGGCGGTATTGTGCTGAGTGGTGGTTCCAGCCTGTTTCCCGGCTTACCGGAGCGCCTCCACGCTGAGCTTGCAAAGCAGATTCCCGGCGCTGGGGTCCAAACCAAGATCGTAGCAGGGCCTGATCGCCGGTTTGCGGTGTTTCAGGGTGGTGCAGTGCTTGCCGGACTCGATACTTTCGAGCAGATGTGGATTACACGTGCCGAATACGATGAATTCGGGCCGCAGATTGTTCATCGAAAATGCCTGTAGAAGAGCCTGTCTTGAAGTTTCCGCTATTGCTTCATACCGGGAGCGGGCATCTTTGAACAAGCGTTTCGATACCAGTCAACATGCGGAGACCTCGATGAAGCGCACCGCACGCTGAACGGTGCTTCTGACGACGAATCCTCGCTTCGACGTGGAGCGCTGCTGCAGGCTGCTGCATGTCGACAAGTGGTGCAATCTATCGGACGTTGTGTGCAGAGGCGCGTCACGAGCCCAGTGCGCAACTGCACGCGCCTAGCAAGATGCGCATTCGCGTGCTCGAAAGCTTTCCTCCCAGAAGCGTTTCATCCAGGATCTTGTCAGGCAACTGGAACATCAGAAGCGCAGCGTCGGATTCGTCATCGAGAGTTCGGCACAGAAATCAGGCTCCAGCAGCCGGGTACTTTGGGTGATTCGCCTACGTGAGTGCCTGTCAGCGTTCGTGCCTACCAGCTTATCTGCGTGTCTATCTAGCCTACGTGTCTAGCCTACGTGTCTGTCTTCATGCGTGCACGCATGCACGCTTATTATGGAATGCAACATCCATACCTGTGGTCCAAATTGTAGTCAGACTTGCGCAAACAATTGCCATGGACATGAATGTCAGATTCAAGCCGGTTCTCTCTAGATGAAGATATACAGCAAAAACTCAAGGTAGAATACGTTCCATATTCCCTTGTAGTACGTTCGCAACGCTTCGAGGTTCTCTGGTCCCAGGCGCATCAAGCGCCCATGAACCTGCGTTAAAAAGTACCAGCTCAATGCTAAATGTCCGAAACCGAGAACCCAGACGCGAAAGTGAAACCGAGCCTCCGGCATTAAGGATATAGCTGCAACGCCTACGAGCATGGAAGAGAGCGTTGCTGACGCCATACGCGCCACCTTGGCGACGCCCAGCCTACTCGCAAACGTCGGCACCTGATGCAGTCGGTCACCGTGCACGTCCGGTAGGTCTTTGGTGACCGCGATGACCCCCGCAAACACCGACATGATCATAATGAACAGACGCAGCGCTGGTGTCCAGGAAAGATTCAGACGGAGCGCCTCTTTGGTGGCGACGTAGACTCCGATGTTCAACAAAAGACCACGGACACAGGCAATGGTGAGCGCAGCCAACAACGGCACGTTACGCCATCGAAAGGGAGGTACGCTGTACAGCGCGCCTATCGTCGTACCGACTAGATAAAGACCTAGAATCGTGCGAGAGAAATGGCGGTAAACGATCCACACGCCCAGCGCGATGGATGCGATACAGAGCATCCATGCTTGCTTGGTCGTCATCATCCCAGCCGCCAGCGGTAAAAAAGGTTTATTGACGCGGTCCACGTCACGGTCATAGATTTGATTGATGCCAACAATAAATGCGTTGCCGAGCACGAGAGCAAAGATTCCCCAGAGAGCCTTGGGCACCAGCGTCCAGTCCAGACTCACTAGGATACCCGTAAGCGTTCCGAGAAACTCGGACCCCAGCCTCCCTGCCGGAACGAGACTTCCAGCTGATGATTTCGACCGTGCCAACAGCTGTTCCCTAGAGTCTATAATAGCGCGAATGCAGCCGGTTAACGCAGCGAGAAAGGTCCCTCGCACGGTGTGCGGTCGAGTGAACGCGTACAACGCTGCGAACCGTCGTTCAAACGAAAGCCACAGCTGAGCAGATCCGTTTTTATCCCCTACTTGGTCAATGTGTCCCTCTCGTGCTACACTAAGACCGGCACTGACACCGGTTCCGGCACTCGCGTTGCCAGACTCGGACGCGGGCGCACTTGCGTAGAGCCGACGCAGTACGTCTCCGCTCCGTTTTGGTGTAGTGCGACACGCGAACCTCACTTGGTCGCCACAGAAACCTGCCCGTCGATGCAACTTAAGACCAACATGGTTCAGACCCGCTCGCTCGACCTGGAGGCAACGTCCGCTCACGGCAAGGAACATGAGCTTGACAAGCTCGTGTTCTCAGCGTCCCAGGGTATGCTGGCTGCGGGATCACGGTGAGCGCAGCGCGTCGCGCAGCGCCGGTGCGGTCGCTGCATGTAGACAGAACGGCTTTTCTAGACTGCAGAGGGCGTTGGCTCGAGGGGTGCTTCACCCGACGTAGAGTCGGAATTCATCATCATGATACGATCAGAAAGTCTGCGGATGCAGGCTTGTCTTCGCTGCACGGCACGCTGGAGAAACTTGGCTGTTAGGATGAATTCTGGGAGCCGCCTCTCTCCTTCGTGATCATGCAAGGAATGCGTTGTTGTTGGTTGGCAATGCGGGTTTGTGGTTGACACCCACCCACAGTGGGTAGGCGCAGAAAGCGCACTGTGCCCGTGTACGCATCCGCTTCGCTGGACCTGCTGCCTAGAAGGTAGCATGTGAGTTTATTGGCCACGAATGAGCGTTGAGGCTCGGTTAGCGGACCATCAGTTGCCAGTGCTGCACTCAAAGTGAGTGTCCGGCCTTCGGCTATCACGGTGATGCCCAGCTGCTGCTGTCCTTCAAGCAGCTCGCTGCGCTCCTGCTTCCAGCGCGGGCACTGTAAGCCTAACTATGTCAGCGTCTCGGGGGTCTCGTTTCCACAGCAGGGACAGTGTGATTCCCAGAGCGATTCCAGTGTTCCTATGCGGCTTAGAGCCGGTGCTGCTAGTCAGAAGCCACCAACGCGGATTTTCGCGAGCCACTGGGTACCTCGAGCAAGTCCCGGGAATTCCAGCGCCTCCCACCAGTATTTGCATGTGTATGCGAGGTTGTAGTTCCGGTATAGAGTCAAGCCAGCGTCTCGACGCTTGCGCTTATCCGCGTCTGCTGTAGACCACGGATGCGATTTCTGGACACAAAATCATGGCTTGGAGGCAAGTGCTCTCGCTTTGGACATGGCTATGTACGCACAGACGCCGCCCCTTGTCATGAATTGCAGGATTCTTTGTGTTCCGGGTAAGCGCGATCCTCACCATAACGTACCGGTCACTCCACTCCCGGGTTCAGCGGCATCTGCAATGACGCGGATACCGGGGCAGCACGCTGCACAACAGTGCGACGCATCGCTGTTGGTATCTGTCGACAACCAGTGCTGCGCATGCACTACTTGTATGAGCGCTCGCAAAATCAAAGCCACCCCCTGCGTCAGCCGGATACGGCCACGGGATGTACTGTTTAGGAAAAGAGGTCGTTCGTATCCGGTTATGGTTCTCCATCCGATCTGGGTCGCGATCGCAGCTTCCAGAATTCTGCGGCCTACAAAGCTATGATGTCCTGGAATCGCTGTAATGAATTTCGTCAATTGGCTCCACAGCGCAAAACCAATCCTTTTTTTCAGCATCCCGCAGCACGATCGAACCATTCGAAGATACCGTACAGATACACCTGTCTGGTGCCGAACGTGTCCGAGACGTTACGCCTCAGACCAGTGCGTAGAGTACTGTGAGGTTTTCGAGTGCGGCCCTCATGCCTGGCGGGATCGACTCATGATGCGAGACGTCAGAATACGTCCGTACCGAACTCAGCACTGACAGCGTGATCAGCAGCGCGACCCAGAAGCGCCAATCACGAGAAACCTCTCGCCAGGTAGGTGTTCTCGCTCTAAACTGCGACCATAGTTGGCGCACTCGGGCAGAGCTGCGTGTCCAGACGGTTGGCGCCGGCCGTTCCCGGGGCAGCTGGCTCCAGTCGATTTTTCCCTCACTCACGAACGCCTTCCATTCTTCGTTCCAGTCGATCAAGCTTTTTGGTACTTGATGTTGTGGATTGCGCTGTGGTATGCTTCCGCCGGTGTTGCCGGTTTTATCGGCAGGCGCACCGCCTGCGTTCGAGTTGTCCTCGGACTCGTGCCGCGCTCTATCCGGCTGTCCAGCCAGGCACGTGAGCAGTCGTCTTCGTTCTTGCACACCGTGACAGGCGACTCTGCGAGGCAGCGCAAAGCGTGCTCCAGACGTTGAGCGAGTAGCGCTGCGGTTGCGGGCCCGCTGCGCCAGCGCAGGCGCTGGTGGTGAAGGGCGCGCGACCAGGAACCGCACGCTCGAGCTCGCTCCCGTCGTAAACGCAACCGAGCGCTCCGGGTTCCGCGAACACTCCTGCCCAAACGTTACCTCTGGACCCTGAGTACTCATCCACCGAAACGTGTGCAACTTCATCGATAAGCCGTTGCTGCGTGCGATCGCTGCAACGCTGCACCAACGTACAGAGGTGAACGTCTATCATAGAATCTGACGCTACCTACCAGTGCAGATACTGATGCGTTCCAGGCGATCGCGCGTTCGATCTCGAAAACGATGACTGTTATGTGCTGTTATATCCGTAGATGTCTAGCCAAAATTTTTTCAACTCAAGACTGCTCCACCCATTCTGTGGTGGATGGCAGGCGATCGACTCCACAATGCAATGTACCGTACAGATCGTAGCCGAAATCTCTCTAGGATGTATTCTGTGCGGAACTGTGCAAGGAGGACTGTATTTCTTGTTCAGGTGAGTCATATCATAGTGCTTAGATGGTTGAGGATTACTGAAAGGCACATGTCGATGCGCTTTTCGCAAAAAAATATTATGAAAGACTGCTCATCGTCAATGATAGAAAACGAACCGTTGATCAGCATATGGAAAGTAAAACCAACGATCGTGGACACAGCAAGTGTCTCTGTTTCTCAACAGCTTGCTCACGTGGTACTCAAAACACTGGGATACAGTCACAACAAAGTCCGCGTTCACGCACGACTGTCTTCCACAGAAATCGCAGCGACAGCGTTCCTGAAACGTCGCGATCGCTATGATGCAGAGAAACGTCGATTATTTTTTTCAGTGTATGAGACTTGCTTCAGAGGATACGGTCGGAACGTCCATGGGTATTTGCAGAGAGGGAGCCCGTTGTGTCTATGACCGAACTCGAAGAGATACAGGTTATCATCTTCTATTCTAGCAGCAGTGGATCCATTTGGTGGCCTCAGTTTCGCTTGTAAAGAAGTCTCGTAGAACAGCAGCAATGCTGTCGACTCGTTAAAGACTTTTCCCCGGACCTCTGGCGACGTTCTTCTACTGTACAACGTAGTATTTCAGCATTCACTTTGCGTTTGGGCTTTTCCGGATTCTATCGGGGTGCAGCTGCTTTTCACTCTTCCGTACTCTCCGAGATTCAACGCTATAAAGAGGAGTGGTTTCTATGGTGAAACGCGCTGATCGGTCCATTGTACGAATCGCCGAGGCGTTCAGGACACGGTGACGCCAGGGCACATTTTGTCTGTCTTCCGCGAGTGCCTCTCCCGCTGCGAAATTCCTCACCCAGGTGCGTAAAGAGGTGCATTCATTTTCAAAAATAAAAATCCAAGAGAAGGCTATACACATGCAAGCTGGGAATTCAGGAGTGCCATCGTCACTGGATTTGACGAAGAAAACAGTAAACAAGGCCAATCCCAGAGGAACAGGAGAAGACCAAGAAGCACAAGCCGGAGGCCTGACGTCAATGGCCGCAAGAAAGACCACAGTACAACGAGATCGTAGTGAAAACCTGTCTTTTCGGGTATTTCAAGGATCCGTGCAAACAAAAGTTGCGAAATGGCCATCAGAAACCGTGTCGAGTCGTGCGCCATGAGTATTATGGACGCCTCTTCAGGCCGAATGCATTTGGTTAAGGTCATGCAACGCGACGTGACGGGCATCAAAATGGGCGAGGTTCCAGTGGAGTCTCTCGACCAGATCTTCATTCGCCACTTGATGTTTCGCACAGGGCAAACGTCGAGGAGAAATGAACGAGTGCATGCCATTCACGAAAATGACGCCGAATATCGCTTCGACGGTGCTCGACACAAGCTTGACTCGTGTATTTAAGAATACGGGGCGATCAAGTACCTCATGAACCCGAAGAACCATTTGACTATGACCCTTGAACGCATCATCATACGCTTCATGTTTGCACTCTACCCGGGCCACTCTCGCATCGGGACATGGGCCATCATCATCGGCATTACGAACGATCGCCAGCATGAACGGGAGATCGAATTCATCGACAAGAAGACACCGCACAGGAGAAAGAATGAGGACTCTGTGATCTGTGCCGCTATTCAAGAGCACCGTGCGGTCTTGGGGCTGGTCAATCCAGCAGAATAGGTATCCGATATGAAAAAGAAAGATGTTATCCTCTCATCCTGCGTTATTTCGTGTTTCCGAGTCGAGAACTCGAATGCAAAGCCGAAATATAGCAGAGTGTGGGAAAAATAGTGACGGGGAAACGGAAGGCTGCGCTTCTGGGGAAACGCTTCAACGTGGTTCCAATGTGCAACATCAAGTCACATATCGTGACTATCTACTCCAGAGTCCTGCACGGCATCATGAGGCAGCTCTACCCGGAGTTCAATCGACGGAAGATAGAGCTCACCGGTGAAAACCGGGAGACTCATTGGAAGAGTATCTTCGATTGCAAACGTCTGAAAACGAGCAAGAAAAAGGTATTCGCGGGCACGATCGAGACCGATGGGGTCTCCATACGTGTACACTACCAGCGGTTGAAGGCGGGTCGTCCTATTGTGTCCACGGCTTCGCCCGTGGCGAACCATGAAGATGAGAAGGAGGTGGATCCTGCGACGCAGTGACCTATCCCTGGATAGGTCACTGCGTCACTATCAACCGGAAGCACAAACCGAACACGAATATCCATGCACACACAGACGTCGCCAACGTTGCATTCTAACAGCAAGCATCCGAAGCGCAACCTCTTCATCATCATCGTAACACCCCGCGGTGTCTCGATTCGACACAGACCAGGCGTCGTTTTCATACTGGCGGTTGAGCGCAGCGACAGAGGCTTTTATGTTGCGTGCGAGACGCACCGAGGCCCGCAGCACCCATCCCCAGGGCGTGTACTGCAAAGCGAACTGTAAACCGCGCTGCGAGGCATCCGATGCGAAGCACCCGAACACAGGCCCCCGGCACCTGAGCACCCTGGAATCCGCTCAAATATGTCCAGTTCGAATCGGTACCTCTGGGTGCGCTCGCACCGACACCATGTACCCGTTGGGCAGCAGGATCCCCGCAGACACTCGTTTACCACCAGTATCTACGATAAACGCGCCATCGACGAAAAAAAAGCAGTTTCAGAGATACAGTGTGTTCCGCTGTTGAACGTTGCAGCGACAAGCAGGATGCACAGTGCGGAGATAGCGCGGATGCCTCGTCGTCGTCGTCGTCGTCGCCGTCGCCGTTACCTGCCCTATGCAGACAACAACAAGCACCGTACGACATCGAGACTCGCACACACCAGCGAGCGGTGTGTCTTCTGGTTTCACACACCCATACGCGCGCTGTGCTGCACGGTCATCGCCTTCGCGCCGTTCGCCAGGGACCCCAGACAAGCCGCGGTTGCTGCGGGAGCGCTCCCGTGTCCGCTGCAGTGGGTCAGCGTCCGCCAATCGTCCCGCAAGCATCCGCTTTTGGCGGTTTTTTCGATGCTCCCCTGCTGTCCGTTTAAGCAGGGGCCTCCAATGCATCATCCATTCCACCCAGTTACACTCTTTTCGTGAAAACGAGGTGTTCTTCATTATACCTGCATCCAGGGCACGTGCAACGGCCGCTCGACACCTTGTAGCTACGCAGATACCTATGCCACAAACTGACGGCGATCTTGTTCGTCACGCTTCCCATGCGGGTTGCTCGCCCGAAATCGTTGCCCTGAAGCAAGCCGTTTCCGAATGAGGTCTTTCAGGCGATCGCGATTCTTCCACTCATCTCCAAATCCGCCACCGCCTCCGCGTCGTCGAATTTTCTTCGCTCTCTCGAGGACGTCGAGACAGATGCGCGGCGGTGCACTGAAGCCGAAGCTTTTCGCCACCGCCGCAATGTCGAGCTCGTGCACATTGAATACATCTTTCATGGAGTGACTCGCATACGCTTGGAGGTAGGAACGGAATCCGTCCCGCGCAGATTTCTGAAGATAGTAATTGCCTTCAACTAATTTTTCCAGCTGGGTCTGAATATCAGCAAGTTTCTCTTTGGGAAACTCGTACTCGTTCAGAGGCGCTTTGGCATCGCGCAGATGCTGCAGAAACCCGACTTCCGATGGCAACAGAAAGAGAATCGCCCGTCCGCGACCATGAACGCCTCGAGCGGTGCGCCCCACCCGGTGGATGTACTCTTTCGGCTCGTCCGGTGGGTCGTACTGCACAATCCAGTCGACGGCGGGAATATCGAGACCACGCGCAGCTACGTCCGTGCATAAGAGTGTGGCGTGCTCACGCCGAGCGAACTCGAAGAACGTCGATGTTCGCTTGCTCTGTTTCTGTTTCCCGTGCAGATCCAGAACAGGGACGTCTATATAGTTCAAAAGCTCGGCATAGAATTTCACTCCGTTGCAGGAAGACATGAAGACGATGATCTTCTTGCGCTGATTGCGCTTCAAGAACGTGAACAGCAAGCGGAAACGCTGCTCGCTGGGCACAATCGTGAAGCCCTGCTGCAGGCCCTCAACGGTGGCAACAGGCTGTTCTGCGTCGATACCCAGATGAAGCGGTTTCTGCTGAAAACTTACTTTGGCCAGATCCTCCACTTTGGTTGTTTGAGTTGCGGAAAAGAGCATTGTCTGCCGGGTCTTTGGCAGTATTCGCAGAATTTCATGCATCTCCTCTTCAAATCCGATTTCCAAGCAGCGATCCGCTTCATCAATCACGAGAAAGCGAAGGTGCTCAAAAACAAAGCCCCGTGTGGACTGTAGATGGTCCAGCAAACGCCCAGGCGTCGCAACGAGAATATTTGTACCGTTGATGAGCTTTTCAGCTTCGGTTCGGCGGTTTGCACCACCCATGACGATCGCTCGGGTCTGGTGATGATGTGAAGCAAGATCGTGAAGCACCCCAAAGATCTGCATCGCCAGCTCGCGGGTAGGCGCGATGATGATCGCACCAGTGCCATTACGCGGCATCCACTTGGCCTTGTACAGCAATTCAACAATGGGGATCAGAAATGCGAGCGTCTTACCGGAACCTGTTCGCGCAGAAGCGAGAATATCTCGACCAGACAGCGCTAGCGGGATCGCTCGCGCCTGAATCTCTGTCATCCTTGCGAAACCCATTTCCTCAATGCCTCGTAGCGTCGGCTCGGATAGCGGCAGTGAATCGAAACGATGAGGTGTCAGAAGGCCTGAACTCGGTTTCGGTTGCTCCTGTTCCGAGGCGTGCTCCGACGATAAGCTCTGTAACGCAGGAGACGACTTCTGTGTCACCTCTGGGCAGGGTCTGGCCAGAGGCTCCATCTCGTGCACTGTTGCTCGCGAGGATGCAACCTCTTCATCTGCGGGCGTTCTTGCTGCAGCGTTCTGAAGCTCGGTTTCCATCACCGGAGCTGGCGTCCGCAACTCTGCACGTTGTAACTCACATATCGAAACCCCCGCGTCTTCATTCGGGTTCCCAGCAGCTGCGTTGGTTGACGCGGAGGCCGAATTCACCGACTCGGAGCAGCGTTCGCGCTCGGCGTGCAACTGATCGGTGAAAGTCGCAGCCTGCGTGCGCGTTCCGGATGAACCGTAAGCGCCAGCGTTCCTCGCGACGACTTGTGCCGCACCAGAAGCAGGCCTGCTCGCGGTGCTCGTCAAGCGCTCCGTCGCGCTAACAGAAGATACGTCAGCGTCGCGAGCGAGCAAGTCGCTGTGACAAGCACGAGGGCGCTCTCGCGCCGATCGCTTCCGGCTCGCGACTACGTCCGCCTGCTGCTTCCGTTTGCTGTTCTCGCTTGCGTGCCGGATCCGACTTTTCATACCTATAGAGGAGCGATCCTCCGGTTCGCTGCTGAGTTCTGTCGATAGATCCACAAAAGAGGTTGACTCCGAAGGCGCACACACTCCACACTACACCGCAAGCTCGCTACGAAACGTGCAGTACCGTTGCCTTGGACAACAATGCTCGTATGCAACGAACAAAAGAACACCTGGATACCCACGACGCTGCTCGATCTCGTGAAATGAAACACGCCTTGTTGGCACTTCGTGAACGTGTACCCCAGGAACTAGGCCTATCGCTCGACTTGTTGTACCAGGTGTGTAGACGCACTGCGCCAGCAGCAGCGGCAGCAGCAGTCGGCGCTCCTGGCAGATGATGCAGCGCGTCCGATCGTGACATAACGCAGCAGCAGCAGCAGCAGCAGCAGCAGCGGTACAGGTCGTACTCGTGTTTGTACTAGTCGTGTGTTACCAGGGTAGGCCACACCCAAGACGCTGTGGGGTAGGTACACTTGCACTGCAGTTCGAGGTATGGTAAACAGGAGCTAGGTCACAATGCTGGCGTGCTTTCGCTGTCTGGTATGGTTTCGAGTTTGTTCTGCGTCTGGCGTACTGCGGCGAACGCTGCGTCAGCGCTTTTGCGCAACAACGTCCGGTACGATCGGCAGTAGTAGTAGTAGTGCTGGTCAAGTGCCAACGGAGCCAGCTGCGTCCACCAATGTCCAACGCTCTGGGTCTAGTCAAATCGAGGGAACGCAGCAGACAGCTCCGCGAACTGCATCTGCAGTTGCGCGTCAAGTGAAGATATCCCATCGCAAACTGAACGTCGTCTGCAGCTTGGTCCGTCGACTCTCGGTATCCGAGGCGGAGCGACAGTTGGCGGTTTGTCGGAAGAAGGGTGCGCGAATCCTCCTCAAGCTGCTGCACCAGGCAATGGCGAACGCGCGGAACAACCACCAGATGGACCTGGCTCGCACGTTTGTCCGTGAGAGCTTCGTCGGCAAAGGGCAGTGTTTTAAGATTCTGCGGCCGTGGCACGGGAAAGGCCGATTTGCGTTTCACGAGAAAAAATACAGCCACGCGACCATCATTCTGGAGGAAGCTAATGCAGCGCAGGACTCTAGTCGATCAAGAGATACCCGGGATACAGGACGGGGATTCAGTTGGAGCGCTCACCGGAAGGCCGTCAAAGGAGAGCGTCCTCTGCCGCCGCTTCCTGCCGTATGGAATCTGACTGTAGATCCGTCAGGAATCTACCGAAACACGCATCGCGAGCCCGATGATACGAATCAATCCCGTGGATAGCGTCCGAGCTAGGCACAACTTGACGCGCACGGTACGGAACAGTGATTGCGTTCCAGGCTGCAATCAGATGACGCTGCTCGTTTAGCCACACCTGGCGAAGAATTGGGTTGAGGTTGCTCTGCGGGATCTTTTAACGCTACTTTCAATCCGTGGGCTTCCTGTATCACGAAACATTACCGACCATCCGCGAAGCGCTGGTCGGCATCGTGTGTGCGAACGATGCGCGACACGCGTATGAGACGAAAATGGAACACTGAATAGCTCGCTCTGTTCCTGCCTTTCAATTTTTTGGCTTTCTTAGATGTGCAGCAATAGGTGCTTATGGATGCATATCTAGTTTAAGGATGCTCGCTGCTCTATTCGTAGTGGCGCCGTCCACTCGGTGGCGCTGGAATTCGTTACGTCACCGGAATCAAGATGATTCGCAACGCCTTTGAATGAGGGTTCGTAAAAGTACCGATATCTTTATACAATGCATACATATGAGACTCCGATACTCAACTTAACTCTCGAGTGGTGTGCTCAGATCGCGCATTCTGCGAGTTTTCGATCTATCTGTTTCAAGCAACTCGCGGGTGGGGAATTTCGTGCTGCTAGACGGAAGGGGAAATGTGCTCGAGGTTGTCCCTAGACAACATGTTGAAAAACTCCTTCTTAAGGTTCACTGAACTTGTCACATCAAAAAATCGATTTCGTCCGAAAGAGAAAATGTCCTCCGGTCATAGGCCATGAGCGAGACGGCGTTCCATTGCAGCACTACGTATACAACAGAATACGCTCGGAGAAGCCCACGGGTCTTCTGTTCTGTACGATAGGGGATGGTGGACTCGGACTTTAGCCACCACAACGATCGCTTGGAATGGAATGTGCGAAACTGCTATGCACGAGGGCGGCCTAGACGCATCCAAATTAGTCGTCTTGTTCTCTAGCCTGGATATTCCACCGGGTGCTTGTTTCATCGAGAACAGCATCACTTGCTACAAATCCCTTATCAAATGGAACAGATTGCGCTTCATCATAGGGTACTAGACTGAATGCGGAAACCAAGCAGAGCATTCGCGGGTGCCTGCGGTGGTCTTCAAAGGCATCTGGCGAGCAATGAGGGACACGTTTCCGCGGCACGTTCGAGTTCTCGGAGGAGGACGAGGAGGAGGAGGACGATGAGGAGGGCATGCGACGAAAACGCGGGAATATATGACAACACCCAGGTGTCATAGCTCTGAAGCGCGTCCCCGAGTTGTCCACAAAGGAGTTTGTAGATCGCAGCTTCCGCCTGTGCATGACATGCGTTGACAACAGCCGGAAGCGACTTTATCGAGAATTTCACGCTGTCATCAGCATCTTGCGACGGATGACTATAGAGCTGGGGGTAAACGAGCGAGGGTCGTACTGAAAACCGGAAATGAGCGTGAGGAGATGGAGCCAGTGCGGGAAAAAATCGCAAATGCCGATGCTGGTATCAGTGAGAAGAGACCCAGACTTTTACATACGCGCCCGTTTCAACAAAGCGGACCTTTTCATCTCTATACTGATACAGGTTTAGATCCGCGCATATGAGGCCGCGGAGCAGGTTGCTGACTTTGTTGCTGACTCGTCCACGCTACGGCCTGTGGAGGCAGCATAAACGATCCGCTCTGCGAAACGATCCGCGACGCCACCTGTGCGTCTCAGGCACCAAGTAGCAGGTTCACAACACGGTGCCGAGCCCGTGGGGCATCTGCGGCTTGCCACCCGGCCAATGTATGACGCCAACTGTACGTTCAACGAGTGATGCCAAACGTATCCGACATCGGATGTCTGCGCACCGGTAGTTCTCTTTGATAGGGCAGCGCAACACGGGTCGCACCAGCGAGCGGACGTTCATCCGGTGTACATATGCAAGTGCGCGAATGTGGAGGTTGCAGTTAGAGGCACGTTCATTTCACAAGCCACGGAGCTATGCGCACAGATGGTGTAATTCTCCTGGTACAAAAGATACGGACCGGAACTGTCCGTAACATATCCTTCAGATGCATGCAATTACACGACAAACGAAGCGCCGTCATCCGTCGTGATTCATCTTCATTCATGCACAAGGTCTTCGCGCTATTTCGCGCTTTCGTAGGCGCTCAAGCGGTAGGTTCACCATTTGGCCCCGGGCCCTGAGTTCCCCTGTCTGACCAAGGACGAATTGCTTCCTGAGTGTTGTCTTCGTTGGTTCCTGGCTCATTCGCTTCTTCCTCTTGCCACAAGTATACGGATCCTTCCAGCGCAGGCACCGTTTGCAGAGCCATCTGTGCACGAAGGTACGCCATGAACCATTCAACACCGCTGCGGAGACGCTCCAGATGAAGAGCCGGCTGGCGCCCGCGTAGAGGCTGGAGCGTCCCTAGTCCCAGGATCGACTCGACGAGCGGGCGCAAGCGCAGGCGCGTGTGTTGGATGTTATCCAACGCGTGCTGCTCAACCCACCCGTCCAAGTTTAAATAGTACATCGAATATCCCTCAAGCTGGCGGATTCTCGTTTCCTCCTCCCAGGAGGTGCTCTCCTGCCACCCGGGGGCGTCCTGCTCGGGTCGGAGCCGGAAAGCGCCCAAACCCAGAAGAGGGACCCAGCGCCGTAAACGCCCACGCATGATCCATCGAATGTAAACGGTTCCCTCGCGCTCGTCATGGAAGAGTGATGTAATTTCAATGGAGCGCTCCGAAAATAGAAGCTTCCCGTGTAAACGAAGCACCCAGAAAACGGCTTTGTATGCACCGAGTCCTTGCAGGACGTTTCCTGAAGTGCGGTCCACCAGCGTGATTGTCGGCGAGTATACTTCAAAGTTTGGATCTCGTTCAAAAAGGTGGGGATAGTCCGAACGTAAGGTCTCTATTACAGTGCCAGCGTTCGCTGCGTAGTCTGGGGAGCGCTTGTTCCGCTGGTCCCTCTGGGTGTCACGATCCTCTGACAGCCCCGGAAACGGGAACCACTTGCTGCACACAAGACTCCGTGTCCCCTTCGGTTGCCGCTTTCCATTTACCGAAAAACGGGGTCTGTTTGTCGGTCGCTGACGGCTGCCTTGGTCGTTCACCGAGTGTCCCAGCCAGTTGGAGACGCCCGCGCAGGTGACGTCGCGACGCACCCATCGAACGCTCGGCGACAGGGAAGTTTTTCCTGCGGCTGCTCCTCGTTCCAGGCCCCAGCACGCAGGATATGCGCAAAAATTCAGACCTCTGTAGTCCAAAGGATTCATATTGGTGTTCGAAACGAGCACACAGCGCAGTCACTCTTTTCCGGGTGGCACTCGTGCGCAATCCCAACAGTAGTCCAATTGCGCGAATGCTCTCCTGCTGCGAAACACGTAGAGGTTCACAAAGAGCGTTCAGGGATCAGGTGAATCTGGCAGCAAAGTGTCAAATTATTCCATGGTTATACATTAAAGTCCAGAACGTTTTGCGGCATGGTGTAGAGGCGGCGCAGTGGCATCTATCTGCGTAACGGCACCTAATTGAATATCTAGGGCTCAAACTATATTAAATGGACAGTATGGGTACACATGTGGCGAGACGCTCGTAGACGGCATCCGAGCAATGGAACGAGCTCAGGACGCTGACTCCTCGCTAGACACGAAAAATTTAGGTCGCTTTCCCCTGTGATCAATACCAGCCTATGCTGGTCTTTTCTGCGGCTGCATCCTTTGCTACGCTCTTACATCCGGTTTTCAATACCCTGGGTGGTACGTTCCCTTCAGACAGTTGTGAGCAGACGAAGGATGATCACGGCAGTGTCGCAGTCCCGAAATCGCTGCTCTTCGCTGTTGTCGTCGAATGTCATGTACACGTGCAAATTGCGATCTGCACTGTGCTTGCCATATTCGTCTCCTTTGGACACAGCCTCGATGCGCTGTTCGATGCGGTGACACGCGATTTTGGCCAAATGGTCTAATACGTTCGCAACGCAAACGTCCTCCTTTGAATGCCACTCTGTTTCACGTGCACGCTTGCTGCATCGCTTGGTACATGCCTCTGGTGGATACAGGAGGCCGCTCTCGAAACCGTTCTCGGTTTCCACGCCCGGCGCCGCACGCTACCGTCACGAGCTTCTTCTGCGCAATCCAATCGAAGGGTACGCTGGCTGCCGCACACCCAAGCGCACGCTGTCCCGTTCGATAACGCACGATCCGCTTGCCTCAACGGCCCTGATGACGCTCTAGATAGCGCTAAACCATTGAGAACAGACTGGATTTTGTAGGATTATCTGTATTCTTTTGTCTGCGGTTTTCCTAATAGATGAAAATCAATGGAACGTCCACTGTCCGTGATGAAACATGCACCAGTGCGATCATCCAGGATGGAGAGCAAGTCGACACACTTCGATTCGTCTACGCTCCATTCTTGGAAAGCAGTGACGTACTCTCCACTGGAAGCGATTGATGCGAAGGCTGATATCCGAGTCCAAGAAGCTTTCCGCTGCAAACAGGGAGCACGGGCGCCGTAGAGACCGAATCCCACGAAAGGCGGCATCCTGTTTTGGATTGCTATTTTGGCGATGGACACAGCGAAAGGTTTTTTTATGTTTCAGTCGGAATCGATGATTTGACGTGACCAATTCAGTGAACTTTCCGCGTGCGCTGTTGCACAAGTCGTCGAGAGACAAAGCAGCGTTTCTTGTTTTGTCGTCAGTCCAGCGATGCGAAATGCTGCGCCCGCGAATTTCCATGAAACAGAAAGATCGATAACTTGAAGAATGCGTGCAGTGAGCATGCTACTCGTAAAAAGAGGAGAAGCGTGGAGGCTTCTACGAACACATTTGATAATGCTATCGATTATTTTATGAATAGTCTCTCGGGGCCGCGCAGTTCCGCTGGAGGTGAGAGAAGACAACTCGTATTTCTCTACCTGTTCTACAGTGCAAATCTCCAAACGATGCTAATTTCATCACAGACAATATAGCGTTCCACAACTCCTATATGGAAAGGGATTGCGTGTGCATGCGCGGGCACCGGACGGAAGAACTGCCGCAGGAATCGCCTAGAAGAAGCCTGTGAACGTCGGGTCCGGCCCCGGGTGCGGCAATGGTGCAGGGCATCAAGAGTAGGATCCTATATCTGTCTAGGGCATATGTAGACGAACGAAGAGAGTGTACACATGCAACAGGCCAGTCTAAGTCGGAGGATAAGGTGTCATGGAAGCATGGGAATACCCGATTAGAGCCAATTGTCACCGCTATGAAGGGCGCACCAAGGCTGTATCCAAAGAAGATGAAAATGGTAAGCAAAGCGTAGCTCGTAACTTTTCTATCTTCATGAAATGCTTGCTAAGCAGCCGGACGCAGCGATCCCGGACTTGAACACAAGGCAATCAACGTGCTTCAACTGCTGGCATGGGCGCTGGAGGGACTGAAGAAATCACCACGTTTGAAGCAGGATACAACGGCCAGGGAAAAGCAGTCGCAAAGGCAGGCGTTGATGCCAGTGTGAGGGGATACAAGCTTTGGCGTACGGGCATCAGCCTGGAGACCCGCCCCATTCTATGCCACCACTGGTGCCGACAGCACATGCGTCACTGCGAAGCGCCCGATCATTTCCCTGTGAAGCAAATCGAAAGCATCTAACCTAGTAGACATGTTCCCGAAAGCATCAGAAGATCATATGTTGGATTCGCGAGTTCCATCGTCTGTGCGTAGACGAATGCAGCGACAGCGACATCGCCCAAAAGCCCCCTATCCAACGCTACCGGATATGAGGACTCGTACCATGCGCGGCAACAGCAGCACTGTCCTACAAACGGTTTCCCATGGTATGAACCAAATCCAACGAGACCCCTCCTGCACGTGCCCGTGAGAACAAGCTTGTCTCGCCAGGGAACCGTGGTCCGTACGAGGCATTCCTTGACAGAGGTCTGGGACGATTGCGTGCGTGCTGGTCCAAGTGCTGCCGACACCGCCGCTTTTCTGTGTCCATATTTGACATGGTTCGGGCGAGTGGGTCACGGGTTGGAGTCGGCTGCGCTCCTCACAAAACGGCCTCAGACCACGTACTGGTTACACCGTGTGCAGACGTTCAGCTCCCGATGAACGCTGCAGGCAGGCCACCAGCAGCGCTTTCTGGGGTGTGTAGCCCTGCTCGAGCGAAAACACGTCACCTCCCGGGAAGGCCGCTGATCTTTCGCGCAAGCACTCCGTACCTCAGCGCACTACCAGGGGTCTTTTGACGTCAAGTATACCGCCCAGTCCAGCGCCTTCAACCCGACGGCGAGCGTACCCTGGCGATATTGCGAAAGCCTCGTCCTACCGTTGCACTCGAGACCTGGAGCGGTTGAGTTGCGTCCCAGCCAAAGTTCTCTCCGTACGACGTCTCAGCACGATGCTGCCACTGAAAGCAGCAGTCTATCAAACAGCAAGTCCAGGTCCGATGCGACACCTGTGCTATCCGCAACAGCACCGTACTCGGCACATCCCAACAAAGTCGACACGTACTCTGAGCACTTGCACGCTCAACTTTACCATATACAATAGATCTCGCTCGTACACAAGTCCTAGTGATGCGTCCCAGAGTGAAACGCCCTTCACACGAGCGTCAGCAACAACGCGGACTCGCCTTCTGCGGTGCCTGCGCTCGGCGGCGAAGGTGTACCCTCAACTCAACGCCTGGTGGCATCTTCCGTTTCCATACGCATTCAAAGCGAGTGTTTTTGTCTACAAGCGTACTCGCTTGGACGTTGTTCTTTTGCTTTGGAAGCTGCGTCTCTACAAAGCACTTTGTGAGCACCAGGGCCGCAAGATCTGCACTCGGTACCGACTCATGGACGACCAAGACAACGTCCCGCGGAAGGCACGGCGAACTGCGGCAGCGAGTGCTGACGACCGAGCCCAACCCAGCGGGAGCGTTGCAATCACAGATACGGACAACACCGGAAACACTACACCCAGCGCTCAAAGCGTAGATCTCTCAGAGAATCTCATGGACTCGATTCCTCGGCGAGAGAAACAGCATATAGAAAAGCAGTCTGCTCCGGGTACCGCGGGTGCAGAAACGCTCGACTACGAGGTGCCGTTGGATAGCCCGTCGCTGCGCTGGCCAGAGAAGACGCTCTCCAGCACACGAGCTCAAGAGCTAGAACGAACACTGGCGGCGGAGCCCTGGAACGCAGACGCCTGGATAGCGCTGGTAGAGGAGGCCCAGCGTCACCCGCTGACGGAGGCCAAGGCGGTCTACGAACGCGCACTTCACCGGTTCCCGACAGGTGCACGCCTCTGGAAACTCTACCTTGAGCACCTCATTCGGGAACAAGCCTTTCCTGAAGCCGAGAAGCGATTCGCTTACGCGCTTCCTCGCTGCTACAGTGTTGAGTTGTGCCAGCTCTATCTGCACTATCTGCGCACCGTAAAAAAGGCGCCTATCAGCGTTCTCATCGACGCGTTCGAGTATGTGACTGCGCTTTTGCCATACGAACCAGCAAGCGCAAGTCTCTGGAACGACTACATCGCGCTGCTAATGGCGGTGCCCATACGCAACGCTCATGATGGTGCACAGAGAAACCGCTTGTTGCGAAGCGTGTTGCAGCGAGCTGTGACCCTTCCGTTGCACAACCTGGATGCGTTCTGGCGACAATTCGAGCAGTTTGAATCAAGTCAGGGAAAAAGCGGCTCCAGTCATGCATCCGTGGCGACACAACCTTTCCATGGGGCCTTTCTTCGGGCCCGAGCTGAGGCCCGTGGCCGACGAGCTCGCCGCGAGCACCTCCAGCTCCAGGCGCTGGCGGTTCCTCCGCGACGCGGAGCCGGCATCATGGAACAAGCAAAGCGCTGGGCAAAGTACATCCGGGGCGAAGAGGCGAATCCGCACGAGCTCTCCGCTGCTGAACTAGAAGCGCGACTTCGATTCGCCCATGAGCAGCGGCTTGTCTACATGTATCGCATGCCGGACGCCTGGTTGGAGTATGCGCTCTATCTCGCACATCGCGATGACGGCAACCTGGTGCGCAGCTACCCAGAGGCTATTGCGGTGCTGGAGCGAGCAGAACGTGCGCTTCCCGATTGCCTCCTAGTCTATTTCACCCTTGCCCGCCTTTACGAGGAGCTGGATGTTGAAATTGCTCGTATCGCCGGACAGCAGAAACGCAAGCGCGAGTATTTGCAGGAGGAAATAGAGAGACTCGGGGGATCTCGTCTCTCGAATGATGACGAAGCTGTGGGCGCTCCCGACGAGCGACCCAGTGACGCTGACCCCGACCAGAGCAACGGTGACGACACCGGCAGCGGCAGCCGCGAGTCGCACATAGCTTCCGCTCGGCAGTCTGGGTCGCCAAAGCATGGAAGCGGCGCCTCATTGGCGCCCAGCACCGATACAAAAACAGCAGCGACAGAGGCTCAGTCGGAAAGAGACGCACCAGCAGCGTCCAAGACTAGCGGTGCACCAGCGAGCACTGAAGCTGCCGCTACCGGCACCAGGGCGGATACGCACAGTGAAGGCATCGGCAGTCGAGCAACCGCCGTCTACGAACGATTGCTTGCACGTGAAAATCTGGATGCAGTCCAACGCACTCATGCCTACATAGAGTACATGTGGTTTAGTCGACGTGTTCTCGGGGTGTCGGCTGCTCGGTCTATCTTCCGACGGGCGCGCCACGACCCTCGCTGTGCAGATATCGACGCGCTGCCCAACCTCTACCTCGCAGCAGCGACTCTAGAGACGTATTGCAATCACGAGTCGGGTGTTGCCAAACGTATTTTTGAGCTTGGACTGCGTCACTTGCCGGATTCGACGGAGATGGCGCTGTGCTATTTCGATTACCTGTGGCAGCGAAACGATGGCAATGAACTGCGCATGTTGATTGGGCGGCTCCTGCAGACAACGCTCCCAGACGATGCCAAGCTGCTGCTCTGTGATCGCTGGTTGTCCTTTGAGGCACGCTACGGGAGCGGTGGACTGCAAGGTCTGCGCCTCGCTGAAGCCGAGCGAAAACGCCTGTTCAGCGAGCGGCAACCGTCGCGCCTCAACGACCTCCTGTTCTATACCTCGTTCCTGCAAAATGTTCCATTGAATGACGACGAACGGGCCCTCATCGAGCAAAACACCAGTGATTCCAAGTCGGGTTCGCTGGCGGAAGCGCCTCAACGGGACGCAGGTTTCGTCCCCGGCGGCATCATTCCATCCAGTGCGCTGCTCTACGCGCTCGGTTCGAATAGGCCACAGGCATCGTCCGCGCGTCGACCAGATGACGCAGTTATCGAAGCAGGGCAACCTGTACGCAAGGGAGCCGCTCGTGCCGAGCGAAAAGCACCATCGCCGGCTGTGGAGAACATCCCGGAGAAGCTGACGCTCGAGGAGGGTCTCGCACGCCTCGTGGGAGCACTGCCACCAGCGCTATTGCAGAGCGCCCCACCGAACCCCGACTTTGTAATCAGACATTTATTGCGGTTACCAGCGAGCTTTCAAGATCTTGCAGTCTTCAACGGCGGTCGCGAGCTCGACTCGAATGCCGCTGGACGTCGTCCAGGGCGGGACAAGGAGCGTGCAAGTCGCTCCAGTGGCGACACCTATCCGAGTCGCACTGCTGATGCGAGTCCTGTGCCATTCGCTGAAAGTCGCCTGTTTCAGCGGTTGCAGCGTGCTCGACAACAAACAAGTCGTGCCCCTCGACCGGACGCTTACGGCTCCGGGACAGACGCAGCGCCTGCTTCGATGCAAGCACCACCACCGACCCGCGATATCTATCGCAGTCGTCACCGGGGCTGATGTCGTGCTTCGACCAGGGACCCGCTATGCTTGCTATCTTGTTGCTGGGGACATTTTACTGGGGCGCACACACACGCCCACACACAAACATATAGGTTCACCAAAGGACCCTGGGTGCCGGAAGCTGTGCGCCAACAAGCTGGTCACAGCACCAACAACATCAATATCAAAAATAGCTGCTGCTTTTGCTCGTTCCATTGACACGTTCGACAAAAGCGCGAGCAAGGTCCGCAGCATGTCGCCCGTAGCAACGAGAACACCCGAGAAAAGCCGTACGACGCACGGTGTTGCAGAGCGGCACGAAAACTGGTAAACGAGCCAACCGAAAGGCAGCGCTCTCTGACTCGAGCGTTGAACACGTAGACCTCTGCTCGGTTTCAGATGGCAGTAGTCGAACTCGTCAGAGACTCTGATCTCTTCTGAGTTTCCAGCTGCGACCTCAGTCGACGCACCAGCCTCACATAGGGCTCGGTGGGGCTCGCACGCAGCTCCAAGCACTGCGCTTGGCACTGGAGCGCACCGGTCACTTCTGGTGTGCAGACGGCGTTACCAGCCGGTGTCCGCCAAAGTTACAGACTGACCCTCTGAACCAGTCTCGTTTGATGGATGAGCACTCTAGATGTCAACAAACCTACGAGTTGCATACGATCGTGCAGCACGGGAACGCCAACACTCACTGAACGCACCTCCGTCACTTGTTGCGAGCAGCAGTGCCGAGTGTACTCCAGATTCTTAACCTCATCAAAGTGCACAAGACCTTTCACCCAATCTAAACCAGTGTCTCTGTCATGGGACCCAAACACCGTTCAGGTCGCTAGCAGCGTGTCCTTGGACAGCGTCCCGCAGCACCTCCTTCTTCCAACCCTGGACGGGCGTTATGGCTTGCTGCCCAACGCTAGCCGATACACGACTGACCAGAAGCAGCGCACCTGTTGTTGCATCGCTGGCTTTGGCTAGTGAGCGCATATCCCAGGTCAGGAGGTTTGTGCGAGCTTCAACTAGATAGCTGGTGACGTGTACGTGACCCGTCCTAGTCGCAAGTTCCCGCCGTTTTGGAGCAGAGGTTCCAGTCGCTGTGTGCAGGCGTCCAGGACGTCGACCTGCAGTGCAGGCGCCAGGAGCAGCGAGCGCGCCACAAGAACTACGGGAAGCGTTGATGGAGCTTGCATCACCAACGCACTTGCCGGAAGACGACACCAGGAATGAGGATGATGACCTTGATGGTGACGAAGGAACAACCCTTGAACGGGGCGTCGATTTACCGGCACCGCCACTTCCTCGTGCGACGTACTGGCTTCGTGGCTCTTGGCGATCGGTGCTGGGAGATGCGCCCTTCGGGGACGCGTGGCTTGCTGAGTGGAGTGCCTGGGCCGCAGCTCCCACAGCAGCGACACCGGCTCCACCGGGAACTTCAGCAGCACTGCCAGCGCAACCGCCCTCGACAGAGGAAAAGCCGCCTGCCGCTGGAGCATCGGCGTCGGCATTGGCAGCAGCAGCAGCAGCAGCAGCAGCAGTGGACGCTACCAGCCCGGAACGACTGGTCCAAGAGGCACGTTCGCTGTTGCGAGCGTGGTTCCAAGAGTATCGACACGGCCTTGAGCTTTTAGAAGAGACGCGTACTCCATCACCGGACGCTCGCCAGGCGCTGCACCAGACATGGACTTTATGCGACGGCATGCTTCGGGCTCTCGTGCAGCGCTTGAACGCGCTTCGTGCCTGGCAGGCAGCGCTCCAGCTCGTATACCTGTCCATGGATCAAGTCGAGGCTATGCGTCACCAAGTGGAAAAGATTCGATACGAGCGTGCGCAAAGAGCTGCATCCACATGCGCCGGGGACCAGCAAGTCTCCATAGCAGCCGCCGCTGACGAAGCACAGACAACGTGCGCAAACGTCTGCCAGCAGCAAGCCGTGCTCCATGAGCAAGCACCGGTGGCGAAAAACGCGGCAACAGAGGCGTTGCTCGCAACCGCCGAATTGCGAATGATCGAGAAGCTGCAAGAGATTGCTCGTCAGTTTCCAGATGTAACCGAATGACCAGAATAGGGCGAGCAAGAGCCAGCACGCGGTATGGCTGCAGTTTCGTTTGAGGCGACATTCCCCGCACAGACACTAGATGCGGAACAGTCGTGAGAGGTATCGTCCAGCGATTCACTGCATCCAGCGGTTGCCAAGAGCTCCCGAATTCGGTTCTCAAAGCGGTCCAAGAGTCGCCTGAGCAGAGCGCTCACCGGCTCTGTCATGGCACTCTGCACGAGACGTTCCACGGTCGCCACGGTCTGTAACGAATCAGTGTCGGATAGGACCTGTGGTAGCACCAGATGCTGCAGCAGCCGAGCACAAGCGATGGCAAACTCGGAACGAGGCTCCACGAGGATCTCGTTCAGCATTGCGATTGCTAGTCGGAGGTGGACGTTTCCGTCACCAGCAACGGTGGCTGTTTGACCCTGCGCTCCAGCGTGGATGCGTTGTTCGGATTCAGTGCTCAGCGCCCGATACGGATCGAGCAGAAACAGCAGGTACTGGCCAGCCTGCACTGGCGAAACAGTGGCCAGCGGATTGTCTTTGGGACTTTTCACGAGCACGCGCAAAGTCGGTAGGAACGCGTGCTCGAAGGCGTAGCGATGCTCTGGGTCACCTGTGAGGCAGATAGCTGGGAAGAAGACTGCTAGACACTGTCTTAGAGCGACGTTATCCGCTGTGGATGGTGTGAAGAACAAAAGGAGGAGCCGCTTGATGAGCTCCGCATCGGGCGCGAGACGCCGCAAAAAGATAAGCTTTGCAAAGCCCTCGACCACCGTTCCCTGGAGGGCGTCTGTATCCGCTGCAGTGAGCAGGCTGCACAGCCTATCCAGGAGCACTTGGCGGGGACTCGTCGTCGTCGTCGTCTCGAGGACGGCAGTGCTGGATTCTCCTGAGATTTCGGAGCAGTCTGGTGCTGTGCCCTCTTCGGAAGCGTGGGTGCACAGCCAATCGAAGAGCGCTCGCAAGGCAGCCAGACGCACCGCCTCGACGTCATGTTCAGCGACGTGGAGCAGGAGCAGCGAATGCTGCATCGACAGCTGACCGCTTCGGTCTATGAGCCCCGCCAGACCGAGGACGCGCATAGCGGTTAAGCGCTGGGAACTGTCCTCACTCGTGACATGGTGCAAGGTGCAAACCGACAGAAGCGTTACCAGCAGGGGCATGAACGTCTGCACAATGGCATTCAAGTCCCTGGACAAGACGCTGCGGGCGTTTGCGGCCTGGGAATGGCGAAGCAGGTGTCGTTGCTCGAGGCCGCTCTGATACCGGAGCAGTGCCTGTAGAAGCGCTTCCGAGAGCGCCAAGCAGGAGTGTTTTCCGGTGACATCGGGGTCCTCGTCGGCCTCGGCGGTGCTATGCAGCCCCGCTACAAGTTCTGTCACCAGACGAGTCGTTTCCTGAACGTTTGCTTGCGCACGAAACAGAACTTCGAGCGCCAACTGGAGCTCCTCTGGACCGAGTCTTGGCGAGCGAATCAGGGCTTCCATCGTTCGTAAGAGCAAGCGGCGCCCTGCTTCATCGCTCATGTCCAGGGTCCGAAGCACCTTCAACAGCATTCGCACGACGAAGGCGTACGACCGAGGCTCCGCAGCATCGCGCGCTGTTTCAGAAGCACGGCAGACACTCGTTGAGCAGGGCGAATGCGCAGCGTGCATCCCCAAAGGACTAGTGTCGACAACCTCCGTACGGGCATGTTGGTGGTAGTAGTCCAGTGCTGCGCAGAGATCGGTGATGCACGGCAACAAGCTGGCTGCCAACTGGGGCCAGAGGGAGCGCTCCAGGTTGCGTGCTTTCCAGGCAGTGATCTGTGCACAGACGTAGGCGACTGCTGCTCGTTCTGCGTTCAACTCATTCAGATCTATCTGCGACACGGATTGCTCGATCTGTTCTTCAGTACTTTGGCAACTAGACTGCACTTCGGCTGCGAAACGACGAACCAGTCGGAAACAGTCGGCATCCGGACAACTGACAAGCATCTGAACAAGCGCTGGTAAAACCGGCGTCTCGTGTACCTCGACATCGAGGAGCTGCAGCAGGTCGGTTAAGCGGCCTTTGCAGACGCATTCCAGCCATGATTTCCGCAGCATCTCTTCGAGACACGCTTTCTTCACTTCCATGCTGCGATCGGAGAGGCCACAGCGGAGCAGTTCCACCCGCTGCGCAATGCTCAACATCTTTGGGTTGACGCGCTGCGCGAAAATCTTCTGGTATACCAAGAGCCGGATACTGGCGTCTACATCCCTGGCCCGCGATACGACTGCGTCTACCAGCGATGGATGCAATGCGGTCGCGAGCTGGAGAAGCGCTGCTTTGCGTACCGAAGCGCTCGGGTCACGACTGACGAGCCGTTCGAACACACCAAGCATCTCTTCATCCAATGTTTGTACCTGACGGAGGTGCAGGGTGTGCAACGCAATCAAAGCCTGGGCTCGCACGACGGGGACACGGTCACGTGTACGCTCGAGCAGCGCCCGCGAGACCTTGGTCATGCTGGCGCGGTCGTGGGAAAGCCACTCGCCCACGTGCTGTACGATAGAGATAATGGCTTGGCAGCTTCTATATCGCACTGCCTTATCTTGAGCTGCAAGTAAACGAGTGAAGAACGTGAGCATTTCTTTAACAAAGTCCACGCCGCCCGGGATATTCTCCTTGTCTCGGGGTTCATCCGTTGGACGTTCCTTCGAGGTTTGAAGAGCTAGCGTTCCGATCAAGTCGAAAATCCGCTCAACCCTGGTATCCTTGTTGTAGACGACCAGGCACCGCTTCAAGAGCTCAAACAATACACATAAACTGCCTGTTGCGTCCACGTCCCAGACCGCCTTCAAAGCCTGGGAGCTGTCTCGTGTACTGCTATCACTGAGGGTCACCGTCTCCAGAACCTGGATGATGCGCTCCCTCAAGGCCTCATTTGCAGCACGCTCCGTAGGCGCCGATGTCGAGCGCGCAGCGGTTGCCGCAACTCGCGAGCTTAGGCGAGCCATCGGTACGCAATGTGTCGCTCACTGGCACTTCTGGGTGTCCGGAACTAGTGTGCAACTTTGACAGCAAGCCGCGCCCCGAGACTCTCGGTACCCTGCTCTCGAACAGTGACAAGTCCGAGAAGCGCTGTAGCTGTTCTAGGTCACGCGATGCGAAGTGTACGGTGGCTCGGTGCTGCTGCACCCAAACGCGCGTCAGCGTCATCCAGCGGCAGGCACCGCGTAGCGCTTCCGTCGATCTCGAGCGGGAATTCAAATCGACGTGGTCGACATGGGAGCATCCGATCACTTATAGAAATATATTGAAATCTTTGAACTAATCGTAACGCTCGATGCGCCCGTCGATCTTCCTGTCGTGCGTGCGTCTGGGGCGCATCGCTGGGGCGAGCGCCGCGCGTGCTGTCTGAAAAACCGTGGAATGCGCCACGTAACACTTTGGAAGATTTTAGGTTTCGGCTGTACGGCCAGTCTGGAACGCTCCTCCTAAGAAGGAGAGGCTCGCTGTATTCAGCGACTTGTGTATTCGTGTGTCGAACGTGCCGCAGGCGCCTCAAGGGGGCAAGGAGTTGCGTATAATACACCCAGCGGGTGTCTATGTGAGGTGTGATGCAGCGCTAATGAGCCTTGGTAGCGCGTCGGCATGACGTACGGGCCTTGGTGCCTTCGGAAATTGCCCGCTTGGTCGCTCCGTGCGCCGTTTCGGTACCGTGTGTCGGGCATGCCGCGCTCGCTTCCAAACCGACACAGGCGCGTCGCTATCGGGATTCACGCACCGTGTGGTCGATTGGGCATCGGGTCGATCTATGATGATGCTAGGTGCGTTTCCAGGGAGCCTAGCGATTTGATCGCGACCTAATCTAGCCAGACGTTCGATTGTCCGCTGATTCTACGCAAGCTTGTATACGCAGCATGGATTGGCACATCATCGTAGGTGCGGTCGCAGCCGCGTTGCTGTCCCTGTGCAGGGTCCGTGTCCTCTCAGGTTGTGTATTCGGCATTGATTCGCACGTAATCGTAGCTGAGGTCGCATCCCCATGCTAGTCCCATGCCGGGTCCTTGTCCGACCCGGATTTCGAACGTCACCGTATCAGCAGCGGTGTTGTAGGTTTCGGCGTTCTTGCCAGCGGCCGCGGCATCAGCAAGGTATCTACGCGCAGCCTCGGCGTCGTAGGGCACCGCTTGACCCGCAGTCATTAGCTGATGCGGTCCGAGCGCGATCTCCAGATGCATTGGGTCGAATGGAACGCCAGCCCGGCCTAGGGCCGCAGCAACCCGTCCCCAGTTCGGGTCTTTTCCGAAGACAGCAGCTTTGCACAGCGCTGAGCTCGCGACGCAACGAGCCAGTTGCCTCGCCTCTGCGTCGGAGCGGGCACCACTAACGCGGACCTCCAGCAGAACATTGGCGCCTTCTCCGTCACGCGCAATCGCCTTGGCGCAGTGCTGCAACACTGCAGTTAACAAATCCCGTATCACTCGGTACTCTATACTCCGTTCATCGTCGGGAATCGAGACACCAGCTGCACCATTCGCAAGTCCAAGCAGCGTATCATTCGTGCTGGTGTCGCCGTCAACTGTGATCTGGTTAAAAGACTGGTCTGCAGCATTCCGGAGTAGCTTCTGCCACGTAGTGCTCTTCATTTCCGCATCTGTTGTGGCAAATGCAAACATGGTCGCCATATTTGGGTGGATCATGCCGCTGCCTTTGGCCATGGCACCGACTCGTATCCGCCTTCCGTCCGGCATGAACGCTTCGCCGGCGATGTGCTTCGGAACAAGATCCGTCGTCATGATCGCCCGAGCAGCAAGCGTACCGCCTATGGAGGACGCATCCGCACGGCTCACTAGTTCGACAATTCGTGGCACTGCGTCAAGCAGCAAATCCATAGGAATGCGCTTGCCGATGACGCCCGTAGAGGCAAGAAGCACAGCGGCCGGTGATATTTTCAACGATCTCGCCACCGCTTCGGCAGTCTGCTGGGCATCGATGTCACCGGCAGTGCCCGTTGCAGCGTTCGCCTGACCAGAGTTGATCAGAATTGCCTGCACCCGCTGATCCGCTTGCGCCAACTGCGCTCGACAAAAGCGAACAGGCGCAGCGGCAAGAACTGACTGCGTGAAGACCCCTGCTGCAATACACGGCAGCGGAGAGTAGAGAAGCGCCAGATCGGGCGCGCCACTTGGTTTCAAACCAGCTGCCATCGCTGCCGCCCGGAACCCTTCCGGTGTCGTTACCGAGCCGTCTCGCAGGAACCGAAACGACTCATGCAAGGCCGGCTCTACTCGCTGTTGCAAGTACAAGCGCTGCGGTGGTAGAAGCCCGCGTCTGATGTATGAAAGGTTCCGAGCAGGCGCAAGTTTTCGGTGGTATTGGATGAATCGCGGCTCGGCTTGGACAAAACGTCTTTGGAAAGCAGGCACGGGGCTCACCACGAACGCCATCGAACCAGAAACACCATAGTACCGTTCGCGATCGAATCCAGCTGTCTCTGCGGAAGTGGACCGGTACGGCCTAAACACCAGATCGCACATGTTCTTGATTACTGGTATACTTCGTGAATATGAGTCAGCGTGTGTCCTATGTAGCGAAGAGAGAAGCGAGCGCACACCCAGATCAGCGTACCGATTTGGTCAGTGGAGGGATAAGCCGCGCTTTGGCCTGTTGGTCAACGACACCAGCACCGTTACGTACGGATGCAGATCTATGATAGCGCAGGCTCGCTAGTTCCGGTCACCGTTCACGAACGGACCCCAGCAGCGGAGTGAGCAGTGCTTCGCTGGGTGGCCCCCCCCCCTCTGCGCACAACAACTCCGCCACCACTGCTACCGCGACTACCAGTTCGACGTTCCGCACGAAGGAATGATGGCAGGAAGCAGCGTACGCGAGGCAATGGCCTTGCTCGTGGCTACTGGACCGCGCTCAATCAGGAGTCCCAACGGACGCGTGTCCTTTAATTCACGAAATTTATAGTCTGATCCAATTTCCTGCGATGAACTTGTCGAAAGCCCAAAGTGAGCAGATCTTCCACTTTTTCGACTATAGGTGAGAACACGAGAATTCGGTGGCTTTTCTGACGGTCACGAACACCAGCCTCTGTGGGCCCAATGTCTACGGCGGCTTCCCGCTCCTGTCGCTTATCTCGGGCTTTCATGGAGCAGGTATCTCTTGTTCCTGCAGTATCGTTTTCCGCTGAAGAAGGATGCGGATCGCAACGTTAAAATCCTTAGTTCGCTGCTTCAAAATGTCGTTCATGCATTTGATACAGTGACGAAAGTTGTGATCCATGCTTCGCTTGCAATGCTCGTGTTCTATATAGAAAGCCACCTTGCGCCCTTCGGAGCGTAACTCTTCACTGTGGTCAGAACTTCCCACAAGTGTGCACCAGAACGCGTGCTCCGCTTCCTCCCCAACCTCGGAGGACTTCTCTGTGGCGCCTGGACGCCTGCTTCTTCACCGGGCAAGTGCTCTTAACGGGTACAGAGGGCTCCACTCGATGCCCTCATCGGCTCCCGCCCCAATTACCGTACCGTTCGATCAGAGGCTCCGCCTTACTGGCGCTCTGGGCGAGTACGCTGTTCGCTGCACGCACAATAGCTCGCTGCTAAATTCGATAGAGGATCGGTGGAATACAGTGATGTCCTTGATGAAACATGTTCCTTAAGAAAAAAATCGAGGCTGGAGAAAAAATCGAGAATTTTCGATCCGATTACGCTCCCGTTGTACACAGCGGTGACGTAGTCTCCACTGGAAGCGATTGCGTTGGTGAACACAGACCGAGTTCAAGACCCGCTAACCATCTAAACAGAAGAAGCGCAAGCCTCTGAGAGCATCCCACATGAGATGTATCGAGTGCATGGGGGTTCCGTTTCGCTGACGGCCATACAACGAAGAACATTGAAATTTCGAGCGGAGCAGAGGATTTAACGTGACCATTTCAGTGAAAGCTCGGTATGAGCTTGTAAACGAGTCGTCGATGGACGACACCAAGCTCTTCTACGTTTGAATTCATAGGTGCGAATTGCTGCGCCCACGATCCAGCTAGAGGCAGAAGATCTTAGGCTTGAAGCATGGGTGATCCTCGCTTGCTAAGCGCGATCAACGGAGAACAGCGCAGGTTTGTATATATTATCTGGATGATTGTATCTTTCATCTCACGAAACCGTCGCTCGAGGGCATCGCGAATCATTTTGTTTCCGATGACCTAACAAAGTCCAGCGGCTACGATTCGAATGCGTCACTTCGAAAAGACATCCGGGAATCTTAAAGCCAGGTATGAATCCATTAGCCCGTATTCCTGTACATAGATCGCAGAGCATATAGGTCTCAAAGCGGTCGGGAAAAATCTCATGGCCAGAACGGAGCATGCTAGATAGTGTTCGATTGTAATCGGATACGAATGCAGCGCCGTCTGCCAATCCAGGGCGACCAACTGCGGATGCTTGCTGCTGAACCGCGCCCTGGTGCATGTTTCTTCAAGCATGTACGCGGTTGCTTCGGTTTTGAAACCGCGAGAGCGCAGCAGCCACCGTCACTGGCTTCTATATCAATTACGGAGCTGCACTGCTGCATCAGACTCCGCACTCGAGCGCCATATGCCTCTGTATAGGTTTCCATACGCTAGCGAATACGACAAGGGAAATAGCGCCTCGAGCAGGCATCTGCAAAGCCCTTCGGCGCCCTGAAGACGCCCGCAACCGCTTCTTTTTGTTTTCGCGTTGTAGGAGGTGCACCGAAAACGCTGGACCCCATCGGGATCGCATGAACAAACCATGATCCCCAAAGACAAGTTTCGGGTACCGTTGCCGGAGCTTGAAGGATCAGCGGCAGCGGCACACCAGGTGCTTCCCTGAATCCCGGTGTTTCGCGTCTGTACCCCAGGTGATCCCTGATTCCATGCATCCATCCTACACCAGATCGAGAATATTGAACGCTCGGCCCAGGACCTGCGCTCGTGATGCATGAATCGAGTCCATATGTGTACAGCTCTGTATAGTATCTTTGATCTGGCCTGCTGTGCAACACGAGCGCTGATGCACAACCACTGGTTGAGCATTGGCGTCAGTAGCTGCGGCTTGCAACTTCGGCGAACGCTCATGGCTCGACTGCAGTGGAGGACCTTTAATTCAAACGGTAGACATCGCGTAGTGGTGACCAAACCACTTGTTGGTGAAAACTGGTTGGAAACGCTTCTAGCGGCGGACTGCCGGGTCGACCAGTGTCTCAGCGAGCGCATCCTGTCGCGCGCCGAGCTTCGAGACGCTATCGGGAGTCGCTGCGACGGCGTCGTTGGCCAGTTGACCGAACCCTGGGATGAAGAGCTGTTTCGGGCCCTCAAGTCAGCTGGTGGAAAAGTCTACTCGAACGTCGCAGTTGGCTTCGACAATGTTGACGTATCGGCGGCGACACGGCACGGGATTGCTGTCGGGAACACACCTGGCGTGCTCACAGAGACCACCGCGGAAATGGCAGTGGCGCTGACGTTCGCCGCTGGCCGGCGCCTGGTGGAAGCGGACGCATTCATGCGGGCAGGCAAGTACAAAGGCTGGTTGCCTACCATGTTTCTGGGAAAACTATTCTACGGCAAGACACTGGGCATCATTGGTGCAGGCCGGATTGGGTCCGTATACGCGCTAACGATGGCACGCGGCTGTCACATGGACGTCGTTTACTACGACCAGTTTCAGAATGAACAACTGGAACGCAAAGTGAGGGAGACTGGTTCATTATACCAGCAGCTTGGCGAACGATGTATATCCATTCGACGCGCTGAGACGGTAGAGGAGCTGCTCGAGGCAGCCGATGTTGTCTCATTGCATACAGTTTTGGATGCGAGCACGCGCCATATGATTAATAACGAGCGCTTGCGGCTCATGAAAAAAGACGCTGTTTTGGTTAACTGTGGCCGAGGCCCCTTGATCGATGAACGTGCCTTGGTCCAACACTGTCGCGAGCATCCCGATTTCCGCGTCGGCTTGGATGTCTTCGAGAACGAGCCCAAAATGGCACCTGGTCTTGCGAGTCTTCCGAACGTCGTCGTTGTGCCGCATATTGCCTCAGCAACTGTATGGACACGCACGGGCATGAGCACCCTGGCGGCTGCGAATGTGGCTGGGATTATTCGCGGTGATCCAGTTTGGAACCAACCGGACGTGTTGGCTTTCGTGGATGCCCCCAGTGTCGCCGCGATGCCGCGGGCAGCGCCCAGCATTGTGAATGCCAAAGAGCTAGGCTTACCACAGTACAAACAAATGAGTCGCCTCTAGTATCTGTGGTGTCGTTGCACGCTGCGCATAGCAGGGAACTGCAATATCCGCACGGGCTACGAAGATCGCGCACGTTCGCATCCATTCACAGGGTGCAGGGATACGATCCCCGAAAGTGCTTCTTCTGAGGCCCATACCCGGTTCCAAGATGGAACGATTTTGCACGTAACGATTGCGTACGCGAACTGATCCCGTAAAGAGGCACAAGCAAACCCAAAGCGAGCGGTGTTTTCAAAATACCCTGCGACAGGGGTCCTTCAAGACCCGTGACCTTTCGCTTGCTCACGTATCCGGGACCGCCGATTACTAGATTCCGCAGCAGGTGCAGAATGTTCTCCAGCAGCTGGCCAGATAACATAGCACAATCACAGCCAATGCAACGGTGCAGGTCACTGCAAGCACGAACCAGTCGTGGCGGAACGCTTCATTGATCGGCTCGGCGCAACCGCGTCCCGCGTTCAACTCTTCGCTTGTTCGACACGATCCGCCGGTGCTTATGCCCGGGCAATACTGAACGTCCGGATTCGATGTTGAGCACTGGTTTGCGTTGTAACCGGCACACCCATAATGGAGCTCCTGGGAGCACACGAACCGGGGATTACTCTGCACAGTCATGAGCCAGCTGTTGCTGGATATATTGTTCGAACCGTTCGGCCCGGTCGTTCCGTATGCGTACCAAGCGATCACACACAGCGCCCCAAGGAAGAGGAAAGCCAAAAGTAAGACAAGATTATACAAGAAATAAAACAATTTTCCGAGGCAGCACTTGGCTGCGCAGTGCGCGAGTACACCAAGAGCCCCGATGCCAATCAGTACCGCACCAGCAACGATGTACAGCCAGGCATTACGGGCCACTGACCCGACAAGTGGGTTGGTCTGTTTGTACTGACTGTATGCAGAAAACGCGTTCGCGCGCTGATCCAAAGCTCCGACGGCAAGAACAACCACCCCAGCCAAAATAAAAAGAATATTCGCCACGAATAGGAAGCAGTTGACCAGCTTCGTATCCGCGAAACAGATTCCGCCCCGGCCGGTGCCTTTACCCATGACAGCACGTGACCGAACGTCGGTAAACGAGGGGACGCTTTAAGGTGCCGGTGCTTCGAAGGAATCCGGCAACAGGTAGACTCCCTGGGTTTCCAAGTTGGGACGGTTTCGAGCTCCCCGCGAGGCGATACAAAGGGGATGCGTACCCGGGCGACACTGCGGCGCAGGCGCCATTTCGCTGCGCTCTCCAGGGACGGGAACGGGCCACCAGCGGACATGGACCATGTTCGTGTCCGTGTGATGTGCGCTGTCCATTCGTTGGCAAGGCGACACCGTGCCATGTCTGTATTGTACAGGATCGGCGCATTGATGCAGCATATCCGTAGGGGCGACACCGTGCCATGTCTGTATTGTACAGGATCGGCGCATTGATGCAGCATATCCGTAGAGGCGACCCCGTGCCATGTCTGTATTGTACAGGATCGGCGCATTGATGCAGCATATCCGTAGAGGCGACCCCGCGCCATGTCTGTATGGTACAGGATCGGTGCATTGATGCAGCATATCCGTAGGGGCGACACCGCGCTATGTCTGTATTGTACAGGATCGGTGCATTGATGCAGCATATCCGTAGGGGCGACACCGCGCGATTCGTACGCAGCAGCGCAGCTCGTACGCCGATTCCCCCCGCCGCACCACGGCATACATCGGAAACTTCGTCACTCTGAGCAGCGTTCGTACGGGCGCTGTAGGCACTCACTGAATGTTCGGTACACAGTCAATGATTTGAATGGGCCAGTCTTCTCAAATGCAAGTATACAATTAGCGGTAGCTGGTGGAACACGCGAGCTTGGTGCGGCGTAAAGGACGCTCTCTGGGGCTCCCGATAACCACCGCGTAACTCGGCATGCACTGGTTTGTGTATACGATTCCTTGGATAAAGAACACCAGTAGCTGAAGTCTGCATCATGAAAGGATCTGTGAATTAGCAGTCCACCTTGTCGTTTTCTTTTTTGAGACCCGAGCACCTTCCCCAAAATAAACCAAGCGCTGCCCTGAGCGGTTTGCATTCCCACGAACGGCCTCAGCGGGTGTCTCGCATCCCGTACGCAGTTGCCAGCACTGTTTACGTCACCCGCTATCAAAGAACGCGCCTGGAACATGCGCCGCACACCGCACGCTCGTCGAGAGACGCAGGGACGACGACAAAGCACCCAACCAGCACAGCAAACACGCAGTAGCCGCAGAAACTGTCCATTACAACCAGGTTTACACTAGTTACGAACACCGCAAATCCATTTCTAAAGCTTATCGTAAAAGTTCGAAATATCCGGCACACTCTCCTTGAGGCCTTTGCGCAAGCGCGTCGCTTTGCAGAAATCATACGCCAAGTTGCCGGTTTCCAGCGGGGATCCCGGGACCAGCTCCCAGTGCGAGAACATCATTTGAGGAAAGGCCTGGCCTGACGTTGCTGAACGCAGCTCAGCGGTGAACCCAAATGATTCCACAACCGGGAGGTAGGCCTTGAGGATCCAGAGTGGCGTTCCCGCACGCTGTTGTTCCTCCGTGACCATACCCCGCTTTCGCGAGAAGAGACCGTAGATGGAGCCCACCGCTTGCTCTGGGCAGGTGATATCGACGAGGAACATTGGCTCAAATAGGCGCGGTTTCGCTAGCAGCTGTGCACCGTAGAGGCACCGCCGACACGTCGGGATGATTTGACCACCACCCCGATGGATCGCATCCGCATGGAGCGTCACATCAACCAGGTTGAAACCGATGTTGCGCATGGGCTCCTCACAGAGGACACCCTCCTTGCATGCCCACTGCATCGCCGCAACGCAAGAGTCCTTGATTTCATTCAGGAATTGGACGGCTTTGGTGCGATCCATGAAAAGATTCGGGCCGGTCGTATCCGGGGCGAAGCACCAAATTCGACGGGCGGCGTCCTCGTCCATGTTGTATTCGTCCTTCAGGATTTTCGCCCGAGCCTTGGGTTCGTCGCGTGGTGTTATCTTGCCCTCGTCAATGGCTTGTGCAACACCTTCGGGCAGTGGATCGGCGTAGATATAGAGACGATTGTGCTTATTCGGAGACTTGGACAGACAGACGGCCGTGTTCAGCGGATCAGGAACCCCTTCGACAGTCTCGCGGTAGCTGACCACCGGGTTGCCTACGCGGATCTCCGCGCCATTCATAAAGTCCTCCTGGAGATCCTTCAGACATATCTCTAAATGCAGCTCTCCGGCGCCTGCGATGATGTGCTCGCCACTCTCCTCCATGGTAACCTCAACCAGTGGATCGGATTTGGCCAAGCGCTTCAGTCCTTCCACAAGTTTGGGCAGATCACTCGGATTCTTGGGTTCAACGGCGACGCGAACAACAGGCGAAACCGAGTATTTCATGTTCTTGATGGGAAAAGCGCTCTCCTCGTCCGTGATCGTCCCTGACTTGACCAGAAATTGATCCACACCAACGAGTCCGACAGTGTTACCAGCGGGAACGGAGTCAACGGCTTCGGTGCGTCGGCCCATCATCAGCAAGGTTCGCTGGATATTCTTCACCGCCAGGTCCTTCTTCTCACCTGGTTCATAGTTTGGTCCGTAGATACGCACCTTCATGCCTGTGCGAATTGTCCCTGAGAAGACTCTTCCAAAAGCCACAAAGCGACCCTTGTCGGAGGCCGGCACCATCTTGCTCACGTACAGCATCAGTGGCCCTTTCGGATCACAGTTGCGCATCGCCGTTGCAGCAACGTCATCCATTGGACCCTCGTACAACAACTCTGTGCGGTACTTTTGGGCCTTCACAGGTGACGGCAAGTGCGTCACAATCATTTCCAAGAGTGCCTGGTCTGCTGGGAGCCACTTTTGCAGTACGCGCTTCATCAATGGCTTCTGACGTAGCTGTTTGTCGTCGTTTGTCAGCGACACGTCCAATCCGGAGAGCAGCTTTTCAAGGGCTTCAACTTGGTCCGACATGCACAGCTCGATGATCTTCTTCACCGGTTTGATCACAAACTCGCAGAAGGCCCGTTCCAGCTGCTCGCCTTCAGCGTCGGTGCTCTTCGTTGTCCATTTCTTTGTCTTGCGGTTGAAATAATTCTCACCCCAGAGGCGTTGCGTCATTTTCTCTACGTCGACGCCAAACTTCTTAGCATACATCCGTGCGAACCGGGTCAACGTAAACGCCCAGCCATGCAGTCCAGCGGAAAACGCCACGGTGCCCTTCGCCGGGGACACCTGAACATCGCCAAGAGCAGCGTCTTGGTAAGTAGCAAGGATCACGTTCGCGTTTTCAATCACCCTACTGAAGGTTTGGTACATTTCCTCTGCCTCGAGTTGCAGTTCCAGAAACGCCCGATCCAGTTTGTTGATCGTCAAGACGGGTTTGATACGCTCAGCGAGCGCTTGCCGCAACACCGTTTCTGTCTGCACACAAACCCCCTCGACACAGTCTACGACAACAAGCGCACCGTCAGTAACGCGCAGCGCTGCAGTCACCTCCGAGCTGAAGTCCACGTGGCCCGGGCTGTCGATCAGGTTCACGAGAAAGTCCCGCGAGTCGCCCGAGTCCTTAGGCAGTTCCAGATCCGGGGGATAGTGGAAAAAAAGGCTGATTCCAGTGCTTTTGATCGTGATACAGCGTTCTTGCTCGTCAGGGCGCGTATCCGTGAGGCGCGTGTCGCCTGCAGCTTCGATCGCTATGATACCGGCCGCAGCAACCAGGCTGTCCGTTAACGTCGACTTGCCGTGATCCACGTGCGCAATGACGGACATGTTCCGGATCTGCTCCGGTATGTCCATCAAGGACCGGAGCTCGTCAATTGTAAAGTTCACCATTTTGTCAGCGGAACGTTTAACACAGCGCTGAACCGAGCAGTGCGAGCCGAGCGACGACACCTAAGGCGAACCTGTCGCAAGCGGTTGGTCGACAAGGTGGCGACAAACGCCGACGCCGCCGCGAATGCGGTCGCAGCAGCGCAGCCCCCGAATCCAAACTGGACACGAATGGAAGTACTAGAATATATTAGTATTATCATGGACATATCTAAGGCGCAGCTGTGGACCCGTCAGAAACGACGCGCACGAGGCAGTATCCAGTACGATGCATGCACTCTGGACGGAGAGCGAATGGCGCGCTGCTGGGGCACCGACTACTCCTGATAATGGTATGGAATCCATCAGGGGAACGACCAGAAACGAAACGCGTCTTTGGCCTTTCACGGCCACATATGGGAGAAGGCACAGTTTCCCGCATGTTTGGCAAATATGCCTTTTGCGCTTTGGATGCCGTGTACTGGATGAGTTTGCCAGTTTGATGCGCCGTGCGCCGCAGTGGTGATAGCTGGAACTGTCATGGGACCCACGAGGCTCGTGTGCAACGCGATTTTCTGGAACGAAGCAGGACAGCGCCCGATGCCCGAGCTGTGTCCTTGTCGCCGAGTCCCTTTAGCATATCGCTTCGCGCCGCTGTCGACTAGTGTGCCAGAGTCTAGACGCACGAAGCTTCCGGTCATTTGGTCGGGCACGCGCCTCGCGCCGACGCTTGCCGAGGCGTCGCAATACCGCTCTGTCTCCGTCGGGCGGTTGCAGCGGCAGCGGTGCAGTGACCGTCACTGCTGGCGTTTGGGGCGTTCGCGGCATCTAAGCGTCGCTAACGCTGTCTAACTTCCAGTGTTTAAAGCAAAAGTGCTCTGGGGCGTGCTCGGCACCTAACCGTCGCAAACTCGTGTAAAAATTCTACTTGTTTGGGAAACAGGGCTCAACAAGCTGAGGAACACAGGAGCGCATTAGAAAATGCCCCAGTGTCTCTGGTATTCGGTAGGATACGCGCATCCGAGGGATTCGGGTCAGATGCTGCAATGATCCAACATTGCAAAACCATTGCACACACACACACACGGACGGAGGCCGCTGTATATTCCACGTGAGCAGATACATGCGAGTACGCAGTAGAAACATAGCACTGCATAGAAGGTTTCGGCGTCTCTGTCGGAGGCTGTGCCGGTGGACACCGGTCGAAGCCCTCCACGTGAAAAACTCAAAAATTTTGTATTGCAGCGCTTTATCCGTCAACGTACACCTTTATCAAGCTCGCCACTATTCGTATGAGACACTCTGCGGTGGTCGAGCCGCCCCTCAAGCCACCCATTCAAAAAAATAAGGGCTCCGCCTAAATCTTTGCCATGGCTTCCGTAAATCCGCGCGCCTGCACAGCGTGCTGCTGGTAGTACTCGGCTGCCGCAGCTACACCGGCGCCAAGCTTGAAACCATTGTATCCGCACTCGCGCAGCGTCATTTCGACGCCAGCAAGCGCGCCGAGTATCGTCAATTCGTTCAAGTCGCCAAGTGAACTGATGCGGAACGCCTTACCGCGCAGACGCATGAGTCCCGCTCCGAGCGAGAGATTGTATTTCTGGAAGGCAACCTTCACAACTTGGACGCCGTCCACACCTTGTGGTAGCATCACAGTCGTTACGGTGTCTGACTGCAAGCGCGGGTCGCGGCAGCAGATTTCGAGATTCCACGCTCGTACCGCTCTCCGAACGCCTTCTGCGAGCTTGTGGTGCCGCGCCCACACTTGTTCAAAGCCCTCTTCCTCGAGCATTTTCACTGCTTCAACGAGACCGTACAACAGGGGCACGCTAGGAGTATAAGGGAAGAATCCATCGACGTTTGAACGCAGATGATCCTGGAACGACATGTATACATGGGGCAGCTTTGCGGTCTTGCTCCGCTCCAGCGCCCTCGGCGACGCACAGACGAAGCCGAGACCCGCTGGCAACATGAGCGCCTTCTGCGATCCGGTGACTGCCAGGTCTACACGCCATTCATCGAACTTGAATGGGACTGCACCGATGCTACTTACGCCGTCCACCATGAGCAGTGCCGGATGCTGGTACTTGTCCAGCAACCGTCGCACAGCAGGTATGTCGGTGCATACACCGGTCGTTGTTTCGTTGTGTACGACACAGACGGCTTTGATGTCGTGCGCCCGATCGTTCTGGATCAGTCCCTCCATGCGATCCATGGGGAGGCCTTCGCCCCACTCCACGTCCAGTTCAATGGGCCGCAGGCCCAGACGCTTCATCATATCGATCCACAGGTGACTAAACTGACCGAAGCGCACCGAGATGACCTGGTCCTGAGGGTCCAGGCAGTTGGTCAGCGCCGCTTCCCAGCCCAGGGTTCCGGTGCCAGGGAATATAAACGCGTGCCCTTGACGGCACTGAAAGACTTTCTTGATGGCTTCCAGTGCTGCGAGACCCAGTTTTGGAAAATCGAGCGAGCGGTGGTCCTCACTGTTGCGGTGCATAGCATTCTGCACCCGTTGTGGGACGTTCGTCGGACCCGGAACCATTAAAAAGTTCCTTCCATAAGGAACAGGTACGTCTTTCGTCGTTAGGGGTGCCATTGCAAGTGAATTGGTACTCGAGAGGCAGCGATAAACAAGCGGTTCCACAAAGCGTTACGCCTCAGACACAGGTCGCAAACTCGTCACAAACGCAACGTGGCCAGCGACAGCACGACCTATATTGCAAGTATGAGGTTGAAAATAGTAAGTGCGCTCAAGAATGCGTGAATTCGTCCACACCAGAAAGCTACTACGGAGAGGCAACGCGCTCGTAGTCGTACGGTGCACTGAAGCGCTGAGCGACCAATACACGGCATCAGCGCATCCCAACGCGCTGCGATTTCGGAGAGCGCGCGCGTGCCCTGCACCTGCGCGGATCATCCCTTCAGCCGCCTCCTGCAGGGGCGCGTCCACGTATGTGTGCGTGCATGCACGCATGCATGCATGCGTACACGCTGCGCTTTCAGCGTGATTCGCTCGTAGAGGCCGGGTGCAGCATGGATGCCGGCGGCTAGCCTGCAGATGCGCCTCGTTCGGATTGAAATCGAACGGATCAACTCACCGAACACGTGCGTACACATCAAAGAGTTTGGGTCATCGCATGGTGGTTAATATAAGGTGTGGAAGGATATGTCTGCGACTGATGCCTTTTCCTCTCTGTTGCCTCGGACTTTAAATAGGTAGGGCTCGTCTGGCTCTGAAGCTCTGTAGTCAGTAGTTGAAGGGTGTTGATGGCAGCGTGCTTTTCGATATCGTTGCTTCGAGACGTTGTTGACGTATTTCAGGTACACTTAGAGATTGCGATGCACGCTTCGCGTGCATTTCCATCTTGGTCGAATACAGACGCAGTGCACCCTCGGTCGCTGTGACGCTTGGGTGTCGCGAGGTGTTCCAGTACCTTCGCCACGCACCTGCTTTCTCCGTGCGTGGCCGCGTTGCGCGCGAACGCTTGCTTCATCGCTCGGCACATGTCCTTGACGGGCATCTTATGATCCCGTCAGTGCGCTCCTCCGTTTCCGCGCCCGATGCCGTACCCTAAGATCACGGGCTTCTTTTGGACGATGCTATTGTCCAAGACTCTACCCGCTGCACACACGAGTGCATGCTGTCCCATTCGATGGAGGATTTCTGGAAGCCGATGCTCTCCATGATGAACCAAGTACCGGAATGACATTCGATATTGGAGAACGAGTCGAGAAACTTGGATCGTTTCATGCTACCTGCATACGGGGCGCTGTCAGACTCTCTACTCGATGCACTCGCTTCGGTGACTAGATTCCCAGTGCAGGACCCTTTACCATGCGAACAGAAGAGACGGCATCGTCTGGGTGTACATTCCCTGAATGATGTCAAGCTGCCGTCGAATGCTGTTTCGTGAATGCATACGCAGAGTGAGGAGGATTTGCGTTTTTAACGGAATCGGTTATTTGGCAACATGAATTCAGTGAGGTTTCAGCACAACCTGGTGAGCAAGTCGTAACGCGACGACGCGCGAGCATCTGTACGCTTCAATCCAGCGGCACGAATCGCTGCACCCACGAGTTGCCTTGAAACAGAAGATCTTATGCTTGACGCATGCGTGAATATCATATGCTAGACCTAAGCAATGAAAGACAGCGGATGCGTGTACATATAAACTGGACGACCATATAAATTCCTTTTACGAAACCCGTGCTCAAGTGCGTCTCGAGTCATCTTGATTTCGATGTCGCAATGAATTCCACCAGCAAACATTCGAAGCATCCACACCGACAAGACGACCGAGAATCCCATACCTATATATGAGTCCATAAACTCTTATTGCCGTACTTGGAATGTCATGGATGTACGTTTCAGGAAAAAAATTCGAGAGGCCGGCATCTATCTTGAGCAGTTCACTACTGAATTACAGGCGGACGCGGGTATCGCCAGAGGGTCCGGGATTCTATCTGACCAGTTTGTCCAGTTTTTGACGCATTGCAAATGCTCTTCGAGATCTCCCTCACATCCAGGACAAGCTGCCACTTTCTGGAAAAAACAGACAACATCTCTCTCTGGATCGGCGACCTGCGAGACGTTCCCCCCGCGGCGACACGAAAGTGTAACGCAAGAAGCAGATTATACTCTAAGCGTTTCCTGGGAAAAACTTGAGACGCTTTGTCAAGGTGGCACTATCTGTACTTTTCCTGAAGGGCAGCGTGTCCCCCGACGCTCCAGTGAAAGTTGTGGGACGGTGAGTTTGCACTCTAGAGGGGTGCGCGTTCGTGATCCGTGCCTCGCCGAGCACGTACCAGTACTCGGCGCTCGAGAAGCGCACTGAACACCAGTCTTGTTCGTGCCTCGATCCTGGTACCAGAGCGAGTTCGCGGAACCAGCGTGGTGCGCGAAGGGTTGCTCCAGGGTTTCAAGAAGCTGCAAAAGCTCACGCAGAGCCAGGAAGTGGCGTTTGCGTTTGTCCAAGGACAAGTGGGACAGGTTGTTCTGTTTGCGCCAAAGAGCTGCTGTGCGCCGAGCGAGCGAGCGAGCGAGCGAAACTGTTTTCTCGAAAGTGGCTGCATTATTGGACTAGAAACATACTCGGGAAACGCAGCTTCCGGGTCGCGCGCTGCTTCTCTAAACCATGAACGGTGCTGGCGAGATCTTCGACGACCTTACACACTACCGTTTTGCGCAAGCGTTTGGTGAGCGAGCAACCGCAGAGGTGCCACAGGAAGTGGACCTGATATCAGCCGTTCAGTTCAGTAGAACTGGGGACCTGATCGCGACCGGAGACAAAGGCGGTCGTGTGGTTATCCTGCAGCGCATTGATGCCGGTCGCGGAGAGGCGTTGCGAAGAGAACAGGTTGCTCGGGCGACGCGTCGATCTCGGTTGGTACAACGAGAAACAAGTCGCATCCGAGGTAACAGCAGTAGTTGCTCCAGTCAGGGACGGCTTTCAACTGGTCTGTCACCGGTTCCGATTCCACGTTCACCGCGTATCGCCGTGGTGGGCCCCCGCTGGTCCGGCAGCCACAGTAATGGCTCGTATCGACGTGGATCGCTCGACCGGAGTCACCTGTCGAACTGCCACAAGCTGTCCCGCCTACAAGGCACGCGTGCCCGAGAATCCTACCTAGACGACTCGGGCGGAGAGCATGAGAGCGACTCGAGCGAAAGTAGTGCTAGTGAATCAAGCACCTCCTCCTCGGATGAGCGGTCATCAGCGGCGAGCACGATGGAAATGGTCTCTCCGCCGGCTGGCGTCAGCCATGGTGCCAACGGCGATGTTGACCTAGAGCTCAACGAATGTGACGTGCTCATGACGTCATGTGCGGACGTTGACGACCATGCCTTTCAGGAGCGCTCGCGAACACACCTCCTCGATGCGCTGCCGGGTCTTCGATCGACTCCTCATGTCCCGCTGGATGACGAGGTCTGGGACGACCGCGAGCGGGCATCCGACGGTCGCAATGCAGATGCAGACGATGGCTTGCGACCAGATAGATCACGGATTCCCGCATTTGTACCGGAGTATCGATTCTGGACGCAGTTTCAGTCTCATGAACCGGAATTCGACTACCTCAAGTCACTTGAAATTGAGGAGAAAATCAATCAAATTCGATGGTGTCGCGATGTATCCGGTGCGTACCGGCTCCTGACTACCAACGATAAGACAATTAAGTTGTGGCGCGTGTTCGAGCGTCAAGTACGACAGCTTGTGAGTTTCGATAACCAGACTGGCGAAGCCGATACGCGACCAGAATCACATCAAGCGTTGAGGCATCACGATGCGTCTGCAGATCCGAGCAGCGCCATCCGGGGTCTCGTAGAGAGGCCTGCAGAGGACTCAAGCGGTCTTGCGTCCGCAGGAATCATTGCGGGTCGCAACGTATGTCTACCACGTCTACGCCGCGCCGGCTCTATGGTGATTGCGGTCCCGAAACGGATATTCTCGAATGCGCACGCCTACCACATCAATTCCATATCATTGAATAGTGATGAAGAGACCTTCCTCTCGGCAGATGATTTGCGAATTAATATCTGGAATCTAGAAAACTGTAGCACTGGTTTCAATGTCGTGGACATCAAGCCCGAGAACATGGAAGACTTGACGGAGGTCATCACTGCAGCGGAATTCCATCCGCATCACTGCAATCTTTTCCTTTACAGCAGCAGTCGCGGTGTTTTGAAACTATGCGACTTGCGAGTGCGAGCGTTATGTGATCAGTCGTGTCGCGAGTACGAGGAGCCGGAGGATCCCGCCAATCGCAGTTTTTTCAGCGAAATCATTGCATCCACGAGCGATGTGACTTTTTCACATTCGGGTCGGTACGTGCTTGCGCGTGACTACATGACGCTGAAGCTCTGGGACATCAACATGGAGAAGCGACCACTTCTCACCATTCCCGTGCACGAATCGTTGCGTTCGCGCCTATGCGAACTCTACGAGAACGACTGCATTTTCGACAAGTTTCAGTGCGCTTTCAGCGCGGATGATGCCAGCGTTCTCACCGGCTCCTACGGGAACCAGTTCCAGGTCTACTCGAGCAAAAGTGGACGAGGCCTCTGTTACGAAGCCAGTGTTGACTTTGTAAGCAGCGGACGCCCGCCTCGACTGCTCTTTCCCAACGGAATGAGCTGTAGCATTGAAACCATGACCGATGCATCCGGTAGCATGGGCGGGGTGTCGTCGTCGCCGCCGCTCCTGTCCGCGAGCGGCCTCGGACCAACGATAAGCAGCGGCGTGCCTCCGGAGCCACTGTTGCCCACGCAGAGCCCCAACGCACGAAGGGTACTTCACGTCGCAGCGCACCCGCTCGAGAATATTGCGGCCGTCGCTGCAGGTCCTGCGCTCTATCTCTACAACGCCGTCTTGTCACCGTGCTTTCTCTGATACCGACACGAGCGTCCCCCACGAGTAAACCGCCGGTGTCTATCCGAAACTATTCAAATCTGGAGCCCGGACGCTGTTCACAAAGGAACGTTGAAACCCTCTGCCCGAAGGCAGGCTTTGTGGGCTTCAATGAGGTCGCTGCACGCTTCTTCACCGCGCTCCGCGATGCACGAGTCGCGAGCCTGCTTTGTCTCTGGACACGCACAACAGATTTTCTTTTTAGGCTTCGGGTTCCCGTCGTGGTTACCAGCTTCACTTGCTTCTGCCCTATAAGGTGCGCTGCTCGTTTTTAGATCTGCGTGATCGTCGTTCATACCGTTCCAACTCCCTAAGCGTATTGTGCGTCAACGTGAACGACTCTGGAGAGCGCTGCGCAACTCGCTCAATAGCAACCGTCCCGGTGTGCGTTTCGTGGAACGCGCACCACTGCAACATATCCACTTTAGTACATGTTTCTGCTTTTGCAGCTGCTACAACGTGCTCGTTGACTCTCTGTTCGCTGCTGCTGCTGCTGCTGCTTCAGGTGCTCGTTCGTCCTTCATCTGCTACAGCTGCTAGTAATTCATAGGACGATTTGGTCAATTTCCGCAAGCGACTTGTACGCGGCTTGCGCCAAAACTATGTTGCTTTGGACCTGAGGTCCTGCTGAGGCCGCGTACCCTTCGGTAGCTGGGCGTGGACGTTTTCGCTGGTACCCGCTGCTCTATTTTATTTTCCAGCAGGTGATTCTTTCATTCCTGCTGTGCGCTAGATAAGCGTTCCGAACCGGTTGCTGTGCCTGCGAGAACGGGTGCGTGTTTGCGTGTGCTCTAGGTACAGACGACGCGCGTTTTCGGTTTCTTGGACGGAAGACTGTCGTTGTACGAGCGGTAGCACCTGGAAGCGCTATTCAAGACGCGAAGCCGACGTGACTTTCAGTTTTTTACCGTTGCCGCGCAGTCTGAGGCAACGTCCAGGCTGACACGTGTTTACCGGAACAGACGCGAGTCTCTTCGGCTCGAAAGCTGCTTCCAGTTGACGCAGGTTTGAATATAGGCAAGGCGGTGTCGCAAGCGATAAGAGACTCGGGCGCAGGTTGTACGAGGCGGGTCCCGTTGCACCGCTTTCGCACATAGCACAGTACCATGGATGGGGTCTTGATCCCGCCGCTGAACTTTTCCATGGCAGCACCGGGTATCTACCGCTCGGGTTATCCGAACTCCATGAATCATGCGTTCATGAAAAAGCTTCAGCTGAAAACGATTCTGTACCTCTGCCCTGAGGATTACAGTGAGGCAAACACCGCCTGGTGTCGCGCGCACAATGTTCAGATTGTTCAATGTGGCATTCTACCGAACAAAGAGCCCTTTCAATTCATACCCGAGGACGTGGTCGCGGATGCATTGCGAGTGCTCTTGGACTGTCGCAATCATCCGATATTGATGCACTGCAATTCAGGGAAACATCGATCGGGTGTAGTCATTGGCACGCTGCGGAAAATGCAGGGTTGGAGCCTCACCTCGATTTTTGATGAATACAGACGATTTGCTGGCAGCAAAGTTCGCATCCTGGACCAGCAGTTCATTGAACTTTTTCGTATAGAGTCTGTGACCTATGAGAAACAATATGCGCCGCGCTGGTTGCGTTGAGCGTCAATGAAAAATGGAGCAACTTGGTGAATCCGTTTCGTTCGTTCGGAACTGTGTGGCCCTCGGTGGCCGCACCTGATCGCACCTCGTCGACTTTTGCTCGGAGCGTGCGCCCCGCACAAACGCCGCATGTGTCAACAACTGCTGTGTCGTACGTGAATAGCGCTGCGTTCTTTAATATCAGAATCTGAAGATCGCAGTTATTCGTCTCCGATTGGAGATATGATCCGCGACGCTGCATGTCAAGTAGACAGCGAACGAGCCTGGTGGATGGGCGTCTATCCGGCGACGGTTCCGGCTTTCCGAACTTGCATCGATTTTCGTATCAAAGATGAAACACCGGCAGTATATGCTTTGTGCTACTCGAACATGGTGAGGTTGTATCGATTAAAGTTTCGAGGAATGTTCCGCGTAAAACGGCGATATTGCGACAATCGCTCGTAGTGAACATCCAAAGTTTGGGTCTTCCACGAACCTGCTTACGAATGCGCAGCGAGCCCAGCGCGGGCCAGTGCGCTAATGGAGGCTCGATGTCGCCCTGAGGCTGTGCAGGAGATTTCTGGCCTGTCTGAAAGGCCACGGAGACTCTGGACGCTAACAGGAAAAGTTGCTACCGCCACGGTCTGGAGCGAAGAATACAGCGGCTCGTTGGATGCATTGCAAACGACCGGTAAAAGCAGGAGAATTTTGGAAGAGGCGCTTGGTGGCGCGGGCTCGAAATGAATCTGCGGACCTGGGTCGATCCTGAATGAGAGGCATGCCCCAGTTCAAGCGTATTCTATAGAGGCACGTTGCGAAGCGGACTCGAAGTGAGTCCACGGACGCAAGTCGAGGACCAGAAGCGCACCAGTCCTTATTTCATTGGATTCGATCGAGGCAACGAGCAAGCTGACGGCCCAGAAGCCCTCGCTGACGTATGCACGGTCTGTCCTGCTCGCTGCCGTAGTACGCGAACCAGGTGCGCTGTATATCTCGTTGCATAAAACGCACACAACACATGCTTATCGTATCGCTTGTGCGCTCGATAAGTAAACCACGCGATAGATCTATATCTTTGAGTTCAGCTGCGACCGGACCGAGTCGAGCAGGTCCCCACGGCTGTGATCCAGCCTCTGCACCGAGGTTTCCGTAAACCCCGAGGTACGCGAACGCGTTGCCCTCGCGGTGGCCTGGGATCCGCCTTTGGGTGCGCAAAATGTGCTGTGGAATCCAGATTTATGTACATATGTATATATATGTATATTAATATACATAACATTGCTATTATCGACAGGGTTCCGCGTATGACCACCAACCTGGCCGTGCTCACACAAACGCATGTTCGCGCCCTCCTTGGTAAATGTCGGCAGTATACTGCGCTCGCACCGAGACGGGTCGACGTAAACGTTTCACGATCTTTCATAGGAAGAAAACGCAGATGCTTACCTCTTTGCACTGGGTCACCAGTTCAATTTGGTGGACAGTCCTGGTCCTGCTATTGGCAGCGACGCTCACGAACGCAGCGTCGTCGGTGGATCAGGCCGCGTACCCTCCGCTGGTACCATCACGAGGGCGCACGCTTGCCGTCACGTTCGATAAGCTGGGCAACGCCTCTGCCGGCGAGAACAGCGTTGCAGATTCCGCGGAGCGTTCCCGAGACGCTGCAGTGTTGCTGTTCCGGAGACAGGTCCATCCGCCTTGCAAAGAAGCGATGGTTGTACTTGGCGGCAGTGTCAGCGGCGTACCACTTGTAGACCAGAAAACTTCACAGATCGAGTACGAAGTCGTTAATCTCGGTAGGAACACGGCAACGGATATCCGCATCTATGAATATGACGCCAACTTCCCCGTTGTGGCTTTCGAAAGAAAAAACTGGCCAAAAGAGAAGACTGGACCAGCCTCTTCCGAACGCCCCGGTGAGTATGTGTTATTCGAGTTGCCGACCTTGTTACCCGGTGAGCGTTTTACCCGGAATCTGAGCATCGTCCCACATACCTATAGAGCTGGTGCAGCAGAAGCGGCGTTGTTTGAGGCACCCTCTTTTATAGAGCCAGTGCACGTGTATAAGCTGCACCCCGCAAGGCTCACCTACCGGATCGGTAAACAAGGTGCGCAGCGAACCGGCTTTAGTTCTACGGAAAGTTATCTGGTGGTGGAGAGCGCTCGCGGCTTTGATCGTCGAGCTCTGTGGCATCCCAAAGCCTGGGTGGTCTACCTCGGAGGCGTGGGGCTCCTCGGGGTTGTTCCCTGGATGAGCGCCTATTTTGGCACCAAGCAGGCCGGGGCGCGTCCGCCTCGGACGACATAGCATGGTCCGTTGAGAGGCCAAGAGCCAGATTGAGAATTACAGTTCGAGTATGCCCTTCAAACGTTGACGTGGAGATTTGTCAAGTTCCGATATATGCCGCTGTGTATTGCACGTGTAGTCCGACGTTGGACGAGCAAAATTCCTCACGGTGATTATCAGATTACACTGAATTTGCGCGATTCCATAAACAGGTGGTGATGCTGTCAACCAGGGGCGCGACGTTGGCGCTCACAAGTCGTACCCGGAGCGTCATCGCCCTGGGAGTGCTCAAAACGGAGCGAAAGTTCGCGCATAGAGGCAGTCTGTGAGCCAGAACTTTTTGAAATGACGGACTGAGGCGGGCCACGCAGTTGCTGCAGGCGACATCAATGCAGGGCAGCAAGCGCTGAGACTTGCCATCGTGATTCAAGGCCGAACATGGATCCACGGTACTTTTCGGGATCCTCGATCAAGGCCCATTCGAACATATCGTCGATCCATTATTCGTTATCGGTGGGTATTACCACTTACAGTCCACTGGCTTGTGCTGGGTTTACGCTAGTCGACCTGTCGCCATTGCCTGGTGATAGCGCATTCTAAACGGGTGACTGCAGACACAGTGGCCCTTTTGCTGGCACCAACGAGGCTGTTTCGGGCATACTGCGAACGTGCACCCATTGACCAGCAGAGCGGGAACATTGCATGATCGCATTGTGATCACCGAAAGCAAGTCTGAGTTGCTGCTAATGGCAAACACAGGGGATCTGAAGCGGAATGGTCAGAGAGTCCCCGCGACGCCGATACTAATCTCGCACTCGGGGATCCCTGTTTGTAGTCTTTCACAACAATGGTGTTCCACTTTCAGGTCCGTGTCACGAAACGCTTTTTCGCGGTTAGTAGCAGAAGCGTTCGGGGTGCATTCATTTTGAAGAAATGAAAAATCGGATGGAAAGGTTTGGCCGTGCAAGTCGAGGATCCCAGAGGGCGGACATCGCCTGGTCGCGGATAAAAGAGGAGAATTCCTCTTCTCGCTGGCCATCAAGCGAAGAAGAGCCAGTGACGAAGAAGCAGTTGGCGGCAGATACGCGAGAAAAGGTGTTTGTCCGACGGGATGATGACGAGACTATTGTGGCATAGAGTGGACGAGTTCCAGCAATGCTTGCATTGGTGCGTACCACCAATGCCCATGCCTGCACGGCGTTCGTGAACTGGTACGTCAACGCCGCCATCAATTATCAGGAGGTGTGCGGTGCTGAAGATGAGACCCGAGCAGCTGACGCGATCCCCGTTTATGGGACAGCCTCTGAGACTCGTACTTTGCTGGGATAAAACCTGAAAACGATAGCAGGTGGCAGGTCAAAAAACTGAACGGACTTGAGTCATCGTGGCGGTCGCCTCCACTGGAGGGCGGGTCACAGCTTTGCGCGAATGGAGCACAGACGGATCGACGTTTCTCGACTTGATCTCCAGCCGGGATTCTCCGTCCGCTACTTGTTTCATCGTGGACAATATCGTGTTCCACGAATGCTTCATCAAATGGAAAAACGAGTGCGTACGTGTACAGCAGACAGACTACTCACCAAAAGGATCGTCCAGAACAAGTCCGTGATCATCGAGTACAGCACTGGGCGCGGAAACCGAGGACTACATTGAGGTGAGCCTTCTGTACCCGTCCATGGCTTGTCATGAGCGATGAAGTGAGCGTTCACGCGCCACAGGGCAGCACTCGGAGGCGCATGTATGCGGGACGTGTATGGGACCACCGGACTGGCGTCAGGTGTCATCGTTGCGACAGCCGCACCGATACCCCGGAGAAGCAAGATGAAAATGGCATGCGAAGCGCAGATCGCAACGTCCTCCTGTGCCTGGAATGCCTCGCGAACAGCCGTAATCGTCGAAATCCGGACTTGGACGCCGCTTTTAACATCCTTTGACCGCGATCAACGGAACTGGAGCGGGAGATCCGTGCGTTAAAGTCTGGATATAAAGGAGAGCACAAGAAAGTCGTTCCAAAAAAAGCCGCAAAAACCTGATATGTACCAGACTAGATAGAGACCCAAACCAAAGTCTGTTTGCGCGACTTGGGAAACCTGGTCTACTCTATATTCACATGGATGGAAACGTTCAGGAATATGGATCGGCAGCGAGAACGATCTCGTGGGAACCGCACCTCACGAGACGCAGAGAGCAGTCCGCTCGAGTCGCGCTGCACGCTCACAACGACGATGCAGATGCTCAGAGGGGACTCGGGTTGACATGACTCGAGCCCTGTACGCCCTCTACGCCTATCTCGCACAGAGATGCCCGCAACCTAATCAGGGTCATCCACTCCATCGCGCGAAACGCCCATGAATTTCTCGACCAGATTTGCTTCGATCGCTTCAGTATCGCTGGCTCGTTCGCGTGCATCACGGAACGTCTTCATTTTCTGCGGGTATGCATCGCACGAGCGGGGACTGCGGTTATCGAGCCGCTCCTACTCTCCAGTTTATCGCAAAGGCGTCCTGTCACCGTGCGTCGAAGGCTGCAGAACGCACAGTGCCGGCTGCAACTGCCTCTGTTGCGCTCGGCAAGCGCCCATTCGCTTCATCCGCGAAACCCCTGTTCCTAGAGAGCGTTCTGTACTGGGTGTACTGGACCTTCAAGACGTCTTTGGCAAATGCACGATCGCTGCCCTCGTGACCCACATCGTTTGCGCATTCGGGAGCGTCTGACTCCATGCATTCATTCCGCGAAACGTTAGACCAGGTACCTCAATCGATGCGTATGATACCAGGCGATGGCCAATAACAACGTCCTTCTAAGCGATGAGGTCTGCGCAGACACCGCACCACGGCTGGAGCACGTGCATCATACAAACACATAGACATGCGACCAGGTGCTTTTGCCGCGAAACAATCTCGTAACTGCCTTGCAGCGTTCATTCGTTCCTTCGCTGGGTAGCGACGCTCGCTGTAGCTTACAGGGTGCGTTGGGTCTGATTGCGGCAGGTGAAGCAGGTTATCTACCAGTTTGGGTTTGTCTGGTTTGGTCTCCACGGGAGGCAAGCCCGGGGCCTGTTCCGCCAAGCGCACCTGGAAGAGGGTCCGTGGTTGGGCACGGAGGGCGCTCCCGAGGTCACTACGGCACGGTTGCGGATCGCACGACTACATTTGAGCGTTTGCCGGCGGACCCTGCGAAGCCGGTAAACCTCTCGCCAGAATCAGACCGACAGCTGACTCCATGGGGTCGCTCAGCTCCTGGTTTGCCGCGCCACGCGCACTTCGGTGGACCCGTCTCTGGCTCACGCTGTTGATCGTTTTACTCGGGGTGCACCTTCGGACAGATGCGGCACTACCTGTGGCAGAAGTTGCCAGCGGTGACGGCACCTCGGAGAGCGGGAGCTCTGGAACGCAACCGAACGTGCCTGTACGTGTTCAGCTTCCGTTGGAAGCGAAACGGCAGTCGCTCGAGCGAGAACGCGCTGAACTCCTCAGAGACGCCCAGCTTGGCCGCCTTAGCCTCCGGGATCCAGCAGTCCAGGAAAAGCTGCGCAAGCTGAACGAGGGCTTGCTCCGATTGCAACCGTTGATACGGAGAAACCCTGCAAATGCGGAGAGCGAACAACGCCCGAACTCGGGGCCGCCTCCAGACCACGGAACCCAGTCCGGGGAGCATCGACATCGTCCACATGAGCTCGGCGAGGAACTCGCCATCGAGTGCTTGACACCGGACCTCAGCAGCTGGGAACCGATGCAGTGTCGCAACCAACAAGATCCAGTTGTTATTCGCTTTGGTCTGGATACGGATTTCCAGTGCAGCTGGCCACTCGAGAGCGATGCTGCATACACACTCTTGCGTGATGCACTAGCCATGCAGCGCGCTATTCACTGCCGTGTGCCGCTGGACAACGAGCTATCCGCGGGACACTTGCGTTTTTTCGCTCCAGTAACGATCACGCTCTGGGGCATTGCCGAGGGCTCTCATCTCCATGTGAATACTCATGTGAACTTCGTTTTCCATGCCCACCGGGGATACATTCTAGGTGCAGCAGCGTATTCTGTGCGAGATCATTTTCAGATTGTACAGCCTGGTGGTGTACTACAGCTTCATGGCAAAGTTCACTGGTTTGACGGCCACGCGTTTGTGCCGTACGTTCACGAACCTTTCCGCCTGCCGCCAGCGGCGGCGCGTCGTCTGACCAGTGCCGTACTGGCATTGTGGCTTTCAACGCTCGTGCTCAGCGGAGTCGTGTTCACGCTATTCTACAAGAAAGTACTGAAAGTGCGTTTGATTCGTCGACTTGACCCCACGTTTAAAGCTGAATAGGTCTATGCAGAGCGAAGGCACTGTTTACCGGCACCGAGCGCGTTGCACGCTGTTTGTCGGGGTCGCTGCTCCGTTCGGACTATGCACCACGAAGAGGCACCTAGGGCTCCTTTCGGCACAACGGCCGAGTCAACGGTATCTGCGTTCAGGCCTGGGTCCTGTGGACAGCTCCATGGGGTCTCGCAGCAGCGCTCGAGTGTCGGCGGCGCTGGTACACGACACTCGCTGGGGAGTCGGTACGAGCGCTGCGCAGCCGAGGGTATCAGAAACGATCTTGTCACGAGGACTGGCGACGATTTTTTCGCTTCTGCTCTGGCAAGACTTGCAGGATACGGCAGCGTATGCGGCAGAGCATACCAGGACGCAAGCACGAGCTCAGTGGGTGAACCACCACACCGAGGAAGCGACGCGCTGGGGATCGTTACCCCTGCTTGCGGACTCAACACAGCCCCAGGGTCAAGACGGGAACCTGTCAACCAAACTTCTCCCTGATGTTGTGGATACCGACGGTCAACCGCGTGTCATTCTTGATCTGGCTCGAGCTCTGAGCTCCTTCGAATATGAGCAGCTGCGCACTCGAATCCACCACATCGAGGCTACCACTGGATACCGGGTTCGTATTCTGACACAACGCTTTGAAACGGTTGGGCGAGCGATCAGCAGCTATTTCGGGTTACAGGATCAACGGAGTATACTCATTGTGCTCGATGAGCGGAGCGGCAATGTGCTCAATTTTCGCGTTGGTGATCAAGTTACAGCGCGTTTCCCGTCCTCGTTCTGGCTGGAGTTACAGGGACGGTACGGCAATCAGTTTTACGTACGAGAGCACGGCGAGTACGGTGTGCTGGATGCCTGCATTCGGGCGATGGAGACTTGTCTCCAAGATGGGCGTATCTGCCGCTTTGTACCTGGATTCGGACGCGATCAGTGGGCACTAAGTTTTCTCATGTCACTTCTCGGAGGGGCGGTGATCGGGTTTACGGCACGCACCCCACAGGACGGGAAAGAGGCGAGTACGCCGAACTGGCGCTGGGTTCTGGTGTTCTCCCCGCTCTGGGCGATATTTCTAGTCTCGTTCGGCACACTACCGATTGTGGCACGAGAGGGCTGGTGGAATCGCGACCTCATCGCGAACTGGGCTGGAGCTGTTCTCGTGGCAACCGCGTTTTGGTACGCCATCCCGCGTGTGTTTCCGAATGGCCCCGGGGATCGTGCTCGCTGACCTCCTTCGTACCGTGAACGTCTCGCTCGAGTGCGATCACCTGCAAGGTGTATCAGCGGGGTTCGGGGGGCGTTCTCGATATGCAGTGGTGAAATCGCATACGGCATGGTAGGTCATGCATCGCAGTCTGTATAGGATGGTGTCGAGTGGACGCTGAATTGCTGCGGTTGGCGTTCACTGTTCTCCAGGTGCTCCAGAAGGTGCACGCCAACACAGCGTTGGGTATTGCGCTGGTGCGTATGCTGCCGGTAAGCGTGCGCTCGTGGAAAAAGCGGGACTTGTGAAAGGCATCCACGTGGAAAGCGTTCATGTGCATATACGAAAGATGCCGTGAAACAGAATACGTTTGCGCTTCCATGCTATATAACGGGTCCATGAGCACAGCGGCATCATCATCATCTGTACAGAGCATGCCGGAGTGTCCGCAGCAGGAGACGTGACACGCTTTCTGGTCCTTGCACGGGAGCAAGCGCTTGCCATGGAATCATCGTATCTACAGGAGTGCGCTCGAATACGAGTAGCTGTGCGTATGGCTGGCAGCGTACGCCGTTGTACGACCCTCGAAACACAAATGAAAGCGTCTCCTTCACATACATTTGCACACGATTCTGATTTGAACGTATTTGGCGCACGAGTTTCAGACAGGCTCGGTGACCCTGCGTCTTGAGCGCGTGTCAACGCTATCGTCTTTCAGGGCGAACGACTGGCATGACGCCAGTAGCGGAGTCGGGTTCAGCGGTCGTCATGGCGCACAGATTCATCCGGCGGTGCATGAACGCCAGGTACGCACCAGGAAGAGATAGAGCGGATCATTCGTGCAATGGAGCTGAGGCTAGCACCATTTGATGCAGCCAGTGGTTTGCGAAATGCGATTCTACGCATGCACCGAATGGTATCGGTCGAGGTCTGTTTCAACCGCACGGCATAGAGCAGGTCCAACGATAGTGTCGAGCGCGCGGAGCCTGCAACGCGATGTCCGGCACCGAGAGGCATGACACAGAGCGTGCCAGGCGCGGTATAAAAACGCAACTGCTGACTTGAGTCTGCTGTTTGGCCTTGCAACAGATCCATTCGGTGCTCGGTCGCAATCATTCATTTGGCAGGGTTTCCTCTGCCCCAGTCATCGTGACCTTTGCATCGCGCGTGAGTGCTGCGGTCTCTTAGCGCTCAGAAAAACAGACGCTTGGGAACAGTCATCGGCAAATAGATACGCGGCGGCCTGTATCGCATATCTGCATACGCAATAGGTCTTGAATGCATTGTCACCGTTGTAGGGTTTTCGTCACCGAAACTGAAACGAGTGCTAAGCGCGTCCCACTCTTCGCGAAAGCTCCCTGCGAGCGACGCCAGCGATATACCCCGAGCGGTTGGCTCGACATCGCACCAGGGAGCGGGCAACAGGTCACCCGGGGAACGGGGCACCTGGCAGTTCGGGACACCTCGACTGAGAGCAAGCGTCCGACTCAGCGCCTTGTAAAACTCGTCCAGCCCAGCACACATCTGCGCCTCAATGTCCAACCGGGCTGCGTGCGGGTAAAAGGCGCTCTCAACAAACGGTAGAACTTGACACTCCAGGTGGTTGTGCGAGCTCCAGAACCAGTTCGCGAGCACCCGTAACTCGCCTAGCGCCGACAAGGGCACCTCAAACGCTCGTAAAGTCACGCTTGGTTGTGGTGTCCATACGAATACCAACCGTTGTAGTGTCAGGAAGCATTCACCGACGCCAAAGAGTTCGAGACTACAACACAGCTCTTGGGTACTCGAGTTGGCGGCAGGCTGGGCACGCAGCCGAAAGCTCACAGTCGTCTCTCGATAAACAAGCAGGTCAGGGTTACCGAGCTCTCTCGAGGCACCACGTCCGTCAGCGTTGTGTGCTGGTGTCACCTGCCCGGTTGCTAGCGGAAGCAACGGGTTCAAGGCCATACCCGAGAAGGTCCATAACCCGGGGAGGCGTGTAGCTTGCCCCGCGAGTCTCGCTACAGAGACGCCGTTCCGGATGTGCGACGCCGCCTCCTTGGTGCAAAGGGTCCCGTTTAGGAAAGTTTTGCAGCGAAGGGTACCCTATGCCGAGAACAGGCTCGGACAGGACAAAATTGAGTGACACTTTATCAGGGACACCTCAAGCAGAGAGAACTGTGCGGCGCTCCTGTCGTCTGGCCCAGAAAACTGGTCTCGAGCCGGTGGTACCACCAACGACAAGTGACAGGGTGCGAAGCGCACGAACGGAGTCGTCGAGTGATCCTAGCTCGGAGCCTGATAAAGAGCCAAGCTCTTTGAAAGTCTGTCAAAGGCAACGCGCTGGTAACAGAGGTACTGTGTCGCAGAAAGATGGTGCTTCGGAGACGGAGCAGGCGCCTGTCGCACCAGTAGAGACGCCGGTGCGCCTACCAGTCGTCCGCCGACGATCCCGGCGAGTGCAAGCCGCAAAAGATGTTCCAGTTAGTGAACCAGAAACCGCAACATCGAAGGAGCACCAGACGGCACGAGACAGTGCGGCTCCAGGCATGCACCATAGCGCGAATAACGCAAACATACCCTCAGCGCAAGCAGGTTCAGCCTCCGTAGCTTTTGCACAGACCACGCGCAAGGTATTCCCGACTGAGGAGCCTGCTTCAGATTCCAGACACCCAGCATCAGCATCAGCAGAATCAGCATCAGCATCAGCATCAGCATCAGCATCAGCAGAAGAGCGTACACCTGCAATTTCGGCGAATGCGTCTGTGCTGGGGACTGGAGCGCCTACCTCCCCATCAAATGGGGTGCTTGCCCCTGACTACAGACGTTCAGCATCCACACGAGACCGCCGGTTGTCGGAGCAAGTCGACAGCGCACGCCCCAGGGCGGAATGGCTTCGCGAGGCGCCGCCATTATCAGATGCTTGCCCTTCGTTACAGCAGCCTACAGCGCAATGGAATCGATCCCAGCGGAAACGTGACCCATGCTCCGATTCACTGGGAACATCCAGCTCGCCTTCGAGACGCCGTCGCGTGATCAACACAGCGAGAGCGTCAGAACGGGTTACCTCTTCGACATCAGTGCCACCTACACCGACATTGTCACCGGCTAGTACTCAGGCGCTGGCCGCTAGTGCGGCATCCACGGCAGATACAGGATACACTGCAGCAGGCAAGCTCGATGAGCGCTGCGCTCTGTCAGCGAGTACCGATGATGGCGGCGACGTACCTGCACACCGTCCATGTTCATCGACAGCGCCTGCCTATCGGGATGCATCAGAGCGGCCAGCGGAAAAGCGCTGCTCCACCGACGTCCGCGAATATCGCTCCGGGCATGCAGCGTCGACCTGGAATGCAGCACATGGACGTGCCGCTGGCTTGGTGCCGCATTCATCCCAGAATTCGGCTACGCAGTCAGCAGCAGCAGCAGCAGCACAGGTATCGCACCCAGTTGCTCCAAAGATGCGCAATCAAGGATCTAGGTGTCTGTCCGAGCACGCTCAAGGTGAGTCTTCTCCCGATCTGCGTGAGATGGTATTGAAGCAGCGCATCCGAAGAGCGCTCGCGAGTGTACGAGAACCTTTGCCAACGACAGCAGGGGACACAGGTGCGGAACCAGCGCTCAGCGATGCTTCATGTGCGCGCTTTCCCGTCCAGCAGTCTACGACAGTTTATGCGGATGCTCGTTCACAGATGTCGTGTGCCTCAGGTCTGGACAGGCCCCATGGGCGCTCGTCGAATCAGCAGCACCAGCACGAGCACCATCAACAGCAACTGCGGATTCGCCAACGTTCGCCACAGAGCCAGGTTGCGCGTGATGCTCACAGGTGTGCTGGCGCTGGCCCGCTCGAGCACCAGTTCCGTAGCCGTAATTGCACCCCAGATGACAGGCACTCGAGTCACCGTGAATCTCCGCAGCGAAAGCGAATGCCAAATGAGCGGTCTGCAATGATCGCTCAAGCACCTGTTCGTGCAGTCTTTCCAGCGCAAGGCACGGCACTGGTAGACCCGCATGCATCGAAACCGCTCCTCATGGCATCGAAACATGAATGGGCGTTGATGGCAAGTGCGAAGAAAGCGAGCCCATCCCCGATGCCGCTTCGAGCTCACGTGCCTGCCGCAACTGAACCACGTGAGCACTACAGACCGCCGGATATCGGGCGCGTTGCCGATGAAGCCGCCAAACTGGTCAAGGCTGCTGCTGCTGCTGGTGCTGGTGGTGCTGGTGGTGGTGCTGGTGGTTCTTCCACTGAGGCGGAGCCCCCGGCCAGGATGGCCACGAGAGCCGCCCTCGGTGTTGCAGCGCATTCTTCGGACGCTGAAGCAGAGCTGCTCTGCATGCTGTGGCTGCATGGTCCGGATGTGTCGAGTCAGCCAGCTCGACGGCTAATCCTGCGGAACCTGCCTCCTTCAACAAATGAGCACGACCTGTATAGCTATCTGGTGCACGTCATGGCGGCTACATGTTGTTTCGCCTACGATTATATCGGATGGCATCAACGGTTTGCGCATTGGCATGCAAAGCAACGTCGAGCTGCTGGTATGCTCGCTGCAGCAGGCCGATACAGACAGCAGAGCGAACGGCTTCCGGAGCGGAACGACGCTCGGGGTCCCGGTGTCAATGAATCCTCAAGAGGCCAAGCTCAGAGCAGTCTTCTGCGGGAGCTTCGTTTAACGCCCGTCTGGGAACTGCAGGTGCTTTGGAAAAGTCGCACCGCCTTTGTCGAGTGTCTCACTGTCCAGGAAACGACTGGCCTGGTGCAGTTGAGCGGTTTGCTCTTCCAGGGATACCAAATAGTGATCTCGCGACCGCGTGAATTCGACGCGGAACTCTGGTTGAGCTCGAATCCACTTCCGGCGGAAGCAGCTGAGGCTCTGCGACTGCCTCCAGCTCGTTTTCACCGAGCCGCTGTGGCGGAGAGTCAAATGAGCCCCAACGTTTGGCCTGCATCCGATTCACGGACACCAGCAGGAGCGTTTTACGGCCATATCCGCGGCATTCCTCTTCATCTCACCGAATATACGATGATTCAGTGGTTACGCACAGCGCTGGTCGGTTGGCCGTGGCAGCTCAGTGCGTTTCATTTGGCCAGAGAGGGGCGCTCAGGCCTGAGTCGGGGCTTTGCGCACTTCCGCCTGGATCGATGCAGAGCCGCAGACTGCACCTCGTTGGACCAGGGCGTCACAAATGCGACGCAAGCAGCTTCTGAGATGCGCACCGTTGCGTCAGAGCGTCTCGCAACAGTGGATCCCGAAGTGGAACGCCTTGTCGAGCATCTGCGTTCGCATCTGCTACCAGGGCTCTCACGTCCGCTGATCATTCGGCAAGCGAACCCTATGCACCCACGAGAGAGCAAGTCGACACCCGAAGCACCAGATGCACAGGGCGAAGCGTGCTCTCCCCGGGTACCGCATCATGCGGCTTCTGCTGCGGATGTCTCGGAAAACGCCTCAGCGTCGATGGTCACAGCGCATGTGGACGGCAGGAGCACGGAAGCAAGTGTGCTCGCGCTCGTGCGTCTTCTGCGTCCGGAGCTCTTCGCAGATACGCAAGAGCGGACTGAAGCCATCGATGACGTCACAGAGGAGCTGCGTCAGTATGGATCCATCGAGGAGGTGGCATTGGACGAGCGCCCCAATGAACCCGAGGCCGGCACCGTGTACGTTCGTTTCACCAAAGCTGCTGACGCGGCCGCCGCGGCCGACGCCATGCAGCACAGACGCTTCGAGCAGCGTCCAGTGAATGCCGAACTTCTCAGTGTCTTCGACATGAGAGCTCGCCTCGGCGATACCAGGTCCATGCAGCAAACCGTGGTCGTTCTACCGGAGGTGGTGGACCCACAAGCCTTTCTAGATGAGGAGGAACGTGCGGATATCGCCATGGATATCAGAGAGGAAATGCTTCAGTTCGCTGAAAAGGTGGAGGTAGAGATTCCGCTTCCACCGCATCCCGAGGCCGGCGCAGCGTTCATTCGTTTTCCTGACCGAGTCAGTGCTGAGAAGGCTCTGTCGTCGTTACAGGGTCGCTTTTTCGACGGAAGACCGGTGCGGCCCTACCTGCGGTAACTGTTGACTAGCTGGCTTCGGTTTCGGTAAACCAGGTCCGCATGCATTGCGACTGACACAGAACATGACGCAAGCGATCCGCGATGACTTTTTTGTTCATGAAGCAGATTTCATTTCATGACTGCATTCCGGGACGCAAAATACTTCTGGCGAGCTTTGCAAGGTTGAGCAACCAGGCTCCGTGTCGTGACTGCAATTGAATCACTGCTGGGTCTCGCATACTTTGCATGAGCGCCTGTACCTACATCAGCGCCGTGCTTCAATGGAGTGCTTCTCGATGCTCTACGGGGAAAGAGTCAGGGTCGACGCGCTTGCAACAACCGCAATTCGAGGCACCTGAACGATGCGAGATTGCATCTTGGAGAACGACGTATGTTCTCTTGTCCGCGTTGCAACACTTGGTGCCGCTTCAGGGCGGATGTTTCGGTGCAACCTCGAATCACGCGAGGCGTCGTTCGCGTCGATAAACCCGCGGTATGTACTGGACGAGCAAAGCTGCCCAGATCATCGCATTGGTTTCAGAGTCGTCTCTAGGCTGGCGCGGTCGGAGCGCCACCAATACGCGCCGCTGAAGTTTCAAAGTGAAACCCCCGAGCTTGCAGTGCTCGTCGGGCTCTCTCAAGGTCCGCTTGCAGACTACGAGCGGCCTCTGGCCGGTCAGGAAAACTGCTCAAGAGCTTCCATAGTTTCAGTGAAAAAGCAATCACCACCACTAGTATAACAGTTGACGGTACAAGCAGGGGCAGCAGCCACCACCAGTGTTCGGAGAGCGCTCGGCAAGTTTCGCTTGGAACGCCAACGGCACGCAGTCCCGCGAACACCTGAGGCGCACGTACCCAACAGAGTGCCGTCAGGAGAGCGGTGGTACAGAAAAGAAGCAACAAGTAGCGCATTTTGCGACTAGGTACAGCCGCCTTGCAGCTTCGGTCTAGAGCTGACTGCATAGAGGAGGTGTGTACAGCAGAAACTGAAGTGCGAAGACCTCGCTTGAGATCTGCACGACAAATCTTGGTTCGTACCCAAGAAGCAGCTTGTGAAAGCGATTCAACGATGGTGTACGCTTATGTCGCCCGGGTAGCACTCGGAGAGCTTTCCCCTGGTCCAGGAACGCTTTACAAGGTAAAACTTCCCTCATTTGTTCGACTGCGCATTCGATGGCGCCACAAACGAGTCGCATCGCTGACGCCATTATCCCAGATGAAGTATAGGTAATGTAACATGGGAGTAGGGGGTTGATGGATACCTCACCGCGCACTGAAAAAATACCCAAAAAGAAAAGTAAAATGCGCATAATCGGAGAACGCTGGCCCATGGAAACGTTTTCTCAAGGGAAAAATCGCTGATGCCATAGCGTTCAACCCCGAGCGTTGAATTCTGGGATGCCTGTACGAACGAAAGCTTTTTATTTTTGCTCGTCTTTATCCGGGGCAGTCAGCAGAAGAAGTGTATGTTGTAGAGGGGTCGCAGAAAGACTTGGTGCTGTTTGTTGGTAGCTTGCGAGCAACAGCTTTTGATGTACAAGTCGGTTATGCCGTGGTCAGCAGCGTCATGAGCCCCGCAGCACGTCGTCCGTACCCTGTACGCCGTACACCGAAAACAGAATGTATCAAACTCTATCGCCACAGCTGTGTCCTCTTGACTCCATTCAACTTGATGCATTCTGTGAGAAATACCATCAAAGCAGGTACAGGATGTGAAGTGTCTCTCCTGATGATGTCATGGATTTCGCGGAGATATAGATGGAGACGGAAAAAAAAGCAAGCGCTTACGTTCACCAGTCATGCGTTGAGCGATACACGATCGAGTTCGCACCGAAACGCGATCGCTGTGTTCAGGACGGACAGGTATTCGTCGCGCCCAACGAGCATGTACTCTGGAGATGGTATGCATTTGTATAGGTTCTGGAACAGGGGCGAACCGCTGTTCTCCAAGAAGAAACAAGCAAGTATCACGACAAGGTCAGCTTTGACTGCGATTCAGTCATGGAGTCAACTGCGAGTCGCCAAACGTTCGGGATCGTTCAAGACTTCATCTTTCGTCGGAACACTAATCGCGGCTCCTCTTTGCCATATTTTCTGGCTGCTCGTAGCGAACGTCGCTTTCGATGACTCCAAAGCGTTCAGTGAGCACGCAGCTGAGACTCGCGTTTAGCTAACCTTCGTGCCAGCCTATTGCCCCAGGTTCATTGGATTCGAAGGCGTCTTCTCTATTGCCGAAGCTCCATTTCGGCGATCACCGATCAATAGACGAGTCGTGCGCTTCTGCGGCACCGTCCGTCGCCAAGGGGATTTCCATCTTCACCAGCTCCAATCGGCTGCGTTGTTTCTCTGGTCGTAGGCTGGGGATGGATGCATAGAGGTGCGCTTCGGTCCGTGGGCGTGCTCGTGGCGGAGCAAGATGTGAAAAGCTACTACAGGAATCGTAGAGACATGCACAGAAAAGACGAGAATCGGTGATCTAGGTCTCCAAGTGCATCCGAATCCCCAGGGAGACCAGGTATGGAAGAGAACAACCTCATCGATGCCACTCCGCCACGTAACGGGGAAACGAAGATATTGCTTTACAAGAAAAGCATGGATCCTTCCCTAAAGAGAACGAAGAGTGACGGGAACGGAAAATTATGGTAGTAGGATGATCCGTCTGCAACCGTTGTCGAGAACTACCAGCTCAGAAACGTCAACCGGGAGAATCCTCCAGAACGTGAGATGCCGGAGGTCATGACGGATCGCGTAGCGTTTTCGTCGAGGCAGTTTCGCCTCGGTTCTCTCAACTTGACGCACCTCGTCATGCAAATGTCTGGACGAGTGCCCGACACAGGGCTGTAAGATACCCACATTCCTCGAAAGCTTTCCGATGGACCATTCATCAAACAACTGATGCTCGACACTGAAGAAACATAGCTTTCTGATGGATCCACGCATCGATCTTATCGGGAGTCGGGCATGATTGATACCATGAGTAATGCCAGGAAATGGAATGAAGGCGCCGGGCCCCATTTCGAGCAACTCGCATATTTTGGACGCCGCATTTCAGAATGTACTAGAGTCTGCAAATAGCTCATGCGAATGGTGGCTGGCAGCAGTTCATGAGACGGCGCTGGCGTCACCGACGGTATCCGTTGTGCAGAGGCAACAAGTGTGCATCCGCGGTGCTCTCCAATTCGTTGTAGAAGGAATTGACGGACAAGTGGCGTCCTCCGGGGGTGTCTTATGGCTCTGGACGGGCTATGGTGCGCTGGGGCTGCACGCGTGCACTCGCCACGAGAGCATACACCGAGTGCAGGAATCGAATCTGTGCGATACCCATGGAGGCGTTCAGGACGACATACACGCCTCAGGAGCACAGGTGCACGCAGAGACTTGTAGAGAAGAAGAGCAGGAAACACAGACGCATGCATGAGATGGTGTCCAGGGTGCGCTGAGCGAACCTCAGACAGCGCAACCGTCGCTCGTGATTCGCGTGCTGTGGTGCGATTCCACCAGCATCAACAACATGCGCGAGCACTTTCTGCACTGAGATTTGAACGCCTGAACCAACATTTTAAAACATGTCGTGCTTCCTGAGCATCGAGCAGCTTTGTACCGAACGGACATTCACGTGGATTGTTGGGTGCGTATGGTAGATTTCTGCGCTGGAATGCGCAGGGCTTGTGATGGAAAATCAGTGCTCAGAAGAGAGGGCGTTGGATTCTCGCCTGTAACACGCCATTGACGTGGTACTGGCTCAGTAGTCAGCCCAGAAACGCTAGAGCAGCGCATATTTACAAAGAAGCAATGTCCCTCGGCGATCTTTGAACGGGCATGGTGTTTTATGATTCCACAAGACCGAGTCTATAAACGAGCATGCACGCCCAGCGTCGGTGCGCTTCAGTGTTCGCTTAGCAGCAGTGTTTCCTAGCTGGGCGCATTTCACGGGCATGCGCTGTAGCCAGCAGGCTCGGCTCGGCTCGGCTCGGCTCAGGATGCTGGGGGCTTGTGTCGAACCTCTTGAGTCGCACACCGGCAATATTCCCTGGATACGTGGATCCAGAGCGCTCGGGAGACTCGAAAGGGCGTCGATAAGTTTACGACTTGATTTTGCGGTATGCGCAACGTTCGACGCCCGACGCAGTACGGCCATGGTGCTCAGGGGGCATTCTGGTTTCCTCGCATTTCTCAGCTGTCGTTACCTGTAATCGTTTAGCGCAACGTTCTTGCATAGTGGATACCGATAGAGTGGCTCGCGCCTTGCACAGCGACGACGGGGCCGCGCTGCCCCGACCCCCTGGTGCACCAGTTCGGACTGATTGTGCTCGGAGAGCGAGCGTAGCATGCTGGATCGATCGACCCTGGGTAGTCCGATTTCTGCTCTGTCGGTCATCGGAGCTCGATGCGAGCATTCCCGCGCTCGAGACGGATCACTAGCAACGTCTGACAGGAGGCCCGGGGCGACAGCCATCGTAACCGGCGCGCATGATCCACGGTATGCGCTTCACGCGTTACGTCTGTCCCCGGAAGATGCACGTCGGTGTTCGACGCTCGGCGCTGGCTCAGGGCGCTGCCTTGTGTTGCGGCTGCATCCGCTGTGAAGGGATTCACCAACGCGCTCCCAAAGGCAAGCCCCGACTTTGCATGAAAAGCATCCACGCCCCTACACCTGCCTGCAAGTGATCGCTTGTAGTGCCGAGTTGGAGAAACCGAGCTCCTGCGTCCGGGCCCTTGCTGGTTAATCGCTGCACGCAGGCCGAAGTGCAGTTTGCAGCGAGACAGCCTCATCGCGGGACTCGATTCTGCTCTTGATGTGCGCCCTGCTCCTACCAACGATTTGCAATACACTATATTTCATGCGCAACCTTGTCATGTACGTCTCACGGGCTACCGTGCTTCTGCGCAGCACCAGCATGAACAACGGTATTACGCTGGCATGCAGAGAAGCGCCGATGCTGATGGCTCGCTGCCGTTCGCTGAGATCGAATCGACGTATGAGACATTTATTTACAAAGAGGGTAAATGGAAAGGGTGCGACGGCCAGCGGATCACTCGAGTCACACGCCGCTGCATGGCTGCTAAGCACCTGCAGATGATCGCGTGCGCGCGCTCGCCTCCGGGTTGATCGCATGTGCAGGGCGTCGGACGCCATCCGCGCACGACGTCCTGTTTCACGTGTTCAGGCTGCTTCATAACCGAACCCGCTACGCATGAACGTCTCAAGAAAGCCTCGCTTCGGTGCCCCAGGCACACTCTTTTTTCTTAACTCTGCTCACTCTGCACTTTGGACGCCGCTTGCTTCAGGAAACTGGAGTCAAGTGCAGTCCACTACGTCGTTTCACAGTGCAGTGCCGGGTTGTGGGCGTAGCACGCGCTCGCTCGTGCACCGCGCCGGTGCACGTTGGGGTCTGCGAGCGCTGCGCTGCAGCTCTGCCAACGCCCCCATGACCATAGAGGGGGCTCGGATCGGGCCGCCGCCTGATCTGCCGTCTCTTTTGCTGCACAACCGCATCGTCTATATTGGAATGCCGCTCACAGCGCCAGTTTGTGAACTCATCATAGCCGAGCTTCTTTACCTGAACTACAACGATCCCGACAAGCCGGTCTACGTTTACATCAACTCGACGGGGACCATGGGTCTCGACGGCAGCACTGCTGGTTTCGAGACCGACGCGTTTGCGATCATCGACACCATGAACTACATCAAGCCGCCGGTTTACACTATCTGCGTTGGATCTGCTTTTGGTCTAGCAGCAGTGATCTTGGCATGTGGCGACAAGGGCAACCGTGCTGCCCTACCGAACGCGTCGATCATGCTGCATCAACCGCGGGGCACAGCCCGAGGCCAAGCGGCAGACATCGCTATCAAGGCGCGGGAGATTATGTACAATCGGAAAGTTGCCATGGAGATTCTGGCGGAGCATACCGGGCGCACCGCTGAGGAATGTTTGAAAGCGAGCGAGCGGACCAAGTATATGACTCCACAAGAGGCAAAGGAATTCGGAATTATCGATAAGATTTTACGAAGTGAGAAGGATTTGCCGAAGGACATGCCTGCCTTCCTCAAGCAGCTCTGAGCGGGAGCAAGACTCGCCTTGGTACGCTTTGTCGGTGATGATGATGATGATGATGATGATGATGATCAAGCTTGGGCACCTTCATGGATGACATAGAGCCGTTTCCTCGGAAAATCGGATCCAGGCATCAGGAACATGTCGAGCATCGTTGAGTCCCGCTCCAGCATTTCATCAACCTGTTCCACAAACGAGACGTTTCGTCCGCCAGTTAGTCTTGAAAGCTAACTGCTACGGATCACACATGAGCGCATCCAGTCAGAGAACCCGGCTATGCAGCGCCGGATCTCGAGCGTGTTGACCTACGACGCGATCGCTCGTTCCATTTTCCAGCATCAACCTGTTCGTAGCGCTTCACGCCCAGCACGGCTCACCGGGAAGTCATATGTTTGCCATAAAGGTCATGCTCATACAGCGCTACAACAAGTGGCGAACGCACACGCGCTTTACGACCGTGTACCCACTGCTGAATGATTTTTACCGAACGCTTCGCTCTGCAGCTGCGCTGCCAGCGACTGCCGTCATATCCTGCCCCTCGATCGCCGATGGGTGAACGAGCGCTACTAGCGTCACGTCGTCTCATTCAACGCTGCCTTTCGGGCATCCTCGCCCAACACAGGCTGCCACTGGCACAAGAACACCTATTCATGATGATCACGATCACCTGCGGTGCTGGCATTGACGTGTCCATAGCCAGCTACGATGCGGGAAGCACCGGCATCCACGACCAGCACGGACCCCGTCTAGGAGAGGCGAACGCATGCCACAGGTGCCGTTGACACCCAAACCGGCACCCGCCAATACCGAAGAGTGCCTCAACTTGAAAGCGAGTAACGAATGACGGCAACTGGGGCTGTCTCGGGTCGTGCGAGATACCTGGGCGGACGCATTCTTGAACGGATGCTGCTGCGCTGTGCAGAAGCAAGTACAGCGACTCGCGCGGGGAGAGCGTCCGCTCGTATGCGATCGCAGCGGACATGGCCAGCTTGAAACAGCTTCCCCAGCATTGATATGTCTAGATACCTATGGAAAGCAGTGTTCCTTGAAATGCACTCGCGCGGATTACCCAAGATAGCGAGTCCGTTTCCGGGGCATAGGAGCAACCGCTCGTTCCATGAGGCGCATGTGCGCTAATGCACACCGGTCTAGCGCCCCGTCGCACTGTTCTCGAAGCCACGACAACACCACGCATCAACCAGAACAAAATTTTGTCTGCATCATGGACACCCTTTCTTTCCTTCTCCAGAGATTTTTTCACGCAATCCCGGAAATTTCGTGAAAAGCGCACGGCGTACATCGCACCCGCACCGGATCGTTTCGCTGGTTCGGAATCGCGCTGCGGAGGCAATACGGTACGCGGACTGAACCTCAGTGTTTCCTTGACACGACTTGGCTGGAACACTGGAACCTATTCTATCTGATACGGTACCTGTTGCGGTTCCTGTTCTAGTCGAGGGTTTACTTGTGGTGTGCTTTAGCCGAAGCAGCAGCGGTCTGTCTCAGGGCGGCGCCGTCGGGCGCTGGCGCTTCCGGGGGAACACAACGGGTTGTACGACGGGCACCGCCCCCGCTTTGCCCGAGTTGCCTCCGTTTCTGACGCTCAGTACTGCATGCTGACGTCGCACGGGGTTTATCAGGGCCCCAGCAGTGTCCCGGTCGCCGTACGCTCACTGGACGAGGTGCACCGCGAAGCTCGCAAGGTGCTAGTCGAGCTCCAAAGCGCTCTCCAGCAAGCGGAGCAACAGCAGCACCACGCGCAGCTCGCGACGAAAGGAGCTTTGAAAGACCTCGGAGTCGCCACTTTAACAGCAGAGGCACTAGAGGCGCCACGGCTGAAGCTGCAACAGCTCGAACTTGTGACTGCTGAGCTTTCGCAGCTGGCTGAGCGCGCGCCCGCTGCACAGCGAGCTCTGTGGCAACGTCGTGCGCTGCAGCTTGAGACACAGCACAGGGAGCTGAGCAGTCTCTGGAGGCAGGTCTATGCGGCGGAAAGGCAACGTCAATGGCACTTATGGGAGCGTGAATCGCTTCTCGAGGGCGCTGAACAGCATCGCTCCAAGTCGAAGGCTGATGCCACGATAGTCGACTTGGAACAGCTCGCAACCCAGTCTCTAGAGCACGCGTCCCATTCCGCTGATGGTATTCTCGGAAGCGGGCGCGATGTCCTCAATGCGTTGCGGCAGCAACACCAGACGCTCAAAGCGGTGCGGCGCAAGACTCTTGATATGGCCCATCGGTTGGGTCTCAGCCAAAGCCTCATTCGGCGTGTCCAGCAACGAGCCCGAAACGACATGAGAATCGTATGTGGTGGCCTCGCTGCCATTCTGGCCCTTGTCTGCTTGTTGTTCTACGTAAAACATTACCTGATGTGAGCGGGCATGCAGTGCTTTAAAGTTTCCTTTGAGGCAGCAGGGCCTCGATGAAAAAAATGGACCACGTTCTGGTATGGAACGACACCCATGTCGGAATAAAGCAGAACAGGTCCACTAACTCGGGAGCACATTCTTAGGTTCTGGAGGCCGTCTCAGTGCCAGCGGGGAAACCAGCCTTTGCGGGCGTATGATGCGTCTGCTTCCTTGTTCGCTCTCGCATCTCCGTAGTTAGAGACGCCGGTCTCTCCTGCTCTCCATAACGATTGTCAGCAGCCGATGGATGTTGCTGGCAGCGTTCAGGTACCGATTTCGCTGCCCCGGGTCGCTTTCGATGCATGATATGTACCGACGATAGTTGCGGTCTGCGCTTCGCTTGCCAGTTGCATCTTCTTCGTATACGGCCGCGGTGTACTCGTCGCTGCGATGAAACTTGGCTCTGATTAGGTGTTTCCACACGTATCGATCGCGCGTCCTCTTCCCAGCGTCGTCCTGTCGTACGTGATCTCTTGCCTCATCGCTCGGTAGATGCCCTTGACGTGTACAGAGGGTTCCGCACGATGCACTCGTCTGTTTCCGCACCCGGTGAGGTACACAACGATCCCGGACTTGTTCTGGACGGATCCATCGGCGAGCGTGCTGCCCGCTCCACATGCACAAGTGCGTGCTGCTCCATTCGATAGAGGATATGCGGTACAAGATGTTGTCCGCGATGAAACAAGTACCAGAGGAAAGCTCCAGGCTCGAGAAAAAGTCGAGCCATTTCGATCTGTCTACGTGCCTTTTGTACAACGCTATGACGCTAGCTCCATCGAAAGCGATCACCGCGATGACTCGAGTCCGCGACCAGGTCCCTCTTCCGTCCAAACAGAAGAAAAGGAGCGTTTCGAAGCATATCCCCTGAAAGGCATCATGCTGCTGTCAAATACCGTTTCGTTGACGACCACATAGACAGAAGGAGTCATCTTTCGAACATTCTTGATTAGTTGACTGGCAAAATTTTTTGAATGTCCGGCATGAGCTTGACAACGAGTCGTCAAGAGGCGACGTTGCGTATTTTTCATCACCAACTTAGCGGCACGAATTGTTGCGCTTACGAGTTGATCTAGAATTGAAAGATCGAAAACTTGGAAGAATACGTGATTCGGGCGTGCCGATCGCCAGGAAAGGAGAAGAATGAGGTCTCCGATGTATGAATCGGATCATGATATCGCTCCGTTTAGGAGTCCGAGTGCGAAGACGTCACGAATCGTTTTGCTTTCGATGGTGCAACGAATTCCAGCTGCAAGGCGTCAACCGAGCAACCCTGCAAGAACAACCGATAATCCGAACACCACGTATGAACCCTCAAGCCCTCATTCCTGAAATTCGAATGCCATGGCTTTACATCTATAACAAGTTCAGAGCAGAAATCGCAAGGCAGGAGCAGATCGACTCGGTCAGTATTCCGTTTTAACCTAGTACCGGTCTCCGTAGAAGAACCAGGCCCAAATAGAAGGCACTGCAGCCAGTTCGCTCGGCTTCGTCATCTGGTACCTTTCGCTCGTACGCGCTGCTGTGATAACTCGGTGTGTTCGTTGCTGGAGGCGAGCTCGCGTCCTCCTTTGGTGTCGTCCTCTGCACAAGTCCGTTCTGCGTGAACGAGAAGTTTTCGCAAGGTCCCCGGGTGTAGGTCGTAGCCTTCCAAAGGCCACGGTTCACGCACCGTACCGATGGCGGCTGCAGTGGCCCTTCGAACTTGCGTGAGGAGGTCCAGGAATCGCTCCGTGCAGCCGTTGATACCCGCCTCGTCAGGCGGCAAAACTGCAAGCACGTTAACTGTATCGCAGGTCACCTGTTGCAGCTGCAGCAGCGCTTCTTCAGATTCATCCAATTGTTCCAGAGCCGCCGCTTCTGCAGTGTCTCGGAGCAAAACGTCGTAGAGCGCCTTGGTCGATGCTCGTTCCTCCATTGCCGAGCTTCGTTCCCTCGAAAACGACGTTTCGCAGTGACTGCGTTATGCGCACCGGCCAGGCTGGTGTTCCAGACGCCCCAAACCGCGGCTCGGAGACTTCTTGTTCTGGTTTCGATTCCGTGAAACTGACCAGCGTTCTCGGACTGCGCGGTTGCTTTCGACAACCAGCCAAGCGAGCACTATCCGTCTCGTACGAACGTAACGGGGCTCCACTGGTGTCAGAGGCTCGCTCCTCGTCAAGCGTGGCTCGTTGGAATATGCTCTTTGCAGCAGCAGCAGCAGCAGCAGCAGGAGCGCCTTGAGCGCGATCGACACTGGCGGGCTTACAGTCCTTCAACTCAGTCCTGTTTCATCGCCGCTGAAAGTATTCGAATGCTTTTTCGCAGTTTGAAGCAGGAAGTCGAAAACTCGATGCCATGCGCCGTTTAAATCCTGGACGAGTTGTCTGTAAGATATATGATTTACCGGACAGTTCAAGGAGTACTGCATTCCTCATTCAGGTCAGTCATACGTCAGATAGTTGAGGAACACTGAATAAAACAAGTCCATGCGCTCCGAGCCAAAAATCGATATTCTTAAAACGTGCGTTCTGTCAATGATAGGAAACGGCCAGTTGATCACCTTACGGAAAGGAAAAACGATGATAGTAGAAACCAGTGGCGTCTCTGCTCCTCAATAGTTTGTTCGTGTGGTCCTGAAAACTTTGGGATACATTGCGAAAACAAGTCCGATTTCATGCACTGCCATCTCGAACCGAAATCACATTTACAGAATTCCTGAAACGTTGCGGTCGTAGTGAAGCACAAGGAATTTGGTTTGTTTTCCCAGTCGATGGGATTTGCCTCGAACGAAACGGTCGAGGCGTCTGTCGGTATTCGAGGGAGCCGGGAGCCTCTCGTTTGTACGATCGAAATCGATGAGAACGACGAAATCATCATCTGGTCTACGTGCAGTGGGTTCCAGTGACGACCTCAGTTTCTCTCGTAGGGAACGGTCACACTGCAGCAACGAATGTACCGAATCATTCAAGACATTTCACCCTGACGTTTGGCGACGTTCTTTTGTTAGACAACGTGGAATTTCACCGTTCCCGTGCGCTGGAGCTTCTGCCGATTCTATCGGGGAATAAACCCGCTTTTCATTCCTTGGTACTCTCCGTGGCTGAATCCCATCCAAAGATTGTTTCATAGTGTGAAACGTAATGATCGCTTCACTGGACGAATCGCAAGATCGTCCAGCACACGATGACACACCGCGCCAGATTACGTCTTTCTTCGGCGAATGTCCTCACCTGAGGGCATAACGAAATGCGTTCATTTCCAAGAACAAAAGATCTAATGGATGAGCTGGGGTGTGCACCTCAGGAGGTCTACATGGAAAGAAGGCAACGGGGCGTTTCGGCGACAGAAAAAGTACCGAAGGCTGACAGAGCAGCCAATGCAACGGAGGGCACGACCCCGAGGATTCCTTGCATGAACGAGTACCACCAAGGGCAATAAACGCATGGAATTCGTGAACCGACACATCACTGCTGCCATCAGTATGAGGAGATGTGCGTTGCTGAAAACGAGATCCGCGGACCTGAAGCGATCGAACCTTGTGGGGTAGACGCTCAGGCTCGAAGTCTACAGGGAAAACTCTGAAGCCGATAGCAGGCGGCCTGGTCAAAAGAGACTGGCTGGCGTTAGCGCATGTGTAGATATATCCACTTTATGGTCGTTGGACACTGTTTTGTGTTTCGCTGATCACATATAGAGTTTTGTGCGGCAGCGTCAGCCAGGCGGCGGCAACGCGTCTCATGGAAAGAATCCTATCGTTCAGCATCACAGAGTGAACCGGAGCAACACGGAATGACTGCACAGCGTCTGCGACGATCTGGTCTGAGCTTCTCCGTATCACAAAAATGCTATCGGAACGGCGTGGTGATCGCTTCCCCGGATGCCGATGACAACCGAGCATCCGTGCGATGTCTGGTTCGCTCATCCATTGCATATCATGATAGAATCCGCCGCCGTACCTTTCGCGAAAACAGACACCGCCATCAACCTTCCGGGACGCGTAGTAGCGTCCTGTGCTGATCTACCAATCTAGCGTTCAGTATTGAGCGTTGCATTCTGGGTATGTCGCGCACAGAATCAGTAGCGAGCTGCGCGCTCGCCATATCACGGGCAGAGGTGTTCCTTGCAGTTGCGTGCTTGATGATGTCAAATACGTGCATCGTGTTTATCAAAAATGTGTCGCTGTGCGCGTAACCGCAGGTTCCCAGCACGAGAATGTCGAAGCGACCTCATGGAACGATTGCTTTCAGCTAGTGTCTTGTGAAGACAGCACCAAACCGACTAGCTTCCGACCGGAAATCGCTGCCGCGTATCGAGCGTCCCAGCTTGCACCTGTGTTAGGCTGCACTGCCCACAGCATCGCTGCGTGCAACCGTAGCGCCCAAAAACAAGGCCAGTCTAGGTCTTGTACAACATAAAAACGTCTGGATCAGAACTGAAACCTCTTTCTCGATGACTGGCTCCTAACACGCCCGCATCCAAACGATTGAGGCTTGTATCATCTGCATGACAAGGGCGAAAACCTGGACCAGAGGACACCGAAGTTTCTCGTGTCCATAATATACAGATATATGCAGTTACTCCCTCGCACCCAGGGTCGCCGCGCCCCTCCGTGTACTCCTCGCTGCTACTAGCTGGTAACGTGCGACCTCCTGAGCGTCGGGTTCCAGTTCGCGTCTGAAATGCCAAGCTGCTACCTCTTTCTGGTAGCGATTCTGGTGTTCACAGTGAAATTATGTGAGGCGATCGCTTTGGAAGACGACTTTTGTACGACGTGGCCTTCGGTTTCGGGCCTGAGGTACTGGTTGCGAACCAGAGACGCGCGTTGTCTGCGCCAGCAACTTGCTCGCGTGCTCGGCTATGGTGTTGTGGCCGGTGCAGCGCTCGTGAAACTACCGCAGTTGTTGCGCATCCTACAGAACCGGTCCGCCGCTGGAATTTCCGTGGCGACCTACTTGGTCGAGTCTTTTGGTTACGCGTACAACCTGGCCTATCACTATCGAGCGGGCTATCCGTTCTCAACATATGGTGACTTTGTGCTGCTTGGCGTGCAGAACTGCCTCATCATGGCGCTCATCTTTTACTTCAACAACCAATGGTTCCCTCTGGGCCTCCTGACGCTGTCTTCGTATATCACGGCAACAGTAGTTGCTAGCTGGTCCCAGCGCGCTGTGCCGCTCGCGGTTCTCGAACGGTTGTGTAGCTTGAACCTTGCGATCGTCATCGGTAGTCGTTTACCGCAAATACTGGCGAATGCGCGAAGAAAACATACTGGATCTCTGAGTTTGGCGACGTGTCTGGGGCTTTTCGGAGGAGCAACTGCCCGAGTATTCACGACGATGCAGCAGGTGCAGAACCATACGATTCTCGTCGGATACCTTGCGAGCGCATTTCTTAACGGTATCCTGGTGGCTCAGATTCTCATGTATCGGAAGCAGACTAGAACAACACCCGAGGTTAGCGGTGCTACCATGCAGGAGACGCGAGCACGCCCACGCAAATCGAAGACGTCGTAGCGGTCCTGGTAGCAGGCGAGCACGTAAAGGCGCAACACGAGAGTCGCCCAAAGAGAGCGATATCGTTCGTCGCGCTGGGCTTGCAATGTTACGAGCTGCTTCCTTTTGCTCGATATTCAGCGACCAACATTCGTGGGTGCTCAAGATGTAAACCATGTTCAAACGGGCGCTTGTTTCTTGCGAGCTGCCCTACTATGCCGTTTTCATTGTGAACCGCTGTTCGCTGCCTGAGGGTCGATGGACTCTGCCACGAGTCTGTGTTGTGAGCTCGAGTCACTGGTATCTGGCTCAGCATCAAATGTAGACGGAAACAGTATACCAACAAAAGGTTCCCCAGCAAAGCTCGCCTGCAGCATCTCGTTGCGTTGGTATGCCGGTCGGCGTCGCGAAATAGGGACTGTAGTTCGAATCATACAGGTACAGTGACGTGATCCCTGATCGCTTCCCGTGAAAAACCACCTCGAAATCTGTTGCTCCGCGGAACAATACACAGTGAGTGCCAGCGCACTCACTTCCGGTCAAAGCCACGGCGCTTGCCTTTCGCGCCGCGTCCGCTGGGCAGGAGGTCGAGTTTCGGTGGCCGCCTTTAGCTGGTCGCACTGCCCGCTGGTTACTCAGTGCGCATCAAGGGGCACTGTCAATTCTTACTGATGTAGTCTGCTCGCACTCCATCGCTGTTGCTATTGTCGTCGTTCCACAGTAACGGGACACCCAGCTGAGCAGTGCGTTCACTAGGGGCTGCGAGTCCGTTACCAGTCCGGTGCAGTTCTCTGCTGCGATCGTGCGACAACGCGTCCTCGAACCGGCGTACACGAGTCTATCGCGAACCTGCTGATCGTCAGATGTTGCGAGTGTCGCTCGTGGACGCAGTTCGAGCTGCGTTTCACAGTCGATTCCGAGCAAGCGACTACGTGCAGCGCAGCACCCGCTGGGCCATTAGGTCCAGCATCACTTCGTACGCAAAACGCAGAGCGTAGGGCCGCAGTACCCCAGCGACATTCGACGCGACACAAGTGCCGACATCCGTGGCAGCACAAGAGCAGGCACAGCCAACTAGTACCCAAAGTGACACATAGCGCCCTTCACTGCAGTTTTTTTTACCGTACTCCATAAACACGTAAAGCATAACCGCGTCAAATCGTTGCCTCGCAAGGATGCATGCACAGGACTGTACTTCAAATCCCCTAGCCCTGCTCGTACCAGCCACCACCTTCCAGTGCAGCGATCTGTGGTGATGCCCGACTGCGGCATTGCTGATGGCGGCATTGCTGATCGAGGCTGCGGGTGACGTGGAGGTGCTGGCCCCCAGGGCGCCCTGCACAGCACAGCTGCCACCGCGGCGGCAGCAGTCGCTCCAGGCGTCGGGTATACCGGACGTGCCGCTCCGTGGCCTTGGACGTTTTGGGCGCTGCGTGTTGTGGGCTTGACGCAAGCCACCCCTGGCGTATACTGTTGCTCTGGAGCGTCGGATCTCAGGCATATGGCCTTTTGCTTCCAGAACGCGCTGTCCTGGTCTCGTCCCAGGTCTCTGAGGCGTCAGGATCCGGGGCGAGCTCCGTGGACGCCCCGGCGGGAAGATGTTGTCGCCTACGCACTGCGACGGCGGCGAAGCGCTTACCTCGAAGACTGCAGTGAGCACAGGTCTGTGTCGTCCGAAAAAAGTGTGCAAGCGCACCCAGAGGTGGGAGGTCACCACAGGGAGGCGTTCAACGGGCCGGTCTGGAGCGGGGAGCCACACCCAGCCACCAACCTAGCCGACTTTGATGTTGTACTGTATTCTCCCTCGAAGATCAACGTTTTTCTGCGAGTTATAAGGCGAAGACCGGATGGATTTCACGAGCTGGCAACTGTGATGCAGGCAATATCGCTGGTGGACCGGATTGGCTTCCAGGAGCTGCCGGCGGGTGCGTCTGCTGACGTGCTCGAGTGCAACAACGCAAAGGTGCCGCTCGACAAAACGAACCTGATCATCAGGGCTTTGGACACTTTTCGCACACACTCGGGCTCTAGGAAACACTATCGGGTGCATCTGGATAAACAGATCCCCACGGAAGCAGGTTTGGGCGGTGGCTCGGGTAATGCGGCTACCGCCCTCTTTGCAGCAAATAGGTTGTGCGGTGAGCCTGCCTCCAACGCCGACTTAATCCGCTGGGCCAGTGAGATTGGCTCGGATACGGCTTTTTTCTTTTCCAGTGGCTCGGCGTTCTGCACGGGCCGCGGGGAGCAGCTCCATCCGATTCGACCGCTAGCTCCAACAACGGTCTACATTGTGAAGCCCAGAGGCGTTGGGCTGAGCACTGCCTCCGTGTACAGAGCGTTGAGCTTGCACCAACTTAATCGCGAGGACCGTCTAGACCCACATGTGCTCTGTGAACAGATGGAACGAATTGGTCCGCTCTGTGCTCCGCTCGTGAACGATCTGGAGGGGCCGGCGTTTGCGCTAATGCCTCCGTTACGGCATCTGAAGACGTTTCTTGAGTCGTTCGGCTTCCAGCGAGTGCTCATGAGCGGTAGTGGCACCTCGTTTTTCGCATTAGGCTGCCCCGACAGCGTCCACAGCGAATCGTTTAGGAACCTCGTTTCAAATATGGGCTTGCAGCATGCAGGACCCCTACAGCATCTCTTCCCCGAAGGTGTCGACGTGTTCAAATGCGGTTTTATTCACCGCGATGCGGAGCATTTCTGGTACATGGAGAATCCGGCGAGCACGAAAGACGACTCGCGGTTTACAGGCCAACCACCACCGTCACCGCCGCATACCGCATCCAGGCCGGACTGCTTAGGCGACTCGCCGAGCACCTGAGAAGGGTCTACGCGCCTCAGCGCTCGACGATAGGGACGCACCACGCTGTTGCATCGTAAGGAAATTCGACACCTTTGCTGGATATGTTGGTAGTACTGCACCCTTGGTCTATTATGGAAACGGAGATGCCGCATGAATAGCGAGCGTTCCGTTCAAGGTCGCGCGACAGCATCAGCGTCCGCCGCAAGATTCAACTTTTCGTTCCGGATGCCGACACGGTGCGGTGTCACCATATATACGCGATCTTCTTCATTGAGTAATGATCGGCTAGCTTTGTATTTTCCGATCTAGTTTTGGTAGGATACTGGAGCGCCTGGTGGCCTCTTCTAAAACCCGGAAAATCGCACAGAATCACGCAATCATGCTCCTTCACACTGGGGCTTTCAAGATGCCAGCTCCGTACCCATGCGGTATGTCGCGAACGTGCCCCTTGCACTGCTTGAGTGCATTCCACGAACATCGCCATGCGGAGAATCCTTCATACGAAATGCCTCAATCCATGGTCGTGGATGCTTTCTAGGAAGCCTGTTCGGATGTGTGACGTCATGAGGGCGGTTCACTACGGTTCCGCACAGCGCCTCACGTAATCACCGCAGTGTGTCTGGATCGGACGCCAGCGAACGGAATCGATTCCAGCTGGCATACAGGCATCATCGCCGAATTTGCTTTCGTAGACGGTTTGCATCAGCGGTATTCCTGTAGAGTCGCGCTCAACGGATCTCGCTCGAGTGCTTGCACAGAACGCGTCGGAAAGCACGAACATGCATCATACACGGCAGTGATGGAAGAGTGCCTTTCACTCTTACAGAGCAGAGACAAAAACAGGAGATTCTAGATCATTGAGAGCTATGGTAGCCCGCGAGAACACCCCAATTCATCCCGTTTCTGGAGCCATCCATCGATTTCAAGGCATACGCGCTGGACAACACACCGAGCCGCACACGCCAAACTGCGCTTCCCGTTGTCACGCTCGGATGGAGGCCAGACTAGTCGGCATGTGGGAGGATTCTCCGCCTTGCTCGCCTTCAGGGCCGGCTCGTCGCTTGCATCTCCATAAGAAGCGTATCGTCCAGTTCCACAGCAGTAAACCTAGACAATGAACTGCTCTCCAGAGGCCGATTTCACGCGGATCTCCGGTACCAACGTGCTATCCGGTACATGCAAAGTACTGCGGGCGTAACGCAGCGCCCATGCTACCGTGGGGAATGCAAGCATGTCCCATGGTATTTCGTCCCATCCATAGAGGCGTGCCTCAAGTGTCTCTGCATTCTGACGATAATCCGCTGGCGTCCAGTCCCGTTCCAGGGTGGCTCGATACACAAGTTGGATCTGTGCAGCCTGCAAGAGCTCATATACCGCAAGCAGGGGTCCGACAAGCACCGCTGCGTTCGTCTCTTCGAGTGCTTCACGTCGAGCAGCGTCTCGCGAGGTTTCACCGATCTCCAGATAGCCTGCGGGAAGCGTCCAGCGCCCACTAGCTGGCCGCAGCGCACGCCGACACAGCAACACCTTGCGCCGGTCTCGGCTGGTCGCCACACATGCGCTGATGACCTTCGGATTTTCATAGTGAACCAGAGCACAACGCTCACATACAGCTCTTTCCCGATAATCTCCAATTGGGGTCTGAATTGTCAGCTGCGCACCACAACGCGTGCAAAAACGCTGCGGTCGAGCATTGTCGGTTCGTGCCGGAGCGCTCGCCGAGTCATCCATCCGAGATGCCGCTCGACTCGAGTGCGTGGTAGCAAGAACGCAAACTCTGGTGCGTCTCGACCTCAAGCGTCCACTATCGAGTCGCTCGAGGCGCAAGCTCGCCGGGACTGGTACAAAGCGTCGGTGCACAGAGTGCAGCGGCACTGATAGAAACGTCAGCCGCAGTACGAAGCAGCTCACTTGCATCAGGACCGGTCAACTTGCACCTAGGCGCCTGCTACGTTTCTCGTAGGACTCGCTCGTGAAGACTCCTCGACACGCCAGCGGTATTGACTGGCGATTGGCGCAACGTCCAGTGGACGCCAGTACGCATCCCACTTCTCCGACGCCTCATGCTTGATGGTATTTTATTCGAGTCCGCCTCGGTTTTGGTGCACGAGGCAGGCATTCAGCGTATAAACCAGCACTGGTCATCAGATCGTTGCGTTGAAACAGCGTGGATATCGCAGGATACACAGAAAAATGGTCCGAACCGCTACTTCCTTTTACGTTACCGATGGACCTGGAAACGCACCCAAGTCATCCGACTCGCGAGCAGAGTCGGTATCGCCACCATACGGCTACGCTTGCGTCCATGGCGGTGTAGGATGCTAGGGATGCACGAATACGGACGAACATACTGGATTACAGATCTTTCACGATTCTTACAAACTTCAGCCTTTTCGGGCGTTTTCACGACTGCCTCCTTTTTGTCTCGTTCATCTGCGCCTTGATATACGTCGGCCTCTACTTTCACTCGAGCTCCGTTATCAGCAGTGAAAGGATATTGGTGGCGGTGTTCAATGCATGAATTTGCTGGTTTCGGTTATTGTTGACGCATTTCGTGCACAGGCGGAGGTTGCGATCGAAGCATCGCGTGCCATGTTCGTTTATCTTGAGTAGGGCGTCGGTGCGCCCTTCACAGCGGTGACACTTGACAGTGGTCAGAACTTTTCATAAGCGTCAACCGCAACTCCTTCTCCTCTTCTTTCTCGTCGACGTGTCTCGCTGTGACGCCTGGACGCTCGTTTCATAGTTCGCTGCACCCCGCTGCTGACGGCTACAGAAGGTTGCCATCTGAGCGCTTCTCCATTTCCGCGCCCGGTGCCGTTCTCTGCGATCACGGGCCTCTTCTGGCCGGTTCTCTCGGCGAGTACGCTACTTGACGCACACCCAAAAGCGCACGCTGTTCCAATAGGCAGAGGATTTGCGGAACGCGATCCTGTCCATGGCGAAAAAAGTACCAGAAGAATTACCCTGGCTGGAGATCAATTCGAGAAACGCCGATGCGCCTTCGCCCTCATCGTGCAAAGCAGAGACGTACGCTCCACTGAAAGCGATCGTTGCGATGACTCAAGTCCGAGTCCAAGACCAGTTGTCATTCAGAAAACGACTAGACGGGAGCCTCTGGAAGCATTTTCCATGGGAAGTATCGTGTTGCTGTGGAATCCCGTTCCCTGGAAAGGCTGCGAAGCGACGAGGATTCATCTTTTGAACGAAATCGACGATTTCGTGTGACATGTTCATTGAATTTTGGGTGTGGGCTTCTGATCAAGGCATCCAAGAACGACGTCGAGTTTTCACTCGTCATCACTCCAGCGGCGCGCATGAGTTGCCTCGAAACACTAAGCTCGAAAACTTGAAGCATGCTAGATTTTAGCGTGTGACACGTAACGAAATTCGAGGAGCAACGACTTGTACATGTGCACGGAATAACTACATTGATGGTGTTACGAGCGCTTTGTCCGTGGTCGTTGCGCATGATCTCGACTAGGGTGACGCAACGGATTCCAGCGGCAAAGAATCGAACGAGCTTTCGTCCGAAAATGCTTTCAAGAGTCCTCCACCTACAGATGAATCCGGAAGCCTTTATCGCTCCACTTCCAGCGTTGAATCTGTTGATCTAAGCTCAGAAGAGAAATCGCACGAAATGAACAGTTCTAATAGTCCACTGGTCCAGTTTAAGCAGCGAAGCGTCTAGCCGCTGCTAGTGCGGCCGCTTGCCTCCCTGGGCGCCTAGTCTGCGCATCGTACGCGAGACGCTGGAGCAGCTGGCGCGTTCCCAAGGAAACAAGCGCCCTCGTCAAGCACGAGTTCCCCGTGGCCGATGACCACATCTTCAGGAAGGCGAGACCAGTCGGGTCCTCGCTGCTGGAATCGTCGCCAACGCAGCGACAACGAAACTCAACAAAACAAACACCACTGGGAAGTATGTCATCAATTTAGAGACCTCTGAGCCGGAAAAACGCATCCTCGTGCGGTTCTCGTCCCAAAAAGTCGTGCAAAATTTCATTTGCACCACGAGAACCTCCCGGAGCGAGAACCAGCTGGCGGTAGCGGTAGCCAGCCTTGGGATCCAGTGGTTGATCCGCAAACGCCTGTGCGTACATATCGCAGGCATACACCTCACTCCATAGGTAGCCATAGTATTGCGCATCGTAACCGGACATGAGGTGGCCGAAGCTCGCCCCCATATGGGTTCCTGGAGTCATGGGGACCAGTCCGATTCGCCGCTGGAGCAGCGCCAACAGTTCCGCAGTATCGATGCCGTCCACAAGCATCTCCGAAGACGACGACAACTGCTGCTGCTGCTGCTGCTGCTGCTGGCTATTGCGGTGCCCAGAAGCGCGGCTCCGACTCCGATTGCGACTGTTCCGGCGATCGGCACCGTATTCCCGCTCGAGCTTTTCACGTGTGGGCGCATGATGCAACGCCTGATCGAAGAGCGCAAGCACAATCTGTCGACGCGTTTGTAGCGCGATGAGACAACGCCGCGTCTGCTGGAGTCGCTCAATGAGCGTTGAAGGAAGCGGCTCCGGTACGAGAGCTCCTCCAGTACCAGCACCAGCACCAGCACTTTCGCTCTGTCCATCGTCCCTGGGTGTACGTGGTGCCAGGCGCTCGTAATGCCCCGAAAGCCGCTCCAGCGCTTGACGATCCCAGCACCAGTTCTCGAGCATTTGACTTGGTGCCTCAACAAAATCACGCTCCACTCTGGTACCGGAAAATCGTGCGAATCGCGGTTTTGAGCACAAATGATGCATGACATGTCCAAACTCATGGAAAAGCGTCACCACCTCTTCATGCCGTAGAAGGGAGGGGCGGCCTCCCGAAGACTTGCTCAAATTCGCTACCATTGCTGCTACAGGGACTTGACGCTCTCCATCGGCCGAATGCATCGCATTGAGCTGGAGCGCATTTGTCGCTGTTTCCGATGCACGATGCACGTGGCTAGTGCCAGTGCTGGGTGTAGCGACCTTGCCGCGAGGCGCAGTCGTCTCCTGGACTTTGCTGGGCCGCACACAGCTCGGCTGCAAAGGCCAGACAGCGGCATGACCATACTTGCCTTCACGCGGATGCAGATCCAGGTAAAAATAGCCCAAGAGTGCGGCGTTTTGCGCATCGCGCACTTCGAACAGGCGCACGTCCTCGTGCCAGCGTTGGCCCTGGGTCAGATGAACAAAACGCAAACCAAGTAGCTCTTGGTAAATATCGAGCATGTTCGAAAGCACACGCTCTAGCGGGAAATACTCGGCGATTTTCGTATGATCAATCTGCAGCTGCTGCTCCTCGTATTTCGTCATGTAGTAGCGGAGGTCCCACATACGAATCTCATTGTCGGGTTCAAGGCCCAAGAGCACACCGTAACGCTCAAGGTTATCCTTGCGCTTGAGGCGACGAAGTTCCGACAGCTCCGCATGCGCAGCCTTATCCAATCGCTTGCTCAGACGGTGCAGAAATGCTTCGACATTTTCCGGTGAATTTGCCATGCGCATCTCAAGAACGAACGCGGCATGAGAGGGATACCCTAAGAGCTTGGCTGCTTCATCGCGAAGCCGCACCGTCTCTTCGAGCAAGAACACGTTCTCTGGGACGCAGCGGGAGTGGAAGAGTTTCTCGAGGATGCGCCGGGTCTCTTCAACTGAACAATGTTTCATAATGGGAAAGTAATGCGGATATTTGAGGGTAACTTCAAATTCCAGCTCTTCAGGCTTCGCTGGATTCGGTCGGCTACGCAGGCCCTCGAGAAAAGTCGGAGACATGCCGGCCAGCTCCTCTGCCGAGAACCACAGACGAGTGTTCTCCTCATTCAAGTTTCGCTGGTATTCTATGCATAAATCAGCAATACGCGTGCGAAGATCAACGAGCCGCTCCCGAAGTTGATCGTCCAAATGTGCGCCGTGCCGTTCCAGATCTCGAACGGTGAAGCGCATGTAGCGCACATGCTCCAGCGTTAGGCCCAAGGCGGCGGCGGCCTGTGCACCCAGGGGCGTCTGCCGACCGAAATCATCATAATCCTGATCGTGAGCAGCTTGCTCGAGGATACTCTCTCGCTTGTGGCGAAGTTGCTCGCGTCGGGACTCGCGGGATGCGACTGGGGCATGCAACGAGCTCCGCTGCCGCCGCAGTGCGTCGCGAAGTTGTATTTCATACTCGTCAGCGATCGGTCTCAGCACTCGGTAAACATCGGCTCGTGAACTGAGTTCGACATCCAGCTTTGCGAGCTCCCTCTGTGCTTCGACACTCGCTGCGCGGATATCGGAATGCGGTGACACGAAGCTCGGAAACGTCACGCTCGATCGACGTGCGGCGTGCTTGGCTTCCATGTCCGCCCAGAGTTGGAAAGTGTGGTCAAAATCCAAGGGAGGTTTCAGCAGAGGAGCGCCACCGCGCACCAGTTCGTAGAGCGAGCTGATATGATCGGCGAGCGCGCGTTCCTCCGCAATGATCCGTTGCGTTTCGGCTTTGATATCAGCGACTGACATATCCGCCCGAAATGCAATATGTTTCGGGCAGGTATGACCGACACTGAGGCGCTTTTCCGACCGTTCAGTCCGTGCATGTTGCGAAATCGAACGCTCCACCTCTGAGTCCTGCCCGAATTCGCTTAACCTCTCCGCGTCCGGTGCTCGTGTGCGGTACGCTGCCCTACGTGTTCGCTGCGCAGCTGCTGGGTCGGTTCCGGCGCTGGCATTGATACCCACGCGTCCCTTTTGTACGTCTTGCCGCCTGCGATAGGCGCGCACCACGACGACTGTGCCGAGGAGCGCCACCACTATCGCCGATCCTGAGAGCGCAGGCACAAACCACGGCGTCGAGCCGTTCATCTGTAAATACTCTGTGCGTAACGCCAACCAAGGCGAACGTGCCCAGTCTAGGACGGCGCTCCAGCGACTCTTTCGAGCGTTCACAGCGTCACGTGAATCCGGAACTCCATCCGAGGCCGCCGCTGAAACAACTGCAGAAGCCCCGTTCCCTCCAGCGTCAGACGCTTCGATTGTCATGTTCGATCACCGAAAACCCTTTGAACTATAAGGTACCCCCTCCCTGTTCAGCTCTGGGTTCTACGGAGTCGCTGAGACGAGGTCGTACCAGCCTAGAGTAGGACACGTTTTCGACGATTATCCCAGGCACAGCGTGTGTGTTGATGATCTCGGAATGCGCTGCGTTGCGCAGTGCGCGGCGGCGCAAGGCACCACAGCGAACGTGGCATCGCCGGGGCGGGCGCCACTGCCGCCATTTGAAATCGCAACCGCAAGCAGTCGTCATCGGTAGCGGGCGGAAGGCTTCGCGCGCGCATCTAGGCTGCGGGTCCGGCGAAGAGGCTTCAAGCCTCAAGTCCATAAAAAGGATGTTTTGTCTCTTTATGAAAAGCCATATGGCCTGACGTGGCTGCTGATGCCATTCCGACGGCCTGGCGGGCCTCCTGCTTGCCTGGGTACCGATAGAGATCCCGCACGGTGGAATCCCTCGTTTGGTACTGCGATCCTGCACCACGGAAATACGCTGATCGCTGATACAGGCTGGTATTTGACGCGGTGTTGCCCAGCGACCAGTAGTGGCTGTTTGCGCATCGCCCCGGTTCCCAGGTGCGATTTCGGGGTGCACGACGGCCCATATAAGCATGACATGGGACGGGTCCACGTCCGGAGCTCGGGCGCGTACGTCAAAGTTTCTTTCTGCTTCCATTGTGATCAACGCAAGCGCTTTGGGGTTTTTTCTTAGCCTGCTTCCTATTCTTCTCCCTTACCTACAGCTTCAACGATGTTAGTCGCTCCTGCTTCGTTCTCAGCAGCTGAAGGATATGGATGGCAGGGTCAAGTGCAGATCTCGGCGCTTCCGGCCGTTGTCGACGCTCTGCATGCACAGGCAAAAGTAGCGGCCAACGCTTCGTTTGCCATTTTCATCATCTTTCCAGACAGCCTCAATGGCCTTTCGCAGCAGTAGCACCTGACCGTGGACAGGTGTTCCCAAATGACGAAGGTAGCTCCTCCGCCGAGGCCGCTCTGTTTCACCCGAACACCAGCCACATCGCTCGGTACGTGACCTTGGCGGGGCACGTAGTGCTCCCCTGGATGCCATTCTCCGATTCCGCGATTGGTGGTGTACCCAAACGAACCTGCTTCTTCTGGGTGATGCGCTCGGTGCGTTCCCTGTCCGACGCATACGGAAGCGCATGACTTTCCATTTGAATGAGGATTTGTGGAACACGATACTGTTCATCATGGTAGAGATACCGGAGGCCAAATCCAGGCTGCTGATCATGTCGAGCAAAGCCGATATGTCTACGCCACCCTTGTGCATAGCGGTGACGCAATCTCCATCGCCAGCGGTCGCTGCGATGATGCAAGCAGGAGTCCGAGACCTTGCCGACGCAATCAGCAGCGAGCGGAGCTTCTAGCAGCACAGACCGTAAGACAATTCATGCTGTTGTTGAATGCGGTATCGCCGACAACCTCAAACACAGGAGAGTTTCCCTCTGAACGAAATCGATTTCATCGCGTGACAAGTTTAGTGAAAGTCCGGCCTCAGAATGGGAAGAAGTCGTTCATGGAAGATTGCCTGTCGTTTTCCTCGAAAATCAGCAGTGCCAATCGCTACGCCCACGAGTATCCTCGAGCCAGAAAGATCGAAAAACTCAAGCTTGCGTGATTTGAGCATGTTAAACGTAATCAGAAGAGACGTGTGGTTGCTTGTACGAGTGAATTGGATAGTTATATCGGTAGTTTTACGAACGTTTGTTCGAGGTCATTGCGATGCTTCATGTCAACGATCACGGAAAGAATGCCACCAGCATCGCGTCCAAGGAGCTAACGGGAAACAAGGATCCAGGATCTTCAAACTACACATGATTCTTTGAACTCAAGGTTCTCCCACTTCCAGTGCCAAACGTGTGCGTCTAAAAAAGTTCGGGAAAAAAATCGTAAGACTGGATCAGCGTTGGCGATTCCGAGTTCCCTTTTACGATTTTTGACACCGACCAGGGTGTCTCGTTCGTCTGCGGGCGTTCGAAACAACACCAACGGATTCTGTTGCTGGTGAGTCTGCTCTGGACGCAGCGGTCTGCGTCTTAATTAAACGTTACCAGAGGACGCTCCGGAAACGTGTTTGCGCTGGAACCCTTCCGCGCAGAACCACTGACGCTTGGGTCAAGCGAACAGGAACCCACTGAAACCTGGTGGAACCTGTTGAAAGCTGCGGAATCCTGAACCGGCTACATTTTCGGACAAGACTCGGACAAACGCTGAACGAATCAGAGTCGTTTTCTGAGGCACTCGTGGACTCGAACGAGCGCAGCGCTGCTAAAGCACTGGAGCAACGAAACGTCGAGGGCGCTGCGCTTCAAACTCGCCAGCACCTGACGCACAAGACGCACCGCAAACTCGGGTACTAGTGGCTGCTAGATTCTTACGGTTTGGGTCTCAGTGCGTCCGCCTCGTTTACAACGGAATACGATGCGCCTCATTGCGCTTCTGAGCGGCGGCAAGGACTCGCTCTATGCAGCGATCTACGCTCAGTACGTACTCGGTCATGAAATCGTCGCTGCAGTCAACCTGTACCCAACTGGTCCTGAGCGACCTCCTGAGGCGGTTGCAGGTACAGACCTTGTCGCGTGGACAGACGAAGTCGACTCGGCCATGTTCCAGAGCGTCGGTGCGCACGTCGTGGGAGCAGCGTACGCAGACTGTTTGCCGTCCAGTATCCGGTGGTATCGCGGAGCTTTCGAGGCGCTCGAATTTCACACCGACCATGGCCTGCGTTATCGTCTGGCGCCACATGCTTCTGCTTTAGAGACACCTGCAGACGAAGTTGCGACGCTGCATCGAGTCGTGGGCGCGCTTCTGGACAACTTTGAAGTACAGGGCCTGGCGCGACCCGAAGGCCTCCTCTCGGGGGCGATTCTCTCCGACTACCAACGCCTGCGCATAGAGCACGTGGCTAGTCAGCATCAGCTGGTGTCGGTGGCTCCGTTGTGGCGTCGTGACGCCCGCGAACTCTTCGATTCTATCTGTGCACTGGGTATCGAGGCCATCATTGTCAAAGTGGCGTCCCTGGGTCTCGACATGGCTCATCTAGGGAAATCCCTGTACCAAGTACGCGAGCACCTGATGCAACTTGAGACGCGGTACGGGGTGCACTGCCTGGGTGAAGGCGGCGAATACGAGACGCTGGTGCTTGACAGCCCCTGGTTCCGTCAGCGTCTTGTCATTGATGCCTCCAGTCCGGTAGATCATGGTTCTGGAAGCGCCTACCTTCGCATCGAGCGCTTCCACTGCGAAGAAAAACCAGCCGCGATGCGCGCTGACCAGCAGGCTCAGTTTTCAGACTGGATGCAACGGGAACGAGCGCGGCCTCTCTGGGTATTTCCTCTTCCATTGAACGGAATATCTTTCCGAAAGTCGATACCCACCGTGCTTGCACCGGCTGGAGACGCGAACGCTTCCGCCGCCGAGCGTACTCCTCGCTCGCCGATGTTTCAGGTGCGCTATCGAGAGAGGCTCTGGCATCTTTCAGATGATCATAGGTTTTATGTCGCGGTTTGTTGGGTGGAGTCTTCCGCCGATGTCGCGACGCATCCGACTGATCCCCGGTGTGCTGTACTTGCACCTCCTGGCGAGGCTGCGCGCCAAACTGAGCTGCTCCTGCTGCACCTGCGCCAGCGCTGGCCCGATGCAGCTTGTCGACCGTTCCAGTGCCTCCTTTTCCTTGCGAATATGCAGGACTTTGCCGCAGTGAATGCAGTCTACGCTCATTATTTTGCTGCAGAGGATGCACCTCCGGTTCGGTGCTGTGTGCAGGTCGCGTCGTTACCGCACCCGACCAGCCTCGTGCAGCTGGAGGTTTTTGCCGAGTCCGTGGACTTGCATGGCAAAGGTATTCACGTCCAGAGTCTGTCGCTGTGGGCCCCGGCGTGTATTGGACCGTACAGTCAGGCTCGCATCCAGCATCAGGGGACGACCCTGTACTTGTCAGGCATGCTGGCGCTTTTCCCTGGTACAGGCGAGATTCCCGAAGGCCTCTCGCTGCCTGCTCAGATAGAAGCCTGTCTATGGAATGCAAATCGCGTCGTAGAAGCACTCGATGATCGAGGCATGAAGAGGCCCTGGCAGTGTCGTCTCTGTATCGCGTGGTACAAGGCAGGCTCGCGCGACAGCGCTGAGACGCACGGCCGCCTCATCCACGAGATGCTGCACAAGCGTCTGCCACGAGCGCAGCGCTTTGTTCTTGGGGTTCCGCAGCTGCCCCGGAACGCGCTCGTTGAACTGCAGTTCGTTTACGAACGGCGTGAAGCGGAATTCCATGGGACGCACTGCCCTGTAATACCCCAGATTGCGCACGACTTCCTGAGCTGGGACACGGAAGACTTCGAGGGCGCTCCCCAGAAGCTGGATGCTTCACCAGGGTCATCGTTTCATGTTTGCATCCCCGTGCTGATTCCGCATTCAGTGTACGGCAGTGCCTGTACCCGACTCCGTTGCTACCTGCCACCGGGAACGGCTCCCGATAAACCCAGTGCTCTCTGAGGCGCGCTTTCCTTGAACTCGGTGCAGCGCGTACGATCCCCGTAGCGTACGCGTCCGCGAACCGAAACATTGCCATAGACGTAAACGAGAGCGGGTTTCTCTTGTTGGGCATCGACGCTACCACAAGCGTAGTTGCAGACGCAACAGTACCTCTACCGGTGAAACACATTATCCCCAGAGGCCGTTGCAGCACCAATAATATCAGCTGCTGCAGCAATAGCGTTAACTTGCTCTATCCGTGTGTGTTGGCTACCACTGCTTGCGTAGCTGGCGATTACCGAGCAAGCGCATTCTTTAACGAGCTTGCGATGCAAAGCAAACGCACGGTCTTTTGGGTCGGCTTCTGGCCGCACGGCATCCATTCAATGTTTTCATCGCCGACGTTACACGTATCGGGTTGTCGCTGGCAACGTCAGGAACCGAACCTCGCAAGCTTGGGTTGCAAAGCGCACGCGCTACTCCCTATGCAATCGTTATTCATGGAGCGTTATCGCAGGCGGGACGAGTATCAGCGCACGCTCCGTGTGCCCCGTGATCCTCTCCAGGCATTGCAGCGCTCACCAGTGCAGCACAGCAGAACCCCGTCAGCGTGTCTAAGACGCTAGGCGAAGATGCTCGTCTCCAATGCACGTGCGCTCCCGAGGCCGTGTGCTGCTGCGGCATTCGTTCGCATCCTCGACGCCTTCGCATTCGAAGATCCTCAGGGTAAAGCCAGCGACTCTGGAAGCGCTGTGGAACCTGAAGTCGATGCCGCATCCGGTGCGCGTTCCCATCGCAACGATCCATCCGTTCGTCGAAGTTGTTTGGCTGCTTCTCGGAGCGCACGAGCAGTTCGAGCACCTTCGACGTCTTCACGTTTGCCTGCCGACATGAACTGATTCGTTGCAGCAGTTTCCAATGAAGATGAATGCCGATAGACCTCACCAAAGCTGGTCAGGTGGCTTTTCGGAATCATCGGTTCGCGGTCTCGAAGTTCTTTCTCGTGTCGCGGCCCATAGAGTGCATTCTTTGCGTCCGAAAGCATATCGCGAATGTCGACAAGCTCTCCAAAGTTGCGTAGCACCGCTCGTGAGGGATCCGGTGCATAGTCCTCAAAGTCCCGCCACGAAAATACGAAATGATGAACGATGGCTGCCACGAACATTTCCAAGCAGATCAACAGATCCTGAATGCCGGTTGCCACACTATCGGAGGTAAAGTCACCAACATCGGTGAGCCAGTGCCACTGCACGAGCAAGCCGAGCACCACACCCTGCCACCAACTGAAGAATATGACTGCCTTCACGCAGAGGAACTTGGGAAGCGGGCGGAAAGCCTGCAACAAGTCCTCTGTTGCCAAATACAACATAACCATCCAGTATAGCGCCCACGAAACGCTGAGGTTCACCACAATCCAAATGTACGGATAACCATAGCACCAGAAAGGCGAAGCAGTTGGCGTCTTGGGCTGTACATACCAACCGTGCCGGTTCAGGAGCACTGCTACGGCGGCAGTGAGCGGTTTCAACAACACGAACTGCAACACCGCGAGGCGCACTTTCTGCAGGAATCGAGCGCCCAGTACCTCCGGTTGGAAACACCAGTTCATGGGCCAAGGGTGTGGTAAGGGGGGTTTCAACTCCAGCAGATACGCCAGAGAGCGTTCCCCGCCCGCTACGTTGATAAGCAGCGCCACGAACGAGTACAGGGTGTAGGCCTCGTATGAGTCGCGCCCCAGATCAAAGTACAGCGCCATTTCCGGTATCAAGAGAGAAAGCCAAGAAGACAACGAGTATACCGGAACCATACCTAGGATTCGACAAATGTAAAGCTGGTACTCTGGACGAACATAGTGTCGCAAGTGCAGCCAGATGTTCTGGAGCGACAGTGTCAGCGCGAGGAGGCTGAGGACCCCACCGCCCAGTCGTGCAAGTAGCAGCGCCTGAAACATATAGAACTTGTCAACAGTAGACGCACCACAGCCATCAACTGTCCCTGGTTTTGGAGTCCCAGTAAATTGCTTCAGATGGACAGGGGCTACACTCTCCTCGTAACCTGAAAGCGTCGCAGCGTAACGAATAGAGTCGATGCGCTGAGCGAGCCAGCACCAGCAGGGCTACCAGGCCGCTCCGACGTACGACTTGCTTATCTGCGGACGCTGTTTCAGCCAGTGTTACGACTTGGAAAGCTTTTCCCGGTTTGCATATGTTTACGCTGCACGCTGCAGTCATCACAGTTTCTGACTCGTGTGCTGCTGGTCAGGCGTGCGACAAGTCGGGACCGCTGGTGAGGCAGTTGCTGGAAGAGTCATCCGCCGCTGCGCTTGGCGCGACGGTACCTCGTTTTCAGGTCACATGGTCGGAGGTTATACCTGATGAGCGCCAAGTCATTGTAAAGCGAATCAGAGTCTTAGCCGGACAAGATTCTAGAGAAGACGACGGCGCCAGTAGCGTTTCTGGTCCGCCGCAGCCGGTCGACCTCACTGTCACCACGGGGGGAACAGGGATCTCCGCTCGAGACGTTACACCGGAGTCGACGCTGGAGGCTTGTGAAGGCAGGAGCGTCTGGGGTCTGTCGTACCTCATGCTTCAAGTTTCGCTTCAGTACACACCTATGGCAGCGTTATCGCGGTACGGAGCCGGTGTCTGTGGCTCCGCGCTGGTTATAAACTTGCCTGGTAAGCCAAGCGCGGTGCAAGAGGTTTTGCCAGCGATAAAGCCAGTTATCGTTCACGGGTGCATGCTGCTTCACGGGCACACACGACACGGAGGAGAGTCCGATGTACCTGCGCAAGAAGCGACTCAAAATGTGCAGTAGAACTTTTACCGCAAGAGTCTACGGCATCGACGGGTGAATAGTGCGTCGCAGGATAACTCGTTATGAAGACGGATTAGCGACGGATTCGACTCCAGCTCTGTTCTAGAGGGCTTATCCTAGGAATCCAAGGCACCGCTGGGTTTACGCTGCGTCGCCGGTACACACAGGATGGAGGAGCGTGATTCCTGCACGTACCTGCGCTAGATTCGAATTCAGCTGGATGCACTGGGACGTTCACCTCAGGGTTTCAATGCGGGAGTCGGAACCCTTTTCGTCTAGGGATGCATCTATCTATGTGTTCAAAGCCCGCCTGGATCCAAGGAGTCGTCCACTGTACGCCATAGGATTGGCGATAGTGAGGTAGGCTCTAGTACGGGCTATGTGTTCTTCGTCATCGACAACAGAGTTCCGGTGCTTGTGCATCGTATTGTAATGCAAAGTTGACGAGCGCGCAGGTTCACTTGCGCGTTGTCCAAACCAAGCTTCGTGATTATGGTGCCATTTCACATGGAATGTCTCGTTGGGTCGAAGAAACGCACATTTTCCAACAGAGATGGCATTCTGCGAATCAGTTTCCGATGTACATAAAAGTCATGTTACCCTGCTGTTACGAATACGCTCACTTTTCCCGATAGAAACGATAGGATGCGAATCAGTGTCCGATGCATAAAGCAGGCGTCACACTGCAATCCCCCGAGTTGTTGTCGTTATGCCTAGTGTGGTGAATGCCGGAACATCTGTACCAGCACGCCACTTTTATTCTTGTTGTTCGTTTTTCTCGCAGGTATCCAGCAAATGGATTGCATTCCATAGACTGCAGAAAGGCCCTCGACAGGCTCTACGCTTACACTGGTAGCTTGCGAAATGCAGCTTACTTGTCCACTTCAGTTATCCTACCTTGAGTAGGCAGATAAACCAGCCTTTTCCTAGGCCCTGCTCCGGAGGCCGTGCACCTGAGACAGAGACAATCAGACGCTGCCAAGACGACAGTCGCCTCGTCAATACTCTGTACGCCGTAGGTTCTGTAAACAATACTACTGAACAAGCCACAGGATGTCAGGTTTCCATATCTTTGATACGAACGGTGATATAGAGACACCGATAGGCAAAGAAAAAAGCTTGCATCTATGCGAGACCTTCGTGCGATGAATAACGCACTACTGATTTCCTAACGAAATGCGAATGCCTCTTCATGGAGTAACGGGTGTTCGTCTCAATCGATGAGGATTCATTCCCGAGAAAATTGGCAGACCTGTATGTCGATACTCGAAATAGGGCGTACCGCTGTTCGTGAAGAAGAATCAAGCGAGCATTTCAACAACCTCAACCCGAGCGGTGATTCGACGGTATGGTAACGTACGCATTGCCAAATGTACAGACTCATTCACCACATCATCCTTCGTGGAAGCGCCCTTTGCACCTTCTCCTTCTGACATTCTTCTGTTCTGCTTGTAGACAACGGCATTTTCCATCACTCAAAAGCGTTCAAGGAGGAACCAGCTGAGTCTGGGGCTGAAGTGCTCTTCACGCGCGGCCATTTTCCATCGTTCAGTCCAGTCCAAGGCGTCTTCTCTGATGTCAAAGACCATGCGTATACGCATGAACCAATGGACAAGCCTTTGGTATTTGTGACAGCGTCCGTCGATATGTCGTCCACTGGTACCCCGCACACCAGCTCCGAACGATTTTGTTGCTCCTCTTGTCGTGCGTAAGTGGGAGCGAAGGGGTGCTTTTCAGTTCACTGGCATGCTCGCGACCGAAAAGTTGACGAGAAGCTACCTGAAGAACAGCAGATACATGTATAGAACAGACGAGTTTCGGATGCACCGTTCACCCCCAGCGTCTAGGTCCCGCGGAAAAACACACGGATATAGAGCGCAGCGGCTATACCCATGCAATCCTGCCGCGTAAGGGAGTAACGGGAAAAACCACCAGACGAAGGAGTGGGGCGCCCTTCGGAACAGAGCACCAGGAAAATAAGGAAGGGGAAACTGTCCAAGCGGAAAACAGCAACATAGAATCGTTATCAAGACTTCGCTTGCAAACAAATCGACAGTGAGACTGTGCCCAAACGTGAGACGCAGGCCACCAAAATGAGTCCCGTGGCTTCTTAGACGAGGGCGGCTCGCCTGGTTTCCCTCGAGTTGACACACCTCGTTAACAGGCCGCTCACAGGAGTTCCAGATGCAGTGCTGCCATCAATCCACAGTACTCTGTCCTTTTTCACGATCAATCCTTTTCGAGTTGACACACCTCGTTAACAGGCCGCTCACAGGAGTTGCAGATGCGGTGCTGCCATCAATCCACAGAACTCTGTCCTTTTTCACGATCAATCCTTTGCACAGCATCGAATGCTCGGCACGGAGGATGCCACACAACCTGCTTTCTCCAGAGATCGGTATAATCGATATTCGGGCGTAACAGACACCCGGAGGCATGCCAACAAATGGTATAAGGGTGTCAGGTCCCATGTCGACGCCCTGAGCAGCGTACCGAGTAAAGAAGGGTATTTCGTGCGCTCCATTCGCAGAGTTCAAGAGCGTCCGAATTGCATGCGATGATGACCCTTGACACGAGTTCACGAGGCGCCGCCGAGGCTGCCAACGAGAACCCTTCTCGTACGACGAAGAGAAGCGTTCATTCGCAGATATGTTCTATGAGCTGGGAAAAGAAATGACCGACAACTCGCGTCGGATGGTGCTAGCCTGTGGTGACCAAGGACCTGGTGTCGCGCGCCGTGACTTCACTCCTGCTCTCTCGACGAGAGCGCAAAACGAATGCAGGCATCCATTGTTTTCGATGCCCATCGACGCGTCCAGGACGGCAAAAACACATCACGAGCACGAATGTGCGCCGAATCACTTGCATAATACGTCGATGAAACAAAGACGGATACACGGGATTGTGTTTGGTGCCCAGAGCAAATGCCAGATGGCGAGGAATTCGAACACGAGCGGCTTGCTATCGAGTGATTCTATTCGAAATCATGCGTACAAGCACGGTTTGCATCGAGATCTGGACGCATCGATCAACATCTGGAAATGTCGCGTGCTTCGGGAACGTCCATCGGCTTCGTGTCTAGCGGACTTGCCTTTGGAATCAATCAGTACCCAGACTGGGCGTTGTGCTCAAGCGCTGTGGTCTCATGATGAGAAGCAAAACATTGATCAGGAGAGAAGTGAGTAGTTTTTTCTGAGTCCAAAGCACTGGTATGGTACTATTTTAGCTCTCCAGCAAGGCCACCGTGGTGTGTGTAAGCGCGGAAACCAACTTCCTTGGTAATCGGTGAAAGATAATGGTGATCCACTCTTCGATCTTCCTGAATCCAAATCGTCTAACACCAGTGAAACGGCTACTGATTTCGCTGAGCACCAGCGGACTGCGTCCAAGCGCAGACCCTGCACCTGGCTCGTCCGAGTCTCCGGTTCGAATACCATAGCGATTGCCCATAGCACCTCTGTCATCAGTGCTTGGCAGTTCACGAGTCCCGATACGACTCGCCAGACAGGGACGCGGTCCTCAAAGCTGCGACCTACTCATTTCTCTGGGTGTTCAGCAGCATCCAGACGTGCATCACACACGATGCACGCAGCCTGGGGCGTGCTGTATACACTGAGACATCGCGAGCAGACGTACCCCATGTGAACGAGTTTCCCACTTTGAAAACAGGTTGCTCGCAAATCCACGGACTCGACAACACCACAACGCTCCATTCCGGACGCATAGGACCCCAACTCAGGAATGCGGCGCGTGAGGTAACGCCGCTCCAGCCTATTCGGTACAATGTATGTTGCCAGATGCGTGAACAGCTTCGCACAAGTGCAACGACACTCGAGATAGATGCCTTGGGTAGCGTAAGCAAGTTGCTGGAGAGCAGCACGTGCCTGAGGCTTCGTGCCTGGTTCAGAGGTGGCTTCGATGCGTACGACGTCGACCAGCAGCTGGTGCTGCTGTGCGCAAAATGCTGCGTTCCACAGCGGGACAGACTCCGCAACATCAAAGGGACCCGGAGCCGAGATCACCACCAGTCGGGCCTGAGGTGACAACTGCTCGGGATCCTGACTCGATTCTGAGCGTAATGGATCTCCAGCTGCGTGTCCGAAGAAAGGTTTTCGTTCCGGAAACCAGCCTCTAGCATGAAGGCTGCAAATTGTCTCCAGCAGCGCAACGGAAACATTGGATGGATAGACGAGAACGTCAGCGGAGCTAGCAGCTACCTGCTGGCTGTCTAGGTGATCCGCCTCTACAGCGACAACTTGCGCTGGTTGTTCCGTGTTTGCGGCAGACGACTGCTTCGTCTGCAGCAGCGGTTCACCGGGAGCAGCGTCCTCCGCAGGTGCGCCTTCCACCGAAACTGCTTCGCTCAGCTTCATGCATGCAAACTCGCGCAAGGCTTTACCCAACTGCGGGAGCGCATACAACCCCTGTAGACTCGTCTCTTCATCCGTAACCTCTTGCAAGCTGTGGAGGTATGCAAAGTCGTCCGTGGCCAGCGCTTGCACGGGCTTCAGCCAACGCGTGTGGGCTCGTTCGCGGAAGCCCAGCCAAGCAACCTGAAGCAGAGGTCGCGCCACCGCGAGAAGACGCACCAGCGCAAAACACGCCTTCACTGCATCAGGGAAGGCAGCGGACCCGGCGCGCGCCCAGGCAGCCAAGTTACAGTCGAGGAGCACCACCAAGAGCTCAGGTTCGCCTGCTGCGTCTAGGAAAACGTCGTCTCCCGTGCGCTGCGTCATAGGTGCAGGCCTTGGGCACGGGTATAGCGCAGTGAACAGCGTAAATACCTGTCTTGCCTTGGTGCCTCTGATTGCCGTCACACTTCGACGTGTTGTTCACTGCTTGGCACTAGAGCCGAGAGTCGCAAGTGACAGCGGGCTGGCGCTGCTGTCTACAGCGGGGAAACGTTTGATCGAACCAGAACCCTCTCTACTGCGAACGTACGGTTCGCGGGCAGGCGCCAAGTGACCGTTCCACTCCAAATCAGTCAACTTTAGACAACTCGTCGACCAAACCTCCACTTGGGACAGGGCTTCGATCCATTCAGTGACCCTTGTGGTACGAGGATGAAGTCCAGTACCGAGTTCCTGGTACCAGTTTCTCCGCAGCGTCGTAGAACGCTGCGCTTCAAGCCGATGCGCTGCTGCGATGCGTCGTGCGGCACTGAACGCATCCGCAGGCTCATGTTGTTTTGATACTGGGCTTTGTTGTGGAACTTGCTAGGGAAGCATCTAGGTCAGCGCTGAACCAAGGCCAGAACGGATGGGGCCACTCACTCGAACGCCTCTTCTTCCAACTTTGAGGCGGCCGGAACACTGCGAAACAACTGCACGCAGTTACCCGTGCCGTACTCGAATGAAGCTGTATTCCGAACGAGGCCGGAATCCTGACTCCACTTTTGGATTCACGTCTGATCGGTGCTCATTCAGGAAAATCATGGCGCGTACATCCGAGTATGCTGATTTTATGAACGAGGATGACGTCATAGCAGTTTGCGCGGCCTTGATAACCGCGACGTCTCCAGGTACCGGGGGCGTGTACCACGGAGCGCCCGAAGCGAAACGCTCCGGACTCGTGGCGTTCGAGCGACTCGGCTCAACGCTATGGACGAATCGCGTTTCCCTGGCAGCATCGGCGGTGGCACGAGCTGCGTCCACAGTAGTCATGTTCCCGCTGGATACGCTTAAAACACGTCTGCAGAGTGCAGACACTGCAGCGCTGGGTCCGCGCGAGGCCCTGCGCAAGGTCCTGACCCAGGGCCACTTCTATCGGGGACTAGGTTCAACACTGTTCGGTCAGGTGCCGTATGGTGCTCTGACGTTTGGTACATACGAGTGCTATAAGCAGGCACTCGAGGAATGGGGTCTAGCGTCTCGGCGGCTTCGGTGGATGCTTGCTGCGGTGCTCGGTGACCTCACCGGCTCGCTGTGGCTGACCCCCAGCGAGCTCATTAAGCAGCAGCTACAAAATATGCATAACACTGGGACCAGGGCGGCACAAGCGGCTACCGTTTGGCAGGTCATTGGCCAGAACTGGCGACAATATGGTATCGCTGGTTTTTATCGAGGCTACAGTGGTCAGGTCGCTCGCGATGTTCCGTTTCGGGCGATTCAGCTGCTTCTTTTCGAGGACGCACGAGAGCGCCTCGAACGCTATCGACGGCGAGCACTGACACCTTTGGAGAATCTTGCAGTTGGAGCGTATGCAGGCTGTTTAACTGCAGCGGTAACGACTCCACTAGATGTGATTAAAACACGCTTGATGACGGATCGAACGTATCGTCACGCTGGAGACGCGCTCTGGCAGCTGTTGCGAACGCAACCGCGGGCTCTTTTCCGGGGAATCGTTCCACGCGTGCTCTATATTGCTCCCTCAAGTGCGATTTTCTTCATCGTTTACACTTTTCTACAGAGACGCTGGGATGCCAAAGCAGCAGCTTGGGAGAAACGGGGACGGGATGCTTCGTGTACGCCAACAAAGCGAAACCGGGGTGGCTCGCGCTTTTGTGCGATCGATTCGAAGTTTTCGGGGAGAAAACCCTTCTCGCTCGCTCGGTCAATGGGTTTGTGCGCATAGCCCCTGCAGAGTTCATGCCGCGAGCTCGTGCATGGAAGGTCTCCTGTTCTGAATGTCGCGTTGGAACGCTCGAGGTCGTTACCTGGGATTCGCTCCACGCTCAATGCGCACCAAATGCGATGCGGCATTCTCAGCGGCATCATTCCATTAACATTTGAGACTGGTTATCGCGCATTTTCGCATCCGGTCAAACTGTTTTCGTGATAATGCGCGACATGCCCTGAAGACTGCGAAACATGCCGCTGGACGTTCCTTGGACGGCTGCATTCGCAATGCCGATGGTGCGGTCGTTCTTGATAATGAAGACATCGGACATATTGTGCCAAACTTTGTGATTCCGCTGGTCGCGTGCCCGCTACCCCAGAATATCCAAATAACGAGCTGTGGACGCGCCCCAGCGAGTGACGCTGGACACAAGACGACGCTGTTTCTGCCACGAACGATTGACTCGGTTATCCATGATGTATTTCATTGCGGTGACTTGTAGTTGTTCTCGTTGCATTTGATGCTCGAGCTGGAGCGCTCCCCCACCGTTGACTGCACATGAAATGGAGACGACATCCGATGCTGTTTTCGTCGAAGCATTTACTCATTTGGATCATAGGACGAGAGAGCACGCCAGGCTGTGTGCGAATTTCTCGGATGCCGGAATGATGCGGAAGGCCGCATCACTGACTGAATCGTTTTTCGCGTCAGCACATGGCGATGCCCACGGGAGAAATCGTTGCTTGCCTAACTGAATGCTTGCAGTGACAGGCTGCAAGGGCATTTAAGGCAACATGTTCTAGCATCATCAATGAAATGAATGCGCCCTAAACGTTTGCCCAGCTCGTGCCAGAAACCCGAAATACCGATGCAAGAGCGGAATCCTGCAGAGAGACAGCTTCCGCCAAAGCCACCCGAACAGCGCCTAGCGTTAGCAACGTCAGTCGACCTGGGCGCAAGACGCCCGGTTGCATGGTATTCGCTGCCTTTTTCGTCGCATCTATATGCTTGGTGTTCACGAGGGTAGCTGTAGCGCCACGAACAGTGATGAATCCTCGTCAGCATAGAATGGAATAGGTCTTCTCATGTGACATGGGCATACATGCGAAAGTTTGGGGGCTCTCCCCATCGTTAGAAGCACCAGCATTTGCGGGATTTTTCTTCAACTGCTTCCTTTTTCTTTGGCGTATCGCTGGCTTTCCATAGGTTGGTCTCTCCCTTCTCTCCATAACGATTGTCAGCAGCCGATGGATGTTGCCGGCAGCGTTCAGGTACCGATTTCGCTGCCCCGGGTCGCTTTCGATGCATGATATGTACCGACGATAGTTGCGGTCTGCGCTTCGCTTGCCAGTTGCATCTTCTTCGTATACGGCCGCGGTG